>Ga0247780_1000996_pt1 | contig 20809 bp, 16 predicted proteins | sample UWRJL079202R5_FD_179927 | JGI IMG/M metagenome (GOLD analysis project Ga0247780, IMG submission 179927) | Plant litter microbial communities from Arlington Agricultural Research Station in Wisconsin, United States - UWRJ-L079-202R-5 | ecosystem: Environmental > Terrestrial > Plant litter >... | reverse complement strand
CTCGCGATAGCCTCCAATTGTGGTGATCTCACCATAATTGCTAGCGCCAGCCACCAGAAGAGTGGTGATATCACCACTCCAGCCAGCGATTCAGAAGGCCCACTATAAGGAATTATATAGAGGCCTTCCACGGCTCAATCCAAGGAATAGAGCAGGACAGAGCAATTCACTCCATCGTTGAAGCCTTCGATTCCACTACGTGCCACAATACCCAAATACTACCTCAGTGACAGAAAAAGAACGCGTCGTCAGGGCTAGAATGGGTCTGGATGGCGGAGCGCTTCCGCTGCCGAAGCGGGTGGTTGATGTCTTCCCCCCTGGTAGCGCTCGAGGGGAGCTTCGTTTGCACGAGACGCTCGATAACGAGCGTTGGAGCTACATATGTCTCAGCCATTGCTGGGGCAGTATACAGCCTTTCCAGACAACCCGTCGCACTCTTGCAGCCCGGAAGCGGGATATTCTTTGGGATAAACTCCCTCAAATGTTCCAAGACGCCGTGTTTGTGACTCGAGGGCTGGGAAGACGCTTTCTCTGGATCGACAGCCTTTGCATTGTCCAGGACGATTGCCAGGACTATGAAAATCAAGCGCCGCTCATGTGCGGGATCTACCACAACGCCTCGTTAACGCTCGCCGCCACGCGATGCCGAGACTGCACCGATACATTATTCCCATCCTTTGGGAGGACCGTCGAAGGCGTCGACGAAACAGGGGCCCTGACGACGTTATCTTCACGAATTAAGTGTAGACACTTTAACGGTGTGGCAACGCATCCACCCCGGTATCCGCTGTTGAAACGGGGCTGTGTCTTTCAAGAAGAATCGTGCATTTTAGGTATAACGAGCTATATTAGGAATGCATAGAGTGCACCACCTGTGAATGCCCGGATAGTCTTGTTAACAGCGATCCAACCATCAAATCAGCACGCTATCGAAACCCCGACAACGCTACCGCGGCTGAATAGCGAGACATGTGGCACAAGATCGTTACACACTTCACTATAATGCAACTGAGCTATTCTTCAGACCGATAAGCAGCCATTCGCGGGCTTGCTGAGGAGATGGGGCCCTACCGGGAAGGGAGATATCTTACCGGTCTCTGGGAAGACTCCCTCATATCCGATCTTGGATGGAGAGTTTATGACCTACACGGCTTCCCTAGCGTACCACTCGATGACAGCACGAGGGAAGGTCGTGGACCTACATGGTCATGGTGCTTTGCCGAAGATCCTTGCGAATACCATTCTGACTAGGTCGATGCAGACGACATTGCCCTCTTTGGCGTTGAGCCATGCCCGACGAACTATTCATCCTTGGCAGGTGGAAACAATGACCTTTCAAGATCTTGCTATCTCTCCATAAGGGGGAAGATGTTCTCTGGGGTCTCGAAGAATGACGGGTCGGATCGGACTCATGTGCTGCTTAGACATTCATCGTCACGACTTATGACTGTGCGAGTCGTTCGGTTTGCGCAAAAAAGAGCGAGAACTATCAGTGGTATCGTTCAGGCCTGATTACTTTGAGCATCCATCCATTCTAGATGGAGAACTTGTTTTTTGTCTTGTTCTTGGATTCAGCGGTCAGCCAATTGGAGGACGAGAGGTGGACTGTGGGATCGTGCTCCGTTGCTTGGATCAGACTCTCCAGCTGTATGAGCGACTGGGGTTCGTGAGCGCTTGGAAAGCAAGCGGGGGCTTTGGCGTATTCCCAAGTTCTAAGGTGACGACTGTCAACCTCGTGTAGCCAGCCCACAGCCCCGGATATGAACGCTAATGTCGTTAAAGTGTTTTCTCGGGCCTTTTTGTCCTACGCGAATCTCAGGTCTCACAGCCATGCCCGAAGGATTGGGCTGCTATCAGGCAGGCACGTGCCGACTTACCCCAGACGCCGCCAGGCTGCATGCCGTGATTCATGCCGAACCCGCTTAGAACATAGGACAAAAACATACCAAGCGCGCTTAGACAGACAGGCACATCTTAAGATGCCCGTGGGTGGCACGGATATGGTAGTTCTAAGGTACGGTATTGATTTCGAACATGACTAAGGAGCGAGATGCGCAACGATGTAGCCTCACGATAGGTTTATTGTTGTTCGCCCAACCTTGGAAACTTTCAGTTTTTCCCCGTTCTCTTAGTCGTTATGAGTTAGCTTCTGTTTGTTGCTGCAGCCGGAAAATGTTTCTCGAGAAATGTAGAATACTTACGGTAGTTACCTTTACTTGAAACATATCTTTGGACTACGTAACCCGTTACCAGTCCTTCCCAGAAACTGACTTCTTCTTCGTGATACCCACCAGCCTGTTAAGCATATTACCCCCAACAACCGCGGCCCTGGACTCAGTCACGTCCCGTTCGCTGTGCTCGGGACATTGGCGCGGCGGCACCCGTCCCTGTGACTCCAAGTAAAACCGGGAGATGTCGAACTCGTGATGCGGGCCAGGAGCACCGCAGATCCACTTAACGGTTGTGCTTTCCAACTGTGGCCAGCACGTGTTGCACCAGTGGCAGCCAGGGAAATTGTTGGACTTGTGGGCGCTGCTGACACTGACGATCTTGCCGCACAGCTTGTTGGAGCAGCACACGGTATTCTCGATGGTAGGCCACCGCTCACGAAACTCGAACGTGCCGGCGATGAGCGTGGCGCGGCTGCTTTTTAGCTCTAGCCTCCGGCAGATGTCGTTGCACTCGTGTGTTGCAAAGAAGAACTTGAAGCCCTCTTTGCCGATATTGGTGTCGGCTAACTGGAACCGCTCTGGGTCCTTGGCATGGATGGCTGGGTCCGTCATTGTGCGACCTACGCCCTGTATGTCGCAGATCAAGAAGTGCCCGCACGAACGTTCATAAGTGAAGTGCGAGAAGGCCTGCGCTGCTTCGAATGTTGGATCTCCAGCCATCTCGGTGTTGACATAGCTATTGTTTCCATTGTACTTGACATACTCGCCCTCAATGAAGGGCTCGAGGGACAGACACTCTTCACTCAGGCCACTTGCCGTCTTCGCTTGTAGGCAAGTCGTGACAACAAAATCGATGGAATGGGGCTCACCCACGAGAGCATTGAATTCGAGCGCAAAGGCCTTGCACAGGGCCTGGCATCTCATATCCTCGGCCAAGTGGGGAAGAGGCTTCTTGGCTTTCTTGAACGACTTCACAACAAAGGGGTTGGTGGAGAAGGCTGTGCGAGCGTAGAACGCCTGGCGCAAAGCGCCCTCGGCGAAAGGGCGCGGTCGCCTGTGGACAGTAAGTTGCATGACGTCTAGCTTGATGTGCTCGTCAAGGGCCATCATATCGTTGAGCGTTTTGGCATTGTGCACTACAATACCAGGCGAAAATCCCTCGAAGTGGCTCATCTTGGTGAGCCAGCCCGGATGATGCCATTGCGGTGGTTCTCTCTCTAGCGTCGGATGGTCTTCGGCAGCGGCAGCATCGGCATCGGCGTCGTGCTCACCAATGGCTTCGAGTGTAATCGATCCCATGCTACTCAGGGCTCGCTCTCCGTCGTGCCTCTCCCTGGATAGCGTGGCTATCATGCGGATCGCGGTGCGGGATGAAGAATTTGTCACAGTCTTGACGACTAGGCTCCGGAGCTCGCTGTATGAAGTCCCGAGCTCCTGTTCCGCGAGCATCAGGGCTCCCTCAGCCTTGCGGCTAGATGGGGACGTGTGACGGATGCTCGAGGCCAGACCACACGCCATGGAATGATACTTGTTGTCCTTCAGCAGCGTGCATTCGGCCAACGCCGCGGTGTAAGCCTCCAAGAAGGTAAATATCATGCGATCGGTGAAATGCTTGATGCGAAGCAACGTGTAGTTGAGGTTTAGCTTGATCATCTGCTGCAGTAGCGCTGGATGGCTAAGGCGATGCGGCTCACTTCCGGGGTTAGGATATGTATCTTGGTTGTCACCAAGGTCGTGGAGTGTGCGACCATGCGGCGGCGCATCGGCGATGTGTATGATGCAACGAGACTGGTGTTTCCAAGAGGCGCCAACGGCTGCCCTGAGCCCGCCCAGGACATCTTCGGGAAGATCGGCTCCTCCAGTGGCACGCAGGCTGTCAAGGAACGCATATACAGCTTTTGTGGAGGTTGTGAAGTCGAGGGACTCAATGTTGGGGTCGTCGCCGTGGTCCCTGTATCCGACAATGGCGATGCGCACCTCGACCTCGTTGAGGAGCGCTTCTTTAATGTCTTGCACGATACTCTTCACTTGTCTCTTCACTTCGTCGATGTAGCTCCACATAGAGCCCGTGGTGTCGATGAGAAAAAGAAGGTCTGTTGAGCACGCCGCCTTGAACATTCCCTTTGTCGACTTTCGCGGACCGGCACTCATGGCCTGCACGTCGCGATTGAGCAAACCGACCCGATGCCTCCTGTCGGCGGCAGTCAGGTACCCGTCTCCGCTTCCCTCGCGCCTGCCGCCTCTGAGTTTCTCGAGCTGTTCTTCGGCTTGGCGAAGACGTTCTCGGGTTCGCGATGTGGTGGCAGCGGTGGTCGCGGTGGCCCTGGGCGTCGGGCTGCTGGATCCTGGGATCGAAGAGCGTAGCATGGCATCTGCAATTGACCGAATGCCCTCTCTATCCGTCCGCGATCGCGAGAGGGAAGCGGCAGCGGTGTAAGGCGGAGGAGGTGACGCCATTTTGGAAGGGAAGCTGAGTCACAGGGCCAAAAACTAGCAGAATCCTGGAACTGGAAAGAACGTCCGGGGCTGGCTGGCTTGGTTACCCAGACCAAACTGCGAACGAACTCAGGTCTTTAACAGCTCCAACGGACACCACCGGCAACAGCGTCCCAAAATTCCCGTCATCTGATTTGCGGGAACTCTTGAGCCAATTCTTGAGCCAGGCTGGCGGGCAGTGCACAAACCCGAAAGTCTGGCAAGGCGTTTTTTCCCCCGAACTACTTCCGTACCTACCTACCTGTTTTCGGCGGTTTGCACCTAGGAAGAGCCAATGACCGCCAAATTCATTGGCCACTAGCTTGTTGTTGCATGAGACCTGCGACTGACGCGGGTAATCACATCTGCTGCCTTGCCCGGCTTTGGTGCATTTTTGCCCAGGGTGCCTCAGTTCCTATCTTTGACGTGCCAGTCCGCTACTTGTGGTAGCCCAATCCGCAATCATGTCTGGTGATGCGCTTGTTGGAGGCTCAGCGCCCTCACCCGGACCCTCCGTCTGCCTTATTCTGCAGAAAGTCGTTCTTGCCCCCGCTGGAAACAATCGGTTTGCACTTGTCAACATTGTCTTGCCATCCTCCCAGCAGACCCATCTTTCCCGTTGATAGCATGGCCGGAAACTCCCGGGTCGAGTTCTTTCTTGGCAAGGCCGGGCTCCGGCCGCCTGAGCCGATTTCCCACCCGCAAGCGCCTCAAGCACCTATCTTTGATGGCCTCCTCTCGGACACAGAACTCAAGAACGCCGCGCGGTCGCTTCTTGTCAAGCAGCGGATAGTTAGTCCCAATTTCCGGCCTCCTGAGCAGCAGAAGCGCCATCACTTCAGAACGCAGAAGCAGAAAGATGCAGCATCTCGGGGGGAGGGCTGGGTCTTCACCAAGCATGAGATCGCCAAAGCATTCGACAGCCTCCTGTCCCAAGAACCACAAGCCTCGCTGGGGCTCTTGCGCTCGCTGTTGGCTCATGCCCCTCCACAAACGCTGCAAGAGCTATGGTGTCACCTGCAGGATCCGGGTCTTGAGAAGAAGCAGACGAGGAAGGGACAAGTCGGAGTCGACCCGACCTCGCCCACACCAGGGCTCTCCTGGTTGGAGAAAGCCGTCAATCTCGGACACCTCAATCATATTTCCTTCTTATGCGAAGATCAGCTGTCACAGGATGTGTTGGATCGTGCCTTTGGTCACGCTTTGTCTGTGTGTGCTATGGATTCTATGAAGCTTCTTCTTAGTTTCGGCGCGACTGCTACCGTCCGTCGAGATATCATTCGGAAGTATGTGAGATACCGCAATATCGCCATTGTTAGGTTGCTTATATCAGCTCCTGGATCAATGGATGCAGAGTCCTGGCAGCACTGCATTGAGCCCGAGTTCGCCTGTTCCAAGCCGCCAGACGAGGGCTTCATCAGCATACTCATGTGCTGCTGCGCATTCCGGCCCGACATAATATCCGACAGTCTGTTTCTTGGAGCATTGGAATCACAGAATTTTGAGGCGACTGCGATTATGGTTGCATATACTGGCACCCGTACCAAACTTTCAGTTCGCGACGCTGCATGCGAACGAGCAACACGGATTCGAAACCACGAACGCAGGCTTGCGTTCTTCTCCCTGCTTTCAGAAGCTGAGATGGTATCAGACAATCGTGCTTGTCAACTAGAGCTGGCAAGGGATGCAGAAAGTGGCTGTGTCGAGCTGGTCAGGTTGCTTGCTGCTTCCGGTGTAGCGGTTGACTACCCGCCAGAGTACCCATTTTACACAGCTGTTGCACGGCTCGACTATGAGATGATCGACGCACTTCGACATGGCCGCTTCACATCGCCTGTTTCTGCAGCACTCGGCCATGTTCCCGAAGACATCTCGGGGCCAGATATGCTGCGGCTCATCAGCATCTTGGGCCCAATGGGGTTGTCTGGGACCGACCTGGACCCCTACTTGCCACCAGCAGTTGACACGAGACACGTCAAGCTCATTGCGACGCTTCTCTTTTACGGGGCCTCAGTCGAATATGACTCCGCTGCCGCAATACGCTCTGCCGTCGGACAACCCGACTTCAACATTCTGGCAATCCTGCTTGAAAGAGACTGCTTGCCACATATTCTCTCTGGAGTAGTTCCTCCGGCCATGGCATTACCCTCCAGGCCCAACCGCCTAAGGGTCATGAGAGCTCTACTAGAAAAAGGGGTCTGTAAACAAAAGCTGGGCAAATGCGCGGAAATCCTTGCCAGTGAAAGCGACTTGGATGTGGAGCTGATACGCCTTCTTGTCGGACACCAGTTACCGCTCGATGACGGCGAACTTCTCGCAGCGGTTGTGCGGAGTGGTAACATGGATCTTCTTCTGGCGATGTGCGAGACAGGGCTGAGAGGTGAAACCCTCTCCTATGGCGTGCTCGCCGCAATTGGTGCGGTGGGATCACTTGTCTACGGCCTTGTGCTTGAAATGGTCAAAATGCTTCTTCAAAAGGGGGCATATGGTCCGCTCGTCGACGAGGCCCTGTTTCAAGCCACTATTAGGGATAAGAGCCTCCACATTGTGAGAGCTCTCCTACATCACGGCGCCGATGCAAATCACGAAGGTGGAGTTTCCTACACCGAAGCGGTCAGAAGGGGAAACCTCGGCCTGTTAGAGATTCTACAGGCTGGATGCAATCCTAACCAAGTCAGCATAGACTCACTCTTTTTTACCGTCGTCGAGCCCGCATATTACGACCCTGAGCTGCTGGAGTGCATTCTCCGATCTGCTGCCACGTCTGCGGGCACCAGGGGCCGTTTTGCATGGGATGTCAACCATTTCATAAACCATCAGAACCTCTCCGAGATCATTTTGCGTGTCGTCCATCACGGCCTTTACATCCACGAATGGAGCGAGTGCCTTCTCCCCTGGGCTATAAGGGCGACGGACTTCAACCTCTTAGCCGACATCCTCTACAATGTGCCTGGCCTCTGCAATAAAGCCATGAGTGCCGCATTCAAAGAAGCGAGACAAGTTGAGTCTCGAGTGCTGCAGGTGGAGCTTATGTCTCTCCTCCTCATCAGAGCTTCCTCGCTTGAAGATTACGAAATCGGACAATCCCAGGCCCTCACGCAAGAGACAAAAGCGGCATTGGATGGCGACTCTACCGGTTTGCTATTACTACTTAGTCACCAGGCATCCGTCGATTTCAATCAAGGAATGCCCGTTCGAATGGCGTCCACCGCGGGATCTATTGAAGTTTTGGATGCGCTGTTATCGGCCGATGCATGCCTCAGCACTGTGGTAAGCGCATTGGCCGAAACGATCACAGCTGTCATGTCGCCTGACAAGAGACATGGCATATTATGCCGCCTTCTGAATACCAATCTTGAGATTCCAGCCTCTTGGATGTCAAAAACCCTCCATAGCACCGTTCTGGCCAATCCCTGCCATACCGAACTCACACAACTGCTTATTGTACACGGCGCAAAGGCTAGCCCCGGCCTTCTTCGAGCAGCATTGCAGTCATGTTCGAAGGAAGTCTTTGAAATACTAGCAAGCAGCATCGTTGACCTTGCCATTGCGACAGAGATCTTTCATTGGGCCAGAGGCTTGGAGCTGGATGATAACCGAAGGTACTGGGCTTACAGCGCTCTCTTAGACAACGGCCCGGGAGTCACGGTCTATGAGATTTCCGAAGCTTTTATCGATTCTTTCGGGAGCAGTGGCAGCCCCCCAAAATCGGAAATTTCCAAACTGCTTCTCGCCCACGGCGCCGCGGTTGGACATCGCAACGCGGCAGCGTTCGGGATTGCCCTCGGGTCAGCTGATCTCGACGCTTTTAGGCTGCTCTGCCAATTCATCACCGACGACGCAACAGCCAATCTCGCATTTCAGTCAGTGAGAAAAGCGAAAGCTCTCAGCGAGAAAAACACCTACGAGGCTTATTCCCGTTTGCTTCCATCTCAATGGCACATCACCCCACCGCAGCTCTACGCCGCGCTGGTGCATTCCATCAAACAGTCGCGAGGCAAAGTGACCGAGACCATTCGCCTACTCCTCCATTCTGGCGCAAATCCAAACAGCAACAACGCCAAGTGCTTTTTACTCGCATGCGATGTCTCCTATGTGAAGGTTTTCTCGGCTCTATGCCAATATGCAGATCCAGAGATTGTATTTCGGAGGCTAATCCCTCATTTTCAATTTTCGGCAGCACTTGCAACGCTATGGATACGAGAATTTGTGGTCGCAACGCCTAGGGAAAGACGAACATTTGGAAAGACACCCAATCTGGACGGTAAACCCCTGTTGTTTCAATGCCTGCAGACGTTTCCTTCGAATTCCGAGCTTCCGGGGATTCTCCTAGACTACGGAGTCCCGGATTCTAACAAGATGGAAATATCCCTCCGTAAGGAATGGCCAGCCGAAGCATGCAACGCTCTGCTATGGGCGATGTTCTCAGAGCCCCAGGTCGACAACATCATTATCGAGTGTTTGCTCGGACGGGGGAGTCCAGGTCAGTTTGTCATCACCTCCATTGCAGCTGGCCGGGCGTGAACAGTGCGAACTAACGAGAACCAGAGTCCGTACAGTATTCGGCGCCGAAGACCAATCTCTCTGCAGTATTTGGCTGCTTAGTCGACCAGTCCAGAACCCATCTTCTCAAGCATGTTCTGAGGCTCGGCGGTCCGGACGTGTTGAACCGTACGATATCCGGATCTACCTTTATGAAGCTTGCATTGGGCTCCGACCATGAATCTACTGAAGAGTTCGGTGCTCTGTTCGGCGAGGAGGATGAGATTTCCCCAATCGAAGCATCTCTGTTCCTCGGCAACTTCGAGGCCTACCGTATTCTGGGCGGCGGGGAGACGCCTGATGACGGCACCCTACACCTAGCCGCTCTTTTAGCCCTGCCAAAGTTTGTGCAGTGGCTCGTAGAGAAGGGCGGTCACGATCCCAACTGCGCAACAGAGTCCTTTGGATTCATGGTGCCTCTTGCTGTTGCGTGCTCTGCGAGGCCGTTCCCTTGGTGCAAGATTGCAAACGAAGGGTCGGACTGGGAGGAAAGACTCAACGAGACGATGCGATTGCTCGCCCCTCACACAGACGCGAGCTGGAAACTCGTGCGGAAGACGCCTCTTCATCTTGCACTGGATAACGGGCCAGAGGTGACCGAAGCCATGGCAGCGGCGCTTAATGTTTCTCTGGACTCGAACACGGATACGACGTACCTGTACTGCGACAGGGCCGGGGAAACCTACACGCTGTTCCAGTACATTGAGAACTTCGTGGATGCTCCGGATGAAGTAATGCGGAAGCTTGTGAATTGCATGGAATGTAAAGTTGTGGCATCAATCACATCGGAGGAGGAAGCCGTGTTGCATCCAGTGCCAATCCCCGGTGGTTGGGTCACGGCGGATATCCCGCTTTTATTATCCCCTTGTCAACAACAATAAGACTCGAGCTCTAGCTCCGGGAAATGCGATGCTGACAGAGGTGAATACCAGTAAACAACCGGTACCGGGTTTTGAGCCCATACGGAAGCCAGAAGCATTCGCCGAGGTCCAGGGGATGTGTTTGTCAATATGGTGTCGTTTATCAGCCACATATTCAAGCATTCTGCGTTATATCTACATTTTTTGGAAATTAAGATCAATATTTTTTGGACCGCTTCACTTGAAAGGGGCTTGTGTTTGATGGCGAACTGATTCGGCCCGATCCAACACGCTTCAGCAAACAAGTTAGGCTCACAAAGCATTCACCATCAGACTGCTTGGTATCAAGAATGCCAGTAATCAATGATGGTTTGACGAACACTCGCGATAGACAGCAATCTATCATGTCTCCTTTACCTTTGAGAGCAAGAAAGCGCCAGCTGGCCCTTTTTTGGCCAGGCATTCGCATACGACTGCAACAAAGCCTGCGAGCGAGTTACACTCACTTATTATGATCAGATGAACCTCTGTCCAAGAGCCAACTGACGGCCCCAGATGGGACTGTCGTGGTTTTCAATGACGCGACACGAGGAGGGGCGCGGGCGCAGGTAAGACCGTCGGTCCCGAGGGGCTGATGATCTGCGGCAGCCGCACGTCGGCGCGCCGGCACCAAACCGCTCCGACCCAACGGCCCTGAAATAGCGCGACACCCCTGCAGCGTCCAACCGTTGCCGGGCAGGTGCATCAGGCCGCGCAATCCCCCTTCATCGACAACCTGACAACGTTTCATGGGCCGGCATTAAACTCAGGGCCGCCGCAAGCGCACGCGTCGATTATCGGCGGATCGTGCTGATCTGACGTCGGCTCGAGGCACCACCGCCCTGGGCGACAAGAAACGATAACTGGTTCGTCCCAAAACGGTCGAAGCCACAGCTGAATGCTCCCCCATCGCGGGTCCGAAAGCCGCGATGCGCAGCACCAAGACAATGCAATGAGATCATTGGTCGTCGGCGCGCGGCCCCCCTGCTGCGGCTCCTTTCACGGCCACGCATCTCCCACGATTAAAACCCCCCTGGTCCTCCCGGGATCGCGGACCCAAAGCTTGGCTTTTTCTCTTTTTCTCTCTGCTCTTTCCGATTTGCATGTGTGTGTGATTGCGTTTTGCGTCTGAGACAGCATGGGTTCACAACACCGCGCAGCAACTGCAGTAGTAGCTGCCATTCTGTTTGGTAGGTCTGATTGGAGCAATTTTTTTGGGAGGCAAAAGCTAACGAGTCAATCTAGCCTCCGTCGCGGAAGCGCAGTATGGCGGGTACGGGGGCAGCAATGGAGGAGGGAGGCCCAGCTCATCGGGCAACTCGGGTTTTGGGAATGGCAACTTCGGCGACTTCGGGAATGGAGCTGGGTTCGACATCGACGCTGCTACGAGAGCGCGCGCCATCCATGGCATCCTTGGTGCGCTGGCCATGGTCGTTCTCTTCCCGCTGGGGTCTATCTTCATGCGCGTCATCCCCGGCCGGTTTGCGATCTGGATCCACGGCCTGGCGCAGATGGTTGCGTACACTGTGTACATTGCGTCCGTTGGAATGGGCATCTATCTTGTCAAGACGGTGCAGATTCCGTTTGGCGGCGGTAATTTGGTAGGTCTATCTATGAGGGTCCAGGAGGAAGTACCGAAGCTAATTTGAATCGCAGTTGACGAATCCCAACACGAGCTACCACCCCATCATCGGCATCGTGGTTTTGGTGGCTTTGTTCTTCCAGCCCATCCTCGGCGTTATTCATCACGCCAAATACAAGAAGGTCGGCGGCAGGCAGATCTGGTCCTACCTGCATCTCTTCAACGGCCGCATCTTCATCACCCTGGGCATTGCCAACGGCGGCCTTGGACTCTGGATGGCCGGCGCGTCGAACAAGCTCAAGACGGCATACATTGCTGTCGCGGTCATCATGTGGGTGCTCTGGATGCTGTCGGCTGTTTGGGGCGAGTGGCGCCGCTGGAGGACGTCCAAGTTCGCACAGCCTGGAGTACCGAGGAGGAAGCTGGACGAAGGACGGGCGTTTTAGGGTATCGGAGGAAGCATTTCCTGGCGAGACAGGCGGAAGAGGATTGTGGGGCACTCCGGGATGGCTTTGGATGCGTGGTGATTGAATTGGATGGTAGCGAACTGCAGGTATTCGATAGGGCGTTTCGAGGTTTTGAGTTGAATATCCGGGTCAAGCTCAATGTAACAGGAAAGTGGAGTTGTATCGATAGTAAAATGATACCTTGTTGATCTCAGCCGTTGCAGCGGTACCGTGGCATTACCTCACAGTATGGAAGTGTTCGCTGCAAAACACGCACTGTGGTGCAATGCCACCGTTGAGCTAATTTTTTGGGCTTTCGACGTCTCGCGGAGGCAACCCCATAGGAATGGTGCTGAGACTCAAGTCTCGGTAACTCTCAATCGGAACGATAGCATTTGGAGTCTCTTGGAAATTGGGCGTTTCAAGCACAGCATTTCACAAATAGCCCCACTTTTCGACCCATCAGCGCGGAACTCAGAATTCTCTTCCCAAAATCAATTCACCAGTACCGGATTTACGACCCCTCGACTTCGCAGTGCATCCACCCGCAGCCGCGCCGCGCCACAACCTGCTTGTATGGACTCGTCAGCAACGGGATTTCGGTACTTTTGTTGTTTTCCGCGCAGGTGATCGCCAAAGCTGCCCTCGTTCGGCGAAGATGGCGTCCGCCCCGCCGACTTCACCGCCGTCGCCAGCAGTCACTTACTCAGACCTGCTGACGCTCATCATCACCACGTCACCCACGCCTTCAGCGCCCTCTACCGATCTTATTTCCGGCATCTTGCAGTCTTTCAGACGCCACTGCCCCACGCTCAACGCCTGCCGCGTGGTCCTCGTGCTCGACACATTCGATCGCATCGGCAGCGTCGCCCGCCTCAAGAGGGGCTGTGTGACGGCCGAGGGCGCCGAGTGCTTCGCACAGTACAAGGAGAATGCCAAGCAGCTCATACTCGAGCATTTTTCCGGGAATTCTGTGGGTGATGAAGAGGAGGCCTGTGAGGGTGCTGTCCCGGAGGTGCCGCTGGTTGTCAGCTATGCCGAGGCCGAGTATGGACTCGACGACAGGTGTGCGCAGCGGGTCAACTCGGTGCCGTTGACGATCACCAGGTCTCAGGACGGCCGGATCACCTTCATCGAGCCCATGCAGAGGATCGGATTCGGCCTGGCGGTACGTTCGGCGCTGCGGCTGACCGAGACGCCGTACGTGTGGGTGCAGCAGCACGACTGGACGCTTGTGTCGGACGTTCCGGTAGGCCCGCTGCTTGATCTCATGATGCAGCAGAAACAGTTTGAGGGTGTGGATCCCAGCCCGGACGCGGATTCCCGGCAGGTGGTCACAGTTCCGATCAAATATGTGTGTGTTCCGTCGGTACGGATGCTCAATTACCACACGTCGGACCACGTTGTGAATTTCCCTGCTCTGCGGGCGATTACGAACCTGCACAAGCAGAATTTCTCTCCGCCGGTGTCGAGGTTATCAGGGGTTGATGATGCCGCGCCGAGAGTCAAGATCCCCCTGACGCCACTCTTCTTCTGGCACGACAAGCCGCATCTGGCGGAGACGGAGCATTACGTCGCACGGATATTCCCGAACCGGCTGGCTATGCCGCGAGGAGGCTTCATCGAGGACATATCGGGCCACCGGGCGCGGACGGAGATGAAGGATGGACAGTGGAGGAAGTGGGCGTGTTGGCTATACTATCCTGAAGAAGGGAAGAAGCTCTGTCTGAGGCATCTGAAGGGTCGAACATGGCGGGGTGAGGAGGGCGAATTCGTGAAGAACTTGGAGTGGATGTGTTATAACGTGGATGAGGACTCATGATTTTCGGACGAGTATCTGACCTGCTGGCGTTTGGGGGAGTTGCATCAGCCAGGGCATATGCGTATATGGCCATCTTCCTTACTGTGATGGCATAGCCCTATCCCTCAAGATATTAGTTGACATAGTTACCAAACAGGCCCATCATGATAAGTCACGGTTCCTTGACTTCTCTGTGCGGGTGAACACAAATGGGATGCATCGGCGACTGAGATCGTGGTTCCGCCGAGATCGGCCTTGCGACCATTTTAATCACCCATAGTAAACTCATTAAGGCCCTAAGGAGAGTATGTGGCCTGATATCTCAAGACATGACATGCATTCATCAACAAGGTATTCTTTACACAGTTGTACAAGACGGTTGACGCTACGTGATTTAACCCGCTGAATTTCTTAACAATAATTTAAAAGCTGTGATATGAACATGCTGGCATGCTATGCTGACCTTAGTACGCTCTTCCTACACCATACTCCTATCATTCCGCTAACAAATCATCCGAGAAATTACGCTCAGCCATAGTCTAAAGTCCCAGTTAACAGACAAACTCTCCAACAGCAAACAAAAGCGACTTGGCCTCTTCGCGAATATTCACACGGCGGATCGTAGGGATGGAGAATATCTGGCCCATATACAGAGATATGTCAGACAAATATGCAGGCCCACCCTTGACTAAAGCCGCAAGCTTGAGGTTAAAAGCCGGAAGCTTGACTCTTTTCCCCATGTCGTCCACCTCCAATGCAGCCGCGGGAATTTTCTCTAATGCCGCCCTAATCCTGTCGCTGGCTACCGTCGCCACCTGATCCGGCTCAAAGACTTTCTTGTACTCGCCGTACACCTCCAGTATAAGACATCCGAATTTCTCGTTTCCCAAGGCTGCCGAGATACGGCCGGAGGTGACTGGGATCCCGGTGGCCGTTGTATTGTGAGAGGATCTCCAGTGCTCCATAGAGCTTTGTGCTGTGGCGAAACGTTCCCTCGCTATCTCGGCTATTGTGTCATCGACCCCGCTCAAGCTTTGAGGTTGGTGCATGAGATTATGATTACGGTAATATCTGATTGCGCTTCCAACCTTGAGGATGGCGTGTTCAATTCCAAGCCTCTCGGCACGCGTTGCGTCCCGGAAGCGAGGCCGGACCCGGACCGTGCGCACGTCGGCTCTAAATATTGGATGGTTTGAGATGGTCTCCAAATGTGAAATAGAGGAGTCCTCGCAGGCAACCGTAATGGTTCGAAAGAGCAATGTTGAACTGCATTGACGAAAGCGGCGACAGACCTTCTGGATATTTGCGATGTCCATGTTGTACTTTGTGATAGCTCTGCTGGCGTATGGGTCAAAGACGCTCTCCACGAACTCAAAGATTTGGATGAGCAGTTCGTTGGGTAGGTCGAGCATACCCACCTCCCGATCCAAGGTAGCCTCATCAAGGCAGAGTTTGGCGTGAATGCCGTCCAGTCTCGACTTCTCGGCCAAGAGCGCGCCGTACTTCTCGCCAAGTACGCGGGTTGGTCCGGTTGAGTTGCGATGCAACTGCATCTGACATCTCCTCCACTTGGCTTCATCCTGGTTGTGAGGCTTTTCGGTGTCGTGGTCAAAGGGACCTGGTAGGAAACATCAGCCAAAGGCTCCACTATCCATGCAGAAGGCATCATCCCCGAGGAGTGCGCCTTCGGGGGACGCCCGGAACGACCATGATGGTTAAATAACTGGTTTTTGTTGAGGTAGTTTGACATACCACACTGGAGCCACGTGTGCTCGAGCTCCTTTTTATTTAGCTTAATGTCACCGCGGACAGTTTTCAGTCCCCGCAGGATGCCGGCACGGCGCGCCTGCTCGCGGATCCGATCGACCCATCTTTCGTTGCCAGGGTGCACGCTTGTCGGGATGTGATTGCTCATATCTTATCGATGCAAAAAGGCAATCAGGAAACGAGATGAAATCGGAGTTTGGTGTGGGCGCGGCAACCTTTGCAAAGGGGTGATTGTTGGCATCGGTTGCTGGTGAGGTGACGAGTTTCGTTCGTGGGCAGCGCACCGAAGACACTGCAGCATAGCTGCCCAGATGTATTCCAGCACTCACGTGATACAGATGCCCCTCAGGTGGGCATCTGGCTCAGCCACCGTTGGGCAGCCATGACCAGGCAGCCTCTGCGTAACTGGAGCGCATTGAACAGATCGCAACACCCAACATTGGAAGCATATTACGGTCATGCTACCCCCTCAATAGCTGTGCCCAGCCCCACGACGGCAAACTTCTGACATGGCCGAAGCTCTGGCGCTTGGTGCGAGCATCATCGCCGTCATCCAGGCCGCAGACCGCATCGAAAAGATCTGCAGGTTCTTCATATAGACCGTCGACAACTACCCCAGCGACCTACGACTCATCCTCGTCGAATCCTCAAGCCTTAAGACCGCTTTCCAAAATCTAGAATTCATTGAAAAGCACGATCTCGGCGCGTCAAACTTTTTGAAAAAACTGAGAGCGCCAGGTGGGCCTGTTGCAGGATGCCTTCAGTCCATCTCCAAGCTGGAGAAACTCGTCTCACCTAGGATGCTACCGGATGCTTCAAGAACAGCAAAAGGCGGAAGACCGAGTCTGTCTTGGCCGCCTTAGCTTGACCATTCAAGAGAGATAGAGCCAGAATGTTGTTGAGCGACATTGCACAGTACAAATCCACCATATCAACTGTACTTTCTGCAAAGATATTGTAGGTTCTGTGCCCTCAGGCTTGGTTGTCCTCTGCGGTACTAATTCTATTGATAGGCAGGACACCAAAACCGTGAGGTACAACTTGAAAGAAGTGGCCCAGAAACTGGCCTGTATGTTACTTCTTGACGCTTCTCGGATTCGGGTTATTAACAGAAAATCACCATAGACGCCGAGCAACTTGTAATTTGCGAATGGTTTACTAAGAACCAGCCTGACCCCTCGCCAGACCACAACGTCGCACGTGCATCCTTTGAAAGTGGCATGGGCGATTGGGTTTTGCGCACAGACAAATGGGCAACATGGTGTGAAAAGCATTTCAGGTGTCTGGCTCCACGGCATCCCAGGAGCTGGGAAAACCGTTCTGGCTGCCCATCTCACCCAGGAAACCGCCAAACTTGAGGAAAGGGCACAAGTTGCATCCGTCTACTATTACTGCTCCCACACAAGAAACCATGACGAAGCAGCGCCTTTTCTACGTTGGGTGGTTGCTCAGCTCTGTCGAAAAGCAGGAGACGTCCCAACCCGGGTCTTTGAGATCTTCAAAAATGACAGGCAACCCAGCCTGGAACAATTTCTTACCTGTCTCGAAGAAGTCCTCAGTTTCTTTGAAGCAGTCTTTATTACTCTCGATGCCGTGACGAGAGTCAGCCACGAGAAATTCTGCTCCATGTTTTGACGAGCATCTCCACCGAGGCAAGGTTTGACCGGATTCAACTTCTAGTCACTAGCCGCTCCTACATCGACATCAAGACAGCCATGTCGAAGATCTCGCAGCCGTTGCTGATGTCAGATCCCCGAGTTGCGGCAGATATCGGACACTATGTCGCCCAAAAAGTTCGCGCAAGTCCCAAGTTTCGCGGATGGCCGCCCTGGTTGTGCGATGAAGTACAAAGTGCATTGGCAGTTGGCGCGAAAGGCATGTTTCGATGGGCAGTTTGCCAATTGGATATTCTGCGGCGCATCAATGACATCGGCAGCATTAGAGCAGCTCTTAGGGATCTTCCAGAAACACTTGACGACACCTACATTCGGATCTTCTCTCATACCAATATTCACAAAGCTGATTGGCGACTCCTTCGACATACGCTCCGGATGATCTCTTTCCACAACGCGACGAAAAGCATCCACGTGTCGGAAATCACGGATTCCGGCGTCATCTCGACATACATGGCGTTTAATGAATGTGGACCCTCTCCCACAGCCGATCATCTATACACTCCCCGGTTACTGGAAGAAATCTGTGACTGTCTGGTGACTTTCCGTGATGACTCTTCTTCCTCAAGACGCTACGCCACATTTGCACACTACACAGTTCGGGAATTCATCGAGTCGGACCGGTGCGCCAGTAGCCCTGCCGCCTTCTTTCGTAGTCCACCACATGAGGTGGAATGGGACATCATCACCTCAAGTATTGGCCAATTAGGAGGCGCGGCGATTTCTCTCCGTTTCACCGGTACCTTTGGTTAGGTTTTAATCAAGCGTTTCTTGCCACACCGGCAATTCATCACGCATACCTCGCAGCCTTGCATGCTCTCTCCGCTTCCTCTCCACCCCAGCCGTCTTCTTCACAACCCTCACCATCCCATACTAATCCTCCATCACCTTCTCGTCCGGCCGACAAACAAGATTCCTCTTGCCAATCAAGAAACCCCTCCTCCCCGTCGCCGGATCCCGATATTTCTTCCACACCCCCTCCCTCTCCTCGCGCTGCTCCGTCTTTGGCCTAGATTCGTCTCATAAAACAGCCTGGTTGTCTGCGACGAATCTGGGCACACGGAAGTTCCTTTTTAGTTCGTAGTCCTGAGCTGTGGCTGATTTGTCCTGAGCTTTCCCTGAGCTAGCTTAAATTCTGGCTAGCAAGAAAGTATAACCCAAATTTAAAACTATCTGTGATATACTAATATGGTGTGGGATGGTATATGCCATCCTAGTTTAATCTATAGAATGGTATAGAGTATCTTGGCTCCAAAACTGGGACATTGTTTTATATAGAGATATTATGTATCATCCCAGGCATACATATACTGGTATATTCTGGGATGTTACATCACTGGTTGGTATCTTCCGAGATATTACATTATAAGCATGGAAACAGGACTTCTCGGCGCTCTACGAAAAAGTCGAGTCGATAGGGCTCAGCATCGACGGCCAAAGCACCCCGGTTTTTTCTCCGTCTACAAGCAGAGAGGGGCTCGCAGCCGAGTTGGTAGCGGGGTCCCGAGGGGGTTGCTGCATGCAACGACACGGCGTACGAAACGGTACTATGTGGAGGGGGGCCTTTGCTTCCCTCCGGGTTTTCCCTCGTTGGTCCTTTGTTGGCCGCGGCTCGTGCTGAGGCAGCAGCGGTCCTTCTTCACAGCAACGCGGAGCCCGATTCGAGCGCCAAAACCCTTGGTGACGGGCCCAGTTCCCGAGTTCGTATCTATTGGGCTTATCAGTCTCTTGGGCGGGCTAAAGATCAAGCGGCGCCTCAAGGCCGGGCAGCGGTTACACGGCCAATTCCAACACATTGCCCCACTTAAAAGCATCAATAGACTTTGAGCATGGAGAGGATTAAGCTTCTCATTTTGCGATTCCCCATCCCACGCCTCATAGTCCTTCCAGGTGGCGAAGGCCGGCGTGGGCTTCCCGATGCGGTGGACGACTCTGAGCATGCGAAACGTGTCGCTATCACGGAATGCCTCGGACGGATACCCCAGCGGAATCAAGGGCGGGTGCTCCGCAAAGCAGTCTACCGCGACTACTACTTTGAAAAGGGAAATTTCCACCCATCAGACACCATCTTGGTTCGTCCTACAGCCCCTCTAACACATCCATTATCACATAAAAACAACCCGGCTGGAATACTAACACCCACCCAAACCACTGCATTGAGATCATCCGCCAGATAATCACCTGCAACCCAGACATGGGACTGATTACTTTCCGCTGGGTGCAAGGCAATCCTATCGCATATCCAGACTTCAACACGTGGCATCAGTGCCGACCCCGAGGATGTGTTGGCGTGGTCTAAAGCGCGTGAGGCCCCGATAAGCCAGAGTCCACGTAAGGAGGATCATCTGAGTGTTGTTGAGTTGCCGTTTGACTCCTGATAGTGTTGGTTGATACTAGCAGTTTGGGACATGAAATTCGAGCAAGTAGTAGGCTTGGGGATGCATAATGACATTGTTAGATAACTTGGAAGAGTGGAAAAGAACAAATTGTGACATTAGATCCGCTGATGATCTTGTAAATTGGCCTATCTAGGGACTGTCTGATAAGTGGCGTGATGAATTGCTTTACAAGTTTGATGATTGTTGGCTGATATTTTGAACCACTTCATCTAGCGGTTGACTTCTTCCTCCCGCTCGACGTTTCTCAGATCGCTTAGGTAGGTACCTAGTTACTTACCAGTAGTCGAATAAGGTGCATTGCTTTCAAATTCAAATTTGCCTCCCTTTGAAAAGCTAACACTTGATTGTGCTCGTCGTCGTTGTGCCCCAAGAAATTGACGGCGTTACCGGCACCACCCCAGCTCGTCCGGACCTGGATTCAGCATGCACACGTCCGTCGTCCTCATTCTCCTGGACCTGAAACGGAGAAACTTTCATGTTTGTCGTTCAAGTTCAAAAAGCGATTGATCCCTGGGTACCTTATTTTCAGAATTGGCAAGGGCGATCAAGGCGCGGAGATGCCACATCAAGACGGCGACGACACCGAGCTAACCGAGCCTGGCACAACGGCACAATGGACAAAGACGATTATTTACATCCAAAATCGATTAGGGCGATCACATCATGCCGATATCTCATTACTCCAATCAAGCACAATTCAGACATTCCCATAATGATTCTCTAAACTTTTCCAGATCCAGGGCAATCACAAACCCAGCAAGACATCCTGCATGTAAACATCCAGTCACCGCATATCTACAGCCTAAAGCCCCACCGTTTTCACCAAGAATCCCCTCATATCAACCCATCACGACATGCACTCACACCAGATAGCCATCACCATCACGAGCAGGCTCACTCACTACCGCTCACGCCCCCCAAACACCCCACCGGCAAAAACCACCTCCCCATCTGCCCCCGCCGTAAAGTTCCCAACACTCTCCCCCGACTCCGACTCTGACCCCTTCTCCTCCTCCAGCACAGTAACCCCCTCTTTCTTCTTCTCCCTCACCAA
>Ga0247780_1000992_pt1 | contig 20840 bp, 23 predicted proteins | sample UWRJL079202R5_FD_179927 | JGI IMG/M metagenome (GOLD analysis project Ga0247780, IMG submission 179927) | Plant litter microbial communities from Arlington Agricultural Research Station in Wisconsin, United States - UWRJ-L079-202R-5 | ecosystem: Environmental > Terrestrial > Plant litter >... | reverse complement strand
TTCCCCGACATTCACCACTTTCTGGCTCAGTCCGCCCCCCCCCCCCACCAGCAGATCAGCACGCCACCATCTCATCCACCGGCCGTCTCTATGCTCAATGCCCGGCTGGCGGGTCGGACGTCCTATTCGTTTCAGCTTTCTTTCCTGTCCGCATCCATCTGCCATGACAACGCTCTGACAAACCCATACACAACCATGAGAAACGGCGGAAAATGCTCGCTCACCTCCCTCAACAAACTCGCCCACCTCACCCGCTCACGTCTCCGAGTCCGCCCATCGTCTTGGGTACCGAGGCACCGCCGCATACCGAATGCTATAGCCGAACTAAACTCTCCGGAGTCTTGTCCGTCATGCACACTGTATGTCCATGTACGTATCCATTGGCCTCGGGGGGCACGACAGCCCGACTATCCCGTCCCAACCTATACCGCCTTCTCATCTAGCCATACGGAAAGGCGACCGAGCACGACCAGCGACGAAGATTTTCTTGCTACACCTCATCGGTGGCAACGTGTGCTAAGACATGCCAGACAAAGTATAGCTGAACCTTGCCTTGCCTTGCCCGCGGTATATCCCAAAGCTATCCTTAGCAGTACAGCCCTGGCCAGGATAGTCCCAGCTCCTCAGCCGGCCAGAGGAAAAGGTCAGCCAGCTGGGTGACGTGGTCCATACTGCTTATGGCTCCTCCCCACAACAATAGCATGGAAGTTATGTAGAAGCACTCTACACAAACCGAGCTCCCATCTTCCCTTCAACTCCAGCTCGGTGCTTCTTCTGACGGGCGAACAAGGCTGCTGTGCGGCTAGCCTAGGTCGGACTCGTCGGGCAATAGCAGAGGTTGATGAGCAAGGAAAACTTAGCCCTTGGTGCAGGCTAGACCAACGGTTTGCACGATATGCCGCATCCTCCAACTGGAGTCAAGCAAAACATATACCCTTTAGCCGTCACGTCGCATCACGCTATAGCGCCGACAAATGGCCGTTGATGACCACGGTGGGCGAGTATTGCTTCTAGAGGCACCCCGAGGCTCAGGCTCCTCACTCGAATGCGGGTAAGGAGATTGGGAGCAGCGAATATCGGGAGTGCCAATCGACTGATGCCTGATGCAGGCAGGCAGACAGGCAAGCAAGCATACAAACAAGCTCGAGATCGACGTTCCGCACTTTTTCGATTAGAGCGGCTAGGTGGCCACGGCTTTCATGAGACAGCCCTGACACCGACTGAAGACCCGGTCAAATGCGTGTGATTGTGTGAGATTTTGCCTTTTCCCGGCAGCACAACCGTGACGTTGGTCGCCGACTAGCGAGCCAGTGGACTCCCGCTTGATGGAATAGACAAGCACAAGGAAAAACCCCACAACCCAGGCGCCCCCCAAGGACTTGAGCTCGGCAGTGGCCCGGATTGACGGTATGCCGCTGTCACCACCCAAGGCGCGCTATGAGGTGGTCAACACGGCTCTCAGAAAGTCGTCAGCGATTAGCACGGTCTCGCCACCCGGTTGAACGGTTCAACTGTGCAAGAGTCTCATGACATATGCATCCTTCTCCATATCATGTAGATAGCAGCGCCACCACTTGAGTACGCCGCAACTTGTAACTCCGGCACCAAGTCCCGTCACACCTGCACGAGGAGGCAGGAATATCCCTACACACGCAAGGTACCCGAAGAGATCGCCATCTGGCGGCAGTCGGCAGCTCGGCAGGCAGGCAAGCCACTCACCCAAACGCCAAGCCGCAGTGCCGCCATCTAGGCGGACAGCCCAAACTTGGGGGTTTGTGAGTGAGCATAAGGGCCTCGTTCTTGACCCGCCTGGTCCCGACCGCAGAATGATTGGGAGAAAGAGAAAGTGGTGGGTGAACCAGCAAATAAACAAAACCGTTTTCGCGTCGTGTCGCGGCGACTGTACGAGTACTATGGCGCGCGAATAGGCTTGCTTGCTGGTAAAAAAGAGACAAGGCCGCGGAAGCGCAGTGAAGTCAACAGGTAACGTTGCACATCACGCCTCCTCCCCCCAGGCCGGAAAGGACCCTTCACAGACACAGAACAGTCTTCCCCGGCGGCGGGAAAGAGGGTGCAATTAAGCTGTTCCCGGTTCGCATACGAGAGGTGGAACACATTCGCTTGGAACAATTCCCGTGGTAGGCTCACTTGAGTAGACCGCCATCAATCTTTCCAGGAACCTGGAGGACCCCATATTACGCGGCGCATATTAATGATGCAACCACCTGGCTCCCCGCCATCCCCTAGTGGCTCTGGCGAGAAGTCCCGATATGAAGCCGAAAAGGAACACTGTGAGCCAAGAAGGGCAAGTTGTATGGCCTGGGCGGTCGAGCTTGGGAAAGATGTAGATTTATCCGGGTTCTGACCTCTCGTCTATCGTGCAAGGCCCCTGCTCCCTAGATCTGTCATCTCGGAGTCTTGGAAGATGGGAGTGGCAGGTTGGGCACTGAAACCATGAGGACGGAAAGGTCAATCGAGTGCCTGCCGATCGAGTGCCCGCCCTGGCGGAGATGTCAGATCCCGACCGGCCATCGACCAGAAGAACATCTCATCTGAAGTTCGAACGAGGCTGGCGATGAATGATCGTCTACTCGCAATGCACTCCGCTCAGATCGACGAGAGATGGGACGAAAGGTGAGGATGGGATGGCAACGCTCCGCGCTCGAACCGGAAAATTTTGCCCTCTCAGACAGATTGGCAATCAGCGATTGCATGCCATGGGCTAACTGGTGCCGCGTGCCTCCGTGATTTTCCCTGGAAGATTTCGAGAAGCCCCTTCAGATTAATTATCCGTGACCGGATATTGGGGTTTTGAGGGGGGAGCCAGAGTTTGCTGGGTTGAGCTCAGTTTGGGGACCAATTAGCCGCAGTTTCAAATCTCTGTCGTATGCCGAATAGTCGCAGGCCTGCAGCACACCCCCCGGCTCTTGTGTTCTCAGCCCGGAACCCGACTCACTGAGGGCAGCTCGGCATCTCGAAGCCTGACGCAGAAATCTCCAAGCAGAGCCCAGCACATCGATCCAAAGGCATGGGTTCTTTCCCAGGACAAACAAGATGTATGTTGCGCAAAAGCGTGCGTGGAATTGGTCCCGTGGAGGTAACATCCAAAGTCTTGGCGGGATGGAAGCCATGCATTTATGATCAACGCATCCAAAAGTCCCGAGTCCTAGATCCCTAATGGGACTCAACCATTGCGCATGACAGATCGAAAAGCAGCGACAGCGCTTCGGCTAGCAAGGTGGGCAGAGCGTTTTGCTACAGCCGAAGTGAGTCGCTGGACACTAGGTACTTTGCAACCATGGAGGCGAATGCTATTGGCAAGGAGCCTCCCTAAGAGCCGTCCTGGAACTACCGGCGCGCTTCCACCTGCAACAGCTATGGGGAATTATGCGCTCAGAAGAGCGAGCGGGGCGAGACCCAGAGGTGTGAGTTGTTTGCACTGTTCTCCAGGTTGCCAGTGACCAAAGACAGCAACCCGGGAGGAGTTTCGCCTCGGCGAACTGTGGTTCATCAGTCGGCCGGGGTAGTATTGCATCTGACGCGTGGAAGGCGTCCCAAGCGTGCTGGTTCGCAGAACGCGCAGATGTCAACCAAGCGGCGGGACAAGAAGTGTCAAAGCGGCCAGTTGGTCTAGATGACTGGTCGTTTCTCCCGCCGTGTCATTGCCGACGACAGGTCCGCATGGTCCCGCTAAATCGAACGATGTGTAGCATCTTGGGACCAGGCTCGGCCACCTTGCAACCTTCCAGTATCCATAGTCCTGGAAGTTGTGACTGATGCACCCGGGCACATTTTGACGTTTCTCGGAGAATTGTTCAATGACTTTGCTTCGACCCCAGATTTGCTCCTGGAAACCATCTTTGGCCTCGCGGCTGGAATGCGGGCTGAATTTGGAATGTCTGGGGTAAGTATCAGGCGCGGGTCGACAGTGCCTTGGACTCAGATATGGAGCGGAGCCGGGACAGGTCGAAGCACACCTGAGAGGCCCTCAGGCGGGCGGGCATGCAGGAGCGTGCGGGCGGGCGGGCTGGCGGCAGTAGTAGCCTTACCCTCGGAGCGCTGGGGGAGAGAAAACTCGGAGCTGGTTATGACTTCAACTCCGACAAGCGGCACCGGAATGGGAGGAGAATCGTGCTGCCGGCCACCTGTCTCCGAGTTGACGCATGCCCAAGTCGTGACCGGAGGCCGAATCCGGATGCATGGACGTACGTAGTAGAGCAGGAGGCGGAGAGGCAATCGATAAGATGACGGGCTATTTTTCGGCGTATAGTCTGTCATCCTCTGGCAATATTCATTTAGCTCAGTCGCAACGGTGGCCGCCGAGTTTCGCAGCGTGCGTGGTCCGCAGCTTGAGCTATACCACAGGCTGCTTATGAGATGATTATGAGGCCCTGCGACGTCCGCTTGCCGTGCCGTGTCCAGCCGCGAACGTGGTTGAGGAGGGGAGGGGAGGAGGGGGGCACCGCCAGTGGTTCGTCATAGCAATCGCCGTCTACCTTGGCGGTACACAACCCCAGATACAGATAGCGCTGGTGCAACGCTGGCTAGTTTGATCCAGATTAGTAGAATTTTGTATCGCGGGGTATGCAGTGAGGTCGTGCGGAGAGGTAGGCAGCCTCCGCTTCGCCTTCCCTCCTCCCCTTCACATTTCCGTTCCTTTTCCCATCATGACTGGCGCTTGAAGCCCCTTCGTCTTTTATCAATGGTATGGCTCAAAAGCTGGCACAACATGGCATGCATGGAGGCAGGTCGGTAAGAATCTCTCTAGCTGGGTAGAATATTGGTGGATTCTGATGCCATTCCGCCTCCACATGTCGAGACGTCGTCATTGAACACACTGAGCTGGGCTGGGCTGGGTGGCGCTAGCTGCCAAGGGTCCGAGTAGCCTCATCGATGGCGGGGCAAAATAAGCAACGTGGGACCCTACCCACCTCCGCATGGCCTTGTTTCAAACAAGAGCATTGACAGCATGTTGGGGGTGGTGTGGTGGGGGGTTTTCTTCGAGTCCTCCAAAGAGTGCAAGTGGAAAGACTGAAACCGCCAACTCCGATTTGTGCAAAATATGCTGAAAGCGGAAGAATGCGCTTTGGCCAAATCGCGGATTTCTAACTGAAAATGCTGAAGGGTCCTCTTCTGGGTTGTGCTTGATTGGCTTGGATATTGTAATGATGACCAGAAGCCCTGCCGCGAGCATCTCCAACCTTCAATTCCTGTTGCGAACACTCTGAGTGAAATCCTCTCACGGCATGACGTTTTTGCGGCCACTTTGACCGGGGTAAACGCCTTTCCCCAGCTGGAGGTCGCGCGTTGGCCCTGTTGAGCTACCGGTTGCTGGCTGGCTGGTCAAACTCGTCAACAATGTAGTGATGATGGTAATGGTTCTGCTGAGCACAAAGTCTGTTTGGGCGCTGTTCTAAAAAAGATGATTCGTCATCCGGAAACCCTGCCCATAGTTCAGTATGTAGTAGGATCGCGCAGGAGCCTTGTGTTCTGTCATTTTTTGGGGGTATTTGTTGCGTCTGTTGGTTCGGTTGTTAGTTGGTTTATGGTTCGTGCAAGGACCGCCTTGGCTCATGCTCTGCGGCGAGGTCACCGTAAGGGGCCCCGAGTCCCTGCCCACCCAACGTCCCCCAGACGCGGGACGATCAGCCCCACACAAACCGCCTCCCGAAAATGGCAAGGCGGCGCTTCCTAACATCCGACGCCGCTAGTCTTTAGTTCTCGGGCTCCTCCCGTAGTCTCTTTCCGTCCAGTAGACGGCGGTCCCCTCTCTTGTCTTCGGCACCCAGGTGAGAGCCACATTAGCAGATCCACGGTCGACACGGTACACCCGCACGTATCGAAAGCCGTCCATGCCTCCGCCGCACGCTAGGCCGCCGTGTACCTCCGCGGTGGTTGCGGAAAGTGCACAGCGAGGCTTGCGAGACTCGGACGTCATTAAGACTGGACTGAAGGATGTCGAGGGGAGAGCTGGTCACGGCAATTTGCAAGAGTTGACTACTCGGCTCTCGCAGATAGGCTGATAATCGCCCAGCGCGCTGGCGAAAACAAGGTTTTTGTGTGTCCACGCTTTGAGATGTTTGCTTCCTTCGTCCCCAGTCTCGCAGTTCTGGAAAGGGTCTTGCCTGCTCGATCTGCAGCGTGTGTTTGAGCATTGAAGTCGATTAGCCACATTGAGTTCAAGCGGCAATTGTCCAACCACCCCGCTCCGTTGCGTCCTCACGGGCCTCACAGTGGGGCAAGGTAGGAAACCGGGAATCAGGGTCGCATCCATCCAACCACGGGTGCTGGCGAACCTCCCTGTCAAGCCGTGCCGACCCCTGTGCACACCATGAGTTTAATTGGAACGCTGGCGCGGATCGTGGTGGTGATGCGCTCACAAACGCTCAAACAACCCCGCGTGCCGTGTGGTCGTGCCCACCAGATCCACTTGGTACGGCGAGCAAGCAAACATGAAAAAGCTTCAACACCGAGGTGTGTTGATTCTTAGATGGAGAATTTCTGTGTCAGAAAGCAGAAAGCAGAAAGCGCCTGCAACCGCCCGGTCCTCGACGAAGCGCAGTTTGGATGCAGCCACGCCGATAAAGTGGTGATGTGCGCATGGAGTCCATCCCTGCTTCCTGGTTGATGTACCGCCTCCCCGGGCTTGCGTCGACGGTAACAGGGGTAGTAGCCATTTGACTCTGATCCCATCCAGCGTTGCATACTGACATATCGGCGAGGAGAGCAAAGAATAGCAACGGTGGCTTCCACTTGCGAGCCAGCCTGCGGCCAGCCCATCCTGGGCCGACGGAACTGGGACCAGAAAAACATCAAGGGCTCAAGCCCCCAGATATCTGAAAATAGATGGTGGTCGGGCAGCTCCAGGTTAGGTGGTAGGGAGGAGGCACGAGTTTGCTAAACAGCGCTTCCAGGGCTGCGAGGGACCACGCAGAAGGCTAGCGTCGTGAGGGACCACGCAGCCAGCAAGACATTGGAGTCAGACGCACACCGAGATGTTGTGATGTGAAAACAATGCCGTGTGAAAAGCAACGAGGCCTTGACCGAGCAATCGCGTGTCCCGCTCAGATTGGCGAGGCGCGGTGAGACGCCTGGAAATCCGTCATGAAATTTCACCACAAGAGCAAGCACTTGGCCGCAACTGGCGTGCTGGCGTCAGGGTGGCTTGGCAAAGTGGTCGCTGATCACCGCAGTGTGCTTGCTGCCGACGCCAGCAGCCTGGCTGGACTGTTTCGATTGCTTTCTTTTTCCTCTCGCTCTGCACAACGTCTCGGCCGGCTGCCCGGGTTCTGGGAGCTCGTCACTCGGCCCTGGTGCGTGATGGCCGACATGCTTGGACGGAGGCGCACATCTTGCCATCATCTTCATCTGCACAATAAAGCCGGCAGATGGGCTGCGTGACACGTGTGGCTGGCAATCTATCTCGATACGGGGAGCCTGGGGAAGGCAATATGAGCGGAACCGAGAAATGGAAGGGCCCAAGGTCTGGAAAGGCCCGGATCCTGGAGGGTGAGCTTGGCGACCGTGGCTCTTGACTGGGCGAGCTTGGATGAGAAGGAGTGTCGCAAGAGTCGGAGAGGGGCGGCACGGCTATTCTCCCGGGCGATTCCACAGGACGCCCCACTTTCACGCCCTGTGGATACCGCACTGGGCGCCATCTCCAGTGCTCCACAGCACTGGCGGGCTGCGACTGCCGTACGGAGCAGGAAGCAACACCACCGGCTAGGGGTAACCCTAGCGTCAGCTCACAGGCTGCAAAACCGGGGCCCAGGTTCGGCTTGGAGGCAGGCTGCACGGAGGAAGGAAGGGGATGGCGGAGAACGGGCGGTCGACTGCGGCGCCCAGGACTCAGTACCCAGTGCCCCCTTCCTTTCGCTTCAAGACAGCAATGCGCCCAGATGATGACAACCACTGTGATGACAAGCTACCTAGGTAGTTGAAGGAGGAAGGAGGCGGGTAGCCCGGATCTGCGAGGGCAGAAGGTACAACACGAAACTGGGTGAATGGGTGGCTGCTTCCGCTGACAGCTGCAACTCGAGATCCCGTCCAACTGCGTCGCCCATCGCCCGTCTCTCCATGGCCCCATGCGGCGCGCGCGTCTAGGTCTTGTCCTCCTCCATTTTGCCTTCTTTGAACAAACCCGGGAGTGTTTGAGAACAGTTCAGGGACATTTGGCGAGTAGCTTGAGGGATGGCCACCTTCCGTCCCGCCGACTCCTGCACATGCACCGGGTCCAGTGACTCGGTTTCAGTTGTTGCGGGCGCCTTCGCTGGCCCGGCGGCAGCTTTGTGCGGGTTGCTGGTTCCTCGACTTCAGCCGGTGCTCGGCTGCCCACCGGCTTGCCTCCTTCGCCCGACTTCAATCGGTCGCATCTCGAGCTCGCCGAGGATCCGACACCTGGGCTGCGGGTGGTGTTTTTTTTTTTGGCGGCATTGGGCATTTGGCCGCGCTCACCACTGTGTCCGCTCGCAGAGGCTGCACCGTCATGCATGTTCCACCCACCAGGACAGCGGTGGCGTCGACTGCTTGAGGAGACTGACGACTGAGGGCAACCTGTGATGGGCGCCCGCAGCTGCCCCCTCAACAACCGCGAGACGGCCTTTCTGTGCAGGCGTTCACTTCTTGCGCCGCCGCCGACTCCAGCCCGAAGCTGGCGTCCAATTGGCACAGCGAGCCGTGGCCGACGGGCTATAGACGATTTGATTTCTGACGTGCCTTGTCTGCCTGCGACCCTGCCAGCCTGCTCGATCGCTGACTGGGGTCGAGGTTGGGGTTGAAGCCGGGGTGGTGGGGGTTGTCTTGAAGGGGGGGTCAATCGTTGGAATGCACCCAGCGCTGGAGCAGCGAGCAGCAGGTAGCCGCCTCATTCAGCAATCCCGGCTCTGGGCGCGGCGTCCACGTCCGGATGTGCTGTGCAGGACGGCTCTTGTAGGTGTGTGCTGCCGCTGCGGCGTCGTCGACTCAGGTGGACGGGACTGAGACCTACCAGCCAGGGCGCTCACACTGCAACGGACCGTAGCCCGCCCCCGAAGTACTTTGTACCGAAGAACGCATGTCGGCCCCCTGTCCTTCCTGCCCTTCCACTGCTGCTTCCAAACACATCTTCTCTCTGTTTCCCATGCCCCAGTGCATACACTCGCACCAGGCGAGCGGAGGGAGTGCCACCACGGTACTTCTCGGGCGCCCATTTTCCCTGACCCATTAACCCGCCTGCTGGATTGTCGCGATCAACCCCTGCCATCCCTGTCAGGCAATCTGCAGAGGGTGTTGTTTGGTCCAGTCAGGGCACGGAGTACTTAACTCGCCGCCCCAGGCCCCTCCGCGCCGATGGACATTCAGGATATCGATACGTCCTCTTGATATTATTGCTGCCCTCTCAATCTCACACAATGGCCCACCACCCAGGCTTTGCCATATTACTCTGAAATATCCCGAAAGCCTGTCCTGCCCGAGTCCCCTGCTCGCCACAGCACCACACGGCATCAATCAGTGTGACATACACATACACGTACCGGCACCCGCACACGCCTGTCAAGAACTGTCTTATATCCGTCCTGTTCCTGCACCGCCGCCCACAGCCCGCAACTCGCAAACACAACCGTCACAGCAAGCTTCACCCCAGATCCCAGATGAGGGATCACAGAACCTGCAGCCAACTCAACCTAGCAAGCAAACAAAAGGCCGCCGGCTCCCCCTCCCCAGGCTCCCGCCTCCATCCACGCCTGCTCCTCCTGGTCACTAGCCCACATATCATATCCGACGACGGCTGCCAAAGCTAGCCTCGACGGATCCAGCATCCAAGGAGAGCGTCCTCTCGGAGCGCCGCCTCGACGCTGAGGCCAACACGTGCTCTCGGTTACCAGCAGCTGTGTCCTGCCGGCACGCCCATCGACACCACCCCGGTCCTGAACCCGGCTTGCTGCAGCTGCCCGGGAAGGCCACTTTGTACTCCTGAGTGTCCGGTCCACTGGGCTCCAGAACACCGCGATCCCCTCCCGATACTCGAGACTCGTCACGCTAGAGGTCTGCTCTGCTGGCACCCGCGGGTGTGTGGCTTTCATTGGCTCCCTGGGTGAGACAGACGCCGACCGCCTATCCCCAGACCCCGTCACCCGGAAACGTATCTGTGGTCGCTCGGAACCAGCAACAGGTTGTACCTGTGAAACGCCTCCCTTCTTGTATGGGAACCTACCTCTCTGGTGTCACGCAGAAAGTCCCATATCGAGACTAACTCGCTCTACAGTATCAAATCACCGATATCAAGCGCCTATTTGTGGCACTCTCCCTCAATGTCTGCAGTTGTTGAGTTTGCTCCTCACGATTTTGGCCGTCATACCATGCTGGACGGTATGGCTCGACCTCATCACACCTACCACGAGGCGTATGCCCCGCGGCATGCGGCGTACTATGCCCAAGAACAACATCTTCCCCAACAACCCCTGGAGCCTCAGCACCAGCATCAGCACCACCACCATCAGCAGCAGCCGCAGCAGCACCACCATCAGCAGCCGCAGCACCACCACCAGCAAGCACCGCGACTGCCACCCATGGCCACCATGATATCAACCGCCGCGGCAGGCCAAAGCTCCACATTATCGAACGGCCGCGATGTCCCCTACCCTGGTCCTAGGCCGGGCTACTACTCCGACTACGCAACGCCATCACCCGTGGGACAAACACCTCCTCAACTCCCTGCGCCAAGCAGCGACCCCCATCCGATGTCCCGGAGACCGATGGATGTACGCCGCTCGCCAGCCCAGTCTTCGACCGCCAGTGACCGGTCATCGGACGAAGCCGCCCATGAACTGCGGCTCAGGCAAGTGAACGCCATTCGGGAGCACCAGGGACAGGGGCAGATCCCACGTCCCTACCAGCACTCTCCCCCAATGAACCATTACGAAAACGTCCACTCGCGGCCACATATTAAGATGCAACAGCCGCCCTACCACCCGGGGCCTAACGGTCGATCCATGGCACCATTACCGCAGAGTCCTCCCAGCACACAGTCCAGCGCCTCCCCAAGGCAGGAGGCCAAGTCTATGAGCATCTCAAACCTTCTGAGCTCCGACAGCAGCAACGGTTCCAAACAGCCAATGCCGTCAGCAGTGCAGGCTCCGCCATCGGAGTACCGCATTATCGTTCGACAACAGCCATCCGCCGCTCGTAGCTGTGGATTTGGAGAGCGAGACCGTCGCGTCATTGATCCGCCACCAATCGTACAGCTGACCATCCTCGATACCTCCCTCAGTCCCGAACAGCGGGCCAACCAGCTACGCCACCCGTTCAGCGTGGTCCACTGCAGTATCTGGGACGACCGCGGCGTCAAGGACATGAGCAGCATGCCCGAAGATTTTCGCCAGCAACGTCGGCTGATGGGCACTCTGGTAGCGAGCCCGTTCGTTGGCCTCGATGAGAAGAACGAAGAAGGCTGCTTCTTCTGTTTCCCGGATCTCAGTTGCCGCACACCCGGCTCTTTCCGCCTGAAGTTTGCTCTCGTCATACTCGACCCCATGAGGATGATCACTGGCGAGAAATCACCCATCGTCGCGACTGCCATGAGCGAGCCTTTCCAGGTATATAACGCCAAGGACTTCCCAGGCATGAAGGCTAGCACGCCCCTCACCAAGCGGCTCAAGGAACAGGGTTGCCTGATCAGCATCAAAAAAGGCAACGAAAAGAGCGGCGCTGCGCATGATCGTGACGAGAGCGGAGACGATGATGACGACGAGGACACCAAATCTCGCCCGCGGAAGAAACAGAAGCGCCCATCGGCATAGTACGCCACGCTTGCAAACTTTCTTAGGGCAGGATGCAAGCACCTGCGGCGTTCGAGGATTTTCTTTTGGTTTTGGAAACGTCGGAGACAAGGAGACCACGACTAGACGTGTCTTGATCGACGACATAGGGGTGAGTAGAGACGGATGGCCAGCCTCTTTCCTGGGTCCCGGTCCCTTATTTTCTTCATTTGGTTCGAAGCGCGCCAAAACGGAATAATCATTATTATTATATACCCATTTTTTCGAGGATTTTCAAATCCTTGACGGACGAGGAGCGAATCAAAGTCATCCTACACGGAACGAAACGGCATGGTGTTAAGCGAGGACACATCAAGGAAAACTGAACGGCACAGGATGGACGGAACGAACTGGATGAGACATCTTTTTTTTCTTCTTCTGCTCTTGCATTTTCGGCCACTACTAGACACGAAACGGAATGACAAACAGGCCCTCGGGTTGAGACACGCTTAGAAAATTGTGTCACCTTGCATGGAACTCAGAATATTGCTACCAGGTTTTGTTTCGGGGGGGAATTTATGGTTTCCTTCCCTTCCCTTCTTTACGCCAGTTCACGAGTTTGTGTTGTTGCTGTTCTGCCATATGCCATCTTAGGCATAGACGAATCGGTGTACTTACTGGCTTAACCACTTCATGCCTTCCAACATCTCCGCGGGTGAGCGGGGGGAGTCGAGGCATAGGACTACTAGGTCCTCTTCTGTGGGAAGGGAGAGAGTAAAATTCAAAACTAGCGTAGCGTGTGTTCCCCTCCTGCTGATCGAAAAGAATTGCAGGAAGACAGAAGAGGGAAAAAAAAGAATCATCATTATTACCAATAGGTCTGCGAACAAGCTGCCGTGTGAATCTTTTTTGGTGCAATGTTCCGCGGCTCTATCGGCCGTAAAGAGTAGGTGAGCTGGATTCTTTCCATTCCCTCTACACCATCGGCAAACGCGACAGCGTGGATGGGGGGATCTTGGTTGCTGACTGAGGTTGTGAACGGTCCACGAACTACCATTGCATCAATCGTGTGTGCGTATGTCAGGAAAAAGCTCTTCCTCCTGTCTCTCTGCCTGCCGGCGGCCAGACCATGAGCGACGCAACACCCAGTCACCGGGTACCTACGCAGGCTTCACAAGCAGCCACCGGCAGCAGCACCGGCAGCATCGATCAGATTGTACATACAGTGATTACGGGAAACCCGCCAACAAGGTCCCGGTTACCCATGGGGAGGGGAGGGGAGACAGAGACACAGCCGAGGGGACATGTAAGGGAGGAAACCCCAAAAATCGTACGAGGTGGCTTGTCGCCCGGTGCCCAATGGCAACCGGCGGAAAGGACGTCCGAAAGAATTCGGATGGGATCTGGCCAAGGCCGCTGCAGGTAGGGGCGGGCGATCTTGTCGATCACTGTTGCTTTGGCGTATCTGCTCTTTCTTTGCGGGACTCTTCAGTTGCTGCTACATGTGGCGGTGGTTCTGTCGGGTTGGCTGGCTGGAGGTAGGGGCCTAAGGCTGTGGGAGGGGGGAATGTCGTTGGAAGCAGATGCTGCGGGGACACTGGCTTGGGCTGGTTAGGGGGGCGTCTGCAATGGGATGGGGGAGTGTCACCTGCCTGATTTTTACAGGACGGCTTTGCTGCACAATGAGTCGGAGTCCGTTGCTGGTGGACTGAGAGTACATATGTAAGTTAGGAGCGCTAATGCAAGGTAATGCTGGTCGGAAAAAGAAAGGGCCAGTCGGTTGACTGTCGGGATTGTGCTGGGACGATGTGTCTGGTTGCTTTTGTCTGCATTGTATGTTGCATACATATGATACATGAATGGCGCTTTCGGCCCCGGAGACATCCCATCTCGTCTGTCCTGTCAAGGAGGAAGTCCTTGGTTGGTAGCCCACCATTTTTTAATAGGCTGCATGGCACGAGAGCTGCGAGGTTGAAATGAACCCGGTGTGAAGAGTCCCTCTCCCTTCTCACAATGCGAGCTCCGGAACTTCACCAACGTTTTCGTCTCCCGTCGGACGGTGCCCCAGCAGATCCCATTCCGCTGCCCACCGCAGATGTTCCTCCAGCATCACCTTGTCCAATCCCTCCTCGCGAGACTTGACCGTCTCGGACGCGGAGAGCAAGCGACAGGCCTCGTCACTCCCCGATACTGCCGACTTGAGAAGGCAATCGCGCTGCAACTGAGAGTTGGCTGGCAGCATCTTGCCAAGCTCCATATACGCCTGGGATGAATCGAGCTCAAAAGCGGCAATTCGGAAGGCCTCTGCGGCAGCTGTGTGGTTGCCCATCCGGAGCAAGATCCTGCCGCGCTCGACGTGGCAGTCTGACTCGAAAGCCCACTTGGGCGTTCGTTGCTGTGATGCCGCGTCGTTGCCAGTGCTGCCTGTACGAGTGTCCTGCTTTGCTGGCACTGGGGCATACGCATCACCGGCCCGGTCGGCGGCTTCGATGGCGGCGTCGAGGTCCTTCAGAGCTCTGGTATAATTCCCAGCACGAAGTCGCAGGAGGGCATGCACGGTGAGAGCGTCGGGGTGCTCCCCAGCCTTGACGAGGCGGTAAAGATGGTCTAGGCTACCCCGAAGGTGCGTTCTGTACTTGCTATCTTCAGGACCGCCCCCGCGCATCATCAAAACGAGGCGCAGAAAGGAGATGGTGGAAGGCGTGTAGTCAAGACCCGATGCTGTCTTAAGCATGTGGGTACCGAGCCTCCAGAGTGACCCTGGCCCCGGGGGGCTGTCGAGCAACACCATTGATGTGTAGTGAAGCATGTAGGGGTCGATACCATAATCTGTTATTTTTTGAGGATTCATTTAGTATCGTCATTCCCATCTGCGGCGCCAGCCAATGCTTGTGTATGCCTACCCCTCTGAAGCATGCCTTTCCAAGCCGAGTGGGCCGAGGATTTGGCGGCAACGGCGCAATACTGCGTTGCGATTTTGTGGAAGTCTCTACCGGATAGGCCGTCGGGGCCTGACACCGCCGCCTCCCAAAATGACATAGGGGGGACGTCTTCGGCTGTGAACATCAGTGCGCCCTCGGCTGGCTGCAACGGCGAGGCAGCCCTGAATCGCGGTTTCCTGATGATGACGGCATACTGGCGGCGCTGTTGAGGCTGCCCGGTATAGCATGCGGGAGAGCGAATCCGGCAGCATGATGTTGCAGTCCCTGCGAGTTGAAGTAGCGACGCGCCCCTCCAGCATCCTGGCGCTAGTGCACCACCTCGTTGCATTTTATGAGTCGAATGCCTTTGCTGTAATTGGGATGAGTTGGAATCAACCGCTCGTGTTCCTGCTCCGTAGACCCTTGAAAATGCGTAGTGTAACTATCTGGAGTTACCTCATCGTGATAAGCGAGATGGGACTTTGTTGCTTCCCAAAGCGTCTTGAACGAGAGAATAACAACAGACAGAATGTCGGGCGTTTGAGGGATGTTCTGAGAGTGAGGCTGCCGGCTCTCATGAGATGGGGCTCGTCGTTTGTTGAAGTGAGTTGTGACAGGGGTGCTGCGTAGATTTGTGGGCCCATAATACAGCATCAGCCAATTGAAGCGCAGGCTAAAAAAGTCAAGCTGGTCCACACAAACTTTTTGGCACATTTTCAGAAACAGCATCGACGACCCTTGGTTTGGCAACCAGCAAACTGTGACTGCCATACGTCTCATTCTTCGACGCCTCTAGCAATACCGGATGATCCTGAATGATCATATAAATACCCTATGAAATGGCATCAAAACGGACGCCCAAGAACGCGGCAAAGAAGCCCAAGAAGTCGCCCCAGGTCATAGAGCTCTCATCGGATTCCGAGCCAGATGCCCCGGTCGTTAAGGAGCAGGTTCTCGAACCCGCCAAAGAGGTCATTGTTAGAGAATATAACCAAAAAGACTACGATGAAATGCCGCTTCTCAAAGTCGAGGGTATCAAGTACGAGACTGAGCAAGGTGTAGACGAGGAGAGGCTGTCAGCGAGTGAACAGATGCCTGCCAAACTACCCGTCCGTGTTAAGGATACGGGCTCTACGAGGCATCGGCACGTCAGCATAGAGATCCCGCTGTTGAGCTCATCGATGCTTGCCAAGGGCGGCAAATCCCAGGAGGTCCCGGGCAGTGAAGACGCAAACGAAGAAGATGTCTTCAAAACACCAATGGAGAGGCGGCACATCACTTTTGACGACAGCGACCAGGAGGAGTTTGTCACACCTATGGAAGCTCCGCTGCAGAATCCCCTTGAGAAGGATCTTGTGGCCTCATCCAAACTCGCCAAGGCTGCAGAGGAGAAGGAAGAGGAGGACTCTGACGACGACGCCCCGGAGGCCATCTCCTCGCATGCGGCCGAAGCTCACTTAGCCAAGGCTTCCCAGGCTGCTACAAAGGCCGCCCAAAAGTGAGCAGCCCAGCATGTTCAAACTATGACCGGGCAACCAGTGATTGCTAACACGCAACACAGACAAGCTGCTACACAGAAGCAGAAGCGCCAAGAGCGTGACACATTTCTCAAGCAGCAGGCGGAGAAGAGGAAAAGCACACAAACGCCGGCTGGAGCCAAAAGCGAAGATGAGGGTAGTGAACCCGAAATGCGCAAATCAGGAGCTCTTTTCCCCGAAAAGAGGAAAAGAGAAGTCCCGAGACTTCTTCCTCTTGAGCTTTTGGAGTCTGATGATGAAGATGAGGCCGGCTATTTCTCGGATTCTTCCACAAGCAAGGGGGTGACCAAGAAACAGAAAATTGTCACTGGATGGCTTCCCGAAGCAAAAGCCCCACGGGACCAGAAAGTGGGATCAACGGTGTTCAGGGTTGTAGAAAACCGCGGGGACAAGAAGCTGGCGCCGAAAGCGAAGAAGACTGCAGTAAATCTAAGGGAGAGTCTGCTCAAGCGGAAGAAAGCACCCCAGGCCAAGAGCGGCTTCTTCGTCAAGAGTCACTAAGGGAATCGGGAGATGCAGTCGGGCTTAGGGGGAAGAAAGGGCTGTATTTGTGTCTCGATTTGGGATCATGTGAAGCTGAGAGCACGACTCGGTGGGTTGTCGGTGATCGAGGCGCATGTCATTGCATTGGGAGGATCTGTAGAATAAATGGGGCAGATATCCTCTCCTGTTTAAGTGGAAAAAGGCGTTATCCTTTAGACGGGCTGAATAGGAAGGCGCATGGCTCTAGTGACCGGAATGCATACTATTGATCACTACAACGTCGAATTCAAGGAGGGGTTTCGACACATCCGTACCTGGGCAGGGAGGTAAGAGGTGGATATGGTGTTGAATGTGGCTTCCACTAGATCAGTCTGCACGTGTGGAGGAAGTGGAAGCTGCATCCGATAAAGTCCCGCACCGTCGCCAAGCATCCAACTACCGACCTCTCGTCAAGCTTCTTTTTACCTCATCCTTCAACTTCACCAAAGACGACATATTTGAGCAGCCTCATACACGCGGACCTACTACACCTTTTCCCCAGACCAGCATCAAATCTGCCCAACATGTCTCGCAAGTTCTTCGTTGGCGGCAACTTCAAGATGTGGGCTCACTCGCACTACCCCGCCATTGCCCCGCGTCGAAGGCAGAGCTCGAGGGGCAAAGCTAACTTGAGCGCTCTTGTTGCTATGTACTAGGAACGGGACTATTGAGTCCGTCAAGGCCATTGCCAAGAACCTCAGTGACGCACAGCTGGACCCCAATGTCGGTATGTCAAGATTCTGTTACTCGGGTGGTACAAAGCTTGCAACCGTAGATGCTCACCAATCTTTTTTCTGCAGATGTTGTCATCGCACCCCCGGCACTCTACCTCCTCCTCGTGCGCGAGCACCTGAAGCCTGGCCTAGAGGTTGCGGCCCAAAACGTTTACGACAAGCCCAACGGTGCCTTCACCGGTGAGATCAGTGTCTCGCAGCTTAAGGATAGCGGCATCAACTGGACGATCCTTGGCCACTCTGAGCGACGGACCATCCTCGGCGAGTCCGATGCGGTCGTGGCGTCCAAGACCAAGTTCGCTACCGAAGGCGGTGTCAACGTCATCTGGTGCTGCGGTGAGTCGCTCGAGGAGCGTGAGGCCGGCCAGACCATCTCCGTTATCGAGAAGCAGCTTGCGGCCGTTGCTTCCAAGATTGCCGATTGGAGCAAGGTTGTCATCGCCTACGAGCCCATCTGGGCCATTGGCACCGGCAAGGTTGCCACTGTTCAGCAGGCCCAGGAGGTGCATGAGGCCATCCGTAAGTGGCTCAAGGCCAACGTTAGCGAGAAGGTTGCCGAGGAGACTCGTATTCTGTATGGTGGTAGTGTGAGTGGCAAGAACTGCAAGGAGCTTGCCAAGGAGAAGGACATCGACGGCTTCCTTGTTGGTGGCGCCAGCTTGAAGCCCGAGTGTGAGTTTTCGTTCCCATCCCACCCAATACCACCCGGAAGCTTACCTCGTGTAGTTGTCGACATCATCAACTCCAACCTCTGATCCAAGAAACTCACCATCAACTACTCTCCAAGCTTGAGTAGTAGACGGCGTCAGGGGGGAAATTAAAGGAGCTCAAAAATGGGAGCGAATGGATCAAATATAATAGAAGCCATGCCGAGTCACAGCTCTTGACATGCACATGCTGTTTCCTACATGCGTGCCTTGTGATAGTTTTTGAACCCTTGCTCAATTGTCGTCTGCCAGTTAGTACAACGGCGACCTGACCTGGCAACCGGCCGCCTAGATTTCGCAGTTGGAATACCTGCCTATTCATACAACCCGTAAAACCGCCTTGCAGCATTCTATATCTGCATACCGTTGCCATGGTAAGGACTCCATACGCCTCTTACACTCTCGTTGACGCTCTGGACCGGCTTGTTCACTCTCTTCAGCTTCTCACCACTGGCGTCCCTGAGCAGCTTCGCCTTTTGGAGGACCTGGAGGGGCTCCATATTCCGAACGCAGACAGCCTTCTCGCGGCCGTTGATATATTGGCCAATGATAACGGGGTGTTTTCTTGGTCGGGGGGAGACGGTGATCTCGATTTGGGGATGCGCGGCCGCGAACTTCGGTAGGATGGACTTGATGAAGGAGCTGGAGGACCGGCGTAAGTACTGAGTTGCCAATGAAAACAATAGTTAGGTAGGAAACACAACACCTACTTCATGCCCTTCGAGCTTCCCGCCCAGTCACAGTAGTGAATGTCTAGCTTCTTGCATTGCAAGATGAAGGCACCGACCCCATTCTGTAGCGCCCAATCCGTTAGCCAATTCGTCTGATGAAGAGAGGGAATATGGCTGAGCATACGCGGCCGGTGGAGATTTGTGTTAATCCTTTGACCGTCATTGTCGCCGGCGTCCAGGGGTCATGATCTGGACAGAGAAGCGCATGTTTTCCGCCGCGTCGCTACATCGAAAAGACACTACCACACGGTCCAGCCCCCAGGCTGGCTGCGGCACGTGATTGGACTGCGCTTTGCCAAAAATGGCCATCTGGGTTAGTGCGAAGTTCTGTTGATGGACTGTTTTCCTTCTGCAAACCAAGAGAGGCCCAATACGAAAACTGTGTATGTAGATGTATTATTGGCTTTCAAGAAATCTGCAGCTCGTACAGCTCGTATGCAGATACTTGCACCATAATATTACTAGTCTTTCCACTGTGAATGCCGGTTGTCGCATTCGCGATGGACAGTGCTAGAATCTACCAATATCACTTGGTCGCACCGTGTGGAATGACTCGACTCTAGCTGTAGAAATAGTCTGTGCTTTCTCGCGTGGAGCGGCTCCAGAAAGTGCAACTTCGCGCAAAAGATGAACAGCTGGTGTTCTACTCAGCTCCGCGAATCTATCACGAATTCTCGTGGTTTTCTACGTCTTTTGTCCATCTGCTCCCAAATTGAGCTTCATTTGGTATCATCATGACGGACAAGCTCCCGCCTAATCTGCTTGCGCTATTTGCGCCGCGACCCCCGCTGCGCTGGGTGCCGCCTAGCGACGTGCCTCCGGAGAAGCGCAAGACGGCTACCATCGACGGGATCGCCAGCTTCCTCCCAGCGCTTGCAGAGTATGAGCGCGAATACGATTACCACCCGACTGAGAGCTGGATCGAGGCGCGTGACCGCAAAAAGCGCGAGAAACAGGAGGAAATCGAAAAGCTGCTCGCCCAGGGCCCAACTAAATGTACGCGTTGCTTCATCAAATGCTTTGAGAATTCTATTGACACGACAAAATAGACAACCCGAACGATGATCCAAACATCAGAGGCGATGCCTTTAAGACGCTGATAGTTGCGCGCCTTGACTACAAGGCCGATGATAAGGACCTTGAGCGCGAGTTTGGTCGATTTGGCCCTATTGAGCGCGTACGTTGCCCCTTTTATCGTTTGATGTCCCAAAGACCTACTGACATTGATCGTTCTGGCTAGATTCGCATCATCAGGGACACTCACGCCGGTGAGAAAGGAAATAAGAAGCGCAAACCCCATCGCGGCTACGCTTTCGTCGTGTTTGATCGCGAAAAAGACATGAGAGGTAATACTGTCAACATATCTAAGTTTCCCCGTACAGCCCATCTAGCCCGCCCGTTGGAGCATGGTTGCATGTCATCAGGACTCAAGGCCCTCAAGCTTGCCTGTCGCTACGAGTCCTGGTTCTCCTCCCCCCACTCCCCCATCACTCCTCCTTGAGAAGGTAATCTTTCTTCATGGTAAGGCATTACTGACACACGCGCATCTGGCGCATGCGCGATTAGCTGCTCTAGATGGTTGTGACGGAATTCGCATCAGAGACCGTCGCGTCAAAGTTGACGTCGAGCGAGGAAGAACAGTCAAGGGTTGGAAGCCACGTCGCTTGGGTGGCGGTTTGGGAGGCCGGGGTTATACTAAGGCTATGCCCGCCCGACCCATGGGACCTGGTGGCTTTGGCGGTGGCCCAGGCGGCTTCCGCGGTGGCGGTTTCGGAGGAGGTTTTAGAGGGCGTGAGCGTGGTGGATTCCGCGGCGGAGGATTTGGAGATCGCGGTGGCGGCGGTTTCCGTGGCGGATTCGGAGATCGTGGCGGCGGATTCGGCAATCGCGGCGGAGGATTCGGCGACCGCGGTGGTGGGTTTGGTGATCGTAGTGATCGCAGTGATCGCGGC
>Ga0247780_1000990_pt1 | contig 20852 bp, 7 predicted proteins | sample UWRJL079202R5_FD_179927 | JGI IMG/M metagenome (GOLD analysis project Ga0247780, IMG submission 179927) | Plant litter microbial communities from Arlington Agricultural Research Station in Wisconsin, United States - UWRJ-L079-202R-5 | ecosystem: Environmental > Terrestrial > Plant litter >... | reverse complement strand
CGACTCACAGCATCCAATAGGAACTTGCTAGAATTGTGCTCGCCGCAGAGCTCGTAACTCGAGACGTGTCTCGTGTCTCGTGCCTCTATCCTGCATCCCGAGTCCGCCTCGACAAACCAACAGCATTATGCGATCTAAGCCACCGGCAGCGAACCAAAATCTATATAAGACGAGAGTGTGCCAGTGTTTGGCTTGCTCACACCGAGTTTTCTGTACTAGCAACGAACACATACTCTAGAAGGCGCGACCCAACAATGCAACGACCCCACAATGCAATGGATCCACATCATCCACCCCTGCCCCCCCAAATGATCAAAACATCCATTTCCTAGTAGATTTCTATTGTTTAAAATGTTCAATCCATATCTAAAAGCCTCCTGATGTTACTTATGTTAACAGTTATCATCTCCTGCACCTCCTCAGCCGCAGGTTCCTCCGCAGGCTCGCCGGCGACCCTCCTTCGCTTAGGGACCTTCTTACTAGCCTCCTCTACCGTAACGATATCTTTTATACGTGTAAATTTATCATTAGGAGGCTTACGTACCTTCCTTTAATGTGGGGTTTTATAACGCGTTAGTCTTTTTTTAGGCAGTTGTTTTTGATAATTAGAATTACCCTCTCTACAGCCCCTGTATCTAATACCTTCTTAACCTTACGAAAAAGTGCCTTTACAGTCCTATTCTAGGGAGATAGGTGATCCTTAAGGGTATTTAAGACTTGACCCCTTTTGCATCTTAACAATTAGAATATCGTTTACATATATAAAGATAAACTTATTAAAGAAGGGGCGGAGAATATTATTAATAAGGCCTTAGAAAGTTATAAGGGCGTTTATTAATCATATAGGCATAATACAGTACTGGTAATACTTATTACAAGTCTGAAAAGCTATTTTATACTTATTCTCTTCCTTTACTTTGATATAATTAAATCCTATAGGGAAATTAAGGTTAAAGAACCAGTTTACTTTAATAATCTGTTCTTATATCTCTGTAATAAGTAGTAATAAGTAGCGATTCTTAATTGTATCTTTATTTAATGTTTAGTAGTTAATAACTATATAAAGCTTACTGTCTCCCTTCCTTAAGAAAAATAATACTAAGTATCCTACTAAGGACTGGGACTTTATAATAAACCTATTTTTTAGATTTTTATTAACGTACTCTTTTAAAGCCTTAGCCTGTTAAGGGTTCAGGTAGTAGGGCTAGAAGTTATAAAGCTTTACTCTTAGCTTTAGTTTGATTTTGTAGTCTTACGGTCCGTAGTCTAGCAGTTACAGTATCTTTTTTCGAAACAGGGTAAACTTCCTATACTCCACAGGTACCTTAGATAAGTCAACTTTTTTATTTATCTATAGATTAGCTTTTTACTTCTTTCTACCTTTTAAATTATCATTTAGGTAATACAGTAGACTCTTTAGTCTTTTAACCGTTTTAATACATCTAACCTAAACTGTACTTACTTTTAAAGGCTTAGTTCGCTTTTAAATATATTATTTATCTTTAAAGTAGTTTAGTGCTTTCTTAGCTTTACTTAAATAATAATTACAGTTAGGGGACTTACTAAAAGTAAGGTAACCACTCTTTTAATTAATTACAGTGTTATACTTTTCTAATTAAAGTAAACCTAGAATTATATTATACCATATTATTAATGTAATATTAAAGTCTACTTATTATTTATCCTTATTCACTTTAATTAGGAGTAGGAAGTGGTAGGTAACTTTACTGTTATTATATTAATATAAGCCTTTTTCTTTATCTTAAATAGGAATAGCCTTTTTATACTCTTCATTAGGGAGTTTCCTTCAGTTAACTAGTATAAAGTGTATTAAGTTAAAAGTACTCCCGTTATTAATTACTACTCTTACCTTAAACGGCCTCCCTCTTCTGTTTATTAAGTTAATACTAACAGAGAAATACTTATACTCTTTTTATATCTAAGTTATAGTAACTATCTATCCTTAAGGTCTTATCTAGCTTAACCTTTAAGTACTTCTCTTTCTTTTTAGGGTTTTTACTAATTAGTAAATCATTAATTTCCAGCTCTTTTAAAAGGCTAATAATCTTTTCCTAACTCCTTTTAGAAAAACAGGTAACTTTAATAGACTTAACAGTTAACCTCTCTTAGGCTTTCGCGTTTTAAGGTCTAATTAACTTTAAACGGTTTAGTATTTTAAAAATCTTTAATAAGCCTTCCGTATGCTTTATAAGACTAGATCTTAATCATATCCTATTACTTTTAAATCCTCTTATAATCCGTTTACTTTTACTATACTTTAGCTTTTTCCTTAAGGTGGACGGAGCACGTTACAGTCAGGCAGTTATTGAATAAGCCTCCTCGTTAATAAGTAACAGGGGCTTAGTTAACTTTAATAACTTTCCGTTTACTACTGTTATTAAATTCTTTAATTAATATGTAAGAGACTTAATAATAGGCTGTCTCTATTTCTACCCTAACGATAGTGTAGTCTTATCTTCTTATATTAAGGAAATGGTTATAAAGAGCTTTAAGCCTATTATACTAGTTAAGAGTGCAGTTATTTTATATGTAGTCGATTTACAGTATGTCCTTATAACTAGTGTAGTCGATGTGGATTATAAGTGCTGTCGTTAGAGAGTATAAAACAGGGGGGGTAAAACCTTACTTCGTTTTTTTAATTACTTACTTCCATATATATTACTTCTTTTAAATTTCTTCTTAAAACTTAAGTAATAGTAACCCAGCTTATTTTTCCATAAGGTAGTCATTTTTAATAAGTTAGTACTTAAGTTAATTAGCGAAGCGGACCTTATTATAAAGCAGTAAACTAATCTCAATTACCCTATCCTTAGACTTTACAGTAAGGTTTTTAACTTACAGGTCTTTTACTTTATCTATTAGTTCTTAATATCTGTCCTTTAACTCCTAGACCTTTTATTAGTGCACCTGTTTTTTATCCTCTTAAGGGACCTTTAAGGTTCCAGTCCTAAGTATATTAACTTTAATGTAAGGCAACTATTTAAGTTATCCTTCTTCCAGGAAGATAAAGGTACTAATCCACTTAATATATTTCAAACGTTTAAGGGTCTTAAGGGGTATAGAGGAAAAGAGTTTCCGTTTCTCTAACTTAATCCTTTTAATCTACTCCCTTTCATTTTCTAATACTTACTTTACCACTTTAATAACCTTAAAAGCTAGTTTCTTAACTCCTTTTACTATTTTAATAAGGTTTAAATTAAGGTCCTTTCTAAACTTTCTTAATTCCTAAGCTTATAACATAAGGTTTTTAAAACCTGTAACTATTAATTAAAACATTTCTTCTTAAAGTTAGTCTACAGTAACCTACACTTTTAAATATTTTAAGTTTCTACTTTAAAATCAGTCTGTAATAACCTACACCTTTATAACTAACTCTTCTTAAATCCCTTTAAGGATTAAGTACATTATATCTTAAGGTTCCTCCTTTTCTTTTTCCTTATCTCCTATATTATATTTATCTATTTAGGTACAGTCTTCTTTAATATTTACTATCCTAACATAAATGTCCCTAGAGTTAAACTTAATATACTTTCCTCCGTCTAAAACTGGCTTTTAACTAACTCGTTTTAATAAAAGGTACTGTTACGCTATATAGCCTTTCTTATTATTGTTAAAGCACTAAACTTAAGATAAGTCCTTAGGTAGCTTTTACTACTGCTGTTACTGTAACTTATTATAGTTAAGTTAGTTTTAACAGTTTACTATACTAATGTTTATTAGTTTAAGGTAAATGCTATATACAGTGCTCTAATATTAATAATTAGTGTAGAAAAGCTTTAATATGTTTTTTCCGTTAATTATAAGTGGAGCACCTTATTAATACCAGCTTTTTTTTCCAACTTATATTTAAATAGTTAATTATTAATAATAATAATTATTATTTATCTTACACCATAGGAGCTGAAAGCTCCACCCGTAAGGGCAAGCAGTCCCTCTACTGCTAACTATCTACTGTCAGGGCATAGTCAGGGTGTTTCCACCCCACCCACTCTTCTGTTTATCCTACTGAAATATATATAGTTTGGTCTCGATTACTAAACGCGGTGATAGGTTATAGGGTTAATACCTTATACTAATATGTATTATAAGTGAGATAAGGGTGTAAACGGGTCGTTTTCAGTTCTGCTACACTTACACCCCTTAGCTGTGATAACTTAAAGGTCTTACGTCACCTCCTTTTTCATCCAGGGTAGAAAAGGAGACCCCTTCAGCCCAGGGTAACTCCCCAGGGTTTGACCGGGACCAAGGCGTTAACGGTTTAAGGGTAACTCTGTAATATCTCCCCCTTTTAATCTAATCTTCTTCACACTACTCTGGCTATCGCTAGTTTATAGTTCTTTATTCGTTATAACTTTCAGTTCTACACTCTACTAACTTACTTCCTTCAGGCCGTTATCGCTTCGTTCCTTCCATCCAAGGTTACTAATATGGCTGGCTAACCTCCGTGTGCCTCCTTTAATAGCTTTATAACTTCACATCTAACCTTTTTATTAAGGTTAGCTAGCCTTTATAGTTTTTATAACTTTACTTTCTAACCTTTATAAATTCTTCCTTCCTTTCTAGCCTTCCTTTAAAACTTTTCTTCCTTTAACTACTAACTTCCTCCTCTTAAGCTTTAAGCTTTATATACCTTATAATCGCCTTTTTATACCTTTACTTACTCACTTCTATTATTATTATATCTATCCTAAGCCTTTATAAGCGTAACTTTAATAGCTTTAATTATAACCCTCTTATTACTATTACCTGTAACCGCTTTATTAACACCTTATTAATTATCTGCGTTATTCCCTCTTTATTATATTACTAACGTGTTATTAATAATAACGCTAATAAGTTACCCTGCTTAACCTGTGTTAACTTACTAAATAACTATACTTATCTAAACTCCCCTTTAGACTATTATAAGTGTTATCCTGTTTAAAATAAGTAACTGCTCTTACCGTTTATAGGGCGCTTATTAATTAATTACAGACTTAGTTTATTATTAAAAGTGTAGTGACAGTTATAGTAATTATCTTTATATAATAAGTTCTTATATCGCTTACGCTCTGTTTACTATCTGTTAAACTATTTAGGGTCTAGGTTTCACCTATACCTTAGAGTGTCACGTCGCTGTTATAGTGATCTGTGCGTCTTATAAGCTGGCTGCTGTTTTAACTTATTAAGATGTAAGTAATTTCTTCTATTAAGTTATATATAGGTTATTAATAGTATGATAGCTGATTAATTAATTTAATACAGTCTGGTAGGTCTGGCTATCTTTTTACTTTAATGTTAAGATAGCTAAATAATAGGCTGTTAAACGTTTAGGCTGCAGTTAAAGCGTCCCTCCTACTCCCTTTAACTTAAGTTTATCTATTATAATTTATAATAGTCTTAATAACGGTCCTGTAACGCTGGCTTAAGCTGCCCAGGTACCTTTACCTACCACTCTTACAGGTAGCTTATAGGTTAATGTTATTCCGCTTACTTAGGCCTAGCGTCTTAAAACGCGCTTAAACCTTATTTAACGTTATTTAATTATACTTAGCAGTCTTACTAATCTAAAGGGCCAGATTACTTAATAATAGGCCAGTTAAGACGTAAGTATATATTAATTATAATCTGTCTGTGGTTTATTCGCTGCTAATTATCGTTATAAGTTATTATTAATAACACCTGGGATTAAAACTGTCCTCTTCCTAACAGTCTTTAAGTTAATAATAATAGCTACGTTTAGTCAGTGTATAATAATGTGGGGGTTATTTATAATGTGTTTATAATGCGTTTACAGTGTGTTTACAGTTTAAGTTTTTAATTATATAGTTATCTTTTAATATTATTTACTATCTTATCTTCCAGGTTAGGTCTTTATTATATTACTTTAAAATCTAAGTTAACGTCTTAATATCTTCTTCTTTTTTATACCCTATATATTATTAAGGTTAGTGTAGTTTAGTAACAGTTTACTTAAGCCTCTCCCGTTATTATTAAATATCTTAGCTAGGCTATATTCTTCTAGCCTTTTAGTTTCTATAATCTAGTTAGTGATAATCGCTACACTTATTAAATGTAATAACCTTACTTTTAAATCTTACTAATTATAAAGTTAAATACTATATAAGCTGCTCTTATTATACTTTAGGCACCTTAGGATCATATATACTGCCGTTTCTAGGGCGATACCGCACTAATATTAAGGTAACACTACCTTAAGGACCTTTCTTTAGTAGAGGAAAGCGTTTAGGCTAACCTTCTCCGTTTTAACCTACATAAGGATAAAGCTTTAAGCCTTTATAAGTTCTTAATAAAGTTAAAGTAATATCTTACTTTTATTAAGGTTATATATATCCACTACAGTAATGATATAATTACAGCGTGTAAATACCTTATACCTCTTTTTTTATTATCTTTCCTTCCAGTTATAAAGGGTAAAGATATTAAGGTTATAATCTGTCCACTTCTCTTAATTTAAGTTTTCCACTTTTCTTAATGTAAGCCCCAGCTAATCTTTTACTTACACGGTTTTTATTAAACCGTTATTTACTAGAAGGGCACATACTGTTATACCCTGTCTTTATTTTACTTATTTAACTATCTTCTTATTAGTGTTACATAAGAGCTCTACAATCCCTATACGTTTAAGTCGCTATTTAACTTTTACTATCTATTAGTTTAGGTAAATATTAAATAGTAAGATTTAAGCTTCTAACTTTAAATTCCTTATTAAGGTCGCTTTATATATTTTAAGTATAATTTACAGGTATTATATTTAAGTAATTTCCAGCTTTTTAACTATCCTTTTTATTAATCTTTCTAGTTTCGTTAATATATGTTATACATTTACTTTATAAGTAAGGACACTTTTAATAACTTTAATGTAAATTTTTTAAACGTAAATAGCTTATACTCCCCACGTTTTCCCTATAAGTCAGGTTAGTGTAAAGGTTTAGGTTTCCATTTTTCTAATAATCCTCTTTTAATAAGCTTTCCAGTTAAGCTTTCTATTAAGCTAGACTTTTAAAAACCTAATTAACTCTATTAATATTAATCCTAAATAATCTTCTCTTAAAATCTTTACTCTTTTAGTTTATAAGTACCTTACTTATAAAAAGTAAATAAGCTTACTTTTCTTTAGGTTAAACATTATCCCCTTTTCCTTTACCTATTCCTTATAAATCTTATATATGGTTTTAAGGATCTTACAGTACGTTAATATATTGTGTGTGAAGGCTTAAAGGTTTATATTATCTGTAAAACTTAATGTAATTAAGCTTTTAATATATTTTAGCTTTTCGTACAGTGTATTAATAAAAAGGATAAAAAGGATTACTGATAAGGGGGATCCTTAGGGGATCTTTTAAGTAATGTTTTACGGCGCTAACAGCCCGTTATTAAATAGTAACTAGGCTGTTCTCTTATATATATAACTAATTAGTTAAAGGATAAGCTTTCTTTTAAATTTTAAGTCTCTTAGTGTAGTAAATAACTAGTTTTAATCCACTTTATTAAACGCTTTAGTAATGTCTAACTATAATAGTAAAGTGTAGGCTTTACGTAACTATATTATGTGAACGCTGTTAATAATAACTTAAATAATTATATCTGTCGCTCTTTTCTTTCTAAATCTAAACTAGAGGTTAGGGAGTATGCAGGCTGTTTCCACTATAGTGGAGATCCTCTCTATTAAGATAGTTTTAACAATCTTCCTTATTACGTTTAATAAGGTTATAAGGTAGTATATTCCAGCGTGTTTCTTATTATTAATTAATTTCCCTAGTTTTAATAGTATTATAACATATACGGTGTGCTAACACTTTAGGTAATAACTAAGGTTAAAGTTTACTTATATAATCTTTATTAAGATAGCTGACAGTCTTCTATCCTTATTACAGGTCTTTAAAAGGCCATTAAAGATCCTGTCTAATCCTAGCGCTTTTAAAGCGCTTACTTTTTAAATAACCTCTTTCACATTTAAGTCCTTCACCTTCTAATCTATTAATATAGTCTTTAAGAAGGAGCCTACTCTCCAGTTAAAGTCTTTAAGTTTTAAAAGGTCTATTTCCAGTACGGGGAAGAAGTGTTTACTAAGTTCTCTTATCTTCTTAATATAAGTAATAGCTATTTAAGGTCTGTTAAGTGTAGTGTCTTTCGTAGCTTATAATGCTGGAATAACTGGTAGTTTAAGGGGTTAGTAGCTATGTAATCTAGCGTAATGTTTAATATTCTACATTTCTTTTAAGTCCTTATTAGTTACTGTCTTATTAAGGGAGCCTTACTAGCACTTTATTTACGCCTTACTAATTACCTTATCTCTATACCTCTTAACCTTCCTTAGCTCCTTTTTTACAGTATAAGAGCGTTACATTCTCTATATCCTTTTTACTCTCCTTACGTCTTTCATAGCTCTTTTTATTTTATTATCTTACTATAACGTTATAATCCTTATGTTCGGTTTCCTTTTAAGTACTGTAATGTCTATAATACGTAGGAGCTCCTCTAATAGTACTTTAGAAACTTCTTCTAATTTGTGGATATTATTTATATTATCTGGTATTATAAGGTGTTTTACCATTACTGTAGCTATTATAGTGTTTATTATTTTATAGCTGTAGCCTTCCTCTCCTTCTTTTTATTTTATTAATATGTTATTAATCTTAACTATTTATAGTATATAGTCTAACCTGACTATACTCTCCACACTTAAGTAGTTAACGCCTAGTATACAGGACACTTATACGTGGTTTATTATACTGTCTCTTTCTCCATTTCTACATTTAAGTTATATTAATTCCCTAAAAGGGGTCCTTAACGTTAAGTCCTAATCTTCCACTAACCTTACTAACGGTTTAACTTTAAGGCTCTTATATCCCTCCTTATTTTATATTAAGTTATATACATTAAAGTCGTTTATTATAATTACTCTCCCTTAAGGCGCTTTCGCCCTAATTTCAGTTAGGGGGATAACCTAGTTATTTAATTTCTTACTTAGTATATAAATTAAATAAACTGTAATAACTTCCTCTTTGTAGCTAAATGTTACTAATACCTAGTCTAGGCTAGAGTTTATAATTTACACTATATTAATAAGCCGTTTACTAATATATAACGCTGCCCTCCCACTATAGTAGATTATATTAAATTTCCCTCCTCTTTTATATCTTAAAGTGCTAGTAAACTAGCTTTAAGGTGGTTCTTATATCGCTATCAGGTCGTAATCACTCTATATTTCCAGCACCTTATTAAATCTTACATCCTTATTATTAATATTCTAGTACAGTACTTTTAACTTTATTAACTGTTTTATAAGGGGCTGCTTATAAGTAGTGATGTAGCTGGTTATAGGGGTTGTTAAACTCTATTAATAGTCACTATTAGTCTTATTAAGGCTCCTGTAGGCCGTTATCTAAGTGGGGTTAGTGTGGTCTCTAAAGTGCCGTTAGGGTTTAGTAACTTCGTGTATTATATAATGCTGTTACTGTTAAGTATTCTTACTTTCTTTAAAAGACTGGGTCTCTCTACCTTAACTTATAGGATTTGTCTTCTCTTATTAGCTACCTGGTTTCTATATCCTTATATAACTGTAAACTGGTCGGTTACGGTGCGTTTACGTTTAGTAATAAGGGTAAAGTTTAGGTTCTGCTCGTTCCTTTCCCTATATGGTTTTTTGTACGTTATAGCTCTGTTAAGGAAAATTACTCTAGCACGCTTATAGTGCTCCTTTACTACGTAGCAGTCCTTATAGAAAGCTGGGTAGTTACCATTACAGTTAATGTATACTGGCTTATATTATTCTAGCTTTAGTTTTATTAAGTAGGTTACTTCTTATTTGTTAACTTTTATGCTATTTACGTACAGTGCTTTTACATATAGTAAATAATGTGATATCTCCTTATAAAACTTCGCTTTATATCCCTATTTATTACAGTTAAAGCATTAGGTTACTTTCACTTCACCTTTATAACGCTTATAAGAGAAGTGCTTATACTTTATAATTATACCCTTTTTAATTAGGCTAATAATGTCTTTTAGGCTATGTACTTTAATAATAAGCTGTATAGTAGGGTTTAGTTCGCTATTAGGTTATTTACAGCTTTACCTATGGTTAATCTTGCTAATCTGTACGTTATTATAAGTGTTAAGGTCTTCCATTATCTGGCCTTCATTTATTATAAAGTTATAACTGTTAATAAGTTTAATGTGCAGTCCCTTCGTTAACACTGCGTAAGTGCGTCGCTTAAGGACTGCTCCCTCTCCTAAAGTTTAGTGTATTTAACATTTATTATTAGGGTTATTATACTATTTTTATTTATCTTCTTTAAACGTGATTATTACATTACTAAACTGTTAAAGGAGCTTTACTACTATTACACCTATCTTCTTAATGTTTTAATTAACCCTTTATATAATCTCTATAGGGGTGTTATTCTTTAGGTTTATGTTTATAATTGTAAGCTCCCTAAAGGCCTTCTTAAGTACGTGGTGTGTGTAGGTTACGTTTGGGGTTAAGGTGGTTATGTTTCTTAATTAAAGTGCTCCCATATAGGTGTGGGTTTTATTAAGTCTAGTTTTTTAATTAACCACTTTTTTAATTTTCATTATTTTTTTAAGGATCTTTTAAATACTTATGTTAGTAGTGTTATTAGTAGTGGTGGTTAGATTAACAGGCGTTTTCAGGGCGTTTGCGACGTGTTTACATATCTGCTCCGTCCTAAAGATGGCTTTAAAGTAGGCCTTTATGGCTTTGAGGATCGCTTTAAACGTATACTCTTCAGCTCCCCTACCTGTTACAGTGTCTTAGAAGTTTTTATAAAGATTTTCCTCCTGGTTATTCTTCTATTTCCCCTTCACGATCGGTCTGTAAGTGTGCTGTAAGCGCTGCAGCTCGCTTAACCTACTTTTCTACTGAAAATTTCCTTATCGGTTTGGATGGACGTTTTCACCCTTAAAAGAGGGTTCAGCACCATCGCCAGCCACGCCTTCGGTGCGCGATCGGTGCGCCATCACTGTGTAAGGCAGTTTAGGTTGCTGATTCTAAATCTGTTATCCAAACAGTTTTTAGGGTTTTATAGCGTAAGAGTTCAGCCTTTTTTAAGATATCAATAATAATAACCTTAATAACGTACTGATTAAAGTCGAACATATACTAGTTTTTCTTATAAGGCTTATCTTTAACGTTATCCTTTAAGCCTTTATAAAACTTAAACTTTAATACTAACTTATCCTAATTAACTTAATATCAGTTATAATTAAAGCTAGATAAGTACGTAGTTATTAAAGACAGCTGTACTAATTTCTTTAAACAGTCCTTAACTTACTTCTACTTATCCTAAACTTTATACATCTTAGTGATTTTAATCTTAAAGTTAACTTATCCTTTATACTTATTAAAGATTTAATAGTAATAATCCTTTACTCTATAATAGCTAAGTTTAAGTAATCCTTAATAATTACTAAGAATTAAAGGTTAAAGTTACCTTTTAGCTAGCTTATAGTATAAAGGACCTTCTAATCCACTATAGTAATCCCCTAAAGTTAAAAGTCGCACTTTATATAGGTAAGCTAGGTAGAAAGGTTAATACTTATACTAATAAACTTAAGCAGCTAGCTAATCTTAAGGTTCTTACCTTACTAAGTAATTAACGCGTTTTTAATTATTATAGTTATAAACACTCTGTACGTCTAAAAGGCTTCAGTAAGCTCTATATGGGAGAGTTTATCCTTATTACCAGTCTCTACACCTTAACTAGTAAGAGCAACATCAGGTACTTTAATATCATTAGATAAGTTATTATTCCTTGTAAGGTTAGGGGGAAAGACGTAAGCTATAGTAAAGGAAGAAAGAAGGTATTTAGGAGTTTAATAAACAGCGTTTAAAACTAGACGCTAGTATCGTATTATAACCTGCACTTAATACAAGCCTTAAGAGGACTAGCGTAGGTTAAGACAAAACGTATAGCAGGACGTTAATAGATAAAGGGCGTTCTAAAGACAGCTTATTAAGCTAACAATCTTAGACAGGGGTTTAATATTACTATAAGTCACTGTCATTATAATATATAAAGGTAAGTCTAAACAGTAAGACATAAATAAATAATTAAATAGAATACTAACATAAGGAACTAAAGTCCCTCACGGTGGTTATGGACATACTTATAGCTATTTATACTAACTAACTAAAAGGTACCTCTGTACTTTGCTCTGTCTGCTCCCTGTCTTAGCGATAGAGCAAACAGAGTAACTACTCTATCTGCTCTCTTACTCTTTGACAGAGCACACAGAGCGACAGAGCACTTTTCTAATTAGTCGTAAGGGCTTCGGGTCTTTGCACCCCTGGCCCAGTGCGCAGTACCGTGCGTACTGCTCCTCTGCACTGTTCAGTCTGCGGGGAATTCGTCGGGCCGTGCCGGCCCAGGTGACGGCCTGCAGGGTCATCACATTATTATTATCTAACTTTAAACATTAATATCTTTCTCAATTTAATCAGTATGGTAAAACTGATTCCAGTTCTAGATTCTACGTAATAAGTCATATAATAAACGTAAGTAATAAAACTTACTATATTACTTATTCACCAGTTATTATTTAAATAATAGACTTTAAACAGTAATATCTTTCTTATTATAAGCTTTATAGTAAAATAAATTCCAGTTCCAAATTCTAGGTAAAGATCTACATATAAAACCACCTTCCTTAATTAGATTTAGCCTTGTTTCCATTTCTAAATACCCATTTGTTTAATTTTTCCAAACGCTAATTACCCCTGAACCATAACCCTAACCCTGAATCTGACTTCAGATTTGAAATCCTGGTCACGTGACGTATCTGAAAACATATCATATCACGTGATTTGGGGCCCGAGTAGGAGCCCGAGTGGAGTGGCCCGAGCAGACCCACTTTTGATAATAAACTGACCAGTCCTAGGTCGAGTTGAATTTCCTTATCAGTTTTGACTGAATTTCCCATAGTAATTTTTTTTTGGACTACCCTTACAACAAATTGTCCTCCAGACAGGATAAAACTGAAGTTAAGTATTAAAGAAGACTGTTATAATAATAAACCTTATCTCCTTACAGTAGTCTGTAATAAAAATTAAGGGTTTAAGAATCTTATATATACGTATAATATCCTTTATAGCTAAATAAAACTATTTAAAGGCCCTCTCTCACTTATTATTAACTAGGTTAAAGAAGGGGGTAAAGGTAATATTATAAGTTATTTAGTTAATTATTTAGAAAAGAGAGTATCTGTAAACGTTAATCTTATAAGTTATATCTACTTATAAGACCTTTTAAGACTCTTTTACTATACTTAATAAGATTAAGTAGTTAAAAAAAAAGCTAATAAGTTTATCTTTCTTCTCTTTATCTACTTACTTAACTTTATAATAGATATTAACGTTATTAAAGTCTTTAAAGGTAGTTATTATAGCTATACGGTTATTAAGTCTCTTATATTAAATTAAAGCTTTAATATTGTAGATATCCTTATTTATAAACGTAGTTTTAAGGAACTGTAAGGTAATAAGATTACTTACCTCTTTTAAACGAATATTAAAATAGTTAAAGATATTAACGATAGCCTTAAGTACCTTATTAAACCGCTTATAATGCTAAAGGTAAGTGTAAGAGTAAGCAGAAGGTAGATAATAGTAATTATAGTACTTTAGATTACTATAAGGTTAAAAAGATTAATTAGTAGTTAATTAAACGGTAAAGTCTTTTTATTTACAGCTGTATTTCTATAAAGTTATATTCTGTAAGTTAATTAACTTTAAAGGCTGTAAGTTATTATAACAGTTATAAATAAAGTTATATTATATATATAAGCCTTTCTTCTTCTTTTACCTATTTAAGCGAATAACTGTAAACCTTTTATCTTTAGCTTATGTGTTTATAACAGTCTGTAAACCCTTGATTATTAATATTGTAATATTAGGAGGAGGATTAGAAATAACCTTATCGTTTAAAGTATCGTACAGACTGTTATTATCGGTCTGTATACCCTCTTATTCTATAGAGTTATTATTATAGTGTAGTAAAGGCTAAAGGTGGTAGGGGCTGATGAATAGCTCCTTCTCGCTTGTATTAGGGCTTACGTGAAAGTGTGGTAGTTTAAATTGAGATTTAAGGTCGAAATCAAGTGGTATTAAAGCCTTAGAATCGCTTAGATCTTCGCTGGAACGGTTAATAGAAGGCTAAGGGTTCCGTAGTAAGTAGAATGAATCTGAATCGCTGTTATAATGCCCTGTATCGGTAGCCATTTTGCTGCTTACACCGATCGAGACTAGGCAACAGCGCACGGGGTTCTAATGCTTCCAAGACTTCCAGAGCACTGTAAAATCTTATTATTAGCCGCAGAATCAATACTGGAGCGATGCGACAAACCGATGTGGGTGCGTTGTTGGCCTTAGTGAGGTCTTGGGGTTGGTGGTGATGCCAAGTTTCACGTTCACGGCGATGTTAATAATGGAAAAAAATTTCAAGCCCCTAACCCTGAAAAGGTGGGCCTGATATTCCCTATAGAAAACCCTAACCCTGTGAGGGGGGATGCACCCGTATCAAAAATGGGGGTGCACGACTATCAATTGCCCAAATCACGTTCAAATCTCCTGACAAAGTCTTTGGTTTCCTGACTCACCACCCTCCAGCTTGTGACGCTTCCAATGAATACCGAAGCAACGCAGATAAATTGTCCATTCGAGCGTCTGGATAGCGATTCCGGTTCGACTGTCAAAATTGGTAGGGCAACATGGAATGCGCGGGTGGTGTGATTGACGCCACAATGCACGAAAGCAGGGCCAGTGATGGTACCATACCAACATTGACGCATCGTTGGTAAAAACCATGCTGATATGGTGATAACATGGCTGCCAAGACCGCTCTGCTGCCGAATCGGGCCACCCTCCTCACCTGAGTTATTCCGGTGCGGTTTGTCGGGGGGCCTTGGTCTCCTCGGAAGCACAAGAGCACAAGTCGCCTTACCCTGTGCTCTCAAGAATTTATTTTCGACTTCAAATCGAGTCAAATCGACTCCCCGGGTCGCTTCCACATTCGTTGGGTTGCTCTGTGTCTTGCTATATGTCCGGTTGGGCGGGTAGAGCCGCTTAATATGTGGGAACTCCACATCCTAGTAAGGTCTCGCAGTATCGGTCTAGTTACATGGACACTAATACATAATCCACCCATAACTATAGACTCAAATCTCGACGCCCTGTAATAATTCAAGGCGACCAGATACAGAGCGCTATCTTTTATGCTCATAGAGCATCTAGTCCATTAAAATATCATTGAAGAACGATGAGTCAAAGCAATAGGATCTGTATCTCATCTATTCAGCGCTGGCCAGGCCGAAATAAGTCGCCACGTTTTCGGCTATGCTAATCGGTAATATACTACAAATATAGCATTATTAATAGCCGTGGGAGTCGTGATAGAGGTTTGAGCCCGTAACATCAGCCATGGTCTCATCATCTATAAAAGATACCTAGCAAGGATTCTTGAGGGCTCTGCTGTCTGTTCTTGATCCGCATCAACCTCGAGATTGACCAGAACGACGCGAGCCTCCGGAAACTTACAAGTGCCTTGAATCTGAAAAAAGCAATTTCTGCACGCTAATCATCGCCAATTCGCGATAGCCCTTCCAGTAAGTACTTCGCAGCTAGATATGGATCTATTGCTTACCAACTACAGATGCTCAGCGTCTATGTTCCTGTTGGTCCAGCAGTCAACTACAACGCGCCAATCCTTAAGCCCCCAGTATCTGTCTACCAGATCCGGGTCGACTTTGACGATGGAAACCAGCTTTTCATGCCGGAAGGTTACGGGCTAGGTACTGTTTGCGTTTTTAGCAGCCTGGCCTTGATGGGAGAGTTGACATTCCAGTATTCCTACAACGAGAAAAACAAACCGTTCCCTTTTGCGGCACCGATTAGCCTCTGGCTGACGGCATGACCATGATGACTTGGCTCCAGGGCATGGACATAACAAAGGAGGCATGCTTCGAACACACCGCAGCTGATGGACTTGGTCAAACTTTTAGTCGTCGTTCACGCGCTCGTCGACACCACAACCACCGTATAACAGTACAGAATAGTGAGCATCGGGAGGTAATAAACAGACCTTGAGGTCAAGCCGGGGGGGGGAACTGAAAATGGGCTTCTGAGGCTGTGCAGCGGCGGCGTATAGGATCACCCTAACTTAGGGAAGAATCAGGGAAAGCTCAGGACGAATCAACCACAGCCCACCACAGCTCAGGAATACAAACGAAGAAGGAAATTTCGTGTGCCTAGATTCGTCTTAGATAACTAGGCTGTTGTACTGGTTAGAAACATGGGATCTTATTTCACAAAGAGAGTGCCCTTTCCCCGCCCTAGCCATCATCTCAAACCCATCTCAAACCCATCTCAAACCCATCTCAAACCCTCGGCAAGCCCAGTGCCTCCCTCCTACCCGTGCTCAATGGATCCAGGTACGGCACTTCCCCAATGCCCGAAGCCCTCACACCAGTCCTGATCCCCTCCACCAGATGCGTATCGGGCTATACACCTGTCAGCTCGGCCCAACATGACAACACTCCATATTACCAACCGTAGCCGCATGCAACGTACAAACATTGCTCCAAATCGCACACGCCCCCCTCGTCCAATGCATCCGCGCCACACAGTCATGGTTATTCGTGATCAGCCTCATCGCATACTCACGTATCATTCTGTCTTCATACGTCGTCACCCCATCGATGCGGCTCACATGCAGGCCCGCCCCCGCGAAAAGTGACTTCCACCCCGTGACGGGATGCGTCCTCACGACGGGATGGCTCGGCGAGAACTCAAAGTCGACGTTCAGTGGCGAGCCGCGAGGGGACATGACTGCGTACCCTCCTTTCTCACAGGCGGATTTGAAGACGGGCTGGGCGCAGGTGGCGGTCAGCGACTCGAGGAACTTTTGGTAAGGGCGGGAGACGCGGTCGTAGATCTCGTATCCCGATGCCCAGAGAGTGTCGCCTCCCGAGGGGGGAGTGGATTGCATGCGCAGGAACGAGAAGTCGGAGGGGCAGTTTTCGAAGAGGGAGTCGCTGTGCCATTGGCGGGAGAGGTCGGAGGGTTCGTTGGCGGCCGGGCGGTCTTTCATGGTTGCGTAGAGCTTCTTTTGGGCTTCGGAGTTTATTACGTAGCTAAGCGTGTTAGGATGGAGTCAGAAGGGTGAAGGGAGGAGAGGGAAGGGGGAGGGTGGAAAATGAGGGTTACATTTGCTTGTCGGTGGTGCCGTCAGCCATGGGCAGGTTGTTGGGGTCGTTGTAGAGCGGATGCACGTGCAGGCCGTTCTCTTTGGGTCGTCCGGTGAGCTTTCCCAGCAGGTCCGTGAATTTCTTTTGCTCGTTGACGGAGAGGTCATCCTGGGGGGCGCGGAAGAAGACGACGCCGCGCTCGCAGATGGTGATGGCTAGGTCGCGCAGCTGTTCGTCGGCGTTTGGGGCGTCAAGCATCACCTTCAGGCTTGCGGTAGGATACTCGCGGCCGATGATAGGTGTGGTGTCAACGTAGTCGAGGTGGTCGATGGAGTTTCCCTTCTTCAGGGGCTCACGGAGGAGCTTTTTGGGTGTGTCGCTATTCAAGCTAGAATCCATCGTGATACTAACAAGAAGGCTTTTAGATATGAATGGCTATGTGTTCCTCAATTGTGGTTCAATATCTTGCCAATACTAGGACTCCTGCGGTATCACCAGAGGGAAAATCCTCATTAATATGACGGCCGGGCACCCTCTATCGGCGATGCGGGAACGGACGGCAGCCCCGCCCACCTCGCAACGCGGTACGAGCACTCGCTAGTCTCTATGGCTGAAGGTTTCCGGCTGCGGGGAAGCAGTTCACGGCCTTCGGGCATCTTCGGGTGCATAATTGAAAGGTCCGGATAAGTTGCCTGTTGAGGTGTGACAAGCCACTGTTCAGCCACTGAAACTCTCAACACAGCTGCTGCAAGGGTCTTAGGACGGAGCATTTTCCATAAGCGCGGTGCAAAATCCCTTGACCCAACATCCAGAACTGGTATAACAGTGGTTTGTCACACCACAACAGGCAGCTTATCCGGACCTTTCAATTATGCACCCGAAGACCCTTGCAGCAGCAGTTAAGTCGCCATCAGGCTTGCCGAGGTTGTCAGCCCGCTGTGTTATGCTTTCTTGTCCAATATTTTTCTTGGTCAGTTGAACAGGGAGGGGATGAAACCCCGCACGGCGCTTTGCAGTCGCACACGGCAGATGGGATATTGGACTTCGGGAAATAAGCATTAATACCGACGAGACATGTGCTGCAGTATCGTCGGTTTCTTGATGTCCTCAGGGCTTCTTGACTCTAGTTATACACCTCAAAAACATGGCAGGCGGCGTCGTCCTAACGGCGAATCCGCTGAACCTCGACATTCGCAGCCACAAAAGATGCCTTGGCATCTGCTTCATGGTGACGATTGCCACCTTCCAGTATGGCCTTGACTATGCCCTCGTTGGTGGCTTCATGGCCATGCCCGGCTTCCTGCGCGTCTTTGGCTACTACAACGAGGCATCCGGCAAATGGGCCATCGACCCTACGGTTCAGCAGCTCATCTCCTCGCTGATGACCATTGGCACCTTCATAGGCTCGCTCCTCGTCGGTCCCTTCAGCTCCAGGTTCGGCCGGAGACACGGGATTTGGGCTGCAACACTCATCAACTTCATCGCCACGGGCATTATGATCGGCACCACCAGCCTTGGCGCTCTATACTTTGCCCGCTTAATCCTTGGCATTTCGGTCGGATGGTTTTTCACATTCGCCCAAGTGTACGTCAATGAGGCGGCGCCAGCTCATCTTCGCGGAATTGTGTTTGCCGTGTATCAAAGCCAGCTCTGCATCGGATCCATTGTCGGAGCTACCGTCGACAACAGCACGCATCTCAGTCAAGGACCTGATGCGTACCGGATCCCGTTGGCAGTCTTCTTCGCAGCTCCGACAATCCAAGCCATCGCCTTGCTCTTCTTTCCTGAGAGTCCACGTTGGCTGATGACGCGCGGAAGAGAAGAGGAAGCCAAGTCAGCCCTTCGCCGACTGCGAAACAAGAACATCGACGCGGCCCAGTTCGAAGCCGAGTTCAACGAGATTCGAATCTCGACTAGACAGCAGATGGAGCTGCGCCACGGGAAGCACGCGTGGGTTGAAATGTTCCGAGGCTCGAACCGCCGGAGGACGCTCCTCTCGATTGCTATCATCTGCTTTCACAGCGCCAACGGGTCGTCGTGGGTCAACATTTACACGACATACTTTCTTGCCGGTGCGGGAGTTGAGAACCCGTTTGGCTTCTCGATTATGGTGACGAGTATGGGGCTTATTGGCGCCATTGCTAGCTCTTTTGTTGTGCGCCATATCGATCGGAGGGTTATTGTCATGGTTGGCGTCGCGGCGTGTGGGCTGTGTCAGCTTGCCTTTGCGGTAGCCTGGACAGTGGCGCCGGGATCGGTGGGGGCATCGAATTCGATCGTTGCGTTTATCTCGCTGTTTACATTCTTCTATGTCGCTTATGGTTAGTATAATGTTCTCGGTGATCGCGTTGGGGTCAAGAACTGACAATTCTCAGCACCATACGCTTGGCTTCTTGGAGGCGAATATCCCAACAATGATCTTCGAGCGTACACCTACGGCCTTGGGACCTCTCTGAATTTTGTCGGCAATTGGTTGGGTGTCTTCACAGCGCCCTACTTTATCAACCCCGCGAGCCTGGGCTGGAATGCGAAATACGGGTGGGTCTAACTCCCGGTTTCCCCACGTTTGTCCTAGAAGATGACTGACTATCTCGCACAGGTATATCTGGTTCGGGTCCAACGTAGTTCTTCTCGGCTTCGCGTACTTGTATCTCCCTGAGACGCGCGATCGGACGTTGGAGGAGATCCACGAGATGTTTGAGGCGAATGTTCCAGCGCGCAAGTTCAAGAGTTATGTGTGCACAAGCACGATGGCTATGGCGGACTCGGCGGTCAAGGAGTTCAAGGTGGGAGATGCAATTCATGTGGATAAAAAAGGCGGCAGGTGAACAAGAGACCACATGTACGGAGTACCGAAGACGCAACAGTCTGGCGCTCGACAGGTCCTTCAAAAGCAGGAAGAGGCGCGTCTGCTTGCGCACACTTTTTCAAGGCGATTATTAGCCCCTCACCAAAGATTTGTTCTTGTGACTGTTGCCGTGTCGTCATCGGGTTGCAAATCTATGACAGATGGAGGAAGGAGCGAGCCAGCCAAGAGGTTGTCTCCTTGAACGTTGGCTTGCTCTTATACCCACCTACGGAAACAATCGAAGGCCTTGCGGTCAACTAATCTGTAGTTTGTGAGCTGGATCAGTGGGGCCCAGCACCAGCGGTCGGGCTCCAACACTTTACCTTAGGTACAAAATGAAGGTACGAAAATGGAAATTTCTTGTGCCCAGATTCGTCTCACAAAACAGTGAATGCGGCCGGGCCGTTGTCAGTGAAGACTTGCAGCGCGAGGAGGGGTGGTACGATTCTAGCCTGCAATGGGGGAGCCTAGCCTGTATACCCGCGTGGCCCAATTTTGTACCTCGACAAAGCTGAAAGAGGGGTCAAGCAAGGAATTGCCATTCAGTTTGTTAGCAAGGTCAAGGCTTGGCTAGACGAAGAGTAGAGGTATAGATTCAGGCATCAGTAGTCTATTTGTGGGATAATTCTATGCTACTATTCGGAAAGTTCGGAAGGGCACTTAATGGAAATGCCAGAGTGTCGAAAGTGACCTTTAGCACTTGCCGCCCGAGAACCCGCAATATCAGTGAGTACCCTGCTGTTATACGATGGTGTTAGTCTTCCCTAACTTGTTT
>Ga0247780_1000989_pt1 | contig 20933 bp, 26 predicted proteins | sample UWRJL079202R5_FD_179927 | JGI IMG/M metagenome (GOLD analysis project Ga0247780, IMG submission 179927) | Plant litter microbial communities from Arlington Agricultural Research Station in Wisconsin, United States - UWRJ-L079-202R-5 | ecosystem: Environmental > Terrestrial > Plant litter >... | reverse complement strand
CGCTTCGGAAACTTGGACTTGAGGGGGCGGGTTTGTCCACGCTGGTGAGGTATGACTTCTCGCCGACGGGCCAGCCACCGAGGCAGCCAGAGGTTCAGAAGGGGGTGTTGTTTATTGGGAGGGAGTATCTTGCTATTGTAAGTGTCTCTTTGGTTTTGGCCCTCATTGGATGAACTGTGACTGATCTGAGGTGTAGCATCAAGTTGAGAAGCCCCCGACGGATCTCTCGGAGCAATGGGGCAGGAAACCAGTGGTATACAACCTCATTGGGGCGTTCGGGGATGTCAACAAAGGGGTGGAATGACGAAAGGCGTCGGCTTTAGCATTTCGAAGATCTGCACTATGTCTGCTGTCTGGTTTCTTGTGGAAAGAACATGTCAATCCTGACGAAGTGCATCTTAGGCCTCAAGACATTGGTTTTCACGCTTTCCCCTCCTCTCTTTCAGCACACTCACGTGCTTCCGCGCGCGCCCCCGCACGTTCGTCGGACCATTCTTCGGTGACAGTTCAACACCATCTGTGCCATAGTTCGAGCACCATCACCGCGGGTCTTTCTTACATCGAAAAAGTGATATCATCAACATGGCTCCCAGCGCGATCACCGTCCTCCTCCCCAAGGTCTTCCCAACCGACCTCGTATCCATCGGCCAGCTTGTGCGCAACCCGCTGATGCCTAATGTTGACACCTACCTCGGCGGCTGTGCTTTTGTCCAGCCAAGCGATGTCTCTACACCCGATCCCGAAGCTCCCTACAGAGCTATCATTTCTACTGATGCAAGACACCGGGTTCGACGTGGGCCTCACATAGCCGTTGGGGATAAACTTCGGCGGACGGAAAACCAACCTCCTCTCGATCGATGCGGAGAGTCTGCAGCTGCGCACTCTCAACGACACGGGCGCTGTGTTTAGGAGGATATGCAGCTCGGTGGGCTAAAAAGTCACGGGTGTTTTTGGCATTCAGGTGCAGAGATTGGACCATCGCATCGTGCCCGCTGGCGAGCCAAAGCTCAAGGCTGATATCAGCTGGAGTGGACGTATCAAAGAGTAAAGGGCAGCCAAAAGGAAGACGATCAGTGTTTAAACATCACACTGGCGGAGACAGCGTTGGATGAGCTTTTGGGTTTGCTTCAGAAGGACAGGGAAGACGACGAGGACGAAGAAGAATAAGATCCACGATCAAACTTACCATAGTGCAAAGGGTTTGGAGGCAATCTGGATACCAGAAAGGTGACTCAAATGCGCCGGCTACAAGTTTTATTCTGCAGATGAGTAAAACCGAGGTACTTTTTACCGGAAAATCATGTAAAGCAAATAGGTGCATCTTTCCTCTACTTCTCCTTATCAGCCTGACCCATGTCACTGCTGGTAAAACACACCCCGGCAAAGGTCGATATCACGATGGCGAGCTGTCCCCCTAATGGACATTGACGTGGGAATGAAGGTAGGGCTCGGAAACGGCACCACTGGTCCACTCTCAGTCGATTTAACACGGCTTCTTCGCCCTCCCAGGTGAAATTCGCAAAATGATCTACCGCCATTCCCTGTATGCCGAGACTTTCATCAAGCTTCCTAATCGCTATGATGGCCATTATGGAGAACGACTGACCTGGCTGAACATACAGCTTCTCCATGCCTGCCGCTAGGGATATCATGAGCTAATTTGAATCCTGTACGGCGAAAACACGTAGGTGAATCAATGAATGTAGAGTATCGCCTTTTATACCCAGTCGATAAAAATTGGTATCAAACTCCGTCTGAGTAGTGTCAGTGCTGAACAAGACAACTGAGACTTGTCGGGCTGCTGATAAAAAGTAATATGCAATAACACTTAGTTGGCGCTAGGAAGTAAGAATCTCGCTATCTGGTAACTTCAATTTGGGAATCATTAATGGGCTACCGGTAGTCTAACTGCGCCGACTATCTCCATGGCTGGCATACGTCCTGGAACACATTCTGTTGCAGGGCCGCAGCGTTTGTCGGGACCCAGTTCAGGGAAGTCAGATGGCTGTAGGTCCATCGGGGATCGTTCAGCTCCGTCTTCCACGTCCAGTACACCCACCCGGCCATGCCGGGCTCCTCGTACAACTGCTGCTGGGCTGTGAACCATTTTGAGAAGAAGGCCTGGTTGTTGTTCCAGTCGACGCCACACGTCAGACTCCACTCCCCCTCGATCTTGAAGGCCTCACCCGACTCGCGTCGGTCGTCAGTACAGGCACTCTGCATTAGGGCTGTCTGGTCGCCATTGTTCGCGACCGCAAACCCAATGTAGTTGTGGTCATCAAAGGCCGTCATGCCGTCGTTGGCCACGGTGCTGGAGGAGCGCGGGTCACCCGCCAGCCACTTGCGGTCCATAAACATGACGTGCAGCGCTCGGTCGCTGGTGACAGCTAGGGCGGACTCGGCGTTGCGCACCGCCCGCAGTGCGGCAGGGTAGTAGGTCTCGGTGAGGCCCGGCACCTGTCCCGGAGCGGGGTAGCGGCCGGCGGGGTCGTGCTGCGAAACTGGCTCGTTGAGCACTTCGATCATGCCGACGGTGGCCCGGTACGAAGGGCTATTGTGGATGCGGCGCGTCATCCAGTCCAGCCACTTCTCGGCGCGGCCAAAGTTGTACGAGTTGAAAAACCCGGCCGGCACGTTGTACTGGCCCGTGAAGGCGTCCTCCTGCTGGCCTCCCGGCGCACCGTGCAAGTCTATAATTACGTACATGCCTAGGTCGGCGCATTTCTGGATGACGGCGTCGAGGGCCGCGAGCATGGGTGCCGGATCGGCAAAGGGCTCCGACGCCTTGTCAACGATATCGGCGTACGACCAGTAGCCAATGGGGATGCGGATCGTGTTAAGCCCCACGTCGTGCACCGACTGCACCGTATCCGCGTTGACCCACGTCTCCCAGTGTCGGGCAAAGGCGGCATTGCCAGCAGCACTGTTTGGTGGTATAAGTAAACTTGGACGGCGCGAGACGAGACATTGGTAGAAATTACCGGTTGTTTTTATAGTTGGTGTGCATGCAGTCGAACTCAGACCGAGCGTAACTGGAACAATCGACGCCACAACCCATGTTCTTTTTCACGAAGTGATTAGCAAGGCGAGCACCTAGACATAAGATGAAAGAAAGAAAAAAAAAAAACCCTTACGGCAGTCCACTCGTGACACATCATCCACGGCTCTGAGATGAGCCAGCCGCCAAAGTTGACGCCGCGGATCTTGGTAATTCCCGACGGCAATTTGGGGTCCCACCGCTTGCCCAGCTGGTCGTAACGAGCACTCATGTTGAAGGCTGGTAGTTCCCGTTCGTGGGGAAGCCAAGCGTCGGCCGCGCCGGCAAGGAGGCCCACAGAGAGAACCGAGTACCTCATGGTAAGTATTAATAAGCACAATTGTTGGCTCGATGGCTGAAAGGTTGCCGCAAACTTTCGATATTTTTGTGTAATTAGGCTCTGGGCATTTGAGAGTATATAGTCACTGGTCTCATGGCATTTTACCCTTCACCCGGAACACGAGTGGCCATAATCTGACGTAATATTTAAGATTGCGATAAGCTCAGATGTGGATCAGTAAGCAATCATCATTGACTGCGCAACCATTTAGCATTTACCAACTCATCGGGATGTAACACACCCCTTTTCCTTTGTCAGCGCCGTTTCGTTTCGTAACAAAATACTGCCAGTTTGGGGTAAGACACTGGCAACACGCCAACCCGCCAGGGGCTACAAGAACTACCAATTAAAAGGCTGCAATGTTGGGCCCATGACATGCCCCCCAGCCATACCGTGCACGTGGGTCTCGTCATGCAGGAAATGCGCCGCATACCAAAGAACCACATCTTGTCCGTTGAGCGACTGCCCGGTCAAATGCGTATCCAAATGCGCCTTCGTGTCGGGACGGTGCCCATTGTCAAGCTCATCGGGATGATACTTTAGCACCCATACATCCCCCACCCCGTACGCATTAGCATTATCGGGGTGCCCCGGGGGTGATGGGGGCGTTTGCATCGCCGGGAACGTCGCAGGTGGGGGCGGTTAGACCATTCAAGTCTGCCACCGGGTTTTTCTCGAGGGGCTCTTCTAAATCCCGAACGGGCTAAAAGAAGGGCGACAATTGGGCATGAAATCGGTATGTTTCTGTTGAGTGGTGAAACATTATCGTGCTTTCCGAGGGCTTGGTTCAACGCAAGGCCAAGCGGTATAAAATTAGTTGTATGAGGAAGATATAGCTCTAAGAGGAGAAGGGAGTGGGCGTACAGACTAAATGAATGGCTGGGTTCAGGCACGTGACAGTCCCAAAACACCACAAAATTTTATTGCCAATGTACCTTTGATCAAACGAGCGTTATTCTCCGAGCCTCTCCACCATCAAACAAAGAGACCGCGGGGTTCTCGTCATCGTACACCTCGGTCCTTCCAACTCCGACTCTCTCCCAAGCCCCCGGAGCCATCGAAGAACGACGCAGAACTAGGAAGAAGACTGCTGTCGTATAGTGCCCGTAGACTCGAGCCATCTTCAAGCAACAGAACTGCGGCTCGTTCCAGTATTCGTCTCCCACTTGGCACATTGCGCACCATTCGCCTTTCGTATTGACTCTCTCATTCTCTAATCCCGACCTCTCCCACGAAGTACGGCCGTCGTCGCTCTTGTCGTCGCCCTCCTCCTTCCCTATCCCCTCCTCGCCCCCGTCGTCTTTCTCCTCACAATCCTCCTCGTAATCCCCCTCTAGATCTTCCTCACAATCATCTTTCCTGGCTCCACCGGCTAACGAAGATCTTCCCTCGCTCCCAAATTCCTCGCTCCCGTCGGAAAAGTCCGAAGTAAACGAGGAGTCCATGTACGAGCGCCGACTCATACTTCCCTGACTCTCCCCATCTTCCCGGGGTTCACCATCCTCGCCGTCATTGTCAACCACGTGTTCCAAAGTCAGGCATTTAGCCACAGGGTCATCAATCCTGACGTCTAAGCCCCGTATGTCGTCGCACGACACTTCGTGGAGCTTCCCGCTGCGGGGCCTGACAACGCTAGATCGGCCCTTTCGATGGTCGGTCAACTCCCCGTGGCGAGAGGAATTGAATGGACGCTCTAAGGTGATGAGAACGATAGGAACGACAATCCCCTCTAGCCTCAAGTTCCTGAAAGAAAGATTTCCGCCCGTCGTAGAATTGTCAGTAGTAGTGCTGGCTGCAGAGACCTCCTCGGAACCATGGAATCGGATGAGAGATTCGAACGACCCCTTGGCCGGTTGACTGCGAGATTCGGCCGGGTCTTTGATAATGCTATCGGAGTCAACGCCCCACACCTCTACAGGAAAGCTCACAGGCCCATCGACTGAGGCCCAAGACCACGTGGGGGCTAGATACGAGGACGGACGGCGGCGGCAAGGCGGCTGGATGCTCCCCTCAGCAACATCGTCGGGATCGCCGACGGCCCAGAGGAGTTGCGCGGGAAGCGTTGAGTGGAACACGCCGGAGAAGTACACGCTGTCCATCGAGAAGGGCTGGCTATCCGACCGGTTCCGGGCAGCCACCAGCTCTGCGAGCCCAGCGATGGCCATTAGCTTGTCCGACTTGCATGTCAGGTTCCGCCGCGAGTACTGCTCGATCAGCCACATCCAGCCCAGCGTCTGTTGGTACCACGCCTCCTCCTTCGCGCGATGGGCGAAACTGATCTCCGTCCTGAGCATGGGCTGATACGTGACGTGGCCGCACTCGCAAAAGTGCGCCGCGTCACACTCCCAAACCATTTCGTCTCCCGTAAAGTGCAGCGTGCGATGCGGCAGGAGTGCTTCCTGCAGCGTCCAGCCGCGAGCGGCGAGCGGGGAAGGCGGTATGTCGTTGGAAGAGCTCGGCGCTTCACCGATCCTCACAAACGCGTGCTGGAGCTCCTCCCCTACCGACCCGAAGCGGGTTGGGAAGGCGCGCTGCCAGCTCGACTGGCCGTAGCGCTGCGGGCCGAGGAAGCCGTCTTTGCACGAGGCTGCCGCGTGGGCGGCTACGGTGACCCGCGAGCCGCTGTACACGTTCTTCATCTGTGCGGCCTCGCGCGCCCAGTCCTGCCCGTCATCCTGGACGATGCAGAGGGCATCTACCCACAAGTACCGCAGGCCCAAGCCGCGGCAGACTGTCACGGCGTCCTGGACGGTTTTCGGCAGCGAGCCCATCGCAATCTCGCGCATGTGAGCCGCCTTGTTGTCCTTCAGGGTTCGCAGTACGTTGGTCAGGTCGCTCCCCCAGCAGTAGCTCAGGGCGGCGTAAGGGGCAATTTCGGGAGGATCCTCCAGCAGACGAATCTCGTCCCGTTTCTCGGCGTTGCTAACCCCCACGTCGAGGAGCCGACTGGGAACATACTCGACAGAGTTGCTAGGCGCGCAGCCTTGGTGATTGTCCAGGCAGTTGCGTAGCCAGGACGTGGCTCGCTCGAACGCCACACTTGTGGTGGTGTCGGCTACGACTCCCGATGTCGAGTAGAAGGGTTTGGCCGACGGGGGTGCCGGCACATCATCTACTTCGTTATGAAGGGGGTCAGTATCAAAGATAAGAGTCGAAGGTGCTGCGAGATGAGGCACGTGAGGGTGCCACTAACCATGAAACCGGAACACCGTCAACTTCTGTATAGTCTTGCGAATGGGAGGCAGGTATAGCCGTAGAAACAGGCGACTATCATCTAACTTGATGCCCACCACGGCACTGAGGGTGTGGTCTGCTGCCCACCCGGTTTGCCACGCTTCAATAGCGTCCACGGCCAAGCCACATCCGCGACAACCCAGGCGCTGCGAATCGAGAAGCAAGGATAATGGTCGTCGTTTGTAGTTCCGGCTGTATAGGGTCGGGAAATCCGAGTTTCCGTAGGACCTGTAATGCCGGGCTGGTCTCAACATTCTACAGACCGAGCATGCCGGGGGCTTTTGCTCCAGCTGCTGTGACGCTTCCATGCCGAAATCACGCGGCTTAACGTGCTCCCTGTCAAGATTCTGGGTGGGCCGGGACGAGCTATAATGATTCGAAAGGTATACTAGATTACTGGACACTGTTGGGTGCAGTCGGATCTGCAAAGATGGTTCCGGTGCGACAGGGCGTAGTTCTGGGACAGTTTTGCGGGGTAGAGAGGAGAAGCTTCTAGTTGGGTTTAGGTGACAGCCAGCGGCGCAGCCACAAAATGTTCCCGCATGCATGCCCTAGGCCCTTGAAACGATTGGCTGTGGGGTTGGTTGTGATGGAAGCGGCCGAGCAAGTGGAAATCGTCGTCACCACATAACGTTATACTATGAATTGATTGCTGTTCTAAACACCGACAGCCCACTCCGTGTGATGGATACGCGTCTTGAACGTCGTCAATTACACCGGCTGGCGCTTATTAGCATTAATTATTAAGAGGATGTCTCGTCGCACAATGTTCCAGCCCCACCCGCCACACAAAACCTAACCCTGCACACTTCGCACGCGCGCGCATATCAAAAGCCCGTTCCATCAGCTCCTTATACGGCAGCGGCTTAAAGCGCAACGGCCTCACATCCTCGTTCTCCTACATCAGGGAACAAAACACTCCAGTTAGTACAATTCCAGGGCAAAGAGCTGTGTCAAGCTCCTGACTCACACGTAGGTATTTCTTCCAGTTGTCGTCGTCTGTGCTGAACAGCCCAGCCTCCGGATCGTATCCAAACTCCGATTGCTCGCTAAGCTTCCAAGCGCGCCACTTCAGCTTGAAAAAGTCAATCTTATTCACGAGCACCAAACTCTGTGAGCCGGATAACAGTAGACTCTCTCTTCTCTCCTTGGAATGCACCGAGTCCACCTGACCTTGATAATCTCATACAGCTGCAGCAGCTCGCCAGCAGGGCTCTGCCAGAAAATAGGAATCCGCTTCACCTGCCTTCATCTTCCTCTGATATATGTAAACACGGAAGCACAACCAGTACATCACTTTAAAGACCAACACAGCAATTACGTATGTCTGGGGCACATATCATGTCACCGAGTCGCTGGTGTTGGACAAAACCTTTGCAGCAGGATCAGGCATCCAGATGGTGCCGTGTCGCCTCACGAGCATGCCGCAAGCGAGGACCTGCAGAAAGCGATTGCCGCATTCGTCCGTAACTCGGCAGCGGGGTTGCAGTTGGAGCCGGGATGGCCGGTTTGCGATCTGGCCGGGGAAGCGCTGGTCGAGCTGCTTGCAAGTAACCTGACGAACGCTACCTTTATGAATCCCGAGAGGCACGGTCATGCGTGTGTTAATCCTCCGAGGGTGCGGTTGAGCGAGGCTCATGACTAAGAACTGAATTGGAAACTGTGAGTGCCTAGATTCATCTCGTACAGCTGGGCCGGTTTACCTACCTGCATGTCTCTCCCCTCTGCAATGGGGGCTTGGCCCTTAGACGGCGACTGGATTCCGATCCGAGGAACTCGGCGGAGGCGCGCCGATCGTGGGCATAGCGTCTGTTGGCGTCCATGCATGCGGCACCTCCTCACTGTTCTAGACTAGTTGCTGCGGGTTGCCACTCACCGTCGGCCAGCCAAGGCTCTTGTATTTCGCCGGACAGACCTATAGCGCTCTCCAATTTGCTTTTCGCGTCAACCAAATTCCACGGCCACCGATCAAGCTTATCCCCGTGGGCTAGCCTAACATCCGTGGGTGCAATTGACGTCAACTGGTGGCGCCAATCCATCCCTAAGCATCTCGATCTAACTCTCTCCATAAAAAATCGGCGAAAGGTGAGACGACTCCCAGGGCTAAACAGCCATTGATGGCGCCATGGTGACAAGTCACCTGGATTTTCATCTGGGATCAGAACAGGCGCGACATGTTTGGTGTGATGAGCATCCGTGTTTTCTTCTTCCTTTTTTCTTTTTCCTTTTGCACTCAAGCGAGGGAGGGGGCAAGGGGGGAGCGGAGTGACGTGAGAACGGCGGCTCGGCTGCATTGCTGGAAAGCGGCCAGCACCAAATTGTTGCGCGGGTGTCTTTCATGTTAGAAGAAGTGCCTACCTGACAACTCTTCATCCGCGACGGGTGTTTCACTTACTTCTCTGTCCTGGGTGAGAGACGTAGTGGTTGTCCTAGGGCTAAAATTGCAATGAAAGCGAGAAAAAAAGTTCCGAAGCACCTATTTCTGCACGGACCACTCTAGTTTCTCAGCGGATCTCTTTGGCAGGTGGCGGGAGTGGGAAAGCAGGCGGGGCAGGCTCCGGATAGCAACGGCATTTTCCGACGCGATCAGCACTCCTCGTTTGCACCGGCCAATCGGACGAGGCGCTGCTGAGCTGGAGCCCGATGTAATGACCGCTCGCCGGACCGGTGTGATGGAGGCGTCAACACGTGATCGTGCTGCCTTGTCTTGAGAGCCGCAACTTTTTAGCACTCCGCAGTCGCGCAACCGCGCAACCGCAAACCGGACCCTCCTGCGGCCCCATGGTCGAAAAGCCCGACAAAGATGAACGTCAATAATGCCGCCGGGTCTCGGGGCGCATCCCCGGATGACATTGAGGAGGACATGCGTCGGTTCCTACAGCGCCAACTCAAGGACCGCGTATCCGTACAGCAGCGCGACAGGCAGCTTGTGTTCGAGCAGGAGAAGCAGGCGCTCGCGGACACGGTAAAGGCGCGAGAAGAGGACATCCGGGACACTCAGCAGGCGATGCGAAAGCTGGAGCAGGCGATGCAAGAACTCGAGCAGAAGCTGCGAGGGCTCGAGCGCGAAAACGCCGCAGACGCCGACAAGACGAGATTGCTGGAGGCCAACTACGACGCTGCGATGGGCAAGTTGAATCGGTTGCTAGAAGGTTCTGTTGAGTTTCAACGGTCTGCGCCAGGTGAGGTGAGCGGGTTTCCCTTTGCCCATGTGCCGGTCTTCATCTCGAGCAGGGTGTCTAACCTCTAGTAGGAGCCGCCTAGTCCTGTCGTTGAGCCTTCGAGTGTCGTTGCTGCATCGATCTGTCGCACATTGCGTGAGCCCGAGGACGAGCAAGCGCAGAACGTTCAGGATGCGCAGCGGAGGCGATCGAACCGGGCGAGGCGGTCGACTGCCAGGGCACAAGCCGCAAGCACGTGCATAGAATCTGGCATAGGGTTCGCCGCCGTAGCTCCATCTCTTCCGTTGCAGCGAACGAGTTCTCCACCCCGACAAACAAGATCCCATGATCTATCGGCTCCTCCCGCCACAGACGGACAGGGCAAGCGGGGGCGAAGCGCTGGCGACGATGGTGAAGATGATGGGGACGCCAGCCGCCGGCCACCTAAACGGTCCAGGCACGACAGTCCGACAGTCTCGTTTGAAGAGGTCTACGGTAATGGACGTCCCGAGTACAGGCACGCAATTGTCGAATACCCCCAGGACAGCGGCAACTGGTTTATCCTTCGCTGCGACGAGTGCGGTCTTCACTTCAAACGGAACGCGCTTCAGGGGGGCGCGAAGCATCTCAACGGCGCGAACCACGGTTGGCTTCCCAGAGATCGGGCCTTGGCCGTCCAAGAATTCGGGTTTCGCGTTCTGGGTTGTGACAAGGAAAAGGCAAAACGCAACAACGATGCATTTGATCGGGCTATTGAGGCGGGATATGTTCCCCGTAAGCGACACATCGATCAGGCGCAAGGTCAACACCAGGAATCGATCGAACCCTGGGATGAAGATCATGATCAGCAGCGCGAGACTGACCAGGATCCCCCTATAATCAAAACCGATCTGCAAGGGCGACGCCAAAGGGGGAAGCCGTTTGAGGGCATCACTGACCCCACCGTAGGCAGATTGTACCGCGTATGGTACCGTGGAAAGGGCTTCTATGCAGCCCTGATGCTACCGCTCGGCAGCTTCGGAACCGTGGGTGTTGTGGGCGACATATCCAACATAGATCAACAAGACAAGGCACCGATATGCTACCGCAGGTCCGGAGAGCGCATCCTCCGCTGGGCAAGTGGTTATGAGGACGGTGGCCCGAAGTTCCGCGGGAGGAAATTTCCAATGATGTACTTTGAAGATTCGGTGGATCTATCGTTCGAAGATAACCTGGTCATTCCTCCTAGTCTGGGCTGGGTGGCGGCCAAGAATCTGCGCCCGTTCGATGTTGTCGATCCTGAATGTCAGCGCACTAGGGGTTTTAAGAATGCCCAGATTTGGCTCGGAAGAGCGAGGATATTAAGCGCCACAATGCTGGGAGGGACTAGTGCAGGAGAAGAAAGCGACAAAGGCAGCGGTTAGTTTCTTACCTAGTTACTACTACCGTCATCCTTCTTGCCTGAACTGACGGGATGGCGATGACCAGACACCCAGGCAACAAACTCAGGTCGCAGCAACGCTCCGGAACTAAACCGAGCCAACCAGGACAGAGATGGCCCGGACGAGAATACACAGGAAGACGACACAGAAACCGACGACGAAATACAGAGCAGGATTCAGAATAGACGCGTGTCCGCATCCACCAGTCCGCCGCCCCACGATGCCACCCCAGGGACGGATCAAGACGATCAGACGGACGAAGACAACCAGTACGAAGACGACGAGGAGAGCATGGATGACGAGACCGAAGATGAAGATGACAAGGACGACGATGGCATGGTGGTAATTGACGAGGATGCAGGGGGTGGCGGCAGCAAGCATGGCCCAGGTGCGCAGAAAGATTACCAAGGAACCGAGGACGAGATAACCGAGGACGAGATACCGGACAGAGTTCTCACCAGACAATCGCGGAGCCAGGTCTCCCCCCTAGCCTCGGAAGCGCAGATGCAAGGAGTGTCTGTCACCGCAGCGGCACTGCCTGGGGTTTACTCGCACAGCTCACGCAGAGAGTTGAACATGCCAGCCCCGGTAGACGGCGACCCTTGCCCGGGTGATCCAGGCCCTGGGGAAGCGGTCACATCTCAACAAGACTTCACCCACGAGATGCGTAACCAGGACGAGCAAGCCAGGCAGGATGGACCCATGGACACACAAAATCCCGAGGTCACAGACGAGGAGCAGTCGGATTCGGCGGCCTCTGTTCGAGAGGACACGGATCAAGATGGTTTGCGTGCTGTGTCTGATCATCAGTTTTTTTTGGATTTCCTTCCCGTCGCTGAAGGCTTGTTGTCCGAGTCCAGAAGATTGAAGGCCGGCGGTCCTGTCGGTAAAGATGCACCACTCCAGGTCGCGGGCAGAGAACAAGTTAGCCGTGATATCTCAAAGCCTGCAAGTTCGCTTGGCGCTGATGAGGATGACCTTCTCGATAGCCTCGACGATTTGCCGGGTGCAGAAGCATCAAACGCCCTCGAGATTGCACAACGGGCATTGTCTTTGAACATGGCATTGCAATCCAACGAAGAACTTGAAGAGCCCTTCAGTTTACCATGGACCCCGGGCTACTCACTAGGTGCTACAGAGGTGAAGAGGACACCCGAAGAGTCAAGACGAGCTCCACCGTCAACGCTTCCCACGGGCGCACTGCCCCTGACAACCCATTATCAACTCGATCAGGGGGGTACGATGGTGCATGCAGCAGGCCAACAAATGCCGATCCTACCAGCCATTGTGCAAGCACAGAACCAACTTCAGAGGGTCGGCCAAACCCAGTACGGTCCGACCCTCTCCTCTGGCGTTGGTCTCTACCATCACCGCTACGGCCTAGTCCAACCGCTGCCAGCTACACCGGGTCCTCTGCCGGCCCCTTCACCATCCTTGCCGCTGCCAGCCCCGCGGCGGCAGGACGGGCATCCGTCCCAAACCCAGCCTATGTATCACTTCTCTGATCCAATCCACCAAAGGGAACCTATTAGAAACAATGGGATTCAGAGGCCTTGGGCATCTAGCTAGCGAAGCTGGCTGGATGTTTCGCACTGCCAGGGCACCAGCAGGGCTGAGACACTGAGAGGACACAATCTGAATCTTGCAGACAGGTCTATAAAAGAAGTCAAAACCATAGCACAGATCACACAAGCAATACAATCACGCAGCTGTAACCCCATCAAGATCACCAAATCTAATGTGCAGCACCTCTGAAGCTAACCCCAATCCACGCGCAGCTGCAAGCCACGTCATTCGAACCCGAGTTCATTAACTGGACAGTGAGAGGCATTTTGTCTGGTTTCCGAAAATTGCCGACGCGCTTGTCTTTGCGGGAAAGCATGAGATCTTGCTCCTATCACGAAGTGTTCGTACACATTTCCCACTCCGTGTCTACCTTGGCCGTGTTGACAATTTCAGGATCCTCCTTCCGACGGCGCGCCGCCGGGCGTGACCTGGGTGAAGGTGAACTACGAGAGCGTGGATGAGTTGACCGAGGCGGTGCAGGGCGTCAATACTTTGCTTTCGTTTATCGTCGTGCACATGGACCCCGGAAATGTGTCACAGAAGAATCTCATCGAATGCCGCAGTTCGCGCCGGGGTGCAGCGGTTCGCGCCGAGCGAGTGGACTTCGTCCAGCTTCGATCATATGGCGTGGTATGCCGGCAAGATTGAGATTCGGGAGCTTCTCAAGACCTTGAACAAGGACAAGAAGGTACTCGAGTACTGCCTGTTTCAGCCCGGGATGCTGATGAACTACCTCGCCCACCTGCTCAAGATAACCAAACATATTCCGATAAGCCAGACCCCAATTGATTTCGCCAACCGCCGAGTCCTCCTGGTGGAAAGAAGCGAGGACGCTTACATCACACTTACCACGCCCCATGACTTCGCCAATGTCGTAGCTAAGGCCGTCGAGTATGAGGGTGAATGGCCGCTTGTGGGAGGAATCCAAGGCAGCAACCTTACGATTCCGGAACTTATCACCCTTGGCGAGAAAATCCGCGGTACGTCTTACTCTGATTGCTTGCCCTCAATAGCGAGAAAATCTGACGGTCCGTGGCGAATCAGGTAACCCCTTTGACGTTGAGAAACTCAAAGCTGCCGACCTCCAAGCGGGCACCGTCAACAGCTCGTGGCGACCCAAGATTGACCACCCGACATTCAGAGATACACCTGAGGACAGCAGCAATGGAAAAGATCCTTCTGGGTGGAGTTCTCCTAGGCTTTTCGGAAGGTGCTTTTGATGTTTCGGACGAGTGGAACAAACTGCTGCCTGAGTATAAGTTCACTGGAGCCGAGGAATTTCTGACTGACGCTTGGCGTGGTAATATCGTTTCCCTGCAAATTGTCTACCGGTTTCGGCCGTCTCCAAGGTGTACGATTAAATAACTTCAAATCTACACTCCACCCTCGCCTGCGCCATAGCGTCCACAGTTTATTTTCTGAAAACCTTCCATTTCTTCGCCACTCATTTTTATCTTTAGCACTAACTCGCCTCCGTCTCGCCACTTTGTTTGGCAGTTAACCGTTTATGCCTACTCACACCTTCCGTTTCTTCGCCGTGTCTCATGTGGCAATTTTTGCAGCAGTTTCCCTTCGCCCCACTTACACCTTAAACAAAGGCGGCGGCTACCTAAGAATTGTATTTCGAAATATCCACTTTAAAATTAACTTTAAAGCTAGAGATGCTCAGGCCCAAACAAAACTGGTCCCTGTAAAGGCGACTACAACAATAACACTACAGCTGGTCATATCAGGTCGCTCCACTATCCTCTGGCGCAAGTCATTCAAAAATCGGCCTCTTCACCCTGCTCTTTTCCCCCGCCATGTCGAACCGGTTTTCTGGCCCATGCTGCCGCCCCCACTTGCTATGACGCATATGGATGGTTCTGCTGGCCTGCGGCCATAATTGGCACTCGTTGTCTTTACAAGACATCGTTAGCATTTATTCCGCTCCATCCACTATATGCGACAACGTCGTGAATCTTGCATACAGCACGCAATCGCTCACCTACCGTCTTATTCGTTTAAGGATGTAAACCCTGAAATCCCTGGAATCATCGTTGTGGAATCAAGGCAGCAAAATTCGGATACCTCATCGTGGTGAGCCCTCCGGCCCAAGAACAATGCTGGCCTAGTCCGTCATCTTGGCAAGTGTCAACTTAACACGACTCTAGCTAGCGCAGGTTGCGACCCTCGGAAATTATCGGCGTGTCTCAGCCATTAAAGTATTCGGTTGTATTTCTGCCAGGACGCCAGACCTGGTGTGCGCTCTGTAATGTGTGTCGGCGCGACGGGTTGGTCAATGCTGGGTGCGTGGGATTTTGCCACTATTACCCACAAATCCTGCCAATCCCCCCCAGCGAATCAGTATATAGACGGGAAGTGTGGCACAGCTCGTGTAACGCGACCGGGTGAATGTTACGGCGGAAGCCTGGATAGGCAGGTCGCTCCCTCGAGAGCAAAAGCAGCAAAACTTCGAGGTAGCCGTTCTCGGCGCCCTCTTCAGTCGACACCAGCAGAGGGCTTAACACCTTGGCTAGCCCATCGCCACCCTTGCCTGTCAAGAACAAGCCTGACTAGGAATTCAAGACGGAAGGATGGAACTCTCGCAGCACATTATACGGCCCCAAACATCTACCTGGAGGTCCCTCGAATGGCCCGAGTTCCTCCAGCTATGTATTCGGAAGGGTACGTCAGCGCCCCGTCGCGGCCATCTTTCAGATGACTCCCGGGTAGAAACACTTCTCCAAAGCCTCTTGGTTTTTGCGCCAGCGGTCTGGCTCATCTTCGGTGCCGCCGTCCGGATTGTCCAGTTACGCAGCGCCAGGCCCGTTGTACTGCCCAACCGTCGGGGAATTCTCAAGGTGGTGGCCACTCTGACTCTCTTCGGCTTACAGTTGGCGCATCTCGTCTCCGGGATGCGTGGGCACGGCCCCTGGCATACGCTGGCACCCCAACTTCTCTCCCTGGTCGCCGCAGTGGTCGTTGTTGTGCTCTCACCACTTGAACACGGCCGAAATGTCGGGCCTTCGACTCTCTTGACCACCTACCTTCTGTTGGCAACTTTCAGCGATGTCATCCAGGCCGGCCTGCTGGCCGTTGCTTGGAATCTGTGCAACCTATGGGGTCTCACGTCGGCTATCTTTGCCATCAAGGTTGTGCTCCTTGCTCTGGAAAGCCAGACCAAGAGGTCTATCCTCCGTGAGCCTTTTGCAAGGTTATCGCCAGAGCAGACCGCCGGCTTCCTCGGCGTGGCCTTCTTCTGGTGGGTCAACGACATTCTCAAAACGGGCTATTCTAAAGTGTTCTCCCTTGACGATATACCGCCCTTGGACGAGGCCCTCGACGCCATGAAATCACGCGAAATGATGCAGCAGTCGTGGGAAAAGAGAAGTAAATACCCCGCTCCTACCAATCTTCATGCTGCGTGCTAATGGGGCCTAGAAAAGCCAGAGGGTCGTTTCTCCCTTGGAATGGCAATATTACGGTGTCTGTGGCGACCAAATCTCTACATAGTCGTCCCCCGCTTCATCGGTGTCTTGCTGCGCTGCTGCCAACCTGTACTTATCCGATGGGCGATCACCTTTGTCAGCGAAGACCTGCCGGCTGTCGAAAACAGGAACGAAGCCTTCCGTCTCATATTGTTCACTTTTGTTATCTACACTGGTATGGCCGTCTGCAATGCCATGTATGAGCGCCTACTTAACCGCCTCCAATGTCTGGTGGAAATGGCGATTGTTGGTATCATCCACAATCGCTGCCTTACCATCAAAGACGGAATTTTCGACGAGGCGGCTGCCGTGACACTTATGAGCAATGACACCTCTGAAGTGGTGTACGCTGCCCATCTTACGCATGAAGTGTGGGCCAGTTGCGTGGAACTTTGCATCGGAATGTACATGTTGGCTGACGAGCTGGGCTGGGTCTGTATATCTCCGCTAGTGGTAGTGCTTGGTAAGCCCTCTCCCTCTCCAGTTCATGGCGTTTGGTCTTCTGCTTACTCAATCTCCCCACGCGTAGTCACCACTCAGGGGGTCAAAATCATTACCGGAAATCTGGCGGATCGGTTCCGGGCGTTTGGCGTCGCCACTCAGATGCGCATCTCAACAACCAAGTCTATTCTCGACTCCATGAAGAATATCAAAATGATGGGTCTCGTTGGTAGAATGGAAGCGAATATTCAAGCTGCCAGGGACCGCGAGATCAAGCAATATGTCTCTGCTTATCGACTCCGGCTGGCCTTTATTGTGGGCTGTAAGTGGGCGAACTTCGGCTTCTTCTCTCCTTGGAGCCATCCTTGGACGCCCAGACTGACAGTTGACCTTGACAGACTTGGCGTTATATCTCTTTAGTCCCTCCATCACGCTTGTTGCTTACGCCATTCAAGCCCAAGTTCGTGGTGCCAAGTCCATCGACGTGAACATGGCCTTCACCTCTCTCGCTATTATCAACCTGGTTTCTTCGCCTGCTTCCATGCTCGTCGATACAGCCACCCAAGCCGCCTCCATCCTCGCAGCCTTAGACCGCATCCAAAAGTACCTTCTCAGCCCGGATCGAGAGGACAGACGAGAATTTCTTAGCAAGCAATACACTAACGGAGGAACTGCGTTGCCGGGTGACCCTGTTGCTATTAACATCGATCATGTCACCATCCGTCCCGCTTCAACAGCAGACCCTGTACTGAGAGATATTAGCACGGCCTTGAAGAAGGGCCATCTTGTGATTGTTTCCGGGGCCGTGGGAACTGGGAAGACGACTCTCGCAAAGGCCCTTCTGGGAGACCTCCCACCCGACTCGGGCGCCATACAGACAGCTTACGGGTCCATAGCATATTGTTCTCAGATCGCATGGCTGATCAACGGTACAATCCAAGAGGCTATCCGTGGGCCACCCGGTGATGACACCACACTAGATGAAGAATGGTACAAGAGAGTCGTGCATGCCTGCGATCTCGAGGAAGATCTCAACCAGCTGCCGGATGGTGACCAGACAGTCATCGGTAGCCGTGGCATCACCCTTTCCGGTGGACAAAAGCAGAGAGTTGTAAGCAGTTACCTGCTACTCAGTAGCCGTGATTCTGTTGGCGCTGACAACTTATCACTAGGCCGTGGCGCGAGCTGTTTATGCCCGTCGTAATTTGATTATTCTCGACGATGTTCTATCGGCTCTCGACGCAACGACCGAGCGGCACATAATCGACAACCTTATCGGCCCCGATGGACTATTTAAGGAGCTCGGAACCACAGTCCTCCTCATCACTCACGCGGGTAAGTCCCGTCCCATATACGCTTTTTGAACCCCTGATCTCTGTTAACGCGTCTCATTAGCCCAGCATTTGCCCTTGGCTGATCACATCATCATTCTCGACGAAAACGGAAAAATCGCGGAACAAGGGACTTGGCAGGATCTTCGATCCGATGTGGGCTACATCAGCAAGGTTGTATTAAAGGAGAAGGAGGGAAGAGAGGGCAAGCCACGGGATCGCGCCGAGTCCCAGGACAAACCGCAGATGCCCACCAAGTCGCCCGGGGACGCGGACGACTTACAGGAACGCACCCGCAAGACCGGCGATATGACTCTTTACACCTATTACTTCGGCGCCATTGGGCCAGCTCGTCTTTCCGTCCTGATTTGTTCGGTATCGTCCTACGCCACCTTCTTGGGATTAATACCGTACTGGCTCCGGTGGTTGGCCGAGAGCAATGGCGAGCGCGTCTGGTTTTACTCGGGCATCTATTTTGCGCTCACTCTAGGGGCCTTCATCTCAGTGATAACGACTGTCGCCAACATTTTCCTCGTCATCGCGCCGCACGCAGGTACTAAGCTCCACAGCCGGCTTCTACGTACTGTCATGTACGCACCCCAGTCGTATTTCGCGTCGACGGACACGGGCACGACGCTCAACCGCTTCAGTGCCGACATGATGATGATCGACCGCCAGCTTCCCGGTGCGCTCTTTCAGGTCTCGCAGAACCTCTTTCGCATGATTTCGCAGTGCGTCCTGCTGGGCGTCACGCAGCCCCTCATCATGATCGCGTTGCCTCTCACCATTCTTGTTCTCTATCTTATCCAAAAGGTATACCTCGCGACATCACGGCAACTGCGTTTCCTCGACCTAGAAGCCCGCGCCCTCGTCAACGCGAGCTTTCTCGAGACACTTGAGGGTGTCCCGACTATCCGCGCCTTTTGCTGGCAGCGGGCTTTCATCAAAGATAATGTCAGAAAGCTCGACCTATCTATGCGCCCGGACTACCTCCTCATGTGCATCCAGCGCTGGCTCGACGTAGTGCTCGACCTGATGGTCCCAGCTCTCGCCATCTGCACCATCGTAATCGCCATCGCCCTCAAAGGCACCACGACGGGCGGGCAGATCGGCATCGCGCTCAATGTCATTCTCCAGCTCAACCAGTACCTCTTCCGTCTGGTCGATTCCTGGACGAGACTGGAGACATCCCTGGGGGCCATCTCACGCCTGCGCACCTTTGAGAAGGAAGTCCCGCCCGAGGAGAAGCCAAATGGAAGAACACAGCTTAACCCGCCATCCGCATGGCCGACCCACGGTGCCGTCGAGCTCGTCCATCTCTCGGCATCCTACAAAGCGCCGACGGTCGTGCTCAACGACGTCAATTATTCCATCGCCCCTGGAACCAAGGTCGGCGTGGTGGGTCGCACCGGCAGCGGCAAGTCCTCGCTGCTGCTCAGCATCCTGCGCCTCGTCGAACTGGAAGGAGATCAAAGCACGGTGTGCATCGACGGACTCGATGTGCGCGACCTTCCGCGCAACACTGTGCGATCGCGCATCATTACCGTCCCGCAGGATCCCATGCTCGTCATGACAGACACAGTCCGAGAAAACCTCAACGTCGCCGGCACCGGAGATATTTCCGACGATGACATGATCCGCGTACTCAAGCGCGTCCGTCTGTGGAGTGTTATCCAGGCCCGAGGAAAAAACACCAAAGCTGCGGAGCGTGAAGCGCGTGATCTCGATGCCGCCATGGGCCTTGTCGTCCCGGTATCCGAAGCTAGTACGAGTAGCAACACAATCGCCAATACCACCCCTAAAAACGAAAGGACATCTCCCGATGATGGCAAGAAGCCCCCCCTCCCCGAAGGAGAAGACGACGATGAGCCTAAAGACAGCAAAATGAATGACGACAACTCTGGTGACGAGTCCGATAATTCCACCCTCTCTAACCCCCTCGACGTGAAAATGAAGTCCCTGCCGCTCTCCCAAGGCCAACAACAACTTTTCTCACTAGCGCGAGCCCTCCTCATGCGTACATCCCGCGGACGTCTCGTCTTACTAGACGAGGCGACAAGCAACGTCGACGGTGAGACTGACAAGCTGATGCAAACCCTCATCCGCAACGAATTCAGCGACCACACAGTCATTACGGTTGCGCACCGCTTAGAGACGATCATGGATAGCGATGTCGTGTTAGTGCTTGACGGTGGGAAGCTGGTGGAGGTCGGTCCGCCAAGTGAGCTGGCGAATAAAGAAGGGGGCTTTTTTAGATCCCTGATTCACGGAAAGAGGAGGGACTGAGCGTAGTAATGTCCCAGCAGCTATGGGGAATCGTTATTTGCCAAGTATAGTATCTAAGCTCCATTTGGCGACAAGAGAAGTGACATATTGCAACCCTAGGTCGAAGGAATGCTGTAGTACACTGCAAAGCGGGTAGTCTGCTTGCGACCGGATGCGACATTGATCTGGCTCCTATAACCATCGCTTGGCCAGCGCGACCTCGGCGTCGCGTCTGCGCACGAGACCCGGGAGGACCTCCCCGCTGCCGTGGACCCATTTGGGCAGCTCCTCCGCCAGCACCGTGTTGACGTTCTTGCCCTTGTTCAGGCGCTTGGCGAGGGTCGAATCCTCGGCCGAGCCGCAACTCACCGCCATCTAGCCCGTTCCATTATACCAGGATCGTGTCTGTTACAACCTCTACTATGTAAGGGGTGAGCCGGCTGTACAATAGTCTCTGTTAACTATTATGGTTTATGATTTCTTCCAGACAGGACCGAATTTCTGTTCGACAGCTTATGAACTCAAGAGACGACCCATACTCAGGGCTGTGATTTAGTTTAGTTTAGTTTAGTTTTTAACTGTACTAAACTAAACTAAACTAATACATACTAAACTAAAAAAATCTTAGTTTAGTTTTATACAAAACTAATACTAAACTAAACTAACT
>Ga0247780_1000988_pt1 | contig 20935 bp, 23 predicted proteins | sample UWRJL079202R5_FD_179927 | JGI IMG/M metagenome (GOLD analysis project Ga0247780, IMG submission 179927) | Plant litter microbial communities from Arlington Agricultural Research Station in Wisconsin, United States - UWRJ-L079-202R-5 | ecosystem: Environmental > Terrestrial > Plant litter >... | reverse complement strand
ACCGCCTACGTGACGAGGTTGTCCGGCTGTGGCTATACGAGACCAGCGACGGCGGGCGAGGGCGAGCCGCCATCACGTTTGTTCCCCCTCCCCTCTCCTCTTCTTATTGCTAATATAGCCTTTCAACGTCAGGCACATCGCTGTTATCCCCAAGGACGTCCGCCACACGCCCGGCAGTGTACCGGTCGAACCCTTTGGCATCGGTAACGATGACTTTAACGCCGGCCTGAAACAGTCCAAATACGGATACCCTATCCTCGAGCTCTACAAGCTGGCCAAGCCCGTAACGTTGGTCGAGATGCGAAACCAGTGGGGCATCGGCGCGCCTGTGGGATGGCGATACATTAACACCGGCCTGTGGAGGGATCGGTGGGGCAAGGAGGACAACAAGAGGGCCGAGAAGGTAGCTCGTTTGTTTTGATGCTAATCGGAGCGTCTATTTCCCGTTTTAAGTTGGGTGACCAGCTTTTTGACCGCCCCCCCTTTCGACCACCAAAACCACTAGATTCCACAACATCACCATTCAACCACCACTACACCAAAACTAATGCAACGTCACGTATGGTTTTATAACACTGTTATAAACATACTGTGAGCTTTTCAACTTTACAGTATTTTTATTACAGCTGTAATAAAAATAATACGTTTTTACATATTAATTTAAACCTTTTATATCTCTACCATTTTATCATATAAAGTTATAATATTAATTTGATACATAATATAGATATAATATAACTTGAAGCTAAATTCATAAAAAATATGTTTTATAAAGTGGTTAAATAATAACTGTTTTAATTTCCGATCTTTTTTTACAGCTATAACCCTTAGGGTTATAGTAGGAGTTTCTTCTACCTTTTCCGATCCTAATTATTATAACCACTTAATGAGATGTGTATTTTTAGTATTTAATTCTGGCATCTTATATAGGTAAATTACTTACTTAATTTATATTAAATTTTTATTACGTAAGATAGTAGAGATATAAAAGGGTTAAATTAGTATGTAAAACGTATTATTTTTATAACAGCTGTAATAAAAATACTGTAAAGTTGAAAAGCTCACAGTATGTTTATAATAGTGTTATAAAACCATACGTGACGTTGCATTAGTTTTGGTGTAGTGGTGGTTGAATGGTGATGTTGTGGAATCTAGTGGTTTTGGTGGGTTTTGTGGTCGAAAGGGGGGGCGGTCAAAAAGCTGGTCACCCAACTTACGCATTACTCACGAATCCACGGCTAGAGATCAGCAGCATGGACACCGCTGAAGTCCCTGAAGCAAGTCCTGCTTAACCTCTGTAACGAACTCCTGTATATTAAATGACGGATCCTGTCTAGTTGCTAATTCTGCTATGACCGCGAGACGCTGAGATACCTTGATGAGTTTGGCAGGTACACTTTGCAACACAGCGGAGGCAAGGGTTTTCAAGGTCGGTTTATCGATCTTGACTGATGACCTTTAGCTTTGAGGTAATTGGTTAAGCCATATACAACGAGCGAACATATTTTACACAACTGCCTATGCTACCTCTGAGTATATACTACCTCTTGAGTATATAAGGACGAAGATCGGCAAAGGTTCTGCAGGTGTTCTCCAATGCCTAGCTATTCGTTTACGTTCGATTACCTCCCGCCTCGAGGGTATCTGTTTGTTCCTGGACGCTAATGTACACATCGATGGCGATACTTGCGTTACGATACCCCGAGCATCGGTTCAGGAGCATTCCGTTCTCCCGATCTGTGCTATCCCCACCGGTTCTGGCCCCATCTAGTAACCTGAAGGCAGTTATAATATGGGGGTCTAAGCTTGCTATATTGTTAGGTATTGCGGTTTTTTAGAGAATGTCTAGGGGTACAGTAGTCTTTAGACTCGGTGTACAGTAGCCCACTTTTTCTACCATATATAACCCTAACCCTGCGCATCACCCACATTAGCGCACTTAAAGACTAGTGACTATAATTAATTCTGCCACACTTGCGATCGCGTTTTCCACTAATTGTCAGAAAGAAGGGGGTTCTGGCCAGAGGCCAGAACTGTCAGAAAGAAGAGTCTGGAAATCACCAGAACAATAGATTTGTAACCATTGCCCTGGTTTAAGAGTTGGTGAAGGTTAGATGCCAGTCTGAGAGCCAGCAGCTTTCTGAGCTTCAGGGTCTCTCCTGTGGTAAGTTGCTGCAGTTCGAGAAAAGCTCATGCATCGTTGCTCTTCTATCGTATTCAGAAGATGTTGCGGCTGTGTATTAATATGCTTCCTGACTCCCAAGTGCTGGTCCTTCGGAAGCAGGAAACAAGCTTTGTTGTTTTCCATTGGTTCGAGAGCGAAGCATATGTACTTGACCCAGACTACCCCGAGAGGGGTCCCAGGTGGTGTGAGGTGCGATCTGAGAGCAGTCGTGACAGATGTGGCTTAGAAATGCACCCGTGACGAGCCCAGCAAGTAGACTGACGTGTCTTTCACTTGAGCAACCGCCATAGTCGTAGCTTGGACATTGGCGTGGGAGGGGCTTGAGGGAGTCACGCTAATATCATTTTCTTGCGCGTAGATAGTAGTAGGGTGGAGGAGATAGCAGCGTAGTTGCGTCTGCATGGCTAGCATCAACCTGAAGATAATTTCCGTGGCACCTTGTGCTTTGTATCGAGTATACTGGCTGCTGTATGTCGATCCTCGTGTAACAAGCTTGCCTTATGTTGCGTATGACATCCTCTTTTGAAGCGATTTTGAAGTGCCGAGGAGAGGATCCCAGCATATTCCCTGGCGCGCTTTAGGCCCTCGCGATTCTGACCGTCTTCCTCGGCGGTGCGTTCCCCACGATCTAGCAGCTAGAGACCAAGACCTTTGTGAACCGATCAATGTCCGCGGCCGTCTTGTCAAGTTTCTCGGCCGTACTCTCTTGCTCTATCCGACAACTTATAAGACCAGGGGGAAGAAATTACTTCCAAAAAGCCGGACACCAGTTTCGATCTGGCAAGTATTGGGTAGCGCACAACCTCGGAGTGAGATTCGTTCTCACCTACTCGACTTCATGTTGCAGAGTCGAGCAGTTAACAAAGTCAGCATCCACAAATTCGCTGCCACCCCGGATCCAGTACACCGAATCTCTTATACCATCATCCTCCTGCAAAGCAACCGGGTCGCCAAACCGCCCCATTCTGAACAGAAAGGCCGTCGCATATCCGGGGGATTTGCGCTTGATCTTCAGGTTTAGTTGGCGACGCAGGAACGCCCTTTGGAAGTATTTGCGGCCAGAGCTCAGCTCATTTTATCTAGACTTGATAAGTTAGGGACAGCCGATGGATCTAGTTAATAACCTGACGGTGGCGACGCAGAGGGCGATAGTAATGACGATGACGTTGAAGCGACCGCAGCAGTCGGCGAGAAAGCCCGGGAGGACGCGGCCGGCGACTGAGGCAGCGTTGAGGTACGAGAGGAGGACGTACGAGGCCGTCGGGTCCTGGCCGTGGGCGCCGGCCTACAAAATGAGGAAGGTTAGCGAGATGAGGAGGCCGAGCTCCATGAAGATGATGCCAGCCGAGGCGAAGGCGAAGCGCAGGTCGCGAAAGATGGTGAAGTCAGGCCTGGCGGAGCGCGTAGCCTCATGCGAGGGGGAGATGCGCGTGCGCAGGAACACAAGTCAACTCACCTACAGCACTACCGATTATATGGGGTTTACATCATCATTACATCTCGTTAAGCATCTTATACCTTTCGAAGACTGGGATACTGTCAATAGTACATCCACGGAAATAGTCACCCATGTTCCTTATGATCCCTTGCCCCCAGTGGACCCAGAATTTGACATAGCAGCACACATGTGGCTCAAGGACAATAACTCTCTTGGCCCCTTCAGCTTTGGCGCTGGAGTGCACACACATATAAGTTGACCGATATGAATAATAATAAGACCCTATCTCCCTCCAAAGATCCTAGTTCTATGTCAGGACCTACCAAAACCAAGCCACAGACAAGCCAGAGAACCTTCTATTATAGTTCTGAATGGTGGCAAAGTTGGTGGTGGCAAACGGTGGCCCACACTACTATTCAGCTTGGTTATCTACACCTCCGTGTTGTTTTGGCCTCTGGCCGGAACCCCCCTTCTTTCTGACAGAAACCTACAGTCCCAGGCCCAGGCCCAGGCCGGAGGGCTCTGGAGCGGCTCCAAACCCCACACAACACAAGCGCAAGACCCCCAGCCCGTCAAGAATTACAGTCAGGAGCGGTACGGCCTCTGCGGCTGGCGAAGACGAACTTGGCCAGCCAAGCCAAGCCGGCCAAGCCGAACAGGCCCTCCAACCTATCACTACTGTAGACTTGACGGCCGAAGGCTCCGGCACCTACCAGATGGATTGGACCATCTACCAAGCTAACGAGAAGAAGTACACCCTTCAAAACGAACGAATCGAGCGACTGAAGCAGTGGATCCTGAAAACCACCAGTCCACACTTTTAACACACCTCCTGTGATCCAATCCAGCCGATTACGCAATGTTATGCAGCCCTGAAAGCACAGGCCGGAATCAGTGACGAAGAGGCTCTACACGACGCTAGAGAGGCCTATCAATTGGCTACAAAGCCACTACTTCGAGCTCCAGCTCTACTCCCTATCGCTAGGTACAGGCTGAAGATTCCCTGACCTTCTTGCTGTCTGCTACAGCAGCTCCACCTCGACCTTCCCATCACTAGGTCCACGCTGAAGGATTTCCTTGATGTTGTCAACAATAGGCGGAAAGGGCGAAACGTAAACAACGCCGAACGCCACCGAGCCTTTAGCCACGGCTGTGACCATACCTACGGCTTCTGCATTGCCGTTGAGCACAAGGGCACCCGAGTCTCCGCGACGGGCAAACGCACTGTCTTCTCCCGGGCGAACGACAAGAGCTTTACCCTTTACTAGGATATTCCGCTTGCCGTCAGGTCCGTCTAAGATGTAATTGATAGTGACGCTAGCGTCAACATGATGAAATTGTCCAACCGTGTGGCCTGTCGTGCGGCCAATTTTGAACAGATAGGAGCCCTTTGTAGGAGCTGCTATGTGCTCTGCGCGGGGTGTCCAGTCTGTCTCATTCCAAGCCTCAGGGTTGAGATTTGTCTCGAATATCGCGCGGCTGGAAGGCAAGGGGATCTGCATACATATTAACAAGTGTCTCTAACAATAACAGCTAGGTAAAACCTACATTACGTAGCTGCTCAAATGAAAAGCGGTTTGGGTTGAGCTTGATAAGAGCCCAGTCTAGTATCCAGTGATCTTCACTTGCTCGCAGGCCTGAAGTTGCATATATGGTACCAAGAGGATGGCGAGATACTTTGCAGCGGAGCTTTTGGGCTTGGGCGGCCTGGGCGGCTTGAACTTGGGAAATTTCAGTGCTCTGGCTCTGGGTAACATTTTTGATGACATTTTCGGCAAATTGCCACCAATAGGAGTTATCCCTCTCTGCAGGACAGACCACACTTGGCTTGTTGTTGTTGTTGTTGTTGCCAGGTGTGGTAGGCATCTTGGAAGCTGTAAAATGTTAGCAAAGATACAACTACTCTAATTACTAAGAAAAGTCGCCTACAGGAGAGAACATGGCTGCAAGTTAAGGCAAAATACTGCGGCGTGCTGTCCATCACGATGCGGAGAAAAGCACCAAGCGTTCCTGCGCCCTGTTGGTCCCCCGCAAGGCCAACACTCGAGCCGGACGGAGGAGACGCGTTATACGACATTGATTTGACTTCCTCGGCCGGATTCGCTTGGGAGGGCGGTATTATCACCTCCGCCTGACCGCTGTTGTCAACAAGGGAGATGGCCTGTTCAGCAACCTCAATGGCAAGAGCGCTAAGTCGTTTGTCGTAGCTATATAGAGACAGGTTAGTGATATAGTTTAGGCAAGCATCTTTTATTGCTCACCTTTCTAAAACGGCTGACAGCTCCACGATAGCTTGGATTGCTTCGGATGGCGTTAGTGAGCCTGGGACGACGGTGACGAGCAGGCTCAGCTCTGTGGAATTGCCTTCAAAGCCGATGCAGTACGCGCAAAGAGATGTAACGACGTCAGGTTGGATACGGTCTATAGCTGCCCGAAGCATGCCGCGGAATGTATCGTCGGCATCGCCACAATCGAAAGCCTCGCGGACGAGGTTGTCGAGTTCGCCGTTGATCAAACCGGCGACGACGCGGGGGTGAGAGCCAGCGAAAGTGTATGGAAGACCTCTTAAAGGCTCGCGAATAACGCCTCGCCGTGCCAGAAAGTCGTCACCCTCACCGCCGGAATAAGTGTCCATGTTGAGATGCGTAGGAGTGGCATTTTTACAATCTGCCAAAGAGATTGATGTGTTGAAATAGGCCGTGGTAGATTGCTGCGCTAACGTGTTTGGGAATAGCGTGAATGGTAAGTGGGAGAAATTGCAAGCAGGACCAGGGAAGAATTCACAGATTTGTGCAGGAACCATCTGTTCCTGACCCGTGATCAACGAAATTTTCAGCAAGAGCTACTTGGGATGAAAAGGGCCCTTGGCGGTGATAACAACATTTTAGATTCGCTTGCGTGAAAGATGAGAAGGAAAGAACATTAACTCTTCCATACACTTCCGATACGTCGTTCCCCGAGCCCGACTTCCCCTTCGGCAAGCCTAGAGCCCTCCTCCCCACGCTGGTAGGCGAGGTGAGATACACTCGTTGATTCACACTCGAGCAGCTGGAGGCCAAGTACCAGGCCTATCTCACCGAGTCGGACGGCCAGGTGCCCGTGAGTCCGCCGCCAGGTTCACACATTCAGCATAGTACCCCATCTTGTCTCTATATATTCAGCAGAAGCCAGCAACATCGGCCATTTGGGTAATGGCTTGTCGCATGATCTCCTGTTACTTCGTTGGTGTTGTGGTTTCATTGTGGACTCTTACCTGATTGAGTCAAATATTAGGGAGGAGGCTCGGCTGAAGGTCGAGGCCGAGAAGGAGAAGGAGGCGGATGGCGCTGCTCTGCCCTGGAAAACAAAGAAGGCAGAGGAGGGAAAGGAGGCAAAAAGAGGGAAAAACTGGAAAGAAAGGGCACCCCGATGGCATGTCGCTCAAAGCGCTTGTCATGAAGAAGCTTGGTCGGTCGATGCAAGGGGGAAAGGCCAGCCAATCGCATCACTGGAGTCTTTCTGAATTGATTGATGACTGGTTTAGAAGGCCAGGGATTGCTTGATGAAGTAGAATCTTGATGAATTTGCCTTCAGAATCCACTTCTGATCCACAGCGAAGACGCTGAAGATGTTGGGGATTGAAGCGTGTGTGCAAAAGTGCCCCTAAACTCTCTATCTTAGACCACCCCTTGGTGTTGACGATTGCTGCGCTGATGCTGCCCCCCGACTAAGCGATGCATTCCTTCTTCGCCAAACGGACGAAGGCGCGTAACAAGGCCATTGCGGCGTTGTTGTTGATGTTGGTGGTTAAACCTAGAAAAGAGTACCAAAGCCGAGTCCTCTTTGACGGCCTTAATCTCGGTCGCTGTGGCTCTATCATCATGGGGTTGTTGAGTCCTCACGAGAGGAAGATGCAGTCGCTCATCCGAATGGGGAGACCTTGTTTCTATGCCCTAGTTAACTGGTTGATTCGGTTCGTCAATCTCCAGGGCTTGAGATACATCACCGTCGAGGAGAAGGTGTTGATGTTCCTGCTCTTGATCTCCTAATGGATTAGCCATTGCTTGTTAGGGTTGGTTGCTGACTATAGTATCTCCACTAACGACGGAAAGAATTGGCCCGGCGGATGTGAGGCCCTCTCTCTCTCTCTCTCTCTTTCATGCATCGTATGTTTACGAAGCGCTTCAGCTAACAGTCTCACGGAACAGCGCTCTCCCCATCGTTACCAAATTAGTACCCGCTAGTTATCTAGGCGTCCGAGATAAGCAGAACCCTTGATCTGGCCAGCCCGCGCGGCAGAGACCTAGTGTTGGTTGCCCGGCCATTGCGGCGCCAGCGCTGGCCCCAAGCTGGTGTGGCGGAACCATGCCAACTCATCTTAGCCTGTAGGGCGAGCAAAGTCAAGTCTGCGGTACCTATACAAAGGCTCCATTTCCAGGACTGGACGCCCCTTTACTGACGGATGCTGAGGCAGACAACAAGTCCTACGCGAACGCAAGCATTCGAAGGGTGAAAGCACAGAAGACTCGGAGTCCAGGACGACATGATGCTGCACCGGCGATTTTTAAAAGAATTATGAAGGCACAAGAGTAGAATAAGCTAGCACAGGCATTCTTAGTATCAGGGCTGGCCACCTTGTCAAGGTGTTGGTGTTCAAGAGGATGGATTTGTCTGTATGTCACAAGAACAATCGGGGTGGGAGCCCCTATTGATAGGTCGGCCGCGTTCCGGGTGTTCGTCCCGGCCGAGACGACGGGCATCTCCCGGGGGAATCTGTTGTCAGTCCAGTCTTCCGAATATCGCTGGATTCGGTATTCTTGAGGCATGCCCATAGTCGGAACCGGGCGGTGAAGACGAGGGCGAGCTTGGGGGAATATTCTGCATATTCGTGGTTAAGAACACATCAGCAAAGCGTGCCGACCCGGTATCTATTTTCGACGGTAGATGCGAACTCCTTGTAGCTCAGGAGCTTGACGCCTCGTCCTCGATGCCGGCACCAACAAACTGTCGCAGGACCGTCGCACCGCTTTCATCAAGTAGGACATCGAGACTCTTGAGGTATTTTTGGGGGTCGGGCTCGTCGGTCAGCATTTCGGCCAGCAAGTCGAGAACGCATTTCGCCATTCGGAGCGAGGTGCTGTATGGATGTTAGCGAAGGATGTGCCGTGACGATTAAAAGCCAAACACTTCCGATCGCCGGGAGTCTTCGAGAGCGGGCGGAAGGCCAGCGCACCCATCATCCCGGACGTCTTGAGTCTCGGGCTTCTGTTGTGGACACCTTTGGGGTTAAGGATGTGAGATGGCTGAGATCGTCGCAAAAATACCGAAATGCCTGAGGAGGGGCATAGACTGAGGTCTTGGTTTATCTGTGAGTTGTGTTTCATCCTATGAATTAATTTTTGAGATAAGATAGCGCTGTAACCTACGACAAAGCAATGTACTTGCGGCTATCACGTTAGGTCTGCCAAACGAGTTCCATTGATGCCGCCGCAATGTTTCAATTTCAACGACAAAGCATTTTTGACGTATACACGATAGCCTTAGACTCGCATTGAATCAGTGACGGACTGCACATTTTCGAAACAATGACGCCAAACCCGATTCCCATGGTAAACACCTAGCTTTAGATGCCACATTGCCGGCGTATGGCTCGCCTGGAAGCGAAGCTGCCGTGACAGAAGTCGGGAGCCATCTGGCCACACTCTGCATCCACGAAATATCACCTCAACAACCCGCTTGTGCTGAGATCCGAATCCTATTCAGCTATAGAGGTTCTGATCATCGACTACCGAAACCCGGAGTTCTGTCCCAAGCCAGCAACCGAGCTACCAGCCTCATCCCTGCTCTTCACCCAGCTTTTCCTCAAGCCTGATCTTCCTCATGGCCGCCTTTCTTTTCCGTACGCCCTTTCAATATCCTCCCTTGGCTTCGAATATCGGCCCTGCTCACTCTACGCATCGTCTGCAACATTCGAACCCTCGTGAAAGTGATGTGCTGGGAACCGATGGAATTACTACACCAGTTTTGGCTTCATAACTGACTCTCAATGATGTGGGATCCGTTTTTTCCTTACCTCTTGAACTGCTGCTGCAAGGTTCTCGCCAGGAGCCTGCGTGACGATATCCTGGCGCGGCTACGGGTGCTTCTGGGCCGCGTTTCCCGGCACTTGGAGTGACATATGACGCTGATAGTACGCTTCGTACTCGACTGATTGAATGCCGACAGCGGGGTGCGTACGAAAGTATTCAACACCGTACTTGAAAATCGGGATAGTAGGGGTGTCAAATCGGTAGCGAACCTTCTCCCAAGCTAAAATATGGATCAGGTTGGGGGATACATCCTGAGGCTTCTTTCCCTGCGCATACAGCGCGGCGCAGCAGTGGTGCATAATTTCGTTCATGTAGTCCTCAACCTCGCGATAGGTGCGGAGGCTTCCACCCATCGGTCCCATAAGGAGCTGAACCACCTGGGATCAAGTAGCGTGGAAACTGAGCGAGAGCATGCTAGCCGATGTAGGCAGTTGCTAATCGATCGGCGGCACTTGCTGGTCGGCAGTTTGTTGCGCCATCTCGTTGACGCGGCGGTGATTGTCGACTGAGAAGATGCCGGTACCTGCTCCGGCGACCTGGCAGATGTACTTCTACAGTATGTAGTGGATGATCTCGATGCTGAGTTCCTCGGATAGAATGTTATTCACGTAGAAGAAGGCGCAGAGGTCGATCGTGGCCAGGACCATCTCGGCCTCGGCGTCGAGGTAGGTGGCGCGGCCCAGTCCCCAGTCGTAACGCGGCATCACCAGCAACTCGATGACCCGGCCGCAGTAGTTCGCGAGCTTATATGTCAAACGAGATCTCACCAGCGGCTTTAGGGGCGGTCGCGAGGGCTGCCACAGTGACATCAGCGGAGGCGAATGCTCAGCCATTGTCTCGCTTCGCAGTTTTCGGTTACGAGGAGTGGTTCTGGGGTATCGGGTTGGCGTTGAGAGGGGAAAAGTCAAGGGGTAAGAGGAAGGCGGCAAAAACAAACACCTGCATCTAGCGAGGGACCCACCTAATCGAGCACTTTAGTGAAATCCTCCTTCCTCTTGGGAGTGAACTGCTTGGACCACTAAGTAGACAAGTATAGCGGATAACGGACGTAAAGTCTCGCTTTTGCTGTTCTCTTCTTTCCATATGTACTTTGTCTTAGGTTGCTGTTACTTCTCGCAGTGATAAGGCCGACTCTAATTTGCTGCCGGAGGAAATTCTTAAGTTTCAATGTATAAGAAACAGAGAAATGTTAGAGCCAAACGTGCATAAAGAGTTAATCCCTCAAGCTTGCTAGCTAAAACTCTCAATACATCCAGCCCCTTCGCCTGGACGGCTTTCCTACTAGCAGAGACAACTTAGCTAGCCACCTCAAATCCCCATCCTCTAAGCAACCATACCTAGTGGCCAAACTCCTAAACTAAAAAGGCCTACCGTCTAAAAGAATACGTGCTCCCTCTTAATTCTCGGCTTGCTATCGGAAGGCGAGGTATTAGGTGTCTTCTCAGACTGGCTAAGCTTCCTACTACCAGTTAGGTGTCCCTAGTGCGTGATGGTTTACCTTTCTTCTCTTATGTTAAGTCTTCTTGCCCTCTGCCGACTGGGTTCCTCGTTTCTTTAAATTTCTACTTGACTTACTCCCGCCATTCTGCTTCTCCTTCGGAGCTGCTGGTTAAGTATGGGAGAATACAGGTTGTTAATGATGGGCCTTGTGATGTTAGTAAGAAGTGCTGGCTTGTAGACACGATTTGAATGTCAACATCAGACGTCCAACTCGCAAATGAGTTGAAGACTTAACATCCTTTTAGTGTGCTAAGATTTCGGTCTTCGCTTTCATGTAATTTGCCAAAAGGACAAGTCTCTTCGGCGCGCTGGAGCCGTTCTCGTCTGAGACGCGGATCATAAACGACTCAGTGTTCAACATTGGAGTGTGAGGGCCCAGCATGCGTCCTTCCGCCAGCTGCCAACGTTGGGCATAATCTATGTACTTATCGGAAAGCCTCGTCCCATTATACCGCCAATGAACAAGCTCTTCATGCCAAGGGAACTGAGATCCAGAAGCTGCGTAGATCTAGTACCATAACATGTAGTAAAAGTACTCCACGCAGACTAACTTTGGCGCGTCTTTATCGTTATAGAAGAGTTCATAAAGATCTAGCCCCCCCACGGGACTACGGCTGCACGCCCCGCCGATGCACCCCCAGCGGCCGGCCTCGCGATGATGAGACGGCACGTCAGGCAGTCCTGGGCCGCCGACCAGCAATCGTGGGTCCAAACCTTGTATCAAGTTGCTTCCTCCGTTGCAGTCCAGCGTGTGTGGCGGAGTCTGGATTTGCAGAACCACCTAAACCACTAAGTCCTTCCTGATACAGAAAAACAGAAAAACTTCCCGCCCAAATCCCTCCAGGTCTTCACCAATAATCGTAGAAGTTACTGAGGTCCCATTCGCCGTCCGCACCATCGCCCTCCTTATCCATATATGGCTTTACCGGGTACTGCTTTAGGTTTGCAATATCCTGCGATGTGTGGCGGCGCTTGAGGACTGCGTTGGCCGTTGAGCTCTTCTGAGACCGCTCCCACAGAAGCTGTCTTCGGAGAGACTCGGTCAGCTCAGTGGCGAGCATGTCACGGCGTATTGTTCTCGGAGAGAGCGCTACCGGATAGTTTATGCCTGTAGCAGTCACCCTGATGGGTTGCGCAGACGACCGGGGGACTTCATTGATCGGAGGTATTGGTGGCGTGCCCTGCTTTATCATGAGTACTGCTTCGTCTGAGTCGTTTGGCGAGTTGAACATTAAGGGGCCTTTAGGCGTGTTACGAGCGCAAGGCAGTGTAGAAGTCGACTGCGACGCGTTGTTACCGAGTCTTTGCTGCGTAAGTGTAAGGGTAATTAAAGATTGACGAGACGTAAGGTCGGGCTTCGAGTCGACACGTAGGAATTTGTTGCCGTCGGCGCTCAACTTGCCACTCTCCTCAACGTCTTCCCGGTCGTCGTCATCGTCATCGTCAATAGCGCTTTCGTCGACGTTGCTAGTATTGGATTTCTCGCCATCGCTGATCGCTGAGGTCGGGTATGTTTGTGTGACGGCCTGGAACGACGCAGTCTTTTGCGAGCTTGATAATGAGCTGTGTCTAGCTTGCTCCATCTTTTGGGCAGGGGCGTCGTGGGGTTCCGGGATGGCGCTTGAGGCAGTCACCTGCACAACCTCGGGGGCACGCCCAGCGAGCGGTGGGCGAAAGCCTCAGGTGAGAGATAATTTCGGAATTCTCACAAGGCGACTCTGTCGTTTGAGGCGCGAACTGGACTGCTTGGGTGGGAGTAAGAGCTCGGGTGGGGAGACAGAGCGGCCTTTAAGACACTTAGCAGGATACGGAGGTAGATCCAGGCGTCGATCAAGCTTGGCCATGATCGTGGGTGTCAATCATGGAGGCCCTCGTGGGGGTGATCTTGACCGTGAATGAGGCAACAGCTCGGGATGGTGAGGATGCATTCTCCAACCGTCCTCCAAGATACCCGGCCAATGTCCGGCCACTGCTGGTTGGCTGGCGTGGGTGCCTGTCTCAGAAGTCCTTGCCGCTAATGCCCTCCACTGCATAGCTCAGCCGCCCCCTCCCCAGTGGCCGTCAGACACGGCTCAGCCGTACCCTCAAGAACTGGCTGGAACGGAGATCGAACTCGCTACTACGGGGTACTGGATGCTGGGCCCTGGCCGCGCATTTGGATGGGCCATTTCATTTGCTAAAAGGGTGGACAAATTCACGGTGTCTCTTGTTGCCACCGGGGAGCTGTCCGCCCAGTGCCGGGGGAACTTACATGCAGGAGGCTGAGGTTGCAAAAGTTGGGACTGAGACACTCGCTTCACCTGCCCCCCCTCCCCAGGCAATTGCGGCATTCTGGGCGAGACCTGCATTCTGGGCGTTGAGACCTGCATTCTAGGCGTTGAGACCTGCATGCTGCGGGGGCCGGCAGGGTTCATTGGAATGTGAGCATCGGCTTTTTCGGATGGCTGGGTTGATGACGTGGCCGGTGCTAGGAGACGAAGGGCTGCATGTACCTACCTGCCTTCAAGACCTGGCAAAGGTCAAAAAGAGTTGCATAAAACCGCTCCAGGTGTTGCGTGGGAGGAAAGCATGCGGCGTCAAATTTCCAAAGGCAGAGCTGGGTAACTTATGGACTGTGGTGCAAGGCACCAAAGACCAGAATAGCGCCGAGCAGATTCCAGTGAGAGGGAGTTGGTATGGCTCTGATTATCCGCAGTCACGCAGGTCAATTTTCTGTCTGCAGATAGCTTGATCAGACCTCGGGGTAGGCTGGCCAGCCCTTCAGGGGTATCCAGGGGCAAAGTAAACAAATATTTAACCCTAACCCTGTAATGCGAGTGCACAAGGCTGGCGACTCATTTGGGGCTTGGGTTTCGCCGTCTCCTCGTTGAGGGGCGTGCAGAAGTATTGCGCAAAAAGTACATACCGGCTCGTGTACACCTTAAAAACAAGGGGTGTGGACAAGGAGCCACAGCTTTCTCAGTGAGGGGTCACAAGTATGAGTTGTCTGAGGGGCGGCGATTTGAGCCGCATTGCGAGCCGCCGGCGGTGACTCCAACACCAACCTCTCTAATTTTAACAGAGCCGACCAGCCCACCTCGAAAACACAAACCGGTCGCTTGACATCAGACGCAATGTGCAAGGGGAAAGGCAAGGATAAGGAACCTGGCAGTTGGCGCCCTGCATCAAGAGCCCGGTACGACCTTCGCCAGTGGAGGTACTGTATCGGCCGAACTGGGAAGTAGCGCTGGCTCGCCACAGTGGCAGAGAAAAAGCGGACGCAGTGGCAAATGTGCAAATGAAGCAGAAGAAGGACAGAGCTCAGAGCTCGCATCGCCGCCGCTCCAATTGAACACACACTTCAGCTTGCAATTACCGCGTTTCTGGTTGACTACGTGAAATTCGAAATTCCACAGCCCGAGCCCCTGCCGTGTAAAGGCTAGACCCAGGGGAAATAAAAAGAGTGCGCATCCATTTTGTAACAGAACCGGGAAGCATACTATAGATACCGCGCTCCTGGATCCCGGACACCGGATCCCGGGTGCGGGCGGGCGGCTGCTATCCGGCGTGACTCGGTGCAGCTGGGCTGGTGCGCCGAAGGCAGCGCCTACCGACACACTCTGCTTTCCAATGCCGACATCCTATTTCTCGCCACTCCATTCCACGGGGATGCTACGAAGCAGCACCTCATGCGACCGTAGTACCCTGGTCTTCTTACAAGAAAGCTACTCCCATCCGCCAAGTACCATATCCTCCCATGCTAGCTGAGAAACAGACTAATTGACTCTATCCAAGTGGGATGGCTCAAACCTCACTAGCTCATCCTCCGCGCCCGGCAACAGCGCCCACGCAGCTAACAGTTGGACGAAGTCTTTTCCCCCATGTGGAAAGGGCTGTCCTTGTAACTGCGGAAGCCTTGCGGGAAGGTGACAATGCTATATACAGTATGTGAGAAGCGGGGCTGGGCTGGTGTCGGTACGTTACAGAAGGTGAAAGCTCCGCGTTCTTTCCTTCCGAGGTCAGCCAGGCCCGCGGGCTGATGACCACGCCTTTGTTCCCAGCCTTGAGCTGGCTGAAAACGCCGCAGTCGTACGCGGCACGCATTTCCTCCGGAACGTCATCATCCCTAGGGTAGAACGGCGCCGGCCACACAAGAGACGCGACCGCATCGCCTGGTTTAAGTATTTTGGAAAGTTGTTTGAGACTGCTCCTTGTTCGCGCGATACGGTCCACGGTGGTGGTGAGAATGAGACATCGTCCGGCCGTGGAAGCCCCAAGGCGTTTCTTCAAGCGGGCGTACAGTTTCTTGCCGCCATTCTTCGTCGCGGAGAGGCCTTGTCATGTCACCCTCTTTACGGTATCTGGTTCGAGACCGTCGGCCAGAGAGTCAAAGACAGAGTCTATGACTGCCGGAAGAGCTGACAGCTGCTTGCTAGCAGCGGTCCGGGCTTGTCTGCGAGTAGACAACCTGCTGAGCAAGATGACGGTATCGTACCCGCCTCTCCTGACCAAGCCGTGGAAGACGGCTTTGATCCCAGTTACCTGCTTATTGTTCCGGGGTAGCTGGGCAAATGATCTTAGAGCCTGAGCCCGGGTAGTTTGGAATATGGCGTGTTTTGATATGGCCAGCGCTGATTGAGATGTGTTAGTGAGTGATGTAATGGCAGAGGTCTGGGAAGGATAACTTACAGCTCTGAAGCTCCTCCTTGTCTTGTTGGATCGTGCTGTTAGAGGCGAGGACGTCTCTCTAGCCCCCCTTGTCGTCGATGGTGAGTACCCCTGCGGGAGCGAGGGACCGGAGGCGGTCGACATCCCCCAGGAGTCGGATGACGCGGTTTAGGCTCGTCGTTAAGATATAGTCGCCGGCGTTGATGCGGGTCCCAAGCAGTGTATCCGATAACGGGATGGCTACTGCGGAGCCGGTCGTGAGGATCACCAAGATCCGTGAAAACCGTGGTAGATAGGGTGCGGAGCGTCTGATGTGCTGAAGGAGGCGGACAAGCTGCCTTATCACGGATGCTATCCAACAATCATACCACGAAAACCTGCAGACGAGAATTAAGGTGGGGCCTGTCGCCCTGCTATCCACCAGGTCGTCAAAGCTGGCCTTGGCCATCAGGGTGGTGCGCTAATAGGAGGAAGGGGCGCGTTTACAGCCAAGCACTGTGTATAAAGTCTGGCTCCCAGTCGGTTAAAGTCTGCTGGACGACCGGCTGATTGATCTGGACCGCCGGCTAGGAGATATCGCTAGCCATAAGGGATAGGCCAAATCGACGTGCGAGATGCGTCAAGAAGAGCTTAACCACTTCCGTTGCCATCTCATCACTCGGCTTAGCTTCACAAAGAATGGCGTGGAAGCCTTTTGAGAAACTACCACTCCATTTTTGGGACTGATAATCAGGACTGGCCAGAACCTGGCTGCTGCGCTGGGATTTGAGCCTAGATGATGAGTATCTAGAGAGTAGGTCGGAGCGCTTAGTTGTGTAGCCCGGCGAAAAGTACCAGCTGCTCGGTTGGAACATTCCCCAGCAGTTAGAACTATCGCCTAACGCTTGACACGCTGCCGGCCTGGGAAGGCAGGAATGCCTTCGAACCCTCGGGGGCCGGGCGAGTGAGTGAGAGCGTCCTTTAAGTCGGCGTCCTGCTGGAAAGCGTTCGAGTTGACGATATGGTCTAGCGCCCCGAGGACGGTCAGCTGCAGTGGATCGGAGACGCCACTCTTGTCAGGTAGCGGGAGAAGGCCATCAACTCCACAACACGCCTCCCCTCCGTCGCTCCGCGAGATTAACCACTCTATTACAGACGCGGAGTCTTGCCGCCGCAAACATATGGCGTGTCGGAGGATGAGCGACATGAAACACCAGGGATTGGCCCACTCTTTACGCTTTGCTGTCTTCCGTGCCTGTTTAATCCAAAGCCGCTGCGGCGCACGTAGGGCCACGGGGAGTATCGTGCGCCACCAGCTGCCAGTGGAGATATTTAATCTCCTCTGGGCCTCAATAACGACGTCGAGGCAGACACTGTCGCCTTCTGCCCAGCGGTCCTGAATCTGGGGGTCGTCATCCTCGGTCCTCTTCACATGCTCGAGGAAGGTCGCCCATCGATCGCTGCTGACATGGAACGCCACGGTGATCTCAGAGCCGATGAAGCCTCGAACGTCTAGTTTATCAGCTGGTAGGGAGCTGCGTCTGAGTATGCTCTGCGCCAGCTTGCGGACCTGGTCCATCGTGGCGTGTGTGCACGCCCAAGCCTGTTCGACCAGATTGCGAAAGTATTGGGCGGCCTCGGTTTCTTGTCTGGTCAGTATTGAGGTAGCGTGGATGTAGATAGCAGGACATGTGCTGGACGTACCTAAAGATGTGTGGCCTTTGCCGTTTGAGACGGGCGCATCCCTGCCTGCGTTGGAAACTTCGCCCGGGGGTGTATAGCCCTTGGTGGAGGTGGAGGGTGGCTCCGGCTTGTTCTCGTCGTCGTCAATATCGCAGTCACGCGAGCGATGAGGGCCCAGGGAGGTGCCGTCATCATTAGGGTCGAAGCCTGGCAAGAAGCTGTTATCGTCACCGCTGTTGGTGTTGATGTCGCTGTCATCGCCGCCCTCGTGGTCCGGCAGGCGACGTGAACTGAATAACTCATCGTCGTCGTCGGAGTTGGTGTCGGATGAGGGTTCTTCGTCCTCGTCAGAGTCTGAGCATTCTTCTTCGTGGTCTTTCTCCGAGTCGGAGTCGTCTTCCCAGTCGGAATCTTTCGTGTCGTCGATGAAAAAGTTAAAATCGATTCAAGGCTCTGCGTCGTCGACCTTGGGTAGGTCTGCTGGGCCAGTCCGTCGCGATGCTGCCATCTTCAGATTTTAAAGGCGGAATGGCAGATGAGTGAAGTATGAAGTTGGTAGGTAAGACGTGTGAGACTAGGAGGTGAAGAGGGTAAAATCGGTTGAGCTGCTGGTGTTTGTAACTGGGGTGATTTCCAGATGTTTATATTGGAGGCAGCGGACTTGTTCAAGACTTGGTTGGCTTGCTAAAGTGGCTGTCGAGTCTAGGGTGTCGAGCCTTGGGTGTGAGATTCGTCTTTGTTCTGAAGACTCGTCCTTTGTCCTAAATGTACCCCTGAGGCTGGAATCCGGGGCGCAGAGCGTCTCCCTTGAGATATAAGCGTGAGTGGCAGCCTACCCTGCGGCTTTCTTGGTCCCAACTGTAAGCCTTATAAGCCTAGGCCATGATAACTGCCTTTGGGTGCGTCTAGGGCGGGGAGCGTCTGCCTTGGGATCTAAGCGTGGGTGGTAGCCTACCCTGCGGCCTTCATGAACCTGACTGCAAGCCTCGCGACCTATGCCATGATAACTGCCTTCAGTCGCTCTGGGGCGGAGAGTATTATGCCTTGAGATCCAAGTGTAAGTGGCAGCCTACCCTGCGGCTGGCAGGTGGAGCACGAACCGCTCGTTCTTGGTCATGTCCTTTCCCGACGCGAGGCCGTCGACCCCGAGCTTGTCGGCCAGCGTGAAGGACCGGTTCTCGCCGTCCCCGTCGGCCAGGAAGCCGTCCATCAGGAGTTGGACGAGCGCCGAGTGAAAGCGGCCGATGTAGGCGCGTCGGTCGTTGGAGAAAATCGCCGACGGACTGAGGGGGCTCGACGACCCAGGTAAACCTGTTGAACGGCAGGTGCAAGACGAGGCGAGCCATCTCGTGGCCGAACAGGAGCCGGAGGAGCTCCTCCCCCACCCTCGCCTCCATGCGCCACTGCAGCTCCTGCACCCACTGGAAGTACGTCAGTGCGGGCCGGCCGAGATCTCGCTGGGAGCCGCTTACCTTTTGTATCATGCGCTCATGGCGCCACTCGTGGATTGTGCCCATCATGTAAGGGAGGAACCATCTCATCTTGAGCTTCTGGCCTATGCGAATCACGCGGCTGAGGAACTGTAGGATGGTCGCTACATTTCACACAAACGACGGCCCAATGCCGTAATGGCATTGGTGATGTAAATTCAGCCCAGTGCTCGATATCGACGAGTTGAGGACCATGATGTCGACTGGGTTCGCCGGTCGATTCCATTCGTCCGCAACGTCGTTGCGCTTGCTCAGAGGCATATCGGCATGGATCGACCGGACCTGGAAGCCCGCCTTGACGTGCATTGCAACCACCTCCCTAGAAAGCAGTCAGCACCACGCCCAATCTCGTTACAAGGGTTCCCGCAAGGCTTGACGCACTGCTGCATGTGGGGGTTGTTCGTCATAACTAGCACCTTGGCGTCCGCCTCCTCCTCTCTGATGCGGAGGAACTGCTCAAGGAGATATGTTTTGATCGCTGAATTGAAGGTTGTGTAATGCACCGCGGTCAGGCGACCCGCTGGAGGAATGTGATCCTCCTGGGTATTCAGAGTGGCGAACGTGAAGCTAATTCCACCATCCGCACAGCCATTTTGGATGGTGTCCCGAGCTTCGCACCGCCTCCGCCCTTAGGCTGCTCCCCGACATGTCGCTTCTTCCGGCGGGGGGCCGCAGCCCTGTTCGGGCAGACATCGTTGAGCTCCTCCTCGGTCAAGCGGTCGAGGGCAGTTTCCACCCCCAGCATGTCCCACGAGTGCCGGCAGAACGCCCCGATGTCCAGCGCTCGAACCAAGGCAGGGCCCGGCGCCGTCTTCTTACCGGCAGCGATACCCTCGTTGACCAGGTTGTTGAAGTCAATATCGGCGTTAGCCCCCTTCCCGCCACCGTTAAGAAGGTCATCGGTTTCTGTGACAATGGCTTGGTAATCTTTGCCGAAGCTTAGGAGAGCCCAGGTAATCTCCGAAGGCGGGATGTCGTCCATCGGGAAGCAAAGCTGACCGTTAGGGAGCTTCGTGGGGGTGTTCATGCCCCTATTGATGGTGAACGCCCCATTAGCACAGAGGGTCCTCTCCGTGTCCTAGTCTAACTTCCCCTCCCCGACGTGCTTGATGTCCTTCTGGACCGCAGTGCACAGAAGCCACCAATTCATATCCCACCTCTCATGCATGGCTCGGAGCTCCGCGACGATGGGGTCGTTGTCAAACCGGTGGGTGTAGAGTCTCCGCGATCCGGCCGAGTACGTCGGGAGTAGCGCATCACCCAGGTAGTCCCCTAGCAACTGCTCCTCGCGGTCCTGCCACATATCTTGGATCTTGGACGTAACCTAGGCCATGTTCGTAATGCCGATCCAATCGGCGTCGTCAAGCTCGGTGCCTTGTGTCTGGATGCGAGCCGCTCCCCGGGTGGTGTCGGCCCCTGGGCCTGCGCTCTGCCACTTGGGGATTGGCAGCTTCGACCTGAGGGTCCTCCGAGCGTTTCGATCCTCGGTGCTTTGCGCCGGCGTGCGAATGGTCCCCTCTACGTGGTTGGCCCCCCTCTCCCTATTCTCCTCTAGCGTGTTCCTTGGCTCCGCGTTGCCCTCGATCGCTCTAAGCCCGTACGGCGAGCAAGGAAGGTCGTGTGTGTCGGGAAGTTCAGGTAGGCTCTGAGGACGGTTAGTCGGGTAACGATCAGAAACATCTTGCCGTACCTTGGTCGACCTGCGATCCTCCAATATGCTCTCCTTCACTGTATGTCGAGCGGCAAGCTCTTCCCACTCGATAGGCGATAGCAGCCCGTGTGGCGAGCAAGGAAGGTCGTGCGTGTCGGGAGGTTTGGTTATGCTCTGAGGATAGTTAGTTGGGTGACGATCAGAAGCATCTTGCTAAGCCGTACCTTAGTCAACCTGCGATCCTCTTATGCGCTCTCCTTCTCAATGTGTCGGGCGGTAGGCTCTTCCCTCTCG
>Ga0247780_1000986_pt1 | contig 20974 bp, 25 predicted proteins | sample UWRJL079202R5_FD_179927 | JGI IMG/M metagenome (GOLD analysis project Ga0247780, IMG submission 179927) | Plant litter microbial communities from Arlington Agricultural Research Station in Wisconsin, United States - UWRJ-L079-202R-5 | ecosystem: Environmental > Terrestrial > Plant litter >... | reverse complement strand
CGCCTGCGCCGAACTCGAAGGTGGCCGCGCCCACGACTCCTCGCAGGAGGAGAGCGCCAGTCGCGGCGGCAAGGTCCCGACCGTCGTCGTCCGCGGCGGTGAGCCGGTTGGCGGTGTCGCCGAGCTCGAATACACGGCGGGTGAAGAGGTTCGCTTCGAGGTGACCTCCGACGTCGCTGACGAGATCCACGTGCACGGTTACGACCTGCTCGAGGAGGTGCCGGCGGGGGGGACCGCGAGCTTCGACTTCCCGGCCGAGATCGAAGGGATCTTCGAGGTCGAGCTCGAGGGCCGTGGGGTCCAGATCGCGGAGTTGCGGGTCAACCCGTGACCTGGCTGCCGCTGGCGCACGCCCTGGCCGCTCGGCAGGACCTGCCGATCCCGGCCTGGCTGTTCGCCTGGGGGGCTTCGATCGTCCTGATCGTCTCCTTCGTCGCGCTCTCGGTCGCCTGGCGCAAGCCCCGCTTCGAGGAGGCGCGCTGGCACCCCTTCGGAGCAAGGCTCTCGCGCGCGCTGCTGAGCTGGCCGCTGCAGGCGCTCTGCGGCCTGATCGGCGTCTTCCTGCTCGGCGTGGCCGTCTATGCCGGGCTGCGCGGCACCGAAGCGCCGGATCGCAACTTCGCCCTCACCTTCCTCTTCGTCACCTGCTGGCTGGGCTTCCCCGTCCTCTCCGCGTTGCTGGGGGACGTCTTCCGGCCGTTCAACCCCTGGCGCGCGGTGGGCCGCGCCGCCGGCGCGGGCTTCCGTGCGATCGCCGGCCAGCGCCCGGCCCACCTCGCCTACCCGGCGCGGCTCGGCCGCTGGCCGGCCGCCATCGGCCTGCTGGCGGTCGTCTGGCTCGAGGTGGTCCATGGCGCCAGCGGCGGCGTCGCCGTCGGCCTCGACCCGGAAACCGCCGCCACCGCGGCCCTCCTCTACAGCGCCTACACGCTGGCGATGATGGCCCTGTTCGGCGCCGAGGAGTGGTGCGAGCGGGGGGAGGTCTTCTCGGTCTACTTCGGGATGTTCTCCCAGCTCGGCTGGCTCGGGGTGAAGGGCGGCCGGATCGGAAGGCGGCGCCCGCTCTCGGCCGCCTCGCGCTGGGCCACCCTGCCCGGCTCCGCCGCCGTGGTGATCGCCTCGATCGCCACCACCGCCTTCGACGGCGCCTCCGAGGGTCCGCTCAAGGGCGCGATCGAGAGCGTCTTCGACCGGCTCGTCGACGCCGGAGTCGGCTTGACGCCGGCGCTGCGCCTCGCCGACACGCTGTTCATGCTCCTCTGCTTCGCCGGCGTGGCCCTGGTCTACCTGCTCGGCGTCCGCGGCATGCGCACCGTGCACGGCGCGCCCTCGCTGGCCAAGCTGCGGGTCGGCTTCGCCCACACCCTGATCCCGATCGCCCTCGCCTACCTCGTCGCCCACTACTTCAGCCTCTTCGTCTTCCAGGAGCAGGCGCAGTTCACTTACCTGCTCTCCGACCCGCTCGGCACGGCCACGACCGACCTCTTCGGCACGGCTTCGGGCGGCATCGACTTCACCCTCCTCAGCGCCAACGCGATCTGGTACGTCCAGGTCGGATCCCTGGTCGTGGGACACGTCCTCGGCCTCGTCCTCGCCCACGACCGCGCCCTCGCCTTCTGGCCCGACTACCGCGACGCCTCCCGCTCGCAGTACTGGATGCTGGCGGTGATGGTCGCCTTCACCTGCCTCGGGCTCTACCTGCTGTCCTATGAGAACGGATGATGCTTCCCGTCGCCCACGTCGGCCACTACCTCTGGGTCCTCTACGTGATCCCCGTGCTCATCGTCGCCGCCGGGATCGTCCGCACCCTGCTGCTGGAAAGGCGCCGCAGACGGGAGGAACGCGACTAGCTAGAGGATCTCGGCGAGGCGGCGCTCCAGCGCCGCCGAGATCTCGTCGCGCACCGGGCCGGCCGCCAGCCGTTCGACCAGGGACTCGAGGAAGCCTTCGATGATCAGCGACTTGGCCAGCGCCGGGTCGAGGCCACGGGAGGTCAGGTAGAAGAGCTGGTCCTTGTCGATCTGCGCGATCGCCGCGGCGTGGGTGCAGCGGACGTCGTCGGCGAGGATCTCCAGGCCCGGGATCGCGTCCGCGTGGGCCTCGGTCGAGAGCAGCAGGTTGCGGCACTCCTGGAAGGCGTCGGTCTGCTGGGCGCCGGGGTCGACCTTGATCATCCCGCGCCAGACCGCGGTCGCACCGGCCGCCAGCACGCCGCGGAAGGCAAGGTCGGAGTTGGTGTTCGGGGCCGCGTGCTCCTGAGTGGTGTCGTAGTCGAGGTGCTGCCCGGGACCGCCGGCGTAGCCGCCGGTGACGCGGGCCTCGGAGCCCGGCCCGGCCAGCTTGGTCTCCATCCGCACCTTGCCGCGGGCCGAGCCAAAGCCGAGAGCGGCCCAGTCGAGACGGCCGTCGCGCTCCACCTGGGCCCGCTGGGTGGCGAAGATCCAGGCCTTCTCGGAGATGTCCTGCGTGTTGACGTAGCGCAGCGTCGCCGCCTGGCCGACGCTCAGCTCGACCACCGAGTTCAGCAGCCCGTCGACCTCGTCGCCCGGGGAGGACCAGTGCTCCCAGACCTCCGCTTCGGCGCCCTCCTCGAGCACGATCAGCGTGCGCCAGCTGATCGCGGCGCCGTCGGCGTCGACCGGCACCTCGATCTGGATCGCGTCGCTCAGCCTGACGCCGCGCGGGACGTGGATCAGGACGCCGTCGCGCCAGCCGGCCTCGTTGCGGGCCACGAACGGGTCCTCGACCGGGACCAGCGAGCCGAGCCGCTCGTGCAGGAGGTCGACCGTCGCCCCCTCGGCGCCCGAGACCACCGGTTCGGCATCCGACTCCCGGTAGGCCTCGAGGTCGAGCCCGGAGAGGTCGGTGAATTCCCAGCCCTTCGACTTGTGGTCCGGCAGGGGGAGGCTCTCCGCGAGAGAGGCGCCCTTGCGGCGCCTCTCCTCGAGCCAGGCCGGGGAAGTAGTGAGGTCGGTCGTGGGTGAGTTCATATCTGGATCGGGTGTCCTGACGAGGTCGAGGGCGTCGATGGCAAGGACGAAGGTGGAGACAGTGCTTTGCACGGCTCCACCGAGGACGCAGCCAGCGGCGTCCTCGGGCCGTCAGGTCACCCGATCGAGCCCTCCATCTGCAGCTCGATCAGCCGGTTGAGCTCGACCGCGTACTCCATCGGCAGCTCTTTGGTCACCGGCTCGATGAAGCCGTTGACGATCATCTTCGAGGCCTCCTCCTCGTCGAGCCCGCGGCTCTGCAGGTAGAAGAGCTGCTCGTCGCCGATTTTGGAGACCGTCGCCTCGTGGCCGACGTCGGCGTCGTTCTCGTCGATGCGGATCGTCGGGTAGGTGTCCGAGCGCGAGTCCTCGTCGAGCAGCAGGGCGTCGCAGACCACCTTGGAGCGCGTCTCCGTGGCGCCGTTCGCCACTTCGAGCAGACCGCGGTAGGTTGCCCGTCCCCCGTCTTTGGAGATCGACTTGGAGAAGATCGAGGAGGAGGTCTTCGGCGCCGCGTGGATGATCTTGCCGCCGGCGTCCTGGTGCTGGCCGTCGCCGGCGAAGGCGATCGAGAGGATCTCGCCGTGGGCTTCGGGCCCCATCAGGTAGATCGACGGGTACTTCATCGTCAGTTTCGAGCCGAGGTTGCAGTCGACCCACTCCATCGTCGCCTGCTCGTGCGCGACGGCGCGCTTGGTGACGAGGTTGAAGACGTTCTGCGACCAGTTCTGCACGGTCGTGTAGCGGACCCGGGAGCTCTTCTTGGCGACGATCTCGACCACGGCCGAGTGCAGCGAGTCGCTGGAGTAGACCGGCGCCGTGCAGCCCTCGATGTAGTGGACGTCGGCGCCCTCCTCGCAGATGATCAGCGTCCGCTCGAACTGGCCCATGTTCTCGGTGTTGATCCGGAAGTAGGCCTGCAGCGGCATCTCCACCTTGACCCCGGCCGGCACGTAGACGAAGGAGCCGCCAGACCAGACGGCCGAGTTCAGCGCCGCCAGTTTGTTGTCGTTGGGCGGGATGATCGTCGCCCAGTGCTCGCGCACCAGGTCCTCGTGCTCGCGCAGCGCCGTGTCCATGTCGGTGAAGATCACGCCCTGGGCCTCGAGCTTCTCGTTGACCTGGTGGTAGACGACCTCGGACTCGTACTGGGCGCCGACGCCGGCGAGGAATTTGCGCTCGGCCTCGGGGATGCCGAGCCGGTCGAAGGTGTTTTTGATGTCCTCCGGGACCTCGCTCCAGTCGCGGCTGTTCGTGTCCGAGGCGCGGACGAAGTAATGGATGTCTTCGAAGTCGATCTGGTCGAGGTCGCCGCCCCATTTGGGGGTCGGGCGCTGTTCGAAGTGCTCCAGCGCCTTCAACCGAAAGTCCCGCATCCACTGCGGCTCCTGCTTGTAGTCGGAGATCGTTTCGACGACCTCGCGGCTCAGTCCCTTCGGCGCTTTGTAGGCGTAGCCGGTCTCCGGATCGTTGAAGCCGAACTTCTCCTTGTAGTCGGCGTTGATGCCGGCCAGCTCGCGTTTCTCGGCGAGTACCTCGGGCGTTGCCATGTCTAGTCGACCTCCAGGGTGATGGTGTCGTCCTCGACGGCTATCGGGAACGTTTGCACCGGCTGGAAAGCTGGGAGGGTCTTCGGCCTGCCGGTGCTGAGGTCGAAGAGGGAGCCGTGACGGGGGCACTCGACAGTACAGGCCGCCGGGTCGAACTCGCCCTCGGCGAGCGGCCCGTCGTCGTGGGAGCAGCGGTCCTCGATCGCGTACAGCGCCCCCTCGCAGTTGAAGACGCCGATCTTGCGCCCGTCGTGCTCGACCAGGCGCATCTGGCCCGGGGACAGCTCGGCTGCCGGGCACACGGGGATCTTGGTTCCAGCGGTGTCGGTCAAGAGGGTGGGTTGCTCCCCAGCACGTCGTAAGTGCGGATCGAGACTTAATCCTACTTCTAAGGTCGGATTTTAGCGTGCGACCATCGTGGGAAACCTGCGAGGAGAGGAGCAGCGATGAGCGAGCGAAGCAGCTACGAGCCCGGGACCCCCTGCTGGGTCGACCTTGCGACGCCCGACCTGGAGGCGGCGGAGCGCTTCTACGGCGAGCTGCTCGGCTGGGAGGTGCCCGAGCTGCCGAGCTCGGAGGAAATGGGCGGTTACCGGCGGGCGAAAAAGGGCGGCGCCGACGTCGCCGGGATGATGCCGCTGATGCAGGAGGGCCAGCCGCCGGCTTGGAGCACCTACGTCACGGTCGCAGACGCCGACGCCACGGCGGCGGCGGTACGCGAAGCGGGCGGCGCCGTGGTGTCCGAGCCGATGGACGTGATGGACCTCGGCCGGATGGCCGTCTTCACCGATTCGGAGGGAGCTTTCTTCGGGATCTGGCAGCCGGGAACGTTTGCAGGCGCCGAGCGCGTCAACGAGCCGGGGGCCCTGGGCTGGAACGAGCTCGAGAGCCGCAACCCCGACGGGGCCAAGAGCTTCTACGGCGCCGTCTTCGGCTGGACCTTCGAGGACCACGAGATGGGCGAGATGACCTACACGGAATGGCAGCTCGACGGCAAGGCACTCGGGGGGATGGCCGACATCCGCGGCCGGGTGCCCGACGAGGTGCCGGCGCACTGGATGGCCTACTTCGGCGTCGAAGACCCCGACGCCGCCGCCGCGAAGGTGAAGGAGCTCGGCGGCGAGGTCATGTTCGGGCCGGTCGACGTCCAGGCGGGGCGCTTCGCGATGGTCGCCGACCCGTGGGGGGCCGGCTTCGCGGTGATGCGGCCGAGCGAAGAGACGATCGCCCGGGCCCGCGAGCAGGGCTTGGCCTAGATCTGGCCGAGGTCGGCGACCGCTTCCCCGGGGTCGCCGGTCTCGCCCTCGTCCTCCCATTCGGCCGGTTGGCCGAGGCTGGCGCTCTTGACGACCTTCAGGCCCAGCATCGCGCACTTCATCCGCGTCGCCGAGATCTCGATCCCCAGCAGCTCCAGCACGTACTCCTTGGGCAGCCGCAGCAGCTCCTCCCGCGACTTCCCGACCAGCTCGTCGGTCAGCAGCGAGGTCGCCGCGGTCGAGATCGCGCAGCCCTTGCCGTCGAAGGCGATCTCCGCCACCCGGTCGCCCTCGTCGAGGCGGATCGTCACGTGCTGCTCGTCGCCGCAGAACGGGTTGGTGTCCTCGTACTCGAGGTCGGGGTCGTCGAGGCGCCCGAAGTTGTGCGGGCGCTTGTAGTGCTCGAGGATCTGGTCGCGGTAGAGCTCGTCCATCAGAGACCAAACACCTTACGCGCGTCTTCGAGCCCGTCGAGCAGGCGGTCGATCTCCTCGGGCGTCGTGTAGACGCCGAAGCTGGCGCGGGCGGTGGCCGCGATCCCGAGGCGGTCCATCAGCACCTGGGCGCAGTGATGGCCGGCGCGGACCGCGACACCGTGGCGGTCGAGGATCTCGGAGACGTCGTGGGCGTGGACGCCGTCGAGCTCGAAGGAGACCGGGCCGAGACGCCCGTCGCCGCGCGGCGGGCCGAAGATCCTCAGGCCCGGGACCTCCGGCAACCGCTCCAGGGCGTAGTCGGCGACCTGGCGCTCGTGCTCCAGCACCGCCTCCATCCCGAGCCCGTCGAGCCAGCGCAGGGCCGAGGCCATCCCGATCGCCTGGGTGATCGCCGGCGTGCCCGCCTCGAAGCGGGCTGGCACGTCGGCGTAGGTGGTCCCCTCGCGGGTCACCTTGCGGATCATCGAGCCGCCGCCGAGGAAGGGCGGCATCTCCCGCAGCAGCTCCAGCCGGCCCCAGAGCGCCCCGATCCCGGTCGGCCCGTAGAGCTTGTGACCGGTCAGCGCGTAGAAGTCGACACCCAGCTCGGCGACGTCGAGCTGCAGCTTCGGCGCCGCCTGGGCGCCGTCGGCGAGGACCAGCGCCCCGGCCGCGTGCGCCAGCCGCGCGATCTCGGCCAGCGGGTTCTCGGTCCCGAGCACGTTGGAGACGTGGGCGACCGCGACGAGCTTCGGCCCGCGCTCCAGCAGGGTCGCGAAGGCGCCCATGTCGAGCAGGCCGTCCTCGTCGATCGGTGCCCAGTCGATCTCGGCGCCCGCGCGCTCGGCGAGCTGCTGCCAGGGGACGATGTTGGAGTGGTGCTCCATCTCCGTGAGGAGGATGCGATCGCCGGCGCCGACGTTGGCCTCGCCCCAGGCGCGGGCGACGAGGTTGATCGCCTCGGTCGCGTTGCGGACGAAGAGGACCTCGCGGCGGTCGGCTGCCCCGATGTGGTCGGCCACCGTCGCCCGTGCCCCCTCGTAGGCTTCGGTCGCCTCGGCCGAGAGGGTGTGGGAGCCGCGGTGGACGTTGGAGTGGTGCCGCCGCTCGTAGCGGTCGACCGACTGGATCGAGGCCAGCACGCGCTGCGAGCTGGCGCCGCTGTCCAGGTAGGCGACCGGCCTGCCGTTGACCTCGCGCTCCAGCGCCGGAAAGGCGGCGCGGACCTTCTCGATCGGGAACGCCTCGAGGGCGGTGGAGCTCTTCGCGGCGATCGGCTCCATGCTCGCGAGGCTAGGCGCCGGCGCCCGCCCCGACCTCCTCGCGGATCCAGCCGTAGCCCTTCTCCTCGAGCACGCCAACCAGCTCCGGACCGCCTTCCTTGACGATCCGCCCCTCGAACATGACGTGGACGGAGTCCGGCTTGACCATGTGCAGGATGCGCTGGTAGTGGGTGATGATCAGGACGCCCATATCCGGCCCGGCGAACTTGTTTACGCCCTCGGCGACGGTGCGCAGGGCATCGATGTCGAGGCCGGAGTCGGTCTCGTCGAGGACCGCGATCTCGGGCCGCAGCAGCGCCAGCTGCAGCAGCTCCATCCGCTTCTTCTCGCCGCCGGAGAAGCCGTCGTTGAGGTAGCGGCTGGAGAAGTCTTTGGGGATGTTCGCCAGGGCCATCGCCTCCTGGGCGACCTTGGCGAAGTCTTTGATCTTGATCTGCTCTTCGCCGCGCGCCTCGCGGTGGGAGTTGATGATCATCCGCAGGTACTTGCTGACCGAGACGCCGGGGATCGCGACCGGGTACTGGAAGGCCATGAACAGGCCCGCCTGGGAGCGCTCGTCGGGGTCGGCCTCGGTGATGTCCTCGCCTTTGAAGACGATCGTGCCCTCGGTCACCTCGAGCGCGGGGTGGCCCATGATCACGTTGGCGAGCGTCGACTTGCCGGACCCGTTGGGTCCCATCAGCGCGTGAACCTTGCCCTTCTCGACGTCGAGGTCGAGGCCGCGGAGGATCTCCTTGTCCTCGGCCTTCACGTGCAGGTTGCGTATCTCCAGCTCTGCCAATTTCACTCCGTTTCTGGGTTTTCGAAAGTCCGGGTCAGGCGGCGCTGACGATGGCGGCCTCGCTGCGCCCGCCGGGCCGGGAGAACTCGACCAGCTCGGCCAGCGTGGTGCCGGCAAGGGCCTTGGTCACGCCTCCCTGCACGCGCGTCCACAGCAGTTTCGTCGAGCAGGCGCGATCGCCGTCGTCCTCGTGCGAGCAGAGGACTTTGCCCTCCGGCGTCTCGTGGAAGCACTCCATCGGGGCGATCTGCCCTTCCAGCGCCTCGACCACGGCGTCCATCGTGATCTGCTCGGCCGGCATCGCCAGGCGATAGCCGCCGTGGGCGCCGCGGGTGGAGGTGACGAGGCCGGCCTTGCGCAGCTTCGCGACCAGGTGCTCGAGGTAGGAGAGGGGCAGCCGCTCGGCTTCGGCGACTGTGTTGAGCGAGATGGGCGTCGAGCTCGGCTGGCGGCCCAGCTCGACCATCAAACGCACTCCGTACTCGGCTTTGGTCGAGAACAGCATCGACTTAAATCCTACTGAAGCGGTCGGTTATGCCTCGGCACCCTCGGCGGCCGCGCCGGCCGTCGCCCCCAGCTCGACGTGGGCGCGACTGTCGCTGCTGCGGATCAGGACCAGAGTGAGGGCGAAGCCGACCAGCGCGATCGCGGCGCCGCCGAGAAAGGCGATCTGAAAGCCCTCGGTCAGGGCTTCCTTCGGCCCGCCGTCGCCGTCGGCGAGGAAGGCGGTGGTGTGCGCGGTTGCGATCGAGGAGAGCACCGCGAGCCCGAGGGCGCCGCCGATCTGCTGCGACGTGTTGATGAGGCCGCTGGCGAGGCCGGCTTCCCGCTCCTCGACGCCGGAGACCGCGGCGATCGTCGTCGTCACGAAGGAGAAGCCGAGGCCGACGGCGGCCAGCAGCGAGGGGCCGAGGATGTCGGTGGTGAAGCCGCCCCCGACGGAGATCTGGCTGAACCAGGTCAGGCCGGCGACGATGAACAGCAGGCCCGCGGCCAGGATCGGCTTGTAGCCGAACTTGGTCACCAAGCCGGAGGCGATCCCGGCGGAGGCCATGATCGTCAGCGCCAGCGGCAGGTAGGAGAGACCGGCGTGGATGGCGCTGTAGCCAAGCACCTGCTGCATGTAGAGGGAGATGAAATAGAACATCGAGAAGAGGGAGGCGCCGACCAGGAGCCCGACCACGTTGGCCCCGGTCAGGGTGCGGATGCGGAAGATCGAGAAGGGGACCAGCGGCTTACGGGCGCGGAGCTCGATCAGCACGAAGGCGGCCAGCAGCACCGCCGCGATCGCGAACAGGCCGATCGTCTTCCCCGAACCCCAGCCGGCATCCTCGGCTTCGACGACCGTGTAGACCAGCAGCGACAGCGCCGCGGTCACCGTGACCGCGCCGGCGACGTCGAAGGCGCGGGCCTCGTCGCTGGCGCGGCTTTCGGCGATCAGCCGCGGCGCCAGCGCGAAGGCGACCAGGCCGACTGGGACGTTTACCCACAGCACCCACTCCCAGCCGAGGCCGTCGGTGAGGATGCCGCCGAGCAGCACCCCGGCGGCGCCGCCGGAGCCGGCGACCGCGCCCCAGACTCCCAGGGCTTTGTTGCGCTCGGCGCCGTCGCTGAAGATCGTGGTCACGATCGAGAGCGCGGCGGGGGAGATGATCGCGGCGCCGAGCCCCTGCGCGGCCCGGGCGGCGATCAGCTGCCCCTCGGTCGCGGCGAAGCCGGCCGCGAGCGAGGCCATGGCGACGAGCAGCAGCCCCGCCATGAAGACCCGCCGGCGCCCCAGCAGGTCGGCGGTGCGGCCGCCGAGCAGGAGGAAGCCGCCGAAGGTCAGCACGTAGGCGTTGACGATCCAGGAGAGGTTCTCCTGCGAGAAGTCCAGCGCCTTGCCGATCGACGGCAGCGCCACGTTGACGATCGAGGCGTCGAGCACCACCACGAACTGGGCCGCGCTGAGCAGGACGAGGGCCAGCCAGCGTTTCTCTTGGTAGTCGTTCATGGCTCGATCAGGCCGCGGCGGATCGCGTAGCGGACGAGCTCCACCCGGTCGCGCATTCCGAGCTTACGCATCGCGTTTGCCCGGTGGTTCTCGACGGTCTTCTCCGAGAGGTGGAGGACCTCGGCGATCTGGCGGGTCGTGTGCGCCTCGGCGACCAGCTTCACTATCTCCTCCTCCCGCGGGGTCAGATCCTCCTCGCCGCTGGACCCGCGCTCGAGCACGTCCTTGATCAGCGTGCGCTGCGCCTCGGGGGTCAAGAACGGCTCGCCGCGCTCCACGGCCCGGATCGCCGCCAGCAGGTCGGTGTCCGCCTGCGCCTTGAGGACATACCCCGACGCGCCCGCTTTCAGCGCCTCGAAGAGGTAGCGCTCGTCGTCGTGCATGGAAAGGATCAGAACCGAGACCTCGGGCGCCTGCTTCTTGATCTCGCGCGTCGCCTGCAGTCCGGTCAGCTTCGGCATTTTCACGTCGAGGATCGCCAGGTCGGGCCGCTCGCGAACCGCCAGTTCGCGCGCCTCGGCCCCGTCGCCCGCCTCCGCCACCACCTCGAGGTCGGGTTGGCGCTCGAGCAGCAGCCGGATGCCCGAGCGGACGATCCCGTGGTCGTCGGCGATCAAGACCCTCATCGGCCCGATTCTCCCGGCAGGGTCAGCCGCACGGTCGTGCCCCGGTCGGGCCGCGACTCGATCGTCAGCTGACCGCCGATTAGGAGCGCCCGCTCCCGCATGCCGCCGATCCCGAGCCCGCGCTCGGACTCGGCGAAGGCGAAGCCGCGGCCGTCGTCGGCGACGGTCAGCTCCACGCCTCCCTCGGCGAGGCGCCGCAGATGCACCTCGACGCTGCCGGCATCGCTGTGGCGGGCTGCGTTGGAGAGGGCCTCCTGCGCGACCCGGTAGACGACGAGCTGAGCGTCGTCGGGCAGATCGGAGAAGTCACCGTCGGCGTTGAACCGCGCCGCGATCTCCCCCCGCGCCAGCTGCTCCACCTGCCCGGCCGTGGCGGCCGCCAGGCCGAGGTCGTCGAGCGCGGTCGGGCGCAGCTGCCGCGCCAGCGAGAGCAGCTCGCGCATCGCCTGGTTGGCCAGGGCCTTCGTCTCCGCCAGCTCGGTCTCCAGCTCCGGCGGCGCGGCCTCGCGGGCGGCCTCCAGGCGCAGCAGCAGTCCGGTCAGCGACTGGTTGACCTCGTCGTGAAGGTCGCGGGCGACGCGGGCCCGCTCCTCCTCCTGGGCCTGCAGCGCCGCCGACCCCGCCCGCCGCCGCTCGGCTTCGAGTCGTCGCATCATCCGCAGGAAGGCGAGCTCGATGCGCTCGACCTCCTCGGTCTCGCCGATCCCGTCGATCGACGCGGGCAGCAACGGCCCGGGGCGGCCGAGGTCGACCTTCTCCATCTCTTCGATCAGTCGCTCCAGCGGGCCAAAGCGCCGCCTGAGGCGAAGCAGGGCGGTAGCCAGCACCCCGACCGCTATCGCGAGCACGACGATCAATGCCAGGGCCATCGCGCAAGCCTAGAAGCCCGCCGGCCTCTGGTAGGTGGTGGACCCGACGAGGCAAGGGGGTGGCCCCTATAGGCGAACCGCGCCTCGGGGCGCATACTGGGATGGCCATCCACGACCTAGGAGCGACGACTCGATGAAGACCACCAAGCAATCCACCTGGGGAGCCACCCTTCGCACGACGATCCTGCTGGCCTCGCTGTCAGGCCTCCTGGTTCTGATCGGCGCCCTGATCGGAGGTCCCAGCACCGCCGGCGTCTTCCTGATCATCGCCCTGCTGATCAACCTGGGCTCGTACTTCTTCAGCGACAAACTGGCGCTGAAAATGAGCGGCGCCAAGCCGATCGAGGAGTCCGAGGCGCCGCGGCTCTACCAGATCGTGCGGGAACTGACGACCCGCGCCGAGCTGCCGATGCCCCGCCTCTACATGATCCCCCAGGATCAGCCGAACGCCTTCGCGACCGGCCGCAACCCCAAGCACTCGGCGGTGGCGGTAACCCGCGGCATCACCAAGCTGCTCTCCGAGGACGAGCTGCGGGGCGTGCTCGCGCACGAGCTCGCGCACATCCAGCACCGCGACATCCTGATCCAGTCGGTCGCCTCGGCGATCGGCGCCGCGATCACCTACCTCGCGTACATGTTCATGTGGTTCGGCGGTGACGACGAGTCGCCGCTGAGCCTGGTCGCCTCCCTGGCGATGGTCCTGCTGGCGCCGATCGCCGCGAGCATCATCCAGCTCTCGATCTCGCGCCAGCGCGAGTACGCGGCCGACGCGGGCGGGGCGGAAATCTGCGGTAACCCGGAGTCGCTGGCCAGCGCGCTGCTGCGCCTCGAGCAGGGAGCGGCGGCGATGCCGATGCAGGTCAACCAGGCGGCGGAGCCCCTGTACATCGTCAAGCCCTTCTCCGGCAAGGGCATGGCCGGCCTCTTCTCGACCCACCCCCCGATCGAGGAGCGGGTCAAGCGCCTGCGCCAGATGCGCCCGAGCTTCGCCTGAGCCCACGCCGCCGCCGCACGCGTCTGCATTTACCCCTCCCATAGGCGTGTAAATGCAGACGCGTGGCTGTGGCTATACTTTTTGAAGTAATGCTGATCCGGATTTAGGAGATTTGGCGATGGCAAGCGGCGCGGGCGTTAAGACGATCGAGGAGATCGAGCCGTTCGAGGCGGCGCAGGAGATCGAGGGCGGCGACGTCGTCCTGGTCGACACCCGCGAGCCGCACGAGTACCAGGAGGCCCACCTGGAGAACGGCAAGCTCGTCCCGCCGGGCCTGCTCGCCGACGAGATCGCCACGGCCGCTCCGGACAAGTCGGCCCGCACGATCCTCTACTGCCGCTCCGGCAATCGCTCCGCGATCGCGGCAGCGCAGATGCAGGAGCTCGGCTACGAGGACGTCGCCTCGATGGCCGGCGGCATCCTCGCCTGGCAGGAGCAGGGGCTGCCCGTCGTCGCCGCCAGCGGCATGACCGCCGAGCAGCGCGACCGCTACTCCCGGCACACGCTGCTGCCCGAGGTCGGGGTGGACGGTCAGGTGAAGCTGCTGAACGCGAAGGTGCTGCTGCTCGGCGCCGGCGGGCTCGGGGCGCCCACCGCCCTCTACCTGGCCGCCGCCGGCATCGGCACGCTCGGTCTGGTCGACGACGACGTCGTCGACGCCTCCAACCTGCAGCGGCAGGTGATCCACAACACCGAGCGGATCGGGATGCCCAAGACCGAGTCGGCGCGGCTCTTCATCGAAGCGCTGAACCCCGACGTGAACGTGGTCGAGCACCGCGGGCGACTCGACGCCGGGAACATCCTCGAGATCATCGGCGACTACGACATCGTCGTCGACGGCGCCGACAACTTCCCCACCCGCTACCTGCTCAACGATGCTTCGGTGCGCCTGCGCAAGCCGGTCGTCTCCGCCTCCATCCTCGGCTTCGACGGTCAGATCTCGACCTTCGTGCCCTTCGAGGGCCCCTGCTACCGCTGCCTGTACCCGACCCCGCCGCCGGCCGAGCTGGCGCCGAGCTGCTCGGCCAACGGGGTGCTCGGGGTGATGGCGGGGACGATGGGGACCCTGCAGGCCAACGAGGTGATCAAGCTGGTGCTCGGCGCCGGCGAGCCGCTGGTCGGCCGCCTGCTTCTCTACGAGGCGCTCGGCACCACGTTTACCGAGTTGAAAGTCCGGCGCGATCCCGAGTGCCCGATCTGCGGCGAGAACGCGCCCGAGATCCCGGAGTCCGAGATGGGCAGGTTCCCGGATTACGACCTCTTCTGCGCGGGCGCCGGCGGGGACCGCTAGCGGGCGCCGGCTTCACTAGGATCACCGCTTCATGGCGACCGTTCGCATCCCCCCGGTGCTGCGCCCGAAAACGGGTGGCCAGTCCGAGGTCGAGGCGGCGGGAAGCAACGTCGGCGAGGTCCTGCGCAACCTGACCGAGGCGCACCCCGACACCCAGGGGCAGCTGTTCGGCGAGGACGGCGACCTCAACCGCTACGTCAACGTCTACCTCAACGACGAGGACGTGCGGGTGCTCGACGGCCTCGGGACCGGGGTCAAGGACGGCGACACGGTCGTGATCCTGCCGGCGATGGCCGGCGGCGCTTCCTAGCGATCGAGCACCAATCCGAGGAAGCGCTTCGTCCGCTCCTCGCGGGGGTTGTCCAGCACGTCGGCGGGTCTGCCCTGCTCGACGATCGTTCCCTCGTCCATGAAGACGACGCGGTCGCCCACCTCACGGGCGAAGCCGAGCTCATGGGTGACGACGATCATCGTCATCCCCTCCTCCGCCAGCTCTCGCATCACGTCGAGCACCTCCTTGACCAGCTCCGGGTCCAGGGCGCTCGTCACCTCGTCGAAGAGCATCACCTGCGGGTCCATGGCCAGGGCCCGGGCAATCGCCACCCGCTGCTGCTGGCCCCCCGAGAGCCGTTCCGGATACTCGCCGAGCTTGTCGGCGAGCCCGACCCGTTCCAGCAGCTGGGTGGCTTTCGCCCGCGCCTCCGCGGTGGCCTTGCCCAGCACCTTTTCCGGCGCCATCGTCACGTTCTCCATCGCCGTCTTGTGGGGGAAGAGGTTGAACTGCTGGAAGACGATGCCGACCCGCTGGCGGACGAAGTCGAGCTCCCAGCCCGCCTCGCCCGCGGCCGACCCCGGGCCCTTGCAGATGTCTTTGCCTTCGACGAAGATCTCGCCCTGCTCGGGGGGCTCGAGCAGGTTCACGCAGCGCAGCAGCGTGCTCTTGCCGGAGCCGCTCGGCCCGAGGACGCAGACGACTTCGCCCGGGGCGACCTCGAGGTCGATGCCGCGCAGCACCTCCAGCTTCCCGAAGCGCTTGTGGATGTTCTCCAGGCGGAGCATCGGCCCCGTCGTGGTCGACGCCTCCATCAGAGCGCCTCAACCCTGGGCGCGCCGCGGGTGAAGCGACTCTGTTCACGCGAGATCAGTTTGTCGACCAACCGGGCCAGCGGCAGGGTGATCGCGAGGAACATGATCGCTCCGAGGGTCAGGGCGGAGCTGTTGAACGTTTCCGACTGGATGTCGCTGCCGACCAGGACCGCCTCGTTGAGGGCGATGACGCTGACCAGCGTGGTGTCCTTGGTCAGGGCGATGAAGTCGTTGAGCAGGGGGGCGATGATCTTGCGCACGGCCTGGGGAAGGACCACGTTGTTCATCGCCTGCCTGTGGTTCATGCCGAGCGAGCGGGCGGCTTCGGTCTGGCCCGGAGGAACCGCTTCGATTCCGGCGCGGTAGACCTCGGCCATGTAGGCGCCGTAGGTGATCGTGATCGCCGTGACCCCGTACCAGAACGTGTCCGGCCGGCCGAACCACTGCGGGATGCGGACCGACTCCGGCAGGAACTCGAGCGCGGGGACGCCGCCGGCGATGAGCAGGATCAGCAGCAGGAGCGGGACGCCCCGGAAGACGTCGATGTAGGCGATCGTGAGGAAGCGAATCGGCGCCAGCGGCTTGCCCGGCAGCTGCCGCATCGAGGCCAGGATCAGCCCCCAGATCAGAGCCAGCACGCCGCTGACGACGGACACCTGGATCGTCAGCCAGAAGCCCTCGATCACTTCGTCGAAGTGATCGACCATGAACCCTACGTCGAAGAACTGGTTGAGGAACTCTTGCATCGCGTCTCCTGGCTGGGCGGGCCTCTGCCCTAAACGTAGAGAAGGGACCCCGTCTCCGGCGCCCCTTCCTCACCCCGTAATTTCGCGCTTCTCAGCTGGCTTCGTGGGTCGCGGAAAGGAGCTCCTCCGAGGGCTCGCGTTTGAACCATTTTTTGTAGATGCGCGCGAAGGTACCGTCGTCCTTGGCTTCTTCGAGTCCTTCATTCAGTTCTTCGAGCAGCCCTTCGTCGTCCTGGGCGACGACGAAGCCGTACTGTTCGTCGGTGGGAATCGCGGCCGATATTTCCAGGCCCTCGCTGGCTTCCACCGCGTTTTCGGCGACCGGGATGTCGATCACCACCGCGGCGACGGTTCCAGCTTTCAACGCGTTGACCGCGTCCGGCCCCTGCGGGAACGGCCGCACTTCGCCCGCTTCGCCTTTTTCCTCGAGGAATTCCTGGCCGGTGGTGCCCTGCTGGACGCCGACGGTTTCTCCGGCCAGTTTCTCGACCGAGTCGATCTCACCGCCTTCCTCGATCAGGATCGCCTGTTCGGAGAGGTAGTAGGGGTCGGTGAAGTCGACCGTTTTCTCCCGTTCGGGCGTGATCGTCGCCGCTGAGGCGACGGCGTCGAATTTTCCTCGCGCGAGGTCGAGAAAGATGGTGTCGAAGGACGTGTCCTTGAATTCGACCTTGCGGCCGATCTTGTCTCCGACGGCTTCGAGCAGTTCGACGTCGTAGCCCGTGTAGTTCGGCGCTTTGCCCTGCTCGAACGGGGGATAGGGGATGTCGGAGCCGACGGTGATCGTGCCGCCCCCGCCGTCGCCGCTGCCACCTCCACCGGTTCCGTCGTCGTCGCTGTCGCCACACCCGGCGGCGAATACGGCGAGTGCGAGGACCCCGAGGGCCACAACCAGGGTGGGAAGGTGCTTCTTCATCGGCGCTTCCTCCGTTCCGGAACGTTTACCCGGAAGCGACCTACCCGCTCCCGGCCGGAATAGTCCGGGCTATACTTTTTGAAGTATCGGGAGTCGGGATGGCGCAAGACCAATTGCTCAACAGACCCTGTGGAGGCCGTTTCGGCAATGTCGTCGAGTCGATCGGCAACACGCCGCTGGTCGAGCTGCCGCGCTTCGCGCCGAAGCCGGACGTGCGCATCTACGCCAAGCTCGAGGGCCACAACCCGACCGGGTCGGTCAAGGACCGCGTCGCGAAGTCGATGATCGAGGCGGCCGAGGCCGAGGGCGCGATCGAGCCGGGGCAGACGATCCTCGAACCGACCTCCGGCAACACCGGCATCGCCCTGGCGATGATCTGCCGCCGCAAGGGCTACCCCCTGAAGGTGGTGATGCCCGACAACGTCACCGAGGAGCGGACCCAGCTGCTCTCGATGTACGGGGCCGAGATCGTTTACTCGGAGGGCGCCAAGGGCTCCAACGGCGCCGTCGAGGTGGCGCTGGAGCTGGCCGAGCAGCCCGGCTACTACATGCCCTACCAGTACGGGAACGAGGCCAACCCGCTGGCCCACTACAACGGCACCGCGGTGGAGATCCTCGACGAGCTCGACTCGGTCGCCGCCTTCGTCGGCGGGCTCGGGACCGGCGGCACGCTGATGGGCAACGGCCGGCGGCTCAAGGAGGCCAACCCCGAGACCCTGATCGTCGCGGCCGAGCCGATGCAGGGAGAGCTGGTCCAGGGCCTGCGCTCGCTCGACGACGGCTTCATCCCGCCGATCATCGACCTCTCGATTCTCGACCGCAAGATCATGGTCTCCAACCGCGACGCGATCGTCTGGACGAAGAAGCTGCTGGACGAGGAGGGTGTGTTCGCCGGCGTCTCCGCCGGCGCGATCGCCGCGATCGCGTGCCGCATCGGTGCCGAGCTCGACGGCGGCAACGTCGTCTTCCTGATTCCCGACGACGGTTGGAAGTACCTCTCCTCCGGCGTCTACACGAAGCCGATCGAGGAGATCGAAAACCTCGACTCGACGGTGTGGTGGTAGGGCCGGAGTCCCGCCGCCAGCGCGCCGTGAAGATCTCCCAGCAGCTGATCGACGAGCTGATCGCGCACGCGCGCGAGGACCTGCCGAACGAGTGCTGCGGGATGATCGGCGGACGCGACGGCGAGGCGACCGAGGTGGTGCGGGTCGCGAACTCCGCGGCCAGCCCGCTGCGCTACGAGATGGACCCCCAGGGCCAGTACGACGCGCTCAAGTCGATCGAAGACGGGGGAGGAGACCTGCTGGCGATCTACCACTCCCACACCAAGAGCGCCGCATATCCATCCCAGACCGACGTCAACCAGGCGGTCGCCTGGCCCGAACAGATCTACGTGATCGTCTCGCTGGCCGAGCCCGAGTCGCCGGAGGTCAAGGCCTACCTGCTCCAGGATTTGAAGATCTCCGATGTCGCGCTCGACGTCTCCTAGCCCCAGCGCCCATCGCCGCGGCGCCCACGGCTCGGGGGGATCGCACGGGGGCGGCGGCGACGAGGGCGGAGGGGGCGGCGGCGGCGGGGGCGGCGGACCGCTCGTCAAGGTGGCCTTCGCCCGCACCCTGGTCGAGGCGGAGATGCTCCAGGGACTGCTGATCGAGGCGGGCATCCCGAGCGTCCTGCAGCGCAGCAGCGGCTTCGACGTGCCGGAATTTCTCGCCTCCGGTCCGCGCGACGTCAAGGTCGTCTCCGACCTCGCCGCGAAGGCCAAAGAGGTGCTCGCGGAGACGATGGTCGAGGAGGGAGCGGACCCCGAGTGGACCGCGCTCGAACAGCAGGCGCGTCTGCGCGGTGGCGGCGAGACGTCCCCCGGCCGGCTGGCGCTGTGGGTCGCCGCGGCCTTCCTCGGTGCCCTGATCCTGGTCTGGGCGCTCTACCAGCTCACCTGACCGCGGCGGCGTTGTTTGACCGAGGGAAAAGGCCAAGATGCAGAGGAGCTTGTCGGGCTCGTGCGCGCTCATGACCGGGCGGAGGCTGAGATGATCAAGGGGCTGCTGGAGAGTCGCGGCATCCCCAGTTTGTTGCTTCCCATCGGGATCGACGGTCCACAGGTGGGGATCGGCCTATTGAATCCAGGTGGCGGGTCGCGACGGGTGATGGTGCATGCTCATCGGCTGGAGGAAGCGCGCGTTCTCCTGGCTGAGGTACTGGTGGAAGACGAGCGGCCGGAATCCGAGGGGGTCACTGCGCGGCAACTGGAGGAGGATCGCGAAGGCAGGGCCCGTGACTACAGCCTCCTCGGCGCTTATGCACGGGCCTGGCTCTGGTCCGTTGGTGCGCTCGCGGTGGCTTTCGGCCTCTTCCTGCTTCTGCGCCTGACCTGAGGTCGATTTACCTGACCGCGGCGGGCCGGGCCATGGTGCGGAGGTGGTCGCGCCAGACGGCCTCGATGTCGCGGAAGCGGGCGTCGAAGGCGTCTTCGATGGTCGGCACCGGTCCGCCCGGCTTCAGCTCGTGGACCAGGCGCTCGCAGGCCTCGGGGCCGCGCTCGTTCTCGAGCAGGTCGAAGATCGTGCCGCCGAGGATCACGGCGTCGCGCCTGGATGGCGGGAAGGAGGGGCGGGCGCTCTCGCGCAGGCGCCGGATCACCGCGGCGCGGTAGAGGCCGACCTGGCGCGCGAAGTACTGGGCGCCGCCTTCGACCAGCCAGGCCCAGCGGAGATAGCGGGCGAAGCGACGCGGGGTCCAGGCGGGGGGGAGGGCATCGTTGTTGGCGGCGATCACCAGCTGGGCGTAGAGGCGCTCGGCGGTGCCGCGCAGGGCTTCGTAGGAGTCGTCGCCCGCGGCGCGGCGTTCCATGTGGGGATCGTTGAGGACGTGGAGCTCGGTCGCCATCGCCCAGCCCGCCAGGTAGCGACGGCCCGCCGGCGCCGCCGACCAGCGGGCGGCCGGCAGGAACGGGTGCGCCATCGTCAGCCAGGCCGGGTTGGTGTGGACGACGACGGTGACCTCGCCGGGGACCCGCTCGAAGCGGTCTTCCAGCCGCAGGCGCAGATCCTCCATGCGATCCAGCGTCCGCTCGGCGAAGGCCGAGTCGTCAGTGTCGTGCCGCGCCGTGAACGACAGCGACTCCGTCTCAATCCAGGACACGGAGCGAGGCTAGCGAGCGGTCAGGACCTAGACCAGCGCGGGTTCCGCGGCGCCACAGACCTCGCGGATCTCCTGGCGAGCGCGGTCGAACTCTTCGTCGGCCATGACCGGGGTGCCCTCAAAAGGAAGGTCACGGTCGATCTCGACCCAGGAGCGGCAGCCGTGGTACTCGTCGCGGACGCGAACCGTTACCGGGCGCGGGATCCGATGCACCCGCAGCAGGAGGATGTGGAGGGGGTGACGCCGCTTCCAGGCCAGCCGCTTTTCGGCGTAGTCCGGAGTCCAGATGTAGTACGGCGAAAGGCTGTCGAGCGTGCGGCGGTCGTTGATCGTGACGTGATCGGTGACCTCCGCCCAGGCGCGCAGGCGGACCCGGTCGGGCTGGGGGATGCCCCCGTCCTGGAGCAGCGCCTGCGGCGGCGGCTCCTCGTCGGGCCAGACACCCTCCTCGAGGGCGCGGGAGAGCTCGGGGTGGTGCGATTCGCGGACCAGGTTGTTCCGCTGGTGATCGAAGGTGGGATAGAGGAAAAAGCGCTCGTGCTCGAGCTCGAAGTGCTTGTTCTCCTCGCGGATCCCGCCCTTGCGCAGGGTCAGCAGCTGCTCCCCCTCTGCCAGGGCGCGGACGGTTACTGCCCATTCCTTGAAAGCGATCGGCATGTTGAATCGGTCCTACGAAGAGTCGTTAAAAAGGGGGCGGGCTGCGCCTCCAGGCCTTAGTGCAAAGCCGTTCTGCCTGCCCGAGGCCGCGCATTCTAGACGAGCAGCGCGAAATCGCAAATTAAATGTTCTTAACCGGTGCCGCCGCCGCCTGGAGTCTCGATTCTGAGCCGGTCTCCGGCCTCCAGGTCGCCTTCCGCCTTGCTTGGGAGCGGTCTCCCGTTGAGCAGATTCCTGCCGGGCTGCCCGTCGCCCCCGCCGCGACCCCGTGGCGCGTGACGGCGGCGCTCGGTGATCAGGGTGTACCGCATCGGCGCCAGCGCTTCGAGCTCGCGGACGACGCCCTCGCCGCCACGGTGGACGCCACCGCCGCCGC
>Ga0247780_1000985_pt1 | contig 20984 bp, 22 predicted proteins | sample UWRJL079202R5_FD_179927 | JGI IMG/M metagenome (GOLD analysis project Ga0247780, IMG submission 179927) | Plant litter microbial communities from Arlington Agricultural Research Station in Wisconsin, United States - UWRJ-L079-202R-5 | ecosystem: Environmental > Terrestrial > Plant litter >... | reverse complement strand
TCAGTCAAGGAAGCGGGCTGCAACGGGCGTCTCTACCAACGAACAGGTGGGAGAATTGAGTTTGGTCCCTGCAAGGCCTGTGAAGAAGACCAGGAGCGGCCGCACGGTCAAAGCCACGGAGAAAGCAATGGGCGCAGTGTAGTGGAAAAACGCAGAGTCTGGGCATTTCGCTAGGGTTGTAATAGTAATACTAGAATAGATTTCAGGCCTCGCGGCCTTGCAGTAATGCTGAGAATCATTTGGATTACAGTTTGGTATCAATAATTGGTGTGAGTCGCTGCAAAAGAAGATCTCACACTATTGCAGTAATGGCGGAAGCCATACAATTTGTGGGGGGGTGCCCCCCCATTAAAATGGGCCATGCGCCCCTATTAGATGTCTAAATTGGCTGATCGGTTCCTTCCGCCGGTTTTGGACTGGCTTCGTGTGACCGACCGGTGCCTAAACTGGAAGGCCGCGGCTGCGCAATTTATACGTGTGATGCCGGATTGCAGAGGATGATCGAAATTTGGGTTGCTGAGGAAATCAGGCACCAACCCGCTCCTGAATCTGCTGGTCGATTGTGTTCGGAGTTTTCAGGATTCACCAGTCTGCGCCAAGAGGGTCCGTGCTCCATAAGGTAAGCCCTGATAAGCCTCGGACTCGAAACCTACCTACGTACCTGATGCTGCCCAACGACATTACTTGCTTCTCTCCCGACGCTTCCGCTGCTTGATGTCTTTTACGCTACACGCTACGTTGCAGATAAGAAATCTTTTGATCTACCCTTCCAGCACACGCCGCTATCCCAGCATACTCATGTTGCCTTGCTTAAGGCAACCAGGTTCTCATCAACTTGCACGGCGAAGAATCCGACCAGACCGCAATGGAGACTCCTGGAGAGATTTGCAATGACTGTCAACTCATCGTATACAAAGCGGTGTCAACAGAAAAGCATAACATGCCGATATCTTTTATACCTGCTTTTCTCTCAGCCAGCCCACAGAGCAGGTCCTGTTGTCTTTGTTTGCTGTTAGAATGGACGGTCAGAGCCAGCCGCCACATTGGCACCCTACCACCCTCTGACAAGGATTCGAATCCCAATACCCCCTTTCAATATACGTTCAGATCTATATACATTTGCTCGGGAGTATTTGTAGATTGGCCTATGCTCGACTTGACCCCGATATCAGGTGTGTACAAGATTCATCGTTTGATTTCGTTCTCAACCTCGACAGCTAATATCAGGTTATAGTTTGTGCGGATCGTCCCCTGGCTCACTCGGATTTGCTCACTTGAATCCCTCCAGTTCGCAAAAGACATGTTGGAAAACTGCGTTAAGCATCACAAGCGTTGCTCCTATTCCGGAATTGCCAAGGTTAACAGCCAGTGGTGGCCATCGCGGTTGCTTGACCTCGGAACCTCCAGTGCCACGCCTGGACCTGAGATCATTAGGCTAATCGACCCAGCAAAAGACACGACCACGTCCTACAAGTACGCCGCATTGTCATATCAGTGGGGCGGCAAGGAGTTCATAAAGCTTACGGCGGGTTCCGAGTCAAGTCTTCGGGCTGGCATTCCCGTGGACGATCTCCCACTCACCTTTCAGGAGGCCATTTCCGCCACGCGGGCGCTCTGCCTGCGTTATCTATGGATCGATGCGCTTTGTATTATCCAAGGTTGCCCTGACGACTGGGCATGCGAAGCCCCCAAGATGGGACTTGTGTATGGCAAGTCGCACGTCAATCTTGCCGCAGCGGCGGCGACGGACCCCGACGGCGGATTATTCGCTCAGAGACACCCAGTCCTGATTAACGGCTTCGTCGGCACCTCTCCAGCCGGGAAAGAAGAGTATATGTGTACGTTTGAGAATGATTGGGAGACCCTAGTTGACTGCGCGCCTCTCAATGAACGAGGCTGGGTACTCCAGGAGAGAGTTCTTGCACCGAGGACTCTCCACTTCACTTCCGCAAAGGTCTTCTGGGAATGCTGCGAGTCAAAGGCAAGCGAGAAAAACCGTGATGTCTACGCCATTTCATCTAAAGTCAGCTTTCACCAGTTACAGAATGGGCGCACCGCGGAGCTGGACCCTGAACTCGCCTATTCCGTTTGGTACGAGGTCCTACAATCCTACCGCGGCATGAAATTTACGGTGAACGGTGACCGCTTGATGGCAATCTCTGGCATTGTCGAGGCCGTCAAGAGAGCACTTCCACGGGATGAGGAATACCATGCGGGACTCTGGCAATCGCATCTCCCTTGGAATCTCCTCTGGTCCATAGCGGGTCGCGGGTTTCGCAATGAATCACTAGTGCCTTTGCAGGAAAGAGTCAAACCGTCCTGGTCATGGGCGTCCGCCGACCCCAGGGACGGAGTTGCCTGGGTGGCCAATCCGAAATACTCCAAGTCCCGGGCCGCAAAGGCGAGGGTGTTGAAGTTCGAAGTAGAGCCGATAAGCAACCCTCTCGGCTCTGTCAAAAACGCAACTCTATGGATACAGGCGCGAATGTGTACGGTTCGGATCCCCATGCCTAGCAAAGACTTCAATGACGGGTTCGAAATCAAGGGTAGGAAAGTCTCGGATCGTAGTCATTATAGCTTCTCCCATCCCCTGCCGAGTTTTGATGCCACTCTTCTGCTTGAAATTTTCACACAGACACATGAAGAGATAAATCCTGAGTTGACGGACATACTGGCCGGCTTAATTTTATGCCCAACTGGAGAAAAAGGAACATACTACCGTGTTGGCAGCTATAAGGTTCAACATCGGGAGGATGAATACGCAGACATGGCACGGCAAGATGCTGAAGCGCTTGACCGTGCTTTCGGAGAATGTGATCTTGCGCCGTCACAATATCAGGAATTTGATGGGAAGGAGATGTATACCGTCAAGATCATCTGAGAGTTTTCCGAGTTCGAAGGGACTTAAAGCGCGAGAATAGCAATGCATCCGCTTTGGATCGATGCTCTCTGCATCGATCAGGATGATTTTCATGAGGCATCTCATTCTTCCATTTCCTTTCTCCTCGGTTCCCTTTTCCCCCTCCTTTCGTTCATATATTTTCAGCTTGAGGATGAGGCTATTCCTGCGTCCAACGTCGTTGTATTCCAGACTAACCTTCATAGCTCTCTGTGACTGGATTTCTCCCATCCACACATGAAAGGATGTCACCGATACAATTGCCTCTGTTCCGCCCAATTTTGCAATGTGCCAGTTTGCTATTATTGTCGAACGCGCTCCGATCTCACTCACGTTCCTCCAGGACACTCCGAAATCTCCTCTCCACACACAACTCCGTATCAAGCGTCCTATCCGCCCCTTTATTGATAGAAAGCTGCATCAAGGTCGTATCCAGCCACCTCCCAAACTTTTACCCCGACCCCTCAAGAACTCCCGAATGCCGAAACCCTAGCTTTCGATGGAACTCCACTGAGGCATTTTTCCCCCGACCATCACCAATGACAGCCACCATCTGACGGAAACCAAGTTTCTCACATTCCGTGATCACAACTTCCATCAGCAGCCGTCTAATACCACGTCCTCTCGCGTCGGATGCTATGTATACCGAGTGCTCGACGGTGAAGCGGTAAGCGGGGCGAGGGCGGAACGGGCTGGTGTATGCGTAGCCTTGCATGATTGGGCCTTCGTGGTGGGTTTCCTCGGCGACGAAGCAAGGGAAGGATCCTTCTTGGATATTGGTGATTCTTTTATGCATTTCGCCCCGGCTGGGTGGGTCTAGTTCGTATGTGGCTGTGGTGTTGAGGACAGCATCGGCGTAGATGGCTGTGATGGCGTCGATGTCGTCATCAGGCTTTGGGCGTCTTATGATGATCTTGTTATTTGTGGACATTGCAGGAGTGTATTTTGGGGTGCTCGAGGATGTCTAGTTGTCTAAGGGAAGGATGCTCCCAAACTCGGTGTCTGAGGACAGGTTCAGTTTCCGCTTCACAACGAGCTGTGCGTCATTTTAGTGTTTGGAGGACGTATCTTGTAACAGTTAAGCAGCTGGGCTAACGATAAGCCGGTCACGAACGCCATACGCGTAACCAATACCCGACAGGCCAGAAGTCGGTTTTTGCTGAATTGGAATGAGAACGTCTATCTGCAGCGCAGTTTCCGTCGAGTGCTAAGGTACCACTAAAGCAAGGTCAAGAAAATTTGAAAGAGCCAAAGCAGACGGCAAGTCCTGAAGCTCCTGGAAGAACTTGCGACCTCCATCTCTCACGGAGTCCTGAGTACCACTGGCGGCTTGAATGTGACAGTTCAACACTTTTTGGTCCTCCTTGATGTTCCTAATCGACTGCTTCACCCCCCTGAGCTTTGCTTCCATTTCCTCAACCAAGCTCGAAGTCCAAGATTCGTCCTCTCGGACCTTTCGTAACCGCTCCTCGAAGTATGTCGGGACCTTCTCAAAGTCACGCAACTCCTCTTCGAGCTCACTGTGAAGATATGCGCCGGCAGTTGTGTCCCGAACCTTCATTTTATCGAGGACAAGCTCGTTTTGTAGCCAAGGGGCCATGCGAGGTTGTGTCAACATCTGTGAAACAAATCCTAGGGCTGATTCTCCGTCGCCGTGAAAGCGCTCCATTCTTGAGCCCTTGTCCAACAGCGTCGCATAGACTGACATCATAGAAATCCCAGTTTCCGTAGTTCTAGAAATTGCCGAAGGCAAAATCAAAACACTTGGTAGTGCGGTATCTCCGCAAATGCGGAATAGCAGTTCGACGGTGCGGCGGTTGGAGTGATCACTACCACTGTGTATGAGAGAGTGCAGATGAATGATACCCCTGAGTTGGATCCCGGATCTTGCTTGAGCGTACATGATGCGGGAAATCTCAAGCATGACCTCGTGGTCCGAATCCTTGCCTTCCCTGAAGGTAGGAATGTCGAGAACCACAACCTTTTTCGAACCGATTTTTATGCCGATTGCACCTATTAAGGACAGATTGTGAGCGGGAATCACCTTCAACCATATGTTAATGTGGTACTTACTGATGTTTAGGTAGGTCTTTGCTCTTGTCCGTTGTTCCATATTGCTGGTGAGTGCACGGATGAAATCCTTCCTCTCTGAATCAGGTCCCATGACGAGAACCATCTTGACGGCGTCCAAATCGGTTGTCTCCTCTGAATCTTCGTCTATGGGGCTGTTTAGGGAGATGGTATCCTTCAATGCCTTCCTTCTCATATCGAGAAGAAGAGGGTCCTCATCTGGGTCTGGCAACCCCGACCGGGTTACGGACTGATACACGTCACCCCATGACTTCTCCCAATCGCCGGAAGCATCAGGCCCAGAGACGTCCGTGAACTCGAGTCTGGGGAGGGATAAGATGCTGTCTCGGTCCCGGAATTGCGCTTCTTTATTGGCGCTAGACTGCTGGGTGTTAGAGTCCATATTACTTGTCCCGTGGTTCTCGGGCGGCGGGAGCGATATGAGGGCGATAGTCTCCAAATGTGCTAGAAGGTGATCTTGAATAGTGTTGCCATGTGTTGCCGTTCCACCGTCGCCCATGCCAGCGGGGGGGAAACGCTTCAGGCAGAGTGGACATTGGTGCACGCCTCCGGCCGCAACTTTACCGTTTCCCCGGTTCGAAGGTATCGAAAGCGCGAGAATGGAAAATGTATCTGGGGCGGGGAGCGCACTTTGCTGAAGAATTTCTGGAAGATGGCCCTGCACAAAAGAGTCTGCGTGGTCTTGTTGGAGATGGTGTTTAAGTTCAGTCTGAGAATCGTATCGATGTCCTTCGTGTCCAGGGGCTTGGCAAGCCCAGACAACGGTATGCTCCCATTGCATGTGACCCAGCCACTCTTCGGGAGACTTGAAGAGGGCATCGCTTTTACATTCCTCAAAAAGACATACGTATGGGTCGATATCCTTCAGGATGTGCCGCCTGAATTGGGGATCTGGTTAGTTGAATCATAGGACGTCAAGGAAGTACCAGTAGCACTTACGTCCATCGTGGCTCCTCTGTCTCCTCTGTTCTGATGATTCGGAAGCAATAGGTACATTCGAGATTCTTCTGGTACCCGTCTTCACGACCCGGTGGTCTAGGTACATCCAGTTGTTGTCGCCGGGTAACCGCAGCACGCGTTACGACAGACAGCGCCGTGGATTTCGCATAGCCGGGTAGCCTTTGGCGGTTGATTGATGACGCATTGGTCCTGGACAACGCGATACTCTTTGATCCAGTACCCAATCCCCGTGATGAGCCGGGGACATTCGAGGTCTCGCCATGTGCCTCTCGGGGGCCCGGGGAAGCCCTCGGGTGCGTCTCGCGGTCCTTGCCGAAGAACTTGTACGCCCGATGGACATTACCCAGGGACTGGTCGAGCTGTCTAAGCTTTTCCTGGTGACGCCTTCTGTAGCACAGCTTCCCTCTTCTAAACACAACGGCCAAGACCAACCGATCGATAAGGGCGCTCGAAGCTTCTCTGAAGTGTGCCAGCATGTGGCTCCGTGCGTGATCTTCGACGTCTTCGAGCTCGTCGCAAATCCATTCAGGTTTATCGGCAATAATCTGCCTAGCCCTATTGTTCTCGTTGGTCGAAACGGGCTTTCTGACGACCGAGGCCAGACGATATAGTCTGTTGATTATGTCGTTCGCTCGGCGAATGAGATCATCGTGCCCAGCATTAGGTTTGGGCTGGAATGGCTCTTCTGCACCCGAGTCTAGCTCCAGTTCCAGGCCCGATGATGAGGATGAAGTCGAGTCCGAGGCCGATTCTGGAAGTGCATGCTCGTCATCTCGTTCGTCCTCTTCCCGAGGAGACGGGTTGACTGCGTGTTCGATACTGGTTTTGAGAGCACCCAGCATAGACGAAAATATGCTGGCGACATCGGGATCGTCGCGCAGACGGTAGTCGATAGAGGCATTTTCGGGTGCGAAGGCGCCGACATTGCCGGCCCAAATGCGGAAACGAGTCCGGAGGTTGACCAAATCAAGGCGGAGGTGGTGGTTTAGCGTGTAATTGGACTGAGTTTCGAACAGGAACCTGTCGCACTGTGCCGCAAGACTCGAGACACTCATGGCCGAGCTCGTATCGCGCAAACGCGACGAAGGGCTTTGCCGCACGCACGGCAACTCTGTGGTAATCTTGCTCCTGAAAAGTCAGGAAGTTGCCATGTGCGGGGTCAAAAACGCGAGTGTCCTTTGGACGGGCCATTCAGAAGGTTCCATTGATCTGCCGCGGGATTGGAAAGGGGAAAGCACGACCCGGGCAACAGCCATCAAATGATTGTCATGCAGCCAACGCGTGACTTCGGTTCGGCTTTGCTAATCCGTTCTCGCGCCTGCACAAGCTTGAGGCTCAGCTCCGTCACATTTTCTCCGCGCACTGGCGTCGCTAAACAACCACGAATCACCGCTTCAGACGCAAAAACCCCTCATTGCATGCCACAGGTCCCCGCGACCACCACACCCCAATCACAGTCCGTCCGCCATGCCCGCGCCGTGATTCCATCATGTCTGGGTTCGAGATCGTTGGCGTCGTCTTTGCGGTGCTACCGCTCTTCACTCAGGCCGGCAAGCTCTACGCTCAGAACCCTCTTCATAAAGCTGTATCGTCAGCGCCTCGCGATGAGAAGCTGTCGGATTTCTACATGTACTTCTGGTGGGAGATCTACGAGCTCGAGGCCCACCTCAATACCATCATCGACACGCTGCCGGGTCTCTCCGAAGATAGAAAGCGCCAGATCAAAAAGAACAAAGATCTGGATGAATTGAACAAGGAATCAGATGTCCTGCAGGCCATGCTCGACTTCTTTCCGGAGCGAGAATACGTCGCATTCCAGGCTGTGATGGCCAAGGTCTTGAAGCTGTTGGCTCAATTGATCAAGGACGACACTCTTCATATCTCAAAGGTCGAGCGGGTAAGCTTGTCCTTAACCTTCGAGGCTGTGTGACGAGTACTAAAACAGTGTCCAGGACGAGTCCAAGATGTACGAAAAACTGCGAAAGTTTCAGGGCGAACAAGATGCAGGAACTTCTTCGAGCCGCCTTTGGGAGCGGATCAAGTTTTGGAGGAGGGAAAAAGACCGCGAGACATGCCTCGTCAACCTGAAGACTTGGAACAAACGACTCGGCATGGTCGTCAGTGGGGCATGTCGCGAAGTCGAAAAGCGCAAGACCGTTTCCGCAAGCAATCTCGGGCCGTCTTCCATGCTACGAACCCTCTCGCATAGACTCTTCACGGCGTTATCACGCTGTTGGGCTTGCAGCTGCGGCACGAAACACGAAGCTCGGTTTTCCCTTGGGAGCTGCCAGAGTTCATGCAACAACTTAGCTCAGGCAGGCGTCGCGTTCGATTTCCTAATATCACATTCAAAAGGCGAGACAACCCAAATTTGGAAGGAGGGGACCGTAGTCATCCAAGCGGTAAGGTAGGAAAGATGCTACCTCGAATGCTTTACTAGAATCACTAGCTGACCGACCCTCCTAATAGCCCTGAGAATGCCCAAAACCGCTTGAAGCTTGAAAAAATCTGCGAAGTCTCGCGGCTCTCGGCGGGCACCGACCACCGCTTGAGTCTCCTCGTCGAGTCTGAAGACCCAGATGCACTGCGGATATGGCGATTGAGCTGGCAGCAACCCCTGCTGGCATACTCGGAAAGGAATCCTGCAGTATGCTTTGAGACACTTCTAGCCAACCATGGTGCCCCACCGCTCATCAGCCGACGCCGGCTTGCACTCGTCTTTGCCCGCTCACTGCTGCAGCTATACGAGAATCCATGGCTGAGCGAGCGCTGGGATAAGCAACGTTTGTACTTCTTCTTCCATGCCAGTGGGGAGCTGGATATCCGACGGCCATACCTCAGCACCCCATTCAATCTGCTCCCTTCTGGACCCGAACCACCTGATCTTGACCGGTTTCATCGAAACCCCGGGATACTCAAACTCGGCATCCTGCTAATTGAGACCCACACGTGGCGGCCCCTGGAGAGCTTTTATGAGCAAGAGGACCTCGCGGGTAGCAAGCCAACGCCTAACACGGAATTGCAGGTTGCAAAACGGGTGTTAAAAAGCATGGATGACTGTTTCGGGACGTACCTGAGTGCGATTGACGCATGCCTATCAGTGCCATGGGTTCCCAGTGGCTCGAGGGTGAGCTTGGATGATGCAGAAACCCGGAGCGGCCTGTACACAGATGTTGTCAAACCCCTGGAGTCGGAGGTATCTTTGGGGGAATACACATTCAAGAAGCCAGCACAGTAATCTGCCCAAACTTCGGGCGATTTAATCCGTACCATTCCCCGAACCCCCATGAGCTCCCGTCCATCGTACAGTGCCATCATTGCAACCCGGAGATCATACAAAGTACCATCAGGGCCTCCAAACAATAGGACAATTTCACATTTCCACATTCATACCACCGGTAACGCAATCATGGTGGGCAGGAAACAAAAAGTGCCGGTTGTTGGTTGTGGATGCAAAAGAGACTTGGCCCCCGCCCGGAGGTGTCATCTGCGCGGAATCAGGTAGGAATATTGCCATGTCGTGTAACGCTGCTGACTGTGCCAGGACGGAACGGAGATAAATAGTCGCGCTGCAGCTACGGGAAGCTGACGCGAAATTCTCCGCCATTACCAATCTGCTGTCGGGGATAGAAATGGGCTCCTGTTCTTGGTAAGCTTGTTGATTTGCTGCTTGGGGGTTGGGTATAATTGGGGAGGTACCCTTTGTGCCGGTGCGGTGATTGTTGATATCATCAGCTTCACTAGCACCCATCATGACAAACTCCCTCCCCTTCGGCCTCATCCTGCTGCTCGCAGCCAACACCCTGGCTGTCTCCTTCGACCTCTCTCCTCACAACCCGCCCAAGAAATGCCCGCCCTTCAAAGGAGGTGACTTCGCAATCGACTACTTCCAACTCTACCCCGAAAACGCTGACTGGGACGCCGACCGCTGCCTCCTCTGGATCGGGTAAGCCCCCGTTCCCCTCGCCCTTCCACCCTTTCCCCCTCCCCCCTCACAACCAACACTAACCCCCCTCTCCAAAAGCTGCGTCTGGAACGCCACCGTCGCCCTCTACTCCCCCTACCTCCACAAAGTCCTCCAAGTCCTCGAAATCCCCGGCACCTCCCACACAGGCTCCCAACACATCGGCGGCGTCGCCTGGGACCGCCACACCGGCCTCGTGACCATCCTCACCGACGCCGCCGCCCCCTGGGAGACCTCCGGCGCCAACGTCTCGGGCGATCACCTCGTCATCAAGTACGACGCTGTGCGGAAGGAGACGCTCTGGACGGCGAATCTGTCGGATGTCACGCATGAGTTTTACGGGGGGTTTCAAGACGTGGAGACTGATCGGAGGGGGAATACGTATGTTGTTGGGTCTTGGCCGGGGACGGTGCTGCGTGTGGGACGGGGAGGGAGGGGGGTGAAGCCTTGGTATTTACCGGTGCCGATGCCGAAGACGACGGAGGTGGGGTTTGGTGGGTTGGCTGCGGTGCTGGGGACGGAGGTGCTGTTGTCGGTGGATGGGAAGGGCGGGTTGTGGAGGTTTGATATGCGTGAGGAGATGGGGAGGCCGGTGGCGGTGCCGGTGGTGGGGGAGGTGAGGTATAAGTTTAATGATGCGGTGTATTTGCCGCCGAAGTATGAAGGGAGGGTGCTGCTGAATGCGGTTGGGCCGGATGGGGTGCAGGTTTTCAGGTCGAGTGATAAGAGCTGGCGGAGGGCGGAGAATTTGGGGACGATTCCGCACAGGAAGGGGCCGGAGTATAATGGGAGTGTGGTCACGGCGATGGTGCAGATTGGGGAGCCGGGGGCGATTTATACGATTTTGGGGTTTTGGGATCTCCCGTGGGTGGAGGGCACAGTGGCAGGGAATCGGACGAGGTTTCCGATGCCGGATATCACCGGGGATGTTGAGGCGTTGTTGGCGGCGAAGTAGGCTTGATGGAAATGGTGGCTGGGAGTGTACCAGATATCACGGCCGTGATGGGTGGCGTTCTTAGCTCGATACAGGCGGCTCAATTCCACGCCACAAGCCATTGCCTCTCCGAATTAGAGCTACTGCACTTCCGCCAGCCCACTAGCGGATAACGTGAGAAGCGCCGTTGTGGCTGACTCGACCTTTACTCTCAACGAGTCAGCCGTAGCTCAGCACACTCCTTTCCGTTCTGGTCGATACAAAACGGCTACGCGGGGAGCATCTTACTCTTTTATCCTCCCAATGCTGCAGTCACAGCGCTAAACGCTACGATGTGCATGTACACCATCTACTACCTGTGGCGGCAGGTCCCCGCATCCATCACCATAGTGCCGTACTTCGGCCTCAAGGGTCGGTCTCTCATCCTGTGGGTAACGCTCAGGGTTGCTTTTAGCTTTAGAAGACCTTTTGCTAGTGCTCCAGCGTATGTAAGCTTTAAAGCCTTTATGGCAGTAGTAGCAGTAGTAGTAGTTGTGATAGTAAAGGCCAGTAGTGATCTAAGGCAGCTTGTAGGTTCTGTATCTCAGTTGTAAAGCCTAGCTTTAGTAAGTATGCTGATTGCACTAAGGCCAAGGCTCTTTTCAGTAGGCTGACTACCGTTACTGTAGTGTAGTCTTCCGGCTTTATAGTCTGGGGTTCTGGATCCAACTCCAGAAATTCAGACTCTAGGTCTAAGTCGGTGTTAAGGTCTAGTAGCTCTGGCTCTAGCTGTAGCTTTAGCTCCGGCTCCGGCTCGGGCTCTAAAGACTCAAGTCCCGAGTCCGAGAGGAGCTCCAAGTCTAGCTCTATTCTCGTAGTAGGCTCTTCAGCGTCTAAGGTCGCTAGGGCTTTGCTGATTACAGCTTTATGTAGTTAGGGAGGGCTAGTTTGTAGCCAGGAGTTTACCTCTCCAGGGCTACATCCAGCACTTGCTGGCTCCCTGGAGCTAGTACCTGTTCTACCACCTTCTATAGAAGTACAATTTTCAGAAGGAGTACTGTGTTGAACAGTTAGTCAGTCGCCACCGCTTGTAAGCTTGAGCGCACTAGCCTTTCTACTTTCGTAGCCGAAGCCAGGACCCCCAGGGCCAGCACCTCCATCTTTGGTGCCCCTGAGGCTGACCTGGCCAGACTGCCCTCCTCCTGAAGTATTAAGTGCTATAGGTATGGCACCGGCTTTGCTGGGTACCGTGAGTCCGCGGATCTCTTTCGTATTCTGTCGTGCTACAGCCTCTAGGCTGGCACTCCTTTGTGCTCTAGGCGCTCCGGGAATTGTGGGGTAGCTTGTGGGCTCTGTGGGGTGTGTGGGCTGTAGTGTGCCTGTGTTTGTTCACCGTTGTGGTATGGCTACCTCGAACACATGTTGCTGTCTCCGAGTCTCAATCTTGGCTGCTTCCTCGGGTGAGAGTGCGCCTCTGCAGTTATCGTTATCGGCCATCGTTAGCTCAATAGAAAAGGCAGGGGCCTGGGTGGTCTGTGCTTTGCCGATCAGTCGCGTCGCGTCGCGCCAGCTCCGCTCCGAACCCCCTTTTCCACGCCCACTGCCTACGCGCACGTGCCTGCGCGCAGTTGTGGGTGTCGGTAGATAGGTTTTTCGAGCGCTTTCGAATGCTGTATAGCATGTCGATTTTGGTGTGGTTTTGACCGAGATGCCGTGGGTGCGGCCAATAGGAGGTATAAAAATGGGCAATAAAAGCCGCCGAAGGCAGGTTCTACTTGCGGGCGGAAATGAACGCATCGCCCAACCCAGCATTGATTTGTTTCCCGATGCAACAGACGTAAACCAGAACCTTGGGCGGCTGTGTCTCTGTTTCCTAGGATGTTGACTGGATCTTGGCAAGCCCCTTCATCCTTGCTTGCAAACTTTTGCGGCGAATGGTGGGTAGGGTTAGCTAAGATTGCCTTGTGAGCTGACAAGGGGCAAGGGAGGCGTCCGCGCTTTCCCGGCTTTGGCAAGGGGTCAAAGCGCAGCTGCGGTGCCACAGCAACTGGTTTCCTGGCAAGCTGAAGACTTCCAAGGATTTCCAGATTGAAACTTGAATCTCACTTCAATGGAACACCCGCCAATGCCATCAACTGCATCCTTTGAAGAGCCTACGACGGCTGAGGCCGAAACACTCACCTTGAGCGATTTATGTCCGGGCTTAGGCGAAGTAAACCCAATTTCTGCTCCTGGTGGCAGTGAAAATCAATTCAATTGTCCTGAGACACCAGGCTCGTCGAACTCAAGAACCCTGCGAGACTCGCTCACGGCGACACTACTTCAGGTCCTTCTAGGCAATGGCAACAACGACCGGAGCCCACGAAAGACATGGAAACCCAGCATGTCAACGATTCTAGGGACAGGAGGGTTTGTAGTTGCTTGTGTTGCATTGTGGTACACCATATCTGCAACAAGCGACGGACGGAAGTCAAAGATACTCGCGGAATGGACAGCAAAGAAGGATTTCCTGGAGTTTTGCCAGAGTGTCAGTAGCGAGTTTCGACTTTCCATTCCCAGGGATTCCCAGCATTTGCCTTGGCTGATTCATTTACTCTGCTAGATCAGGTATGAGTCGTCGGGTTGCGAGGCTGCCAAAACCATGACCCTTGACCCACCTCCGATCGTCGACAAAAGGCAATCAAGATCCTCGAGCCACGCGGATAACGAGCCAAATGCTCTACTCCCCGTGGGAATGATGTTGATCTGTGTCTTTTGGATAGCATCGCGGCGACGCATAACTCTATATGTCGGAAAACTCGCCCGGCATCGCTGGCGACATACTTACAAAAGCTCCGGGGACCCAGAAGCCGGGTGGTTCTCAAACTCGATGGCGGGATTGGCGTCCGGAGCCCCAGCTGCACTGTGGCGTGTTTCTAGATTCGATGTGGCAAAGTTCAATGACGCCAAATTCGACTTCAACTTCAAGCTCAACACCACGGAGCGGCCCTTGACAACTGGAGTCGACGTGTCTCAAAAGGGTATCACTCGAGAGCGCATAATAAGACGACGGAAGAAACCCAAGGGGCCAGGGGATATTCGTACCAACGACGGCAATACTATTATGACTCGGGTGTCAGAGCAGCTTGATGTAGCTGGTCTCTCTGGCGGCTTCAAACTTACACCTACCACTGAATTTCAGTCACCCGTCATTTTTAAATGCTCTCCTGGGGTCTCCGAGAAGACCACGCCAGTGGATAAACCCAGGTAACAACACTGATTCCCGTCTCAGACATAAATCGATGCTGACTACCTATTCGCAGGGACATGGAGGAAGAGAGACATCCAAAATGCATATGCAGTGATTGTGGAGCTACATTCACAGCTGCGAATGAACTTGAGACTCACCAGAACTGGCATGAGGGAGTCCGACGAACCTGGCCGTGTATAGCGCTGACTAGCTTCGACGAAGCTTTTCACGAAAGTCGCGTCTGGCCAGGGGTAATCGACATCTGCGGCTTCTGTGGTCGGGGTTTTCGGAGGTCCATCAGACCAATAACTGTTGGAGACCCACGTCCAATGTCTGAGACGGACTGGGAAGAGCGAATACGCCATCTTGAGATGCACAGTTTCCCGGGATGTGGCGGAAACACAAGCAACTACCAGTGGGCCGCTAACTTCCGCGACCACATCGTGTTTCATCATTCCGGCATTATAGGGGTCTGGACAGATGCGTTGGAGGCAGCTTGCAGCCAAGGGCTGCAACGTCCTCAGAATTGAACTCTTAGAAGCATTGCGAGTGTCTCGGAGGGCTTGGAGACTGGGCTGCTCGACCTTGAGGCAGAGATCGCGCAGGTCCAAGTCTGCAATAGATTTTTCCGCGAGGAACTGCTCGATGCTGTTGGCCAGGAGTGTCGCAGGGAGCAGTTTCGAATGCGAGGAGTTGTCGACAGAACAGGAGAAGCTTGATTTCGGCAATTTCCGTGTTCGTGCGTGACCCTGAGCCGCTCCTGAGCTAGGGTGAGCTATGGGTAAGCCTATCCTGCACAGCCGTGTGGGCCCCAATTTTGGTCCCTTAACTAAAGCTTCTACCCGGAGATTGCGGTGCCTTCCTCGGTTTATCTAACCATACCGCATAGGGAGACACCTTTGCATACAACACAAAGAATTTTCTAGAAAAGAAACCCCAGGATTTTTTGGACGCTTTGGTCCAGTTTAAGGAGGGCTATTGGCGATTCTTAAGATGGTTTGATCGGAGCGAAGAAAGGCAGTCATTGATGGGGGTACCATTAGGAGTTCAAATTAGCTAGACAATGCCCGGTTGAAGATATCAGTATTGTTTAATCGCATTGCACACACGCCGAACGTAAAAAAACGTCCCGTATACAGATTCTGAAGGCAAGCTAAATTCGAGCTCCACTTTGGACCCGAGATCAACGCAGATCAAGACAAAAGCGGAGTGTGTTGACAGCGAATCACAGGCATGCATAAGATGGGCTAGATGCACAGCCTTTGTCAAGCCGCGAACCTTTAACGGCTGCCTTACCCTGTCCGGTATTTTACTTTTAACTTCTCCGTTTTCCATTTTAAAAAGATTAACAGTAAACTTCTATCAAAATTTAATTCGGCTAGCCCAACTTTTTAATTCTTCAAACTACTATAGAACCCTTTACCTATACCCCTCTCTCCTCTAGCTACATCCGCCTTGTCTTCTTTACTGTCTCTTTAATAACCGGCACCCTCTCCATGACTCTTTGTGACAAAGGGCAACTGCAGTGGGTACAGTCAACACCCCTGTTTCCGCAAGGATTCCAGACCGCCCAACCGCTTGCATTTTGTGGATGTCTTGTAGAAAAGGGGGGTCTGCAGGGCCCATTTTTCTTGATTTTCCAACAATCGGTTCCAGGCAGTATAATTACACCAAACGCAGTAGAAATGAGGCTATTTACAGGGCCAATCAGTTATCCAGAGTCTTCTGCTCACGTGAATTAACCGCCACTCCTTCCAACTTGCGCTTAATTCGCTGTAAGGCCTTCATATCCTTAAAATCCATTAAATCTACCTTTTCGTTAGCAATATCAAGTAAATCCCTCATGTGGTAAATTGCCTCTTTAAGCGAAGTAATAGCGTAGGAGCTGAAAGCTCCGCCCATAAGGGTAAGCGGTCCCTCTACTGCTAGCTGTCTGCTGTCGGAGTGTAGTCGGAGCGTTACCGCCCCACTTACCCTTTACCTATTAATAGCTATAACGTTATAATCTACTACTCTAAGGGCTTCCGCAGCACTTATAAACAAGCTGTAAATTTCCATAACGCCGTCAGCAGTATTAAAGAAGTTCTACAAAGTACAATTAAGCCTAATAACAATAAACTTCTTCAAACAAGCCTTTATAGTTAAGTCCTTTACTTAATTAAACTAAGCCTATGCAGCTTAGGGTAATGCCAGCCAGAGTTTTATATTATTAATTAAATAGAAATCTGTTAATTCTTTCTTTATTGATTTAACAATCTAGGTAAGGAAGGCTTTATAGTAGAGTATTACAACCTACACCCGATACAGGCCTTGAGAGGACTGGTGCGGGTTAAGACAGAATGTATGGCAGGACGCTAACAGGTAAGGGGCGTTCCGAAGACGGCTTGTTAAGCTAACACTCCTAGACGGGGGGTTTAATATCACTGTAAGTTACTGTCACTATAATGCACAGAGGTAAGTCTAAACAGTAGGACATAAATGAATAATTGAATATTAACGTGAGGAACTAAAATCCCTTACGGTAGTTATAAGCACGACTATAACTATCTATACTAATTAACTAAGAGGTACTTTATACCTTACTTACAGTGTTATAAGTGCTTGTTATACGAGCACCTTACACTACATAAGCGTTCTGTTTATAAGGTCTCTCCTACTTATAATGTAAGCACTTAGCATACTGTAAGTAATACCTTATTAGCCGTAAGGGTTTTAAGTCTTTACACCCTTAACCTAATATATCTAGACAGTGTATACTATCCCCTTACACTATTCCTTCTATAAGGGATTTATTAAGCTGCCCTAGCCTAAGTGACAGCCTGTAAGGTTGTCACATAATTCCCCTTCTTTAACGTTCTTTTCCTATAAAGAACTTAAAAGGTAAGTTTCTCCTTTCACCACTTTACTATATAATAAGTGTCTGGCTCTTAGATTTTAAAACGGGAATAGGGTAAAAGTATTAACTGCCATTTAAACCTTATAACCTATATATACGTATTTAATAGCGAAATGTCCCCTTATTCTTTTTACAAATCTGCCACTCCTCCACTTATCTATCAGGTTTTAAACCAGTCTAACAGTTATAATTACTGTTTAAAAAGGTACTAGCCTTCTTAATATGACATTTTTAATGTTAATAAAACGAAATTAAAAGCTCTCCTTATTAAAAAGCAGGACCTTAACTTATAAGTTAAGTCTGCCACCTAGCAGCTCTATAAAGCTATTACTAAGCTTTAAAAGGTGTTAACGTATTTAGCACACCTTTATAAGTAATGGTCTTGTCTTAAGGACCAGGCTGTAAAAGTATTTAGCCGTGAAGCGGAGTTGTTAGAGTTTTAAGAGGGTAAAGAGGCTAAGTTAGACACCCCTTTTAAAGACGTGGAGTCTTTTAACTAAAGGGACTTTCTGGTAAGGTCTCCGTAGTAAGTGGTTACTTTATAACTTAATCTATAACCCCCTTCCCCTAATAATTAAAAACGGCTCTTTAATACAGTAACGGTGCATTTACTTCTTTTAGCAAGAGGTTATAGGTTTAACTCTTATAAGGGTCTTCTATCACTTTAGATCCTTATCCCTTAAGGCTAGAGGGTCTAAAGTAACTTTTTTATTTATTTTCTTTTTACTGACTTCCTTCCTTAATAACTTATATAAAGCTCACTAAGAGTCTCTAAAGGCCTAGCCTCCTTATCAGGTCTAAAGTTCTTACAACCCTAGTAGTTAAAGGTTCTAATAAATATCTTTCCGTACCTATTAAAGAGTTTCCTACTGCTTTTTAAGTTTTAAATCCCACAGTAATCTTACTTTTTAGTATAGTAGTTTAAATGTTAAATCTTATCTTATTTCTAATTCTTATCGTTAGCTTTAATCAGTCTAGATTCTTTTAATGGAACTCCATAACTAAGTTTAAGTATTTAAGATTTTTAACTGGCTCTTACAAGTTACTTTTAAGGCCGTAATCTAGCCACTTAATAAGATATTTAAACATATTTTTCCCCTTCCGTAAATCCACAACTTCCTTAACGTTATACTCGTCTTTGTCAGCGTTAATCTCAATCTTCTTTTCCAGGGGAACTCCCTTTAAAGTAGGTTTTAAAAGTAAGATATAGAAAACCTTAATCTATACCCTTATATTAGCAGGTAAGTCTAATTTGTAATTAAAAGTAATAACCTTTTTCTTAATTTAGAACGGTCTGTACCTTTTAAAGTTAAGCTTTTTATTAAGCTGTTTTAAACGTAAGTTCTGTGAAAAAAAGTAAACGTAATCCCTCTTTTAAAGAGTCAGTCCTTTAACTTATTTACTATTATAGTAGAGTCTTTTCTTAAATACTAATTGCTTAATTTAGTGTTTATCGGTAAACTTTTTGATTCGTTTATATGTAAACTTAAGTTTAGCTTACAGGTAGTTATGTAACTTTTATATCTAGTTTGTGTAAACTGTAACTTAAGGGGCGTTAGTAAGCGGGCCTTAATGGAGTTTAAGCTCTTTACTGTAGTTAGTGAAAAATAGTAATACACTTATCGACTTAATTAACATTATATTATAGGCTATCTGTGCTATTAATAACAGTTTAAGCTAATTATCTTATTTAAAGTTAACGTAAGTTTAAAGATACGTTATAAGTATCTAGTTAACTTACTTTATTTAACTATCTGTTTATAAGTAGAAGGTTATTAAAAGCTTACTTTTTACACCCATTCTTTATATTAGCCCTTACTAGAACTTTAACATAATTAGCTTATCTTAATCTATAACGATATTATTTAGCTAGAGGTGTTATAAAATTACCTCTTTCTTAAAGATATAAGTAAGTTACTCTACAGTTATATCCTTTAAAGTTAGTAGAAAGTAAGCCCATTTTATCAATCTGTTAATTACTATAAGGATCTAATTATAAGTAACTCTTATAATAGGGTCCTTAAACTCTGGGACCTTAATAATGAAATTAAGCGAGATTGAGCTTTATAGTGCCTATAGTACGGGAAGTGGTTTAAGAAGTCCGTAAGGCTTATAACACCAGTTCTGCTTTTAATAGCAGATATTATAGTTATTAACCACTTCCTTAACCAGCTTCTTCATTCCTAAGAAAATATACACTTATTAGGCTTATACGAGGGTCTTAACTTAGCCTATATACCCTTTAAGTTAAGACTTATAAACCTGTTAGACGTACTTTTTCTATTTATTTAAATTGTAAACGTACAGTTTCTTTTAATATTAAAGCCTTACTCCTAATTTAAGCACACCGTTTACGCCTTCTAACAGCTATTCTAGTTAATAACCAGTTTTGTTATAATTTAAATATATTAAGCATTCCTTACTATAATCTTATAAATACCTTAAAAAGTCTCCTAAGGGGCACTTATATTTATAAGTACCTTCCATTAACCTTTTTACTTAAAAGTCCTATTATTACTAATAAATATTATACTTTATTTATAAGTTTATACAGATATTAATAGTTTATTCTGGTATTTAATTATCTGACACTTATAACGTATGTTTTAACGTGCTGTTCTTTATTTTATTAAACATAGTAATAGGGATTAGGACTGGATTAATGTCCTTATAATCTTATCTCTAATTAAAGGTATCAGCTTATTTATTATCTTTTCCTTTAACGTAGTGAATCTGGAAGTGGAACAGAGCTATTATCTCTGCCTATTATGTTTACTATAGATTAAGTTCCTTTATTAGGAAGTATTAAAGGTTATTATAGTCTGAAAAGACTTAAACTAGTTCTTTTATACCACTTAGGTATAATACCTACTTATTAAAACACTAAATAATTACTATTAGTTCTTTATTATAGATAGGGTATTATAAAGCTAGGTTATAAATCCTTTTTAACAGGAATGTAATTAGGTAACGTTTTCCGTTATCTTAGACTTAGCTAAGTTCTCCACTAATTATAAATTCTAAAGAGTCCATCTCGATTTAGAAAGGTTTTAAGAAATCAGGGAGAGTTAAAACTGGTATTATAATGAAAGTGTACTTAAGGTCTTCAAATGCCTTTTATTATTTATTAATCCACTTAAACGGTTTACCTATCCCTATAAGCTTATATAGTAGTTTTATAATCTTTATAAAATACCTAATAAAGTATTAGTAAAAGTTTGTAAAGCCGATAAAGGCTTATAACTTTATTTAATTCTTTAGAGTAGGTTAATCCTTAACTGCCTTTATCTTTTCTAATTATATTTTAAGCTTCTTAAGGGTTACTTTAAACCTTAAGTAATTTAATTCCTAAATGTGGAAGTAGCTCTTCTCTAGGTTTACTGTTAGTTTCGCCTTTTTAAAAGCTGTTAGAACCTGTCACACGTGTTTTTAATGTTCTTTTAAAGTTTCAGAATAGATTAGAACGTCGTCTAAGTATATAAAGATAAACTTATTAAAAAAGGGGTAGAGAACACTGTTAATAAGGCCTTAGAAAGTTATAAAGGTGTTAATTAATCCTATTAGTATAATACAGTATTAGTAATACCTGTTATAAGTCTGAAAAGCCGTTTTATATTTGTCCTCCTCATTTACTTTAACGTAGTTAAATCCTATAAGGAAATTCAGGCTGGAGAACTAGTTTACCTTAATAATCCACTCTTATATTTCCGTAATAAGTGGTAATAGGTAACGATTCTTAATCGTATCTTTATTTAACGTTTCGTAATTAATAACTATATGTAACTTACTATCTCCCTTCTTTAAGACGAATAGTATTAAGTACCCTGTTAGGGACTAGGACTCCACGATAAATCTGTTGTTGAAATGCAAAAGGGGTCAAGGCATTGGAAAGCAGTGTGTTGAAGGTGATTTATTATTTCTATCTTCGAGAGTGGAAGCCGTGTTATTATAGCCGTGAGGGTGGCCAGTGCACGGAGTGCATTAGCCACACTCGCTTCTGCGAAGCGAGGTTGGCTGACTGAATACGAGGTT
>Ga0247780_1000984_pt1 | contig 20989 bp, 25 predicted proteins | sample UWRJL079202R5_FD_179927 | JGI IMG/M metagenome (GOLD analysis project Ga0247780, IMG submission 179927) | Plant litter microbial communities from Arlington Agricultural Research Station in Wisconsin, United States - UWRJ-L079-202R-5 | ecosystem: Environmental > Terrestrial > Plant litter >... | reverse complement strand
CGAGCAGTGGGATCTAGAGAGGATGTGGAGTTGAAGATAAAATGGGGCATTGTGGTTGAATATGAATGATGACAACTTGAAGCAGGACAGAATCCTTTGGTACCGGTCCCAGTACTACTGAACCTGAACGCGAAAGACCCCGAGAATCAAACTCTTGAGAGGCCAGACCGGATATAGAAAGTGCAAACGCGGGAAGCGGCAGACCCAGCGGAGCATTTATTCCGATTCGTTGTTTTGTTGATTCAACACGTCATGTCGTCATCACCACTTTAGCAGATATTCACACAAATACCCCCACGAAGACCAATTGGGAATCCTCCCATACAAATCATTCTAAAATGTCTTCGGTGATTTCTAGACTGTCTCCCGCAAAATCGTTGCTTTGCGGCCGTGTCTCATCAGTGCAGACCGCCCTTCGACTTGGTGACGTCACTCGCTCTCGACCTTTCCTGCCCTCGCATATCACCAACAAACGAACCCTCGCCCGCCTCTCACAACCACGAATCCAAACCCGCCAACTTGTCCACCCTTCCATAAACTCAAAACGATTCCCATCACAACTGGTCTCTTACTCAACCACACCAGCAACAATGGCGCCCTCCTCCTCGTCCGAGTCCCACACAATGCAAACCTCGGGAACCACGCTCCCCGTCTGGACGCACAAACTCCCTTACTCCTCCATCCCCACCTTTCCCGCTCTATTTTCCTCCCTCGAGACGGAAATCTGCATCATCGGCGCGGGCATCGCAGGTATCCACTCGGCTTACGAGCTCGTCCGCCGCGGGAAGGAGGTCGTACTCCTCGAGGCTCGGGATGTCCTCTCCGGCGAGACGGGGCGGACGTCGGGGCATTTGACGAATGACTTGGATGATGGGTATTTGGAGATTGTGAAGAAGTGAGTTGTGTGGCTTGTCAATCGTGCTTTGGGGGGGGGGAGGTTCCATCGAGCAAGGGGCTTGGCTTCAGCTAACGTTATCTACATAGACATGGCGAGGAGGGAGGAAAAATCGCGGCCGAGAGCCATGCCTGGGCGAGGGACAGGATTGGAGAGGTTGCGAAGGAGTTGAGGATCGAGTGTGAGTACAGACGACTCAGAGCCGTCAACGTCAGCCAGTATCCGGTTGGCGAGGGGGGCCATGATGAGGAGATACGGGAGTTGAAGGAGGAAGCGGAGATGCAGAAACGGCTTGGGATGAGGTCGAAGTTTGATGTGGGTTCTGCCTTACCTTGCATGTTGCGAGAAGAAAAGAGCTGACAGACGCAGGAAAACTTGACGATCAAGGGCTGGAATGGCAAGGTCGATCAGCGCGGAGGGCTGGTGGCCGAGAACCAGGCGACGTTCCATCCGACAAAGTATCTCGTGGGAGTCCTGGCTTGGCTGAAGGAGCAGCCCAACTTCCGGTGCTTCACCCGCACGCGAGTGACGTCTGTGTCGGAGAAGGGGGTCGAAATGCTCGGATTCGGTCACAAGAGCGTTGAGATCGAGACCGAGTCGGGACACACGGTCAAGGCCGAACACGCCATCGAGGCCACTTGCGTGCCGCTTCAGAAGCTCTCAGTCATCACCCAGCTCGAGTTCTACCGCTCGTATTGCATCGCCGTCCGCGTTCCTCGAGGCAGCATCGAGGATTGTTTGCTGTACGACAACGCCGAGATGTACAAGTACACCCGCCTGACTGCCTGCGACGAGAAGGACGACTATCTCGTTGTTGGCGGTTGCGACCACAAAGTTGGACAGGAGGAAACGACACCGCGTTTTGACGAACTCGAGGCTTGGACGCGGGAGCGCTTCCCCCAGGCCGGCAAGGTCGACTACAAGTGGAGCGGGCAGATCTTCGAACCGGCGGACTACATGGGAATGATCGGTCAGAACCAGGGCTGTCAGCGAATCTACATCATCACTGGAGACTCTGGGGACGGTCTTACCCATGGTGTGCTGGCCGGACGCCTGATTGCGGACGAGATCGATGGGGTCGAGAATCCCTGGGCGAAGCTGTACAATCCGAAGCGGCTGTTGAGTATGCTCAAGACGCTTCCCACCATCATCTCGCATGACTTGCAGATCAACGCGCAGTACAAGAGATTCCTGCAGACAGATATCACTGATATCGAAGATCTCGTGCCAGGCAGCGGAGGAGTCTTGAATATGGTGAGTCCTCCCGCCCCAGATTTAACGATGGCGATTCTGACAGCAGCAGGGAACCTCAAAGCCGTTGGCGGTGTACAAAGATGACAATGGGAAAGTTCATAAGTACAGTGCCCTTTGTCCGCATCTGAAAGGAGTGGTCTGCTGGAACGCGGTCGAAAAGAGCTTTGACTGCCCCGTTCATGGGAGCCGGTTTTCGCGTGAGGGAATCTGTGTCATCGGGCCAGCGAAGGCGAACCTGGCTCCGAGTGATGATGCTGGGGAGGCCGCACAGGGAGTTGCTGCTGGTTGAGATCGCCTGACTTGAAGGGAGGACTGTCAGTGATAGAAACATGCCGATCGTTTGCGGGTGAATGATAATAGCTACAACTCCATCAACTTGAAGTGCTTGTGTGATTCTTGAAGTTTCTTCTCCAACTGGCCCCCGGTTATTCGCCGATACCCGCCCTCAGTCGTGGTTTCAGCGGAAAATTTCTCACCTCTCCCTCCCCTCGCCCAGGAAACATCGGATCGCAGAACCCTCGAACCCGACGACATCATCGCCGGCCCCAAACCCTAAACGACATCATTGCAGAACCTCTGGACTCCCAAACGACATCATCGCGCAGCCCCAGAACTCCCAACAACATCACCACCACAAAAATTCCTCATTTCTCCCCGTCCAGCACAAATTCTCACCCTCATCCTCACCAAAACGAAAACGCACACCCGTGCACAGACCGCCCTCACAACCTATAAATTCCCCCCTCCTCTCCCCTCCTCACCTCTCTTCTTCTTCTTCTTCTTCTTCTTCTTCTTCTTCTCCATACAACTAGGACCCTCCCCCAGCTCAGATCAAGAAGTGGGATTGGGGCAGGACGGACAACTGCATTGCACAGCGCAGCTTGGACTTCCTGGCTTGCGAAAGCGGCGGGTGTAATTTTTGATTTTTTCCCCTCTTCCTCATTGCGGGATTCCCTTGTCTTGCTTTTACTGGCTTGGCTTGGCTTTTTTGCGATGAGTTCAATCTTGCTTCACACGTCCTCTTTTTTCTTGGGCCATGGGGCGGGATCCTTCTTTTCACTGTGGGGGCTGCCTTTGGGTCGTGCCATGGAGAAGAGAGCTTGAACGTGTTTTTTCGTGATGGGGTTGATCATTGGGTGGTTTGGTGTGGTGTGTGGTACGTGTGTTGATGTGACAACTCTGGGGTTAATTGCCACGGCGTGTTTGATCTTGGCAGCTGTTGTGCCTGTCCCTCGGCGCCTTGTCTGGGCTGGTTTCCGGGTCAATGTTATTTAGGCCCTTGCTGTCTGCCCGTGAGCCGTGGCTTGGGAATTGTGAGGTAGTAGGCACAGAAACATGCATGCCGCAGAGTTTAAGTTCAGGCCTGTTTTCCGCCGGTTGATTTCGATGTTCTATCACAGTCCACGACCAGCTGGTGCGGTCGAGATTGACCATATCAATCATGGAATCTCTGTCAAGGGCAAGGATATGACTTGGGGCTGAGAAGGGCGCCTAAAAGAAGAGAAAAGGGGTTCATGTTGTCTCATCCACGTGAACTAACCAACCCTGGCTATTGTTTCTCGCCAAAGTCCAAGTCATCCATTCCCCCAGATACCCTGTCATTTGCCGCCAGGGCCCAGACGTGGCCGACTCCGAGGCCCAAAAAGATCTTTCTTGGGATGTGTGACAATATTTGCGATGAATTCAAGGGCATCCCACATGGCTGTGGGAGTCTCCGCTGCGAGGACGTGCCAATGGCTCTGCGTTTAGGCACTTGGGGGGATAGGATTGTGTTCCGGTGGGACAAGAGGTTGATTGGGCACGGGGTTGCGTTATATGGGAGAATTTGGCTAATGAGGAGGCAGTGGGTGGTCCGGAACGGAAAGAGTGGTTTTGTTGTACGTCGTGGACGGGACTTGTTGAGATCTGGATGCTGTTAGGTATAGGGAGATTGGGAAGCAAGGGGGAAAGGGGATGTACCTCTGTGAAATGTATCTCTGCATTCCAATACTAAAGACAGGGACCTCTTATATGATCGTCATCTCGGTTTCCGGCCACGTCGAAATGTCGACTTCCTTTTTCCAGAAATAGAAAGACCCGACTCTGCGGAACTGGTTCGTATTTGGGTAGGCAGATTCAATTGGAAGTAAAACCAAGCAAATCATCTTTCCGCCTCCGCGCCAGTTGTCCGATGCGATCAGCGCGCATGTGACTAACACAGGGCTTTTTGCTATCATTGCATCTCGTTCGTCCTTGTCGTCTGCATGAAACCACGGGAAGAGTTTCCCTGTTAATGGGTCTGTGAGCTCGAGCCTGGTTGGTTCCGTTGATTCCGTTGATCCCGTTGCCACAACTAGATACATGCTATCCAGTACTGGACACTTTATTTTCACCCAACCTTCAGTCACAGCACCAAATGGGTTGAGGCCTGCGACAATGGCTGACGCCGAGATGACAACGGCGAATGTGGTAACCCTCTCACGCCGTGACTCGGCTCTTGATACGGATGAGTCTTCCCGATCAGTAGTACCGGCCTGGAACCAGGATTCATAGTTGTGAGCGTCTGCCGCGGCGTGAAACTCCAAGCCTGTACCGTCCCCAACAAGCCTTACAGAAGCCCAACTCCAGGATGGTATGACTGAAATCGCCCTGGGTCGGCGCCCAGGTTCCCAGGTGAACCAGCACAAGGAAAGTTCGAGTCTACTTTTCCACATGCCAGCCAAGTACTCATCCTGACGGCCAAGTTTGGCAAGGTGGGATGTGAAGCGCGCTGCGAGACCGGAGAGCGCCGGGAGAATGTCGCCTTCGTAAGTAAGCTCTCTTTCTGCATAGTCTTGCATTACGCGGTACCAAGCCGCATACAAGTTGTAAACTTCCCCGTCATCTTCCTCCACAGGTCTGCTGAGGATTTGGCCAAGGCTGTGGCCTTGGTTATCCCTGCCCCCTGGGTTCCTCTCGTCAGATATTTTCGTCGGGCACGTGAATGAAACTTGATGCCTGCCAAACTCTAGGAACTTTGGCGACAAGACCTTCTCTTGGAGCGTCCAACCCCGTCGCTGGAGGAGGCCAGGGTCCATGGATGATGCCCAATGTCTATCGTCTCGGTCCGTCTCTAGCGTAACCTGCTCTGGTCTTTTCGAGTACTTGCGGTCTTGGATCTTCGTCACGCAAGGATACAGGGCTGCGATGTCTCGTTTGACGAAGAGGCCTCCGTGGCAGTCGCGCGAATCGGCGGCCGCGATTGTCAAAGCCGCGTTTGCATAGTAGTCTCCCATATGAGAAGCTTCGAATTCCCAATCGGCCGTCAAGTCTTGCACTATGCAGAGTGAGTCGATCCATAGGTACCTGTACCCGAGTTCCCGGACGACGATGACGGCCTCGGAGAATGTTTTCGGTAGATCTGACATAGGGATGCCTGTCTGATGACTGGAAATGGTCGCTTGCTCCGTCACTGGGGGTTTTGTTCCCGCATTGGTGCCCCAGCAGTGGCTAAGCGCAATGTACCGGCCCGCCTGACCCGACGAGACAAACAGAAAGGGGCTCTGGGATCCATCCTTGGGCCCAACATCGATGACCCGCGTTGGTAGTAAAGGTATGCCTCCGTTGTCGGCATCCCCGATGCATCTTGCACCGCCCCAATCCGCGACGCAGTTTCCACTGTCGCACCTTTGAATCCAGTGACGGATGAGGTCCATGGTGGCGGGAGACCCCGTGCTGTGGGCTATGTCTGCGATCACGGCCCCATCGAGTGCACCGTCACCACTGACGGACTTGGCATCATCCCAGACCTTGCGGACAGTAAAGACAGACTCTTTTTCGCCACATATCACATGTAACTGCCGGGCGAGGAAGGAGCTGAACATGTTTTCCATTCCGTAGGCTTGGACCGACAGCTCAATTCGAACATCAGGAATGGAATTGTCAGCACCGATAGAGGTATTGCAGCCTTGAAGCCCGGCCAGGAGAAAGCGGCATAGTTGGCAGCCGCGGTGGGCAGAACTCTGCAGATCGTCTAGGTTCGAGCTGTGGCGGTAGTAAGGCATTGGTCGGTCGTCAATATCTAATCTTTCAGGCGAGTTGTGGCGAGACTCCTTGAACTGCTTGGACTCTTTGGACTGCAGCACCGCCCGTGTAAAAGAGCCGAGAGACGAGCCGATACGTGCCAGCCGGTGGGTGCGAAAGCGCAAGAGTTGACACTTCTCACAGAGCATTTTGGGTCGGCACAACGAGACAGAACAGAAGATGGAAAGAACAATCCTGCATGATGGTGGGGAAGAAGGGAAGAAGGGACAAAATGCATCTCAAACACGACGCGCTGAGGGGAACCGTCAGCTGCATGGATGGACTTCCACTTCTGACCTAGCGCAATGCAGCTTTCACCCGCACACATTTGCCCCTTCGGGGTCATCAAGATGGAAGCGAAGAATCAGCGCCGCCCCCCCGTGTTGAACTTTACAGCCCATTCAAGCTCACTGTAACACAGAGAGAGGCAAAACCAAAATCCGCAAAGATCCGCCCGTGTACAATAACAAATGAGGGGAACTTTGTCCAATAGAATACCTGGACATAAGCCTCACAGCCACAATGCCCCTTTTCTCAGATCCCATGCTTGTACACACCCTTACCAATCAATGCTCCTAGTCATTCAAATGACAGACAACCGTCCAAAAATGTAAGCTATCTCCAGCCCAACACGCCATCCCCATTCCCTCAACCACTCTGCCCAGCTCCCCCTCGCCTACCTACGGTAAGTAGGTAGGTAGTTACCCTAAACATTAAAAAAAAAGGAACCCTCCCCGGATCCAGCGCCCTCCAAACAAACGGCATCCCCCCCGCCAATCCCCCGCCATCAAACCCCCTCTCCGCCCTGCCCCTAAGCACCTCCGAAAACGCTCCCATCTGCTCCCCAAACCTCCGCGCCGCACTTCTCACCCTCCCCTCCCCCTTTTCAAACAATTCCTCCCCCTCGTCAAACATTTTCGCAAGGGTTTGTTTTGGGTCGGTGAATGTGGGCGAGAAAAAGGCGACGAGGGCAATATTTTCTACTGTTTCTTTTAGAAGGGGGAGGTATGACAGTATGTCTACGTCTGAGGGGCCTTTAGCTGTAGGAGGGGGTGCATACAGCTCTGCGGGATGGAGGGGAAGTGTGCCAGAGACTTGGAACAGTTCCGCGCCGTTGAGGGTGTTGTGCGCCACGGAGTTCAGAAAGGCGAGGTGCCTGAGGATAGAGATCAGAGTCGTGCGGGAGGTGAGCGGGGCGGGAGGGAAGTCGATTACGCCTGCGTGTAGGGATGCTTCGGATATCCAGTTCTGGAGCTCGTGGTCGAGGGCGAGGAGGCGCGGGGTGGGGTAGTAGGTTGTGACAAAGGTGGTGAGGAAGGCGGTGATGGATGAATGGATGACGAAGGCGTCGGAGAGGAAGGGGAAAGATTTCAACGCGGGGCCATAGGTGCAATTCAGCAAGCCGCGGGTGGTGAGGTTGGCGTGGAAGAAGTTTGGTTGGAAGGCGCTGGCGAAGGGGTAGAATTCGGTGGCGAACTGGCGTACGTCGAGGTTGGTGATGGCGAAGGATTGGTCGAAGAGGCCGCCCTCGAAGCTGAAGAGGATTGTGTTGGCGATGAGGCGCACGGCGTATACTTGGTGTATGAGGCGGTGCAGGAGCTCTATGACGGGGTGTTTGTCGCTGAGGGTGCGCTACCTCTTGCGTCCTCTGGTCAGGTTCGTGGTCGAAGATCAGGAGCAGCATCTTGGGCTGGTGATCCGGGGGCCCCACCAAGCCCAGCCTGTGTTGCTGCTCATCTTGTCTCCATGGTCTTGCCTGTGAGTCGGGTGTGGCTACCACTTCGACGACGAGGAAGACCCAAGCGATGGGCAGCACAACCATCTTCATTTTCAAGTCTTTCGGCGATTAAAACCTCTCGGGGTATTAGAACTGAGAATATGGGTAAGAAAAGATCCCGTCCTGTGGTAGTTCGGTAGATGATGAATAATACTCCACCTTGTCATACAGCCCAGCCATGGTGTAGCAGCGCTGGACCGGTATTATACCCGGTACCTCGCCAACCTCTCTTCCTGGGTGAGTTGTCTCCTTGCGCTCCTCCGGGTTGTTGGCGTCTGTATTGCTTCCATGGCGCAAGGACGTCCTGCCAATCCAACCAGGCAGCCGCAGTGACCGATGTCCAGATGCAGGTAAATTGCCGCAATACAATATGGCGTTCATCTTGAGCTGTGTTGGTGTGTCGTTGGTGCTTCGCCGCCGACCTGCCGCTGGTAGCGTACTGGGGAGAGTCGGGGTTTAAGCCTTGGCGGGTCGTACAAAGGCGCAGTTAGGATCGTCAGGCACGCCTGGGCTGCATATGGACCACCCCACTCAGTGAGCCAGAGACAGCGTGCTGGTCCGTAATGCAACCACTATTTGTGTTGTGTGATAGCACGTTAGTTTGGCATCGGCAAAGCTGGGCGGTGGATGAGGCAGTTGATGATAAGACAGGACCCATGCATGGCGTGACTTCGTCAGTCTTGAGCTGTTGGCGCGAGCCGGCAGCCGACAACTCTGGCGCTTAGCCGCTGTGGTGATGCTGTTATCGTTTAACATCTGCTCATCATAAGGCTTTGGGTTGTGGCGTGGGGGTTGTTGGCTGCGGGTGTTGAATCTTTCAAGCCGTCAAATCCGTTAGCGCCGCCCTACTTTCGGATTCCGATGTCCCGATGCACCTTCAAGCCACGGCAGACCAACACTGGGCTGAATATGACTTCGAGATGGCTGTCGATATCTTTCATCCGCACCTAAGCCGCCCCAGTCCTTATATCCTGGTTGCCTGCTGGCGATCCTTCAAAGCCGTGTTCGACTCCGACTTCAGCTGAGATCATGCGGCCGCTCTTCCCGAATGCTGTCTCTCCCATTCAGTAGTCAGCTCACCCGGCTGCTCATTGGCCCTCTGCCAGCGGAGCAATGAGGACCTGCACAAATCCGCCTTTCTTTATATATCCCGCAGCTTAGTACTCTTCCATGCCCAACAACCAAGCCCCCTTTCCGCGCCCGTCCTTTTTAGCAACGACAGACGACAATAAGTCAACGGACACACTTGCCTGATACAAATCCTACGAGCTGCAGAGTTCGATGGCCAATTAGAAGGCCTCGTGTCAGTCGACAGATGAGCCGGGTCATATTCGCATCCCAGGGCAAACAGCCTGGTACCCGCGTGAAGGATCGCCTGTAGGATTTGCGTGTGAAATCAGCAGTATAAAGCAAGGTAGAAATAGGCCAAAATGCCCCATGCGAAGTTTTATTGTAAAGGTTGGTATGCCTCGTGTCTTTGTTTGCTTCGGTTATTGGTGAATTAGGGTTGGGGGCCGGAAACTAGCGATAGATCAGTTCGGTTGATTTCCATAGATTGAAGTCGGGTGGGATTACAATATAAGATGGTGACGTCGCCCGGCTGTGCTGCAAAGCGACAAACCACGGCGCGTAAAAACCGACCACTCGGACCGATGAGAATGTGAGAGTTGTTGCAACAGCTCATGGCTTTTCCTGCTGGCCATCGTGTACAGATCAAGACACATCCGCCTGCTCCCCGTCTCAATGGAAATCTCTGGAATCATCCGACACTTGCATGGACAAACAAGAGAAACAAAGCAAGTAAGCAGCGCGCATCAATAATGTACAACGTTTCAGGTAACCAAAAAGATTAGATTAATATTGGCGAAACTTCAGCCAAAAAGACACCAACAGACCGAAGCATCCAACTGAAGACACGACAGCTCAGACCCACACTCAGTCACAACAAAATGGGTATCATCTGATCACAACGTCCTTCTCCCCATCCATTTTCTCCCTCGTTTCCGAAACTCCCACCTTCTCACCACTATCCTCCCTCACGGCACGAACCGGACCATCCTCCGCCAGCGTCTGCCGATCATCCAACTTTGGATTTCTCAGCGCCGCCGCAAACGCAATGAGCGGGACACAGATACAGATACCCGTGATAGTCAACAACCTCTGCACATGCTTGTACGAGTCGATCAACGCCTGTCTCTCTGGCGTTCCCACAGGAAACGTCGCAGCGAAGGTGAATGGATCCCCATATGCCGAGGTCGCGTACGTGGCGTTGTTGAATGGCTCCATGCGACTTGCGAGATCGCCGGGCAGGACCTGCGTCCATATAGCACCCGAGATAGCCCCGCCGAAGGCAGAGCCGAGGTTGTATATCGCCAAGTACAGACCGGTCATGACAGCGAGGTGCTCGTGCTTCAGCCCCGATTGCAGCGATGCCTGTGCCGGATAGGGGAACATACCGCCCGCAATTCCAAGCACGACCTGGGCGCCGATGACGCCGGCGCGCGAGGAGTTGTCAGCGTCGCCACGGAAGCGGATGAGGAGACCGAAAGCAACCATGAACAGACAGGTTCCGGCGACGATGAAGATCTTCAGGCGGCGGACTTTGTAAACGATGAAGCCCAGAATGCAGCCCGTGAGGACGGAGAAGAAGGTGTAGAACGAGGAGACACGCGTGGCGGTCATGATATCGAAGTCGAAAGCGATGATGAGCACAGAGAAGAGATAGTCGCCTTGCATGTACCAAGCCCAGTTGAGCAGCAGGGCAATGCCGAGGGAGCCCCAGACGGAGCGGTCTTTCATCAGGTAGAAGGGCACCAAGGGGTGCTTCGCGCGTTTTTGCCAAAAAATGAAAACCGGGATGGTGACGACGCCGACAATCAAGGGGGCGACGATATGGGCGTCCGTCCAGGAGCCTTCGAAGCCGCCAGCGAGGGTCATGGGGACGAGGATCAGGGCGAACACGGCGATCATCAGAATGATGCCGATTACGTCGAGGCGCCAGAAGAGCTCCGCCAGGAACGAGCCCCTGGATTGGGTCTTAAGGTCATCGGTGTACTTGGCCATCAAACCAAGCTTGCTCGCGCGACGGTTGACAATGGTGAGGCTGACGATGAGGGGGAGCGCGCAGACGGGGTAGATGATGCACCACATGCCCACGCCCCATTCCCAGCCAGTGACGCTGAGCACAGCGGCCGAAATATTGCCGCTGACCCAGGTGACGATGAGATACGGTGCGGTAGGGATGTAGCTGTAGAGCAGGCGCTCGCGGGTCGATGTGAGGTCGCCGACGATGACTTCGACGAGGAGAATAATCATGGTGTAGCCAATCTGGTAGATGATGGCGCCGGTGGCAAAGGCCGTTGTGTTGGTCGAGGAGGCCTCGATGATGGTTCCAAGGACGTAGAAGACAACCGACAGGCACACGAGCTCGGCGCGACCGAAGATGTCGGCGATCTTGCCCGCTGTGGGCTGGGCCGCCGCGGCGATGACGGAGCGCAGGACATTGACGGCGGCCGACAGCGAGTGCTGCCCGAAGGAGGCTGTCGCCAGCGGCTGGTAGGCGTAGCGGAGAATGCCATCGGTGCTGTAGGCGAAGGCGACGAGAAATACGCCAAAGAAGATGAAAATGCGGTCCCACTTTGTCAACACCGACGCGAGCGCCTCGGCGCGCCGCACGCCGGGAGACTTCTCGTCAATTGTCATGACCGATGAGTGCCCATCGACATCTTCGTGGGGACGGCGTGCGTCCGCATTGTCGGGGACGGTAGCCATGCCGACAGCAGATCTAGTGCGGTCGACGGTGAGAAGGAAGATGGAAGTTGCGACTTCCCTCAAACTTTCTGTCACTGTCGGATGCGATTGGGAGAGCTGAGCCTAGCGCACACCTTATCAGATCGTCAGACACAAACTTTGGCGACGCATGCAACCTAATCTGGGACGCTCCGTTGACTGCGGCATCCGGTATTTATGTCCCCCTCTGCGGCCCGGGGAGGAGGGTTACACCAGGCCTTTTGAAATCTCTTCCCACGCTGACCTCCGCGGCCATGGAGTTCACCGAACCCGGGAAGGGTTTTCATCGCGGCCAGGAAGCGGGCATATCCCTGCGCGATGACGTGAAGGATCGCGCTGCCATTGGAGGGCGGCTTATCAGATCATCTGATTACCTGCAAGCACATCTGTTCTCGGAAAGGGTGGGGTGTGAGCGCCTTGGAAGCGGGGTCCAGCGACTCGCCGTTGCCGCCCAGACGTGCCCAGACATCCATCACGGACGGGAGCCACTGAGAATTCTGCGCCGTGCGGTGCTCGGTTACATCGGCGGAGCTGCTACTCGGAGCTGCCATTCAATTACGTGACATCGCCCGTGCCGAGCGTGCCTTCCCCTGTCGGTGGATCAGCTCGCGCGAGTTCGGCATCGAGCTCCTCAGAAGGATTCTTTTCTCCCTCAGCAGAAGTGTTTTCCCGTCCATGTGTTTGGGAGCCGCCACGTCGCCACCAAGCGTCTGTAGGTCCGTGTTCGGCCCGATCCCAGATGGAGACTTCGACAAGGGTTGCGAGCTCGGGGTGGAGAAAATGAATCTAACAGACCCAACTCGCATGTGATGGGAGCATTGGTAATGAATGGTCAGGAAAATAAGCTTTCAGATCCCATCAACTCGGGATTGTGTTCATTTCAACCTCGGCAGTTAGGTAGGTAGGTATTCCGCACCACCCAGCCTTATGTGAAATGAACCTCATCGCTGGCCCGCATCCAGACAACTATCCACAACTGTCCTGAAGCGAGAGACTCGTCGCGCCCTGCAACAATCAAGCCGACAACTTGTAGCGCACCAACTAGATGCTAAGTCATTCCCTCGCTAGCGCCATCCTCCTCTATGCTATGCTATAGGTGCCTTCGCGTGACTTCTCTTGACCCAGTTCGATACCGAATCGCTTACCAACTGCATCGTGGACGAGATCACTTCCAATTCGTTCTGTTATAACGACCGCCAATTCTCCATGATAAAGAAACCTGCACCAATCCGAGTCCTGTACTCAGCCACCACGGTCCGTACATATCGGCCAACGATCCCTGGTAACATGGGTAAACTTGGGTGTCCACGTCCACGTGAGCGATGCCCTCCTCCCCAACAAGAGAATGAGTTCGTATCCAGCCTCGTACAAAGCGTATGTATAGGTATGTAAGGTAGGTAAAGCATCTAGGCAGGCATGGAAAATGATCAGGGAGGCCGGCGCAAGATGTTTCCGGGTGGTGTCGTTGGAATGGAAAGCTTTCAAATTTTATGGATGGTTTCATGCCCACTTCCATAACAACTTGAACATACTTTTAAGATAAGCCGACATTTTGCCCGAAAAGTAAGTATGAATATACACGCAGGACATAAAAAATCCAAGATAACTAAACTCCAGTCATTCAAATCAGCCACGACTGCCCCCCTCCCACGCTGACTCAGCGCCCCCGTTTATTCCGCATTCCCCTCTTGTCTTCGTTCCCTCGCTTCTCCCCTTGTCAAACCCATCCACATCCCCTCCAGGCTTCCCCCTCACTAGAAACCAAACCCAACCTACCCAGATCCCAAGCAGACAATCATCCAGAATGACACCAACCAACCCCCATTTAAGACTAACCCTCTCCGTCCCAACGACCTCCCCCTCCGCCACCCACCCCACAATAACTCTCACCGTAACAAACACCTCCCCCTCAACGACCTACACCCTCCTCAGCTACTCCTCACCTTTGGACCCTCTCGCCCTCCAGCTCGGCCTGCTGAGTCTGACTCTCCTCCCCACACCTTCTTCTTCCCCAACCGACCTGCCTTCCTCTACTCCCCCCACCAAACCTGAACTCGGCAACGGCTTCGAAGAGAAACCCCTCCCACTAAACACCATCCTCATCAAACGCCTCATCCCCCCTCCACATGACGCATTCATCACGCTTGAACCTGGCCAGACAACTTTCCGGGAGGTGATCCTCCAACAACCAACAGTCGATACCTTCGCCCTGGAACTTCAAGGGAAGCGGGTGAGGGTTACTTGGACGGGTAGAGGATGGGGCGCGGAAGGGGGGACGGTTGTGTTTGAGGGGGGGAGGGAGGAGGTTCTGAAGGGAGTTGTGGAGAGGGGGGAGGGGTGGGAGGAGGGGGCGGGGAGGTGGTTTCCTGATGGAGGGGAAGGGGTTGAGGTTTTGTTTTGAGACCGGAGTATATCGTGCTAAGCGGGGGAGAGATTCCCAATATCTCTGGGTACCTACCTGATTTGAGGTGGGGCAGTCGATGACGGTTTGGCGAGAGGGCGTTTGGAGGAAGCGGGTGGAGGAGCAAGAGGATGGGACTAAGATGGGATGGATAATTCGGCCTGTGCTGGCTGATGATTGTCATGCACTCTAAAGAGGAGAGGAGTTATGGACGAGGAACGGGATGGAGGGACAAGAGGATATGTACCTGAGACAGAACGGACATATTTGGGACTCGGACTGGGTTGGCGAGTTGGCGAGCATGCAACTCCAACTGCGACACGACATCACAACGCACAACACACAGCAGACAGTAGACAACATGTCACACGAGACGACACATCACATCACAACACATCCCTACGGCAACACAGCACAACACGTTAACATGAAAGACAAAAACCCCTGTATTTCCAGGTCTCTAGTATCTACAAAACCCCTCAATGCTACTGGTATAACCATGCCGCGGTGTCCACTCTAGGCCAATCGCCCCTCCCCCACCATGTAGGTAGGATAAGTCAAGCAATTCAGACTGCCCTCCCGCAATGCAAGGTAACTTCGCCCCTTGGTAGGGAAATCACGCGCGCCTCAATGCAAGTATCCCCAGTGCCAATGTCGATGCAATATCCTCTCTCGCTCTTAGTTCCGGTATGGTTTCCATGCGTCCGTCCATCCTTCCGTCCGCCTTCCGTCCTTCACATCTCAGCCTGAGGAGCCTGAAGTCCCTGGCGAGGGGCGACCGCCTCGCTGCTGGGGTCCGTGACGGTAGGTGACGGCAATGAGGAGCCGTCTCGTGACGGTGGTGCATGGCCTTTGCCCTTTAGGGTGGTAGTCGCGGTAGAGCCCTTCGAAGCCGAAGCATCGTTGCCGGCTGTGCCGGAGTTCCTGGGCGCCGTGATGACCGGTCTCTGACTCTGTCCGTTAATATTGCTCTGAGCTGCCGGGCCGGGGGCTCTTTTGGCAGCCGCGGCGGCCAAGGCAGCGAGTTTCTGGGTCTGACCGGTAAGGCTGCTCTGAGGCACACCATTGGTATTATTCGTTGCGTGAGTCTGAATCGCAGGAGAAGCCACCGCGGGGAGTGTAGGGAGAACCAAAGAGCCAGCCGCCGGTGCAGCAAGGACAGCCGCTACAGTTTCTGATCGAGCCACTGATGACTGCCTAACCGCTCGAGATTCCGACAACTGCCTAATTGCCCGAGACTCGGATGACGACTGTCCGGGTTCCTTCTTTCCAGGGACGTCAGACCACGCCTCGATAACCGTCCGAATCATGACGTGGGTTTGGTGATGCTCGTCCTCTTCCTTTATGAGTTCCTCTAGCGCCTTGTCACGTTCCTGTTCAAGTGCTTTCACCAGCTCGCCCAGCTTTTGGAGTTTCATTTGGACCGTCGCCATCTCCTCATTAAAGCTTTGCTTCAGCTGCAACTGCAACTCCGAATTCTTCGTTGTAAGCTGGCTGGCCAGATCTTCGGACTTCTTCCGGAGGATGTCGAGTGCCTCCGTCGCCTTTGCATGATCCGTCTCTAGTTTCGCCATGCGTTTTCTTTCCGCAGCGAGGTCGGCCTGCAAAGTCTTGTTCTCCCCCGCGCATTTGTTATAAGCCTCGGTCACCTTTCTGAGGCTTGACTTAGCTTCAGAGAGTTGGTGCGAAACGTCCGGACGCCCAAGTAGTTGTTCCCTTAAGCTTTGAATGGCCGAATCTTTCGTTTTCAAGGCTGCGTCAATCTGTTTAACCTTCTCAAAATCCTTCTCAGCTCGCTTCTTGAGTGCTGAGATCTCTTCGTCTTTTGCCTTCATGTTAATCTTCGACTCGGCGTGCTCCTTCTGAAGTGTTTCCTTCTGGGCCTCAGCCGATTTGGTCAGCTCGAGGATCCTCTTGCCTTGTTGCTGGGCCTGAACGGCTTGAACTTTCGACTCGGCACGCTCCTTCTCAAGGGTCTTCTTCTGTGCCTCGAGCGATTTGGCCAACTCGAGGATGTGCTTGCTTTGTTGCTCAACCTGGGCGGCTTGAACTTTCGACTCGGCACGCTCCTTCTCGAGTGTCTTCTTTTGAGACTCGGCCGTTTTGGCTAGCTCGAGAATCTTGTTGCCTTGTTGCTCGGCCTGGGCGGCTTGAACTTTCAACTCGGCAATCTCTTTGGCGTTCTCCTTGGCCTGCTTTGTGAGCTCTTGAATATCTTGGCACCGTTCTTCATAGCGCTCCTTGAGCCAGCTCAATTCCTTGTTAGCAGATTCTGTCTTCAGCTGCGCGGCTGCAACCTTGTCCTGGGCCTCGTCATGGTGTCGCTGAAGCGCCTTCTTCTCGTTCTCAAGGCGGATCTTATGCGCCGTGAGGTTGGCGACGACTGCCGTGGCTGTGGCTGTGTCGGCTTTTAATGGAAGACGGCTAATCTCGTCGCGTTGGTGAATCTGCGCTTTGAGAGTGACGATATCTTGTCGCACGGTCTCATTTTCTGTTTTCAAGATCTTGTTCTCACTTGCGAGTTCATCTACTCTTGTTTTGTATAACTGAATCTGCTTGGGGAACAGACTCAGATCACTGCTGGCATTCTGGTTTTCTTGATGCCGATTATCATCCTGGAGTTGCGAAATTATTTTCTTGAGAGATGCGATCTCATCCTCGGCCCGGGGGTGAGATGCCGACGGCTTACTCTGTCCAGTGGACAGTGGTCTGGCTTGCGGCGGCGGGGGCTTGGTGACAGGCTTGACGATGGGACCGCTTGAAACGCCGAATGGCGTTGGTGCGGCGGGTTTCGGTGCGGCGGCCTGTCTTTTTGCGAGTGGCGGATTGCTAGGCGCGTCCACCTCGTCGACACTTCGTTTGCCAGCATTCGGCTTACTAGTGAGGAACTTGCCCACGTTGTACGGCGACACGGTATTAGACGGCTCAGTCTTAACAGCTTTCGGTTTGCTCGTCGGAGGAGGCCGGGGTGGAGTATCTGATACCCCCTCATCATCGCTATCGTCGATAACCTGCCTCTCGGGTTGAGCATTAGCCTCGCTCCTGCGAGGAGGCCGACCGCGACGCTTGGTTGGGACCGGTGCCGCCGGAGCCGGGGGATCCGATCTGGCATTTCGCATTTTCTGCGCGGTGAGGTGGATCGTTAGCCATGATGTCAAGTGCGGACGCGATGAGAATATTAATTTAAAATTTGACTCACCGATCCGCCCCGCACCTTGGTTCCCGTAGATTTGGGCGCCGGCTTGGGCGCCATCTTTGGGTTCTCCTTGACCTCTATGCAGCTCCCAGCCTCGGAGTCCTTACTTGCCGAATGCATGGTGCTGGTGAGTCGGAGACGCTGGCGACAGATACTAGTAATGAGCGCGGCCCGGGTTGGGCGACGGAAAGTACTGCGCTCTCCGCGCTGCGATCATTCGACGGCGGACGCTCCGCCGCACGGATCGCGGGTGCTTGCAGCCAAACCGGGGTAGTCTCACGGCGACGCAAACTGCGATGAGTGATTGATTGATGAATGGAGGAGAAAATTGGCACGGTGCTGTAATGCAGGGTCGGGCCTGGTTGTTTAGGTAAGGTTAGGATCACCCCACTAACGTCCGATCGAAAGTTGAACTCGGAAATCGAAGGACTTGGGAGGCTGGAGTCGAAGAGAGCGAACTCCGAGTCTGTGACAGAAGGAGCAAAATAGTCGCTCGCTGTAGGCAGTCGTGGTGTGGAGGTTGTTTGATCGATCGTTCGGGCACGGCGGAGCGGGGATGCGCAGCGGCCGCAGGAATTGCCCCTTCCTGGCTTCCCGGAGCTTGGCAGGCCTGGGAGTCTGGAGCCAAGGGATGAGAAAATGGGGAGTGGAAAATGGAAAATGGAAAATGGAAAAGCGGAATTGTGGCACTCGCGACAAAGGAGGGAGACGGGGGCTGTCGATTGGTGTAACGGCGCACAGCTCTGGTTACCGCCAGCAGATATTTTGGCTCGGATGGATACGCAGCGGGAAAGTGTGACGGAGCAAAAGCATCTGAAACCCCCCAACCTTGAAGAAAGAAAGAAATGGTTTTAGCGCGCTAGCTAGACCACAGTGCCTTGGTGGTGCCAAAGCGGGCCAGTAGCCCGGGCCCTTCATTCCTCCGTGCAGTGCAATGATGAGCAAACGTGGGCCCGTGTGGTTGGGCCGCTATCTGGCCAGACCTCTCCTGCACCACGTCGGTTTTCAGAATTCGTCGAATCGCACGGTTACATCGCGCAAACCTTCTCACCTCATCTCCCGGCCATTGGGCAGCGCACTGGCGCTGGCACTGGCAGCAATTGAGTGTCGCAGATAAGACCGCTTTCTATTATGATGGACATGATCCAGCACATCTCGCGCAATTATCTACATACAGATTTTTCTTGAGGAAGGATCGAAGATCCATTTCGCCACCTTCCGTCTCAATTCATCACCTGCCCACCAACTCCAACTACATTTCCATCCATTTTGTTGCTTAGGCTGGCCTCACCCGTTTCCTGCATCTCCAGGCGAGCTACCTTAGGTGCCTAATGCGGGCACAAGTCCCAAGCGGGGAACTGCCTACCTTAGTACCTAGCGAATGGGGGCACAACCGGGGGGGCACTGCCCGTTGGTGAGTCCGCCATTACCGCCGTTGTTACCGCCGTTGTTCACGGGCGGCGGAGGGGCCTGACCGGCGCCGCCTTTGGGGATGCCATTAGGGGGTTGGCCGCCATTGCCGTTCGGAGGTTGACCACTGGCGGGGGCACCAGGAGCGCCACCTTTAGGAGGTTGCCCGGCACTGCCGTTGGGAGGTTGGCCAGGAGCACCAGTAGCACCTTTGGGAGGCTGTCCGGCATTGCCCTTGGGAGGCTGTCCGGGGGCGGGAGTACCAGGAGCACCACCTTTGGGAGGCTGACCGGCGGTACCCGGAGCACCTTTAGGGGGCTGTCCGGCGTTGCCGTTGGCGGGCTGACGAGCATTGCCGTTGGGTGGGGGAGCGGGATTGGCGACGGGTCGTCTCACGTTCGGGGGCAGGGCGGCACCACCGGCACCACCAGCGGGAGGCGGAGGTCGTGCTCCGGTGTTGCCGTTCTGAGATTGACGAGCACCGCCAGCAGGAGGAGGAGGAGGGGGTCGTGCCGCGGTGTTTCCGTTCTGGGGTTGACGAGCACCACTACCACCACCGTTGGGAGGAGGAGGTGGCGGCATGCCATCCGTACCTCCACACTGCGCGCCCGTAGCGGGAGGCTGGTTCCCATCACCCCTCGCCTCAATGAACTCAGCATCAGCCAAGTCAGCATCGTCGACCTCGTCACGAGGTTCTAGGCCTTGAGCATCGAGATCGTCGATATCCGCAGCGAAGCCCTCGACGGATCCTGGCTCGACATCCTCGACGTCACGGCGGAACACTTCCGACACGAAATCGTCGATATCGTCCAAGTCCCCAACGTCACGGCCGAAGACTTCGGGCTCGATAGCCTCCCACTCCACGGCGTCCTCGAGATCACGGCGAAATTGGCGGGGCGGCGGAGGTCTCGGGGCCGCTCCACGCGGCGGGGGCGGTGCAGGCCGAGTAACCGGTCGTGCTACAGGCCGCGGAGGGGCTCTCGCAGGAGCTCTAGCAGGGGCTCGGGGAGGAGGAGCCCTAGCAGTAGCGGGCCTTGCCACAGGCCGCGGGGGAGCCCGAGCAGGTGCCCGAGCAGGCGGCGGAGGCGGAGGGCGAGCGCCGCCACGAGGAGGCGGCGGCGGCGGCCGGTTCTGCCGGGCTACGACGGCCGCATGGAACTCGTCTTCCTCGTCTTCGAGGTCGCGACGCTGACGCCTCGCAGTAGCAGCAGCAGTTGCTCTAGTCGTAGCCGCAGGCGCACCGGAGCCAATAACAGGAGCTGGAGTAGGAGCAGGGGTAGAGGTAGTTGCGGGGGCAGCTGCTGCACCACCTACACCACTAGCCGCTGCGCCACCAGCCGCGCCGGCAGCTTTGCCTTTGCCTTTGCCCTTGCCTTTACCCTTACCCTTCCCCTTGCCGCCTTTTCCTTTTCCTCCTCCCTTGCCTTTGCCTTTGCCCTTGGCTTGGCGCGCTTCGAGCTGGCCGCTGCCGAGCTCGGCATCGGCTGGGAATCCTCGCGGGAACTGGGCATCCTCTCGGGGATCGCGCTGTATCAGGTTCGAACTACCCGATATTCCGCCATCTTGGGCATCACGGGCTTCAATGGCTCCCTGTGGCAGGGCGGGTCAGTGTCTGCTGTTGTAAAGCTACTGGTAGGCTGAGGGTGAGAGTTGGTTCAGGGGCTGCTTACATCCATGCCGGCGGATCCAGCGGCCGGAGCTCCATAGGCGTCCAGCGCCGCGAAGAACACGATCAACATAGTAGACAGCTTCATCTTGGCGGTGTTGTTGAAGATGATGGGATGTCGGAGTTGATATGGTGGTGGAGCAGGTGTTGAAGAAGCTGAGAGAAAGGGCTGACCAGCAGCAGGCGCAAGAACGGTGGAGTCCCAGACTCGATGACCGGAGAAGATGAGAGGGCGGAGGAGTGTTGGTGAGAGTGGAGTGATGATGAGAGGGAGGGAAGGTTCGAGAGGACTGGGCGGCTGTGGGATTTATGTGTGTTCTTGGCTCGCCAAGAGACGAAGCTCTCTCGCCTTCGTCTCGTCACTCTCGTGGCGGTATTGGCTGGTGGACATGATGCCTGCGTCAGATATGACGGCGAGTCGCGCGCTGTGTCAAGGTGTGGGCTGTGTTTCTTGGCTATCTCGTGATGAAGCATCGATGTAGCGCGTGTGTCACGCGTCGTGCAGTAGCTCCCGCGATCTCCAGAAACAGCAGCGGGTCGGCGGTGGGGATTCCCTGTCT
>Ga0247780_1000983_pt1 | contig 20992 bp, 26 predicted proteins | sample UWRJL079202R5_FD_179927 | JGI IMG/M metagenome (GOLD analysis project Ga0247780, IMG submission 179927) | Plant litter microbial communities from Arlington Agricultural Research Station in Wisconsin, United States - UWRJ-L079-202R-5 | ecosystem: Environmental > Terrestrial > Plant litter >... | reverse complement strand
CCTCCCCGCCGGGGTGCTGATCGGCGTCATCGGCTTCCTTTCCTGGAGCTCCGATGCGAACCGTTGGGGGCCTGCGGTGGAACTAGCCGACCTGCGCAGCGCACGCTTGGTGTGTCGCCAATGGAACGCGCTTGCCTCGGCCCACATGTTCCGCGAGGTCGCGCTGTTGCACACGACCGACGGCAAAGACTTCGACAATTTCAAAAAGCTGACGGCCAGCCCGACGGTGCAACAGGCCGCGCGGTGCGCCGGGATCTACAGCGGGCCGCACCATTTCGGGCACGACATGACCAAGGACAACGGCCGCAGTTACGAGGACTGGGACCAGTGGAAGGACGGCGACTACGAAGAGTTCACCGACGCCATCGACTGCATCGCCAACCTGCCCAAACTGCACACCGTGCACATCCGCTTCGGCGAGGGGTGCAGTGGTGTTCCTGATTCCGATTATGGGTTTGAAAGCGGCGTTGAGGAGTTTTCAACAAGACTGAATGCGCTCCAGGCTGTCTTCAGCGCCATTGCTGAGCGCAAAGCCCGTGGGTCGAACACCACCATCACGACCTTGGCGATTGAAAATCTGCAGAACAAGCCCATTCCAGATCTTATTTCCACCATCACAGCTTTGGCGATTGAAAATCTGCGGAACAGAGCCATGCCAGATGTCATCCCCACCCCAGATTTTATTTCGGCCGACTTCTTCGGATCCGTGGTCAAGGACATCACTAACCTCCGCCTCTTGATCGCACACGAGTACAACGAGGCTGGCCCGGACCACGATCTGGACTGCGTGGAGCGAAGGACATTTGAGCCATGGCTCCAAACCGAGCTGTTGCCCCTCTTCGCGAACCAGTTGACATCGTTGCACCTGTCCTTCCAAGAGAACTGGGGCGTCGCGCCGGGATACTTTGATGGCAAGGACCTCGTCTTCCCTCATCTTAAGAATCTGACTCTTGGCGAGTTCGTCATTGGTCACCACGACCAATTCGACTGGGTCCTGGCGCAGAAGAACCTCGAGACCCTCCGCCTTGACAGATGCGTCATTGTGTCTCATTTGGCCTTCTTCGTCGGCCATAGTCGAGATCCCCACAACGCCCTACGAGACTGGGATGTGCGGACCCACGATTGGCGGGAATATCCGACCTGGTCCTTCGGCATGCACGATGGAAAGAAATCATTTACCTTCTCGGGCACTTGGGAGACCGTGTTCGACGCCATCCGCTCTAGGTTGACAAACCTTGTCGACTTTCGGATGGGCCATGTGAGCTACCGAGGAGACAATCACTTCAACACGATCGAGCATATGCGCTGCACGCTGCCGAATGCGAGATACATCGTCTTGGATACTGGTCTCTTGCCCAGCCCGTGGATCACGGCTGATGAGCATACGGGGAATATGGACTTCGGCAACAACAATCCGGCCGTGCTCGAGCCCGAAAATCGGACATCTCGCGGATCCCGCCAAGGCAGAATGGAGCTGAATCGTGCGAAGGAGACGTTGGAAGGCGATACCAGGGCGCTTATGAAACTGGTGAGAGCCGTGGAGGACAGGCGAAGGCAGAAGGGTTTGCCTCAGATTAGCACCTAGAAGTTCTGGGTATCCCATTTTTGCCGTCTTCCAAGGCCATCAAGCATTACATTCCAGTTCCCTCCCCCGCCTGGCCCACTTGGTCTCCAACGTTTTTGATGAGGGGCTCAAGTCATGTAACTGCAGCGGAACGTTCCCCGCCCCCTTCGTGCATGGCAGGTATGCAGTCTCCGCACCAACTTACACCTACCCCGACATCTTCGGAAAGCTTCAACCACTGATAAAATGTGAGACATCTCCTTCACCTCCCACTTCCGCAGAAATTTGGCTTGCCCCGGCCCCTCGCCAGAAACTCCCTTCCCTTCCCAAACAAAACCCAATAACAGCAGCCTGAAACCATGTCTCTCCTCCGCCAACTGCCTTCCCTCCGCGCCATCCCTCTCCTCACCCGTTCCCCCTCCCGTCGCTACTCATCCGCCTCCCCTGCAAACCGCACCGCCATCATCACCGGCGGAGCCCGCGGCATCGGCGAGGCCATCGCCCTGCGCCTCGCCCGCTCCGGCTACGACATCACCATCAATGACATCCCCGCCAACCAACCCCTCATCGACGCCACCGTCTCCTCGATCCGCGCCCTCGGCCGCCGCGCCCACGGCCACGCCGCCGACGTCTCCTCCCACTCCGCCATGGCCTCCCTCGTCGCCTCCTCCGTCTCCGCCCTCGGCCCCCTCACCACCATGGTCGCCAACGCCGGCATAGCCCAGGTCAAGCCCCTGCTGGACCTAACCCCCTCCGACTTCGATCGCATGCTCGCCGTTAACCTCACCGGGGTACACAACGCCTTCCAAGCCGCGGCAAAGCAGCTCATTTCCCAGGGAACCCCCGGGAAACTCATCGCCGCAGCGAGCGTCGCTGCCTTCAAGCCCTTCCCTCTGCTAGGCCACTACAGCGCGTCCAAGTGGGCCGTCCGCGGGCTGTGCCACTCGTACTCGGCGGAGCTGGCGTCGCACAAGATCAATGTGAATGCGTACGCGCCGGGGATAGTGGACACGGCGATGTGGGAGCTCATTGATGCGGAGTTAGCGAAGCGGGCGGGGCGGCCGAAGGGGGAGATGCTGAAGGAGATTAGCGACCGGATGGTGTCGCTGGGGAGGACGAGCGTACCGGAGGATGTGGCGGGGTTGGTGGCGTTTTTGTGTGGGGATGAGGCAAATTACGTAACTGGTCAAACCTATATTGTTGATGGGGGGATGGTTTATAGTTGAAAATGTGTTTGTGTGGCCGTGGTAGAGAGTTGAAGTGACGTCATGGGGATTTGGCATGTTGTGGATGCGTGGTTGATGAATGAGAGCCTCCCGGAGTTTTAACAGGGCGTGCCTTAAACAGGGCCTGTTGTGGTCAAAGTGGGCAATAGCCTCACAGAAACAATCTTTGTTTAGATTCGCAATGTCTTTCTGTTGGAGCATAAGCCCTGCGAGGATTCGTTTGATGCCTCAGTGCACGAAGAAATAATCCCGTACTTTGGCTAGGGCCTCATATTCCCATCCAGCTATATTGACACTGATAATTTAACACGAAAGAACTTCGCCCAGAACTGCCAGCCTCCCTAATGCCACCCCCTCACTCATCACTCAAAGAGCGTCCACAAGGGCCTCCTTAATGTGCCGAGCTCCCACAACTGCAAATCCATTTCCTTCATCCGCCTGAATTGTACCTTCTTCTCCTTTAGATTATCCACCTTAGCTCTGGGAGGTAAATACTCCAGTTTAACCCCCGGCGCGATCTCCGCAATTTTATCACCCGCTTCATCCATCGCAGTCCACGGGTACACCTGCAGACGCCGGCACCCGCACCCCGGATTGTGAAGATCACCAAATTGCCCATTGAAAAGGCTAGGGACTCGATCGCTCGAGCGCTTACGTTTGCCGACAGGACCCCGACTGATTCGTGGCATGTGTACGAGGAGTATGTGCTTCAGCGGTGTTCCTGTCGTGGCGACAACTTCGGCGAGGTTGAAAAGCCAGTCGCGTGAGACTCTTGAGAAAGCACCCCAGCAGGGGTAGTGTGGGGCCACTACTTTCTTCGAGTTTGTGGCTTGAGGCAGCTCATATAGAAAGTCCCAGGTGAAGGACTTGAGCTTGGGGGGCAGGCCGTTGGTGAGTTTGAGAAAGTTGGGTTGGAGCTCGAGATGTTGGAGCTGTTTGAACGCAGAGAGGTCGAGGAGAGGTAGTGGCTCGTCCGTCGGGGTGACTTCTAGGTAGCGGTATGGCTGGTTCTGGTGGATTTTGACCTGTAGGGTTTTGAGTCGATGGGCGAGAGGAGTCAGAGCGGCTTGCAATGTTGCCGCATCGCAGGGATCGGTGTCGAGAACGAGGTTTCTGATAAAAATCGAGAGGTTCTCAAGTTGCGGGAGCCGACCGAGGAGGGTGATCAGTTGCTCTGCGGGACCAGAGTAGCGAGTGAGTTGCAGAGTTGTGCATGCCAGCTTGAGGTCGGGTCTCAGCTTCAGAGCTACATATTAGTTCATACTCTGTAAATTGGTGGTAATTCAAGGATAACTTACAGGTGCCGGCACATGAATGACAATGCTATTGAGAGCCAGTGTCTCGAGCTGCTGGATGTCTTTGCACCAGAAAATAAGACCCATGCTAGCGCTGGCTCCCTGGTCAAGATGGAGATGGCGCACAGTCGGCATATCGCGGAGGAAACGGCTGACGGTTTTAATGATATCCTGCACATCTACGCCCACCCGAACGTTGAGCGAGGCCACGTTTGGCAGTTTCATGTTGGCGGTAAGACGATTTACCCTGCCAAGCGGTCCGACCTTCGTCGTCTGCAAATCGATCGTGAGGAATTTGCACATGTTCCTCAATCCTGGGTTTTGGTGCAACGTGAGGGTCTGCCTGCCCATGGTTTTGCTCTCCGGGCCCGAAACCACTAATGAAACCTCGGAGTAGAGGAGGCCCATTGCGATGCGGTTGAAGACTCGGCAGACGAGTGCCAGGCGTGCCAAGTCGGCGCACACAATCATTCGCTGTTCTCCGAGTTCGTGCCTCCGCTGCCCGGGAAACCCGGCCGCGTCGTCGATGATGGTGAGCAACAACTCGTCGGGGAGAGAGAGAATGGGCATCTTGAGGACATGAGTTCAAGAAGAAAGTTTGGTGTGCAGTGATTGAAATGATCTGGAATAGACTTAATGGGGGGAAAGCGCGAGATGCAACAAGCTTGGAGGAGTCTAGGGTTTTTGCACGGCCGAAGTGTGTGTGGGGAGGAAGGAGACCGGCGGATCGCGAGCTGGAGCTCCTCATCACGGTTGATCAACTTCAATTCAACAAAAGAGGAAGGCACGTAGAAGATGTCCCCTGAGCAGCTCTGCCAGGCCAGCGTGCTTGCGCGATCTGCGCATCGATAAGGCGGCTTATCTTTCCACACTCGAGATTCACACGCCGTGTCACCAGCAGAGGAAACTTGGAATGCGTTGGGCGTTGGGGGGCAGCCTTTCGTTTGTTCTGTTCTACTTTCACAGTCTCCTTGAACACAGCTAGTCAGTCCTTAATGTCGGTATCACAGAGGAACTGAAGCTCTTCCTTATTGATCACCAGCCAACTCTTCGGGTCTTGGGGTGCATGTGAACTTTCATCCGTCCATGGCAAGTAGAAAATGAGACCGTGTGGATGTAATTACACATCATTGTGTGGCCAAACAACCGGCTGTTATCGGATGGACGGCATCTTGTCGGAGGAACCCCTTGTCGCGATAAAACAGTAAATGCCCGTCCAGGTCGGAGAGAATCGAAATACAATTTTCTATTACGGCCTGGTGAACATTGGTCAAAAGAGCGCCAAACAGGGCCCTTTGTACTTGACCGGCACGGTTGCCAGGTTCTTGCTCAGGTGCTGCGCTGGTTTTGTATTCCTACTTTACCTACTAGTACCTACCCGGCCAAATGCGTCCAAGTTGCAGACCAAAATTTGCAGGTGATCTGTTTTGCGGAAGCAGTCAACTATGGTGATGGTTGCTTTCCTGATGGAGCTGTGGTCTTCCGTTTTATAAATCTCAGCCAGCGTCAGCCAGCGCCCAGTTCTCTTGCTCAACATTGACTCTTTTGGCAAACCTCCCACCCGCATATTGATCACGCTCAAGCCAATCGGCGCTGCATTCTAAATTCAATCCCAAAGTTTACCAATGAAAGATATCAACAAGAAATTCATCACCTATGCACCAGGTTGAAGACAATATACTCTCCCGCCCCTTACAGCTCAAGTACGAGCTTCCCGCAAATTCACCTCCGTTCTTAGAGGTCTGAGCTCCGAATCTGGAGCGAATTTTACGCGGCAATATCCGCCTTGCTAGATACACTCCCCGGCTGAGCCCTGCCTCCCTCAAACCCACCCAATAGGTACTAGACGAGAACCAAAAGAATTAATTTTAGGAACATATTTACTGTGTATGTCAGCTCTGCAGATGATATGCATCTCGGGGAGTCAAAGCTGAGGGCCAGAACATCACCAACAGGGGAACTGCATAAGAGGCGTCGGGCACCACCACCTTTCATTCGTGCCCTCACTTTGGACGGCACAGAACAAAGAGTCCGAAGCGCGCCACTTCATGTGGTGTTACACATTCGAGAGCTGAAAATCCCAAAGCATCACCTTGCTTGATTATCACTGATTTATCACCGATTACAGTGCATCGGCAGTCTGCTAAGCAGGCCAATTCCCCACACTCGACAACTTCCACATATACTTACCAGCAGCCACTCGACCAAGTGTCGTGTCGAGCGCTTCAAGCTCACTTTGCAACGAACCTAACCTGAGCCATCGCCTCCAGAGTCCTCACAAGAAACACCCGACACCATCATGGCCCGACTTACTTCCCTGCTCATCCTCCTCTTCGCATCCTACACAACCGCGCTTCCTCCCAACTCCCAACAACCCCTCGCTGGCTGGACTGCCCCTGTTGCAAACCAACCTCTCGTCTGGGGAAGTCACAACCGCACCGCGATAAACCCCTCACAGGCTGTGACTTGCACCGCGCGCCAAGCCAAACTCTTCGTTCGGAACAGCAGCCCCCATGAAGTCCTCAGCACCGTCCTCACCTTCGCAGTCCCCCTCCAGACGAAGTACTGCTGGCTTGAGTTTGTCGCGCCGGCCGGTGCAAAGAACGATTTCCGCCTGAGGGTGCATCTGCTCGAAGCACCGCTGTCATGCCCGTTTCCTGCCCCTGGACGTCCCATTCCGAAGCCGAGCGAGGCTGGGTACTTCAAGGTTACGCCCAAGGGCGGAAACGCAACGTGGGTGGATCGGATCAATTGGGACCTGAACTATCCGGGGTTTTCAAAATGTGTGAATCTGGCCAAATTCCAGGGCGTCGAACTGGTGCCGCAGGAGGGCGTCGGCGATATTAATCTGGTGTGGAACCAGGGAGACGAGGCGGGTCTTAGGTTGATGGTGTCGGATTGACCACGGCACCTACCTTACCGAATGTTGCTGTGTCTGACAATGGGGTGGAGTGACTGTCACCAGATTTGCTTCAGACGTATTCAGAAGAAGTTAAGCTGTAGATACTTTGCTGAGAAACGACATGACAGTATCAACAAACCCGAACTACGAAGTACAAAGAATCACACTACATCACTAAGTGACAGTATACTTCGAATTCCCCCCTGCGTTCCCCCACCCCTCCGTCGCCAACACCTGATAGTCATGTTGCGACCCCAACTTCAGCCCCGCCTTCTCCCACGCCGCAAAGTGGTTCGCCATCGTAACCGTCCCGCTGCCAGGGCGCTTATCAACCCGGTTGGAGATATACTGCCAGAAGGTCTGCGTGCCCGCAATAGACGGCTGGCTGACTTGTTGATGCTTGTAGATCTCGTACGTGCCCCCGTCGCTCTGGACGGTGCCGAGCTTTTGGCCCTGGGCGGAGCCCTTGCCGTTCGAGGTGTACTCTTGGACGTAGTACTCGATGAGAGGGTTGCGTGTCCAGCCGTAGATGGAGACTAGAACGGTGCCGGAGGTTTGTTGGGTGCTGCCTTCGAAGGTGATATTTCTATGGAGAGGGGGTTAGAGTCGAGGGAGGTTGAGAGGAGGTAAGGGGAGAGGGGAGAGGGGGGAGAAATACCTGGCGGTGCCCTTCTTCCATCCCTTGCCGACGACGAAGTCGCCTGCGCCGGAGAAGGACACGGAGTAGCCGTTGTTGGAGGGCTGGAAGTTGACGTTGCCGCCGGTCTTGTAGTTCTGGTTGTAGTCCAGCTGACGGCGTGCGAGGTTGTGAGGGCCAACCTCGAAGTCAGGAGCATCAGGGGCAGCCTCGGCGGTAGGGGCGGCGAGAGAGCCCGAGATAGCTGCGGCAGCGGCGACAAGGTAGGTAAAGGCGACCATGGTGCTGGAGGGGAAGACACTGCTTCTGTGGGCTGAGGCGATGTGCTTGTCGGTCAGGATAGTGGGAAGCCATATGCCGGAGCGTCATGTTGATTTATACCTGCCTGCCAGTGCTTTCCGGGCGTCTTTCCTCCGGTTAATGTGATCCGGAGACATCTTTTCATTGCTGGCTCATATGGAAAATGTCGAGGTCAAAACACCGTCCAATGTGTGCTAAGATGCCTCCCTCTAAAGCGCCCCAATAGGTTGTAAAAATAACCTGGAAATCCTGAAACACATTAGTATCTGTGGATGGATGGGAAATGAGAGCCCCGCCACCCAACATCATCGCTGAGATCCTCTGAAAGAAACGCTGCGGAAGCTTCGAGGCCGCGAACAGAAAAGGCGGGCGAAAGTTGTCTGATACGTTGATTGAAGGCCGGCCGGCAAGCTCGCTGCTTACTCGGCCCCGTGATACTTGGCGGCTGTTTTCCAACACATCGGTCATGGGATATATTGGAGGAGGCATTAAAGTGCTGGCACTGGTGAAACTTTGCGGGGGATGTCGGTAGTGCTTGCCGGCTGCAAGTGCGCCACTCCCGCGGGGATGACGGAGCCCTCTGCCCCGTGCTGTCCCGCCGTCAAGCGGCTCATCCCCACCTGAATAAATTACCATAAATTAAGTCAGTGCGTTTCACCAGCTTTTTGCAGCCTGCTGCGCGGTTTTGTTCACGTCGTCGGAGGCTGTCGTTGCGACTCGCCGAGGTCGACCTGGGAAAGTGGTGATGCCAAGCAGCACCCGAAAACGACAAGCTTTTTCACACAGCGCTTGGCCTCTAAAACGAGAGCTTGGCTTCGAAACATGCGCTGATGAGATCCCGACGGGAAGGTTCAAATTCGAGCCAAGCTCTTGGCCGACGGGACGACAATCCCTATGTTCGACGCCGATCTGTGAGGTGACGATCGGACCGGCCATTGAAAACCTGGCAGGCTAGCAGCATTGAACAAGTCGCGCCGTATTTTTTTGGATGCTTCCCTTGCCGTGCCTACCTACTCGCCTATGAGCAATCAACCGGGCTGTTTGGCCAAATCGCGTCGACGGTCGGCAAGACAACGTTGAAGCAGCTGATATGCGCTGCAATTGGACGGCTCGATGCGGGGACTTCGTACGAGTGGGTGTCTCGCTTCTACCTACCTATTTACCTTGAGCAGATGACCACAATGAGCCTGATTTTACGAAGTGAGACCTTTCGCTCCAGCCGTGGGTGCCCATCTCGGCGTCTGCTGCTCGCTACGAGGGGATCAAAATGGGGACCGAAGAGTGGCGGTCGGAGTACAAGTTGAACCACAAGGTCAATTTGACTTTCCTCTTTACTATCAAGAGACCAATATTTCTGCCTATTTCTGCCTGAGTGCCCGCAGACCCACTTCAACTAGGTGCTTTGGTATTTTAACCCGCCTCCCTCTCATCCTTAACCTTGACCAAGCTGAACTCAGTGTTAAGCTTGGAGGCGCTTGAACCACTGTACTTGCCCTCGATTGGGGTGTCAATGTAGAAGCCATTGCCGTAATCGGCCCTGAGGTAGCCGGACCACGGGATGTCCGAGACGGACAGCGCGGTATAGGTGGCCTTGTGGCTTAGCTTGTAGCCGGGCGGAATGGTGACCTCCTGTTCGCTAGCGAATTCCCTCCCGGAGGACTTTTCCGTCGCGTTTTCGGCCGTGTGGGAGTTGCTCGTCTCGGTGTGCATCTCGAAGCCAAGCTTAGTGCTGGCGCCCACACCAAAGGCTTCGGCGCTGACCTCGACCTCCATCGAAGCGCTGTAGCCCGAAGTCATGGCCTTGCTCTCGATCACACTGATACTGCTGCTCACGTTGGCGGTATACCTCCATGTCAGCTTAGCTTTTATGTCGTTCTGGGTGAGGTTGCGGGTGATCCCTCGGCCCACGTCCTGCACGGGCACCTCCTTGGTCGGCAGCTCTTCCGGGTAGTCGACCTTCTCGACCTTGACCTCGTATCGGAGTGGAGGGGTGGGACCCCAGATTGGTGTGAGCTGGTCCACGTAAGAACCTGTGCGTACGTGGAACCCGATGAGAATCATGCCGGGCGGCGCCACCCAACGGAATGGGTCGCCGTGAACGCCACCAGCCACGAGATGGTCGTGCTTGGAGACATGGGTTTTGGCATTTGTGGTGATAAAGTGCAGGCGATGCACCCTTCCATTAGGGGTTGCGTGGCCCTCGACGGACGTGATGTGCTCGTTTTCACCGAGGGTGGTGACGACCTTCCTGCCAGGATTTTTCCCATGAGCGCGCCCCGCCAAGGTCTCGCTGGGACCACGCTTGTAGTTGATTTGGTGTCTAAGAAGCTCCTAGTTACCGCCGTCATCCTTCTGATTGTCTTAAACGGTGATGCTACTGATGCACACGCCGAGGGGGTTCGGGATCGTGGCGAGGTCGCTGTTCATGTAGCCCCCGAGACCGCCCTTAGGCTCACCAAGGCCGAGGACGGCGGTCTTGTTTTCGGAATCACGCCAAAGGGCCTGTGTTGAGATAAGCGCTCCGTCAAGAAGAATGGAACTTGTGGCGCGCGAGACTTACACCAACTTGACGCACCCATGCGTCGGCGGATCCCCGCAGGCCGGCAAGAACGCGGACCTTTCCCGATTCGGGCCTCATGAGCTTGGCATCGGGTTGCGTGGGAAGGCCAAAAATGCAGCGGAAGTCGCCATCATCGGCGCCGCCATACCGCGGCGACATGCGTTCCTTGGTGGTCTGAAACTGTATAGCGCGGATGGTCTGCTCATAGTCCCAGATATAGACTCCCAAGATATCCTCGCTTGACTGATCCGTGTGCGAAAGTAAAGCGGTTAGTTACGGGAGAGAAAGAACGGGCGGGGGATGTCCCGGAACGTGTTGCATGTTGGCAACTGTGTCGTCTGCAGTGCCTCGACGGAAACACTGACGCACAGCCGATTGCTAATTTCCCTATCCCCGACTCATGGTAGGATCAGATGCAGACTGGAACGGAGAACAAGATGTTTGGCGGATCAATTCTACCTGTGGCAGCCTTGTTAACTGACAAGAAGCTTGAACACAAATGCTGTGGACTGATGGGCCAGCATCTCAATCTTAACCCTTTTCACGAGCCACTTACCAGAATGGCTGCTGGCCCAACCTCCGAGGTTATGGCCTGTCTGGCTCTCCCAGCGATTTCAACAGAGCAACGACCCAGCGAGAGTGAGTGTGTCTGTTCGTTTCAGGGGGCCCCAAGGGGAGCTCGTTAATCGTCTGCTGGATATGTCTCCGGGTTTTCCTGGGTAGGCACCTATGTGCATGAGACTATCTGGCCGCGTTCCTTGCCTTGCGTGCAGGAATATCTCGTCTCGTCGATCAATTACGGCTGAAACTGCGCAGCATCGGGCCTGTCATTGTACGGGGCATCGGCAAAAGACGCCTTACACGTCGTTTTGGATTTCAGGTATGTTGCTGGGGCTATGTGGCTGGCATTCTTGAGAATTTGCGGCTTTTCTACACGGGAAGTTTGGTGGAAAGGGCAACGGTTCCGGAAGGTTTGGTTTGGCGCGCCTCGTCTCAATCTAATGAGGGAAGGTCAATGGTATCGGAGCACATAAGTACACATAAAGCTTGTCCCAAGCAGCGCGTCTTGGTCAAGGTTTGTGAGAGGTAGGCGAACGGGAATGAACTGTTGGGCTCGGCATTGGGTAACGTCGGCGTTGGCATTGAGGTGGCGTTAGCGTTTGGTTGAGGTTCCACGGTCGCGGTTGCCCGGCCACAACCTTCCTCACCGAGCACGGACGCCTTCCCCAGGACCTTGGCGTGGCTTTCAATTGAAACTGCCGACAGGTTCCCGCCCCGACCTTCGGATCCCACACCACACCACACCACCCCCAACCGATCCCGTCAGACCACCCAATTGCAGCAACACTTCCACGCTCCTTCTCACAATGCAGTTCAGAATGGAAATCGACAACCCGCGGAAGAGGTGCCGCGCGCATGACGATGACGAGGAGGACCACGCGACAAAGAAGACGCGCTCCGACACGTACGCGTCGGCACGCGACTCCGCATCCCCAAGCCCCAGCGACAGTGCCGCCTCGACGCCCGCAGCGATTGACGAGAGCCACGACCCGTTCTTTTCCCGAGCTACCGCCCAATCCGGGTCCACGATCATCTCGGGGTGGAACCAGGCACGGCGGAACGAGGATTTGCGACAGAGCTATCCGTGGCTTTACAGCACCAGACAAGTGAGCGAGCATTGGCAATTGGCGACCCTTGGACCCGTTTCCGCAGTTGTACTAACAGCGTGCTTGCAGTCATAATTCAGAGGGATGCTAGCCATCTGACCTACACCTCAATTGCAACACGCGGCCCGAAATCCGATTCCTGGAAAGGCGATTTGGAGGCCCAAGCAATTGCGGCGGCGGCGAGGTTTGAAGGAGCACCGTCATCTGTAATAATATCGCATGTAAAATCAGCGTTTCTTTCGAGTTTCAGGGACACATGTACAACGCACCGTTCGCTCGGTTTTAGTCGAACCTTCAGCAGCAGCCTATAAGCCTTGGGTGTTTATTCATTTTCTTGCTATCGACAGAAATACACTGGGAATCATCTGGTTTGATGAATTGGCCACCCGCAAACGCACACATTCTTGATGGGTTTTGCGTCCCACCTCATCTCACGTTGGGCTTGATTTGAACCACGTGGACGCAGAAAGGCCTCGCCCCTTCGGCTTTGCGAGTCTCCAAAACTTCCGGCTGTCCGAAAATACTACACCCTCACTACCTGCTGGCGTGTTCATTCCCACGACTGTGGCCGAGGGTCTTATCGTTTCTGAAGCGCTACCGGACACACTCTGGTCCAAGGAAGTCTGTTCGATATCGGCATCGTCGCTGCTGCTCTCCGGCGCCGGATCCCCTCTGTCTGGCCATACTAGGCGCTGGAAAATGCTCCTACGTCCAAAGGCAACCGCGCCAGATTTTCCTAGGAGGTCGTAAAGCTTTCTAGTTGGCTCCGATCTTTTTCTGTGAATTTTTAATAACGACTCAGGCAGCAGGACTTGTGCTTGGTCACAAGACCGCATTCTTCGGTCACGACATGCGCAGGGCTGAAACAGTCCGTCCGGTTCCCAAAAGACACCGGGAGCGAGCTTGGGGGGTTGGGCATCTGCATTACCCTCCTGGCGGAGTATTTTGGCAAGGTCGTAAGCGCTGACAGCAAGATGGTCTCGGTACTTTGGCAACGTTGACCACATGGAGCATACGTTGACCTGATCGACGGGCTTGATCAGCTCCCCAAAGCCCTCCCCGAAGAGGGTAATTGCCTTGATAGCGCGTGTAAAGTCAACCCAAGACTTGCCAGCGCCACCAAAGACCTCGAGTTGGACAACCCTTGCAGAGACTGCTCGTCGTCCAGCGACGTCCATGAAGCGGAACCCTTCCAGATTGCTCCTTGGCGTACACTTGAGCGGAATACCTCCCGAGAAAACGTCGAGACTAGCTTGGTGGTCGATAAGCTGTTCCAAGACGCATGCGATCTGGGTAACCCGATCTTGCAACAACACACAGCTGGTAGATCTGTACTCGGTCTTTGTGCTATTGCCATCTCTGGCGGCTTCTTCGACATAGATGTCATCCAGCCTGGGGAAAATGGGCCGCCTCAAGTTATGCGCATTCCGAAGAAAATTTACCGCTGCTTGTGGGCTTGATGGGTCTGGGTCTTCTTGCAGATCGGACAAAGCAACCAGACATTCGGCCGCGAGCTCGCTGTCTTGGTCGTGCTTCAGAGACGCTCTGACGAGGTGAAGCAGAACGTGAAGGCCGTTGGAGAGCCAAGCTCTGCGATCCTGGACATCATACAGGACCACGTATGAGCTGGACAGCCCGATCAAAGAGTCGAAGTATGTGAAACCAGGCGACTCTCGCTTCACGAGGGGCGATTTATCCTTCCGGCCCACGGAAAACTCTGCGCCTGCCGAGAGAAATCCTGGGCCGCCGGAAATGATAAACTTTTCGAGCGCACAACCGGGACCAACAAAATTAGGACTTGACCAGCCGATGTCATACTTTGCGAGTGGCGAGCCTATTGGTAGCCGTCAATAAATACCTACTTACCAGTACCGGTAATCGGCTGATTAGGTATGCGAGCAGCGGGCCTTACCGATATTGTAAGACACATTCGCCGACCAGCCCAAGATGTGTCGCGCAGCGCGGATCCTCGGCAAGTCGCCAACTCCTTCTACCTCGAGACTAGACAAAATTCGCGGATCTGAGTACGGGAGGCGGCTGCCATCGTCGTTGTAGATGAAGTGCCATTGCAGTATCGAGCCTCGGGAATCGGCCAAGACTATTGCCGCGTTGAAGCCTTTCAGAACTGCCCGGTTGTTGAAAACTGTCAAGCGCGTTGCATTGACAAGGATGCACATGGCCTCCAGCGATATTTCTAGGCCTGGCATGTCAGCAGGTCTTCTTGGTACCGGAAACCCTTCTGCCACCGTCGGGTTTCTGAAGAGCTGCTTCCAGCAACTGCTGTCACGGACTTGGGGCTGCCGCAGACTGGGATCGGTCGCGGTTCCTTCTTCACCGATTGTCAGCCCAGCCATGCTCCTTGCTAGGGAACCTTTGAGCGGGTCTTCCTCGACAAACTCCAGAGTGAGGCGAGGTATCAGCTGCTCTTGCAGCGAGTCGCCCGCCGACTGGAACTGAACTAATGGGAAACTAGGCCTGATGAGATCGCACTCTGAAGATTCGCGCAGAGCGGAACCAAGCCAAGCCAGAACCTGGATGGTTTCACACAGGGAATCGAACAGTCCGGTGCAATCAAACCTAGTTGACTCTCTTTCGATGATACTAATTCCAATCTTCGTGCCGTCGGATAGCAGTTCTGAGCATTTCTTAGCGACGCACCGCCACCTAGGTCGTTGGGTCGAATGAGCTTACTCTCGGTAGTTTTGGAAGGGAGCTCTGCGAGATCGCTCCCGACTGAGTCCATCGCTTCGACCAGTCCGGATACAACGGCCTCGCCGACCATCGGCCATGTTTGTCTCACATACTGCATGCAGGTTAGGAGTTGGATGTTTGTATCAGCGCCGCTGATGGTCAATGCCGTGAACAGAGAATCGGCAGCTTCGTACCCCTGTTTTTCAACAAAGGATAGGGGGTCCCAATGCATCATCACAGAAACAGACTGTATTCGATGCGCCTGGCTGCCCGAAGAGCCGCGCAAACCGAAGGACATGGTGTCCCAGATCGAATTCAAAATAGTCGCGTTGCTGTAGTCCAAGAGCTGTCGGGTTTTTATCGCGCTTGTTAACCATTCATATGACACCGTTTCGACAGCGTGCTCAATCCTTGATTTGTCGATCCGGCTCATATCAACCATCTCGGTCGTATCAGCGCAACGGTCTCCTTCGAATACATCTTCGCTCGAATCTGGCTCGACCTCATCATCTGGGTGCGGTGTTTCGGGCTCCTCTGAGTAGGATATCCATCGAGCCATCAGCTCTTCGATAGACATATTGTCCACAGCACGACCCTTAGGTTGGTTGCCTGACAGGGTGCTCGTGTCATCGCCATCCGGAGTCTTTACCCGCGCCTCTTCGACGATGGCCTCGATGGCTTCGGTAATTCGACTAGTATCTTGGTCAGCGCGGGCTTCCCCCAGACACCCCCTTGGGCCAGCCAGTCACTTCATACCCTTTGTTCCTTCTCACGAATGTGCCCACGTCCTTATTCGGGGTCGACTTTTCCTCAGCTGCCACCCGAACAGCAAAGCTACGAAGCAGGTCCGGAAGACATTTGATGAGGTCCGAATGAATGGTCTCTAGCTTTGTAGACTCATGCAGCTTTCGGGCGAAGGCGTCAACATAAGTATCGACTTGGTCCCTCGATAGATGGAGGGACACGTCATCGGTGACCACAGATCTGTCGTCAGCACCAACATCGCCAGTCCCTGATGATGGCTGCTCCGGCTCGGCGGTGACGCCGGGAACCGATGCACTGCCGTACCCCGAGTCATAAATTGTGGTCGCTCCGCGGCTAGGGGCTGCAGGTTGCCTCGAGGGGGGTAAAGGCCCTCTGTCCCCTTGGTCAACCCCCGAGCCTCTCTCGGCAATCCCGTGTTTCCACCCGGCCGGTAGCCCGTCGAATGAGAGAGAGGGATTTAAATCCAGTTTGCATTCTGGGCAGCGATGGTGAGAAATGCAGGTAGGGTACGGGCAGCTGGGGATGATGGCGATGGAGTAGGGCCCGCTGGAGCACTGGCAGCAGGACCACAGAGCGAAGGCCGGCTCGGCCTTACCCCTGGTCCGAGACATTGCATACCGCCCTAATCTTGACGCTAGGTAGTACAGAAGGCTGTGCTGCGAGGGCGTGCGTCTTTGGGCATCCGGCCTTGGAAGTCCGAGTCGCGGGGAGTTTTGATTGAGGAACCTAGTTGCTCCAGCGTCAGATTGTGCCAACTGTGCCTCGCCATCACGACGTTGGCTCCGTCACGGGACCTGGACATAACCGCCTCCCTTTTTGGAAAGAGGGGAAGAGCTCCGCCAACGTGTTGATTGGCTGAGATCCATCACTTTCTACGGCCCGGCAGTTGGAGAAAATAGCACCATACAGTACCAGATAAATAACCTCACCTCTTTACCTAGATTCGCATCTTTCTTTGGGCTTGTCGAGGCACCAGGGCCTTGCGCATCAGCACAGGTTACGGAAGGGAGAGTTTTGGTGGAATCAAAACCCCAACGGTGACGTCGAGGTGTGACCGCAGAAATGCCAGTTGAAGCAAATCAAAGCCATTATTCATACCATGCACAACAACCCTCTAAGAAAACCAACACCAAACGGACGGAACTAACCCCCAAAATTTGGGAATTGATGCAAAACGGGTCCGGTCTACAAACAAGGCACCCCGCATCCAAGCCACATCCCTCATCATTGAGCGGGAGTTGACTTGCAGCGCTGCATGACATCCAAGAAACTTGAATCTCTTCAAGGAATTGGAGCAGGCGGCTTGCTCAAAGGTCCGGTGGTTCGGCGGTGTATGACAGGAAGTCTGCATCCAACATCATGCAGCTCCTTGCATCCCAGTGTCACTTCGGCGACTTTTCGCGGTAGCAGCGCCAGACGCCAGAAAGGGTGACACAGAAGGGGTAAAGACTTAAGTCCTTATTTGTCTAGTAATACATGTCAGTACAAAGGCTGAAGTTGAAGGAAAGGGTCTCTTATCTCCATGTGGAAAAAGAAGTTATTAAAATCCTCACATGGTCCTGTTCTGGAACGGTAAGGCCTGGGGTTGTCATATCACACGCCTTTTTAACATACCGAAAGGCCTTTTCAGCCTTCGTGTAGGTGTTTTCAGAATATGAGATGACCTCTTATAACGAGAGCTATGGGCGGTCTTTGTAGTAAGAAGGTGTTTCTTGCACTACCTAAGGGGTCCCTCCCTCGGCCTTCGTACACACCGTCAGATTAGCAGAACGTCGCTGAAGAAAGTATTGTTGGCCATTGCCTCGCCATCCATCAACCCATATAGGTATGCGGGCCCAAGGAGACAATACGCCTGGCTGTCAGCTGATTGCCGACGAATAATAAAGGGCACATGGCCTCCAGCGAATACCACAACGATGTCGCCGAACTTGATGTTCTTTGGCCCTAATCCAGGTCTGCCCTCACTATCGACAAAAGCGCGGCGTCCATAAACTTTCCAGGGCTGACGGTACCCCCAAGACTGAGAGGAAACCCAGGCTTCTTTAGCTTCGTCATCTAACTCCGACGGGGGCGCCACTTGACCCATCAGAACCCTAAATCCGTGAAGAAACGCGGGTGTGTCTTCCGAGTTTGGGCGTTGAAGAAGGCCAAAGTCTGCAATCGCGACTTTCCATATGTTCTCAAGTCTGTCAGCTTTAACAGAGTCTTTCTCATGGTTTTCGTTGCTTGGGGCGGCCCCGGACTCGGGCGATTTCTCAATCATGTGCCGCAGATCGAACAGCCAGTCTCGACAGTCGGAGAGAAACCCTGGCGCGGTCGGAAGCGTTGTGAGCTCTCGCCCGATCTGGCCAATATTCCCGAGAACAATTCCAGGAAAGGAAATTACTGGCTCCTCGTAGACGGAATTCTTGATTCGTGAACGCGAAGCCCATTTTGACCATATCGATCCCTTGCTCGCGTCATAAGGATTCCGATCCTCGCTGCTTAAAGAGACGTCACCGATTATGGGGACTCGCCCAGCAGTCCAATTTGGAACCCACGAAGGCAGCCCCTCAGCCGAAAGACTTGTCTCACGGCAAAAGCTCAGGATATCCGGTCCGTGTTCCTCCAGCAGCACCTTAGCAACCGCAAAGAGGATTTTGCCGAGCGTCGAGTTCGGCGAATAGTCGACCGGTATCTTCTGGCGGTCTTCCAGCCGCATCATCCCTAAAAGCCCGTATATCTTGTCCCTAGGGTCTGTAGCCTGGATCGAGTCGTCTGACCCCGTCCCAAACGAAGTCCACATAATTGTCTCCAACAAAGACATCCCGCCGTGCCCGTTTCCCTGTCCGCAACCTTCGCCACCCTCAACTAAACTGCGCTTATATCCATCCGAAGCGAGCCCTAGATGCGCAATATTCGGATAAATATCCCCCAAAATCTCATACAGCCTCCGATGCTCCACCGCCGTGCTCGGGTTCAGCACCATCCACTCAAACACCTGCATGCACTCGCGGACATCAGCCCACGGGGCGCTTATCTGAATATCTTCCCCACAGAGTACCAACGCCTCTCTCGCCAGCACCACCTCCTGAATAATCCAAACGCGTCTCCACCAGCTTCTCTCGCGGAAGAATCGCCAGATGGCTTCGAAATCAAACCCCTGTCGCGACGTCTGAGAAATCCCCGTGAGGCTGTAATCCCGCACCGTCTTCACAAACGCCGCGATCCGGGCGTTACCTCCTCCGGGGACATTGCGCACCTGCTCCCGAAAGAGAACCCCCAGTTCGCGCACTGCCCGAAGAGCGCCATAGTCAGGCTCGGGGCCCAGCCAGACAATGACCTGTTCGGCCTGGCCGTAGATGCGAGCCATCATGCCGACTTGGACGTTCTTCTCGGCAGTGTCGGATTGGTTGATGCACAGGGCGTCGATCCAGATGTATCCTCTGAGGCCTTGGCGGTGGAGGCGGGCGAGGGCGCTGTGGAGGTTTTGCGTCACTGCGATGGTGTGGTTGTCAACGGTGATGTGTGGTCTTTCGGAGGGGTTGCCCCAGACGTAGGAGAGCGCGGCGAAGGATGGGGTGGGATCGGAGTCGAGGGAGGCGTGCACTAGTTTGAGGGCCCATGGCTGGGATTTATCATCGGAAGGGGCGGATTGCAGAGACAGAAGCCGAATTTCGTGTATTTCGGGCCGAAGGGGCAGATAGGGGTAGGATGTCATTGTTGGCCTGTGTAATTGGAATTACAGCCTCCTTACAGGTTCTTACTTGCGGGTTCGGCTGTGTCCAGTTTGCTTGATGAGATGAGTCGGGGAAAGAGAAACCTGACATGGTCTTGACCGTCGACGCCTAACGCCATGGATTGCCCCGCTTCTTCGCCTTGATGGACGAAAGGAAGCACTGTGCGAATCAAGACAGTGCCCACAAAACCGCACTAACCAAATCGCTCGCTTGAAAGTCGCACCTGCCAAGCCGCCACCCCCTTTTTGCTTTGTTTACAGACATCACCACAGGCCCCACAATACCCCTTTCTCTAGGGTCAACTACACCCGCGTAAAAACATGAAGTAAATTAAAACTTCATTCCGAGCCCTCTAATCTTGCGCCATCAACCAGCGCTCGCAACTGGGGGAACTCCTCCGCCAGGCGCCTCATAGCATCCAACCTCTGGTCCCACATAACCTGGTCCCTTCTACTGATCCTCGGCACAGATGCACCAAACTTTCCCAACACCATAGGTCCTAGAAACGGCGCGGCTAATCCCCCAGTCCCTAAAATCGCCATGGCACCCATAGCTGTCGCAAGACCTGCGCTCAGTTGCGCCCTAGGGACCAAGAACTGCTCGAACCGAAGAGTCTCCATCGTCTGGAAGAGCTCTTTGCACTTCTCCACTACCTTAGGGCCTACGACGAGGATTCCCAGAAGTAAGGCGAAGTCGATATCGTTCCAGGAGATGTTTCTGTACTCCCAGCCTTTCCGGAGGGTGTCAGAGTCTGCCATCACTGTTAGTGTCTACCGGGGTGTTGAATGTGCGAATGTTAACTCACGATGGTTGCACGCATCAAGCACATCCCTCCCCTTACCTACCTCAACAAGCCCAAGAACCTCAACCCCAAGAACTTTTCTGACTTCATCCTCCGACCACACCTCCCCCTTCTGCCAATCATTCTCCCCCCTGATATCCCAGTACCGGCCCCTCGCCAGCTTTGCCGAAAGAGCGGTAGTTGAAGATTCCCAGACGCTTTTCTCGATGAGGCAGAAGGAAAAGTGGGTGTCGGCCACAAGGGATTCGATCATGGGCGGAATGCATGATGTGGATGTGCTCTGCCAGGGGAGGGCAGAGGGCGAAGGTGTCTGCCATGGATCCATATCCATGTCCATGTCCATATCATCCCAGAATGTGGTCTTTGGTCCGAAGGAACCATAGCCGTGGACGGGTGGTGTTCTGATGAGGAGGCCGTACCAATTCGTGTTGCGGTGTTTTTGAGGAGTAATAATTGACGATTTTGGTGATTTTGATGGAGTTTGTTCGCAGAGCGATTCTATAGGCAGGAATTAGTTCTTTCCGTGATAAAACTGGGTCAGGGTCAGCACCTTGTAGCGTCCCGGGCTCAAGATAATCCAACGATACCCTCAGGCAGCGAATTATGAAGGCGCGAACCAGCCCCCAGACATCCTGCGTCAACCGCGCAGCCTTGATATTCTCAACCACCACCTGCAAGCTCTCAACCACAATCTGCCCGTGGTTTTTCCCACCCACGACACTCACCCTTTGCACCCGCAAAGCTCCCCCCGAAACACCCCCGCCCCCACTCCCACCACCAAGATACCCCTTCAACCAAGCAGGAATCCCGTCCCACGCCTCAATCCCGGCCTCTCTCGCGTCGAATACCAACGCCGTGACCCAG
>Ga0247780_1000982_pt1 | contig 21008 bp, 19 predicted proteins | sample UWRJL079202R5_FD_179927 | JGI IMG/M metagenome (GOLD analysis project Ga0247780, IMG submission 179927) | Plant litter microbial communities from Arlington Agricultural Research Station in Wisconsin, United States - UWRJ-L079-202R-5 | ecosystem: Environmental > Terrestrial > Plant litter >... | reverse complement strand
GGCTCCCCCATGACAAAAAAACAGGTACACCAAGATGTTCGAATGCAAGTCCTTTAGTCAAAACACGACCAAATAATTTGAACAAAGTACCAGAATATACCCCAAAGACATGAAAGAGTTTTTGCTAAATTTTATTTGAAAAGATCAAGTTATTGTGGTGCTATCTCAATTGCAATTCTTCCCTCAATAATGATTTTGGGAGGGGTTAAGGTTTTTGGTGTACCTGTTTTTTTGTCATGGTGGAGGGTGGAAATGCCAGGTGTGAGATAAAAGATTGACCCGGGGTGATGTCATGGGGGCGATCTTGCTGGTCTGCCGTAGCCTCAAAAGGCGCAGGCAAGTCCCATATTCGGCCGGTTTTGGGGAAGACACGCCGTACTTGTACAGCCCTCTCCAAAGCAGAGTCCCTCGAGTGTACTCGTACGTCAAAAAGCAGGGGAAGTACAGACTAGTCAATGGAAGTGGCCAATAGCCAACTAGCTTGAGCGGACTATGACGCCACACCCTCCTCATGAAGAACTCCCGCAGGCGCGTAGTAGGGGGTGCATATAGCAGCACGCACGGCCAGCTCCCATCACGCAAAGAATCATCCATCGCCAGCGGAAACCAGGGAGCCGCCAATTTCACCCCACACAGCCAGCGGACCTTTTCTTCCGGTGAGAGAGAGGCACTTGGTGAAATCCTGCTTCAACAACAGATTAATTTCTGCTTGCATTGCACGGTCTTACCGCACTGGCTTGCCTTGCCCTGGCCTACGCAGTTGAATGATAAATGCATCCGAACTCACTAATACACCAGAGTGCTTACTTGGCTGTCCCTGCGGTCGTTGCGGGTCTCGTCAAATTCATGCTTGGTTGAGCGTACAAAAATGCCCGCCCTTTCGCAAGTTCGCAGCAATCCGGGAGAACAGGTTTGTCTGAGCGAGTTCTATGCTCCCAGGTGAGTGCAGACCTGGCCCTAGCTTCCTCCTAATATACATAGCTGGATGTACAATCCGCTTCAGTCTTTCTTGAGGGGCAGCGTGACTTCCTGAATCCCATCTTTCGTGATGATCATCATCTGCAGACCGTCTCCAACCTCGATATGACGCTCCACTGCACCGTCGAAAGCGTCCTTGACAAGAGTCTCGACCTCGTTGCGAGACAACGGCTTGCGCTCACGCTCTTGGAGAGCGTGGCCTTCGCCGCTGCCAGGGATATACTGGTTCTTGAAGTTGACCTGGTTATCGAGAAAGGGCATTATCAAGCTTGCCGCTGCACCACCTGCACGGCACTGTTCCCGCTCGTAGCTGCCAACTGGATCGTACGAGTAGACTGCCCCCTTGCCCTGCTCATCCAGACCGCCCAGGATCGCATAGGCGTAGTACGGGAAGAAACGCTTCTGGTATAGGATGGTCGACAGTCGTTGCGCGCAAGCCTTCACGCTCATCGGCTTGCCATGGCGATATTGGTACATTTTGCAGATGGCATCGAGTCGCTCCTTCAAGGCCTCCCCGTCCGCCGCGAAACCCACCACCGAGAGAGCAATTGTCGCGTCATGCTGGTCTGCTGTCGTGCCGCCGATCTTGAACACTTTGGGGTGGTAGCGAGAATTGATGCTGTAGCCCGATGTCAGGCGGGTGTCACCCGCCATGATTGTGAAGTCGGCACCTGCGATGGCGAGCGTCGAGCCGCCGTTGTCGGTGTAGCTATGGGACAAGGTTAGCTACTGGAGCTGCAATGCCGCATCGAACATATGCTCGTAGATGTGGGGGCAAGCTCTTACGGGTCAAAACGATGTTCCCGGGCACCTTCGGGCGCCTGGGCTCGTGGCGTGTCGCTGAAGGAGTAGTTGGGCCCGTTCATGATCGGGTTTTGGCTGAACATGGCCATGATAGCGCACCGTTTAGATTAATCGGAAATCGGATCAAGGTAAAAGGACGTATGTGCTTCTGCGACGGGCAGGGCGATGATGGGAGTTTGCAAAGGTAGGCGTGGAAGCTGTTGTTTGCTGAGCTTGCGCAGTGAAGCGTGAGGAAGGCTGAGGTGTTCGCAGTGGTGCCGTGCGCGTCAGCTGCAGCCTGATCTACCCTGAGCTAGCAGGAACCAGCTGCAGCAGCTCGAGCTGCAGCTGCCGATTGATGACTCAGCAAGGACACAAGGGTTCTTGGCCACGCCAACCAGCACTGGGCAAGCTGTTGGACAATTGCGAGCCGAATCTTTTTGGGGTTACTTCTGTTGTTGTCAAGACTGAAAGTGCTGCTCATCAGTGCCTTATTCAAGTTCACCGCAAATCGATCTGGCCAACATCATCATCGGGCGCGTTCGTCCAGCATACCCCAAGTTATAGGACTTTGGGGGGCGACCCTCTTAGACTATCGTCTGAGAAGCAGCTCCTATCACCTCGATCGGCGTCTTCCTGACCAAGCTGGCTTCCTGTCCTCGTCCGCTTGTCGGGTTCGCATTTGCACCATGGCTCGCGATGTCCGAAGCCGCGCTCTGCAGCGCATTGCGGCTCTTTCTGCCACAAGTCCATCAACGCCATTCGACAGGTCAGACCTTAGCAAGCTGTGTAAGGCTGCTCCCGGCCATGCACGCTCCAACTCGGCCATCAACGGCCACCAACCGCCGCCTCCTTCCAAACTCGACGTGGGCCGCATCCCCATGGTGAGTACCGACTGGTGAGCAGCTTCATGCTTGGACTTCGGCCCGCTGATTACATGCCGCAGACAATTAGCGAGTACGAGGTTCTCCTGGCCCTCTGCAAAGCTGCCCCGGTCCTTCGGTCTTCCCAGAGCGCCCAGAAGCTCTCTCGACACCTGATCCCATACCTCCAGGATGCCCACATCCAGGCCTTTGCGGCCTCGCCGTTTTTCCGAAAGATCGAGCCGTCCCCAACGGAGTCCCTGAGCTACCACGTCACTGCGGCCTTGCTGTCTTTGGGGGTCCACCATGCCGATGTGCAACAGACAATCTCTCACAATATTACCACGTTCCTCAGCACCTGCGCCCGCGCAACCGAAAGCGTCTCCCAGGCCGACGAGGATGACCCCTCGGCCCTGGAAGATGCGATTAGGACAGCCACCATCACCACGGCCCTTCTCGGTTTTCTGGATGCGACATGCGCGCAGGCTGAGTTCTGGCGGACCGGGGGTCGTCTGGCCCTCGTATCCCGCCTCCGTGACCTGCTATCCCAATCCTTCCTGGTCACCGTGGAGACTGCCTTTTCTACGATCCGAAACTCGCATTCCCACGACCGACGCATTCGGGAGTGGAAGCGGTGGCTACGGCACTATGAAGACATTGGCCGCCCCCTAGGAGCTATGCTGCTTCAGCGGAGCTTCATGTGGCTTCTTGTTGCTGTGACGTCTCTGTTAGTTGCCGAGGAAGATGCCCTACGGGATTCGCATGTTCTCGATGTGCTCATGTCGGGAGTGGGCTTGCGCCGGCCGCTGACGTCGAAGAGCGGAGAAGCTGATTTTCGCTCTGTAGAGATCTACGCTACCGTTGCTATCGATCAAATGAACTACCTTGAGTCGAGTGCTGACTTTGACAGTCTCTCGCCAGCCAAGCAAAAGCTCGCCTTTGCCGTCAAAGCCTGCGTCCTGATCAGCTACCTCAATGCTTCCACTTTGAACGATGATGCGGCCGACAGCGATGTTCTCATGACCTGGCTTGAAGATACACTGGGGGATCCATCCGGTATGGCCGACGAGGAGTTGGCGTGTGCTGTACTGAAGTCCATGGCGTTGCTTTGCCGGGTGTCCTCTTCGTACGCGATCAATGTGAGCCGCCTCCTGCCTGCCTTCATTCTTCGCAGTGGGGCAAAAAGCCACATAGTCACTGTGGCCTCAAAGTGTCTCGCATACGTCTTGCAAATGCTCTCGAAGGACGTAGTCATCACGACTTTATACACTCTTGGCAATGTTCTGAGCCCTGGAAACCAGCACCAAGCTATCAATGGCGTTGACAGCGACTCCCGGCACGCTACACAAGATATCTCTCATCTCGGTGCGGGAAGACCATCTACAGGTAGTTCTCTATCTTTGCAGGGATCGGGCGATGAAGAGTTGTCAATGGTCCAGGGGAATGTGGTTCAGGCAATTTGTGAGATCGCCAGCACCTGCAAGGACGAGAAGATCACGGGCCTAGCTCAGTCAATGTTGGCGCAGAAAATTGTCAAATTCACCAGTCCCATCGACCCCAGGCTTGTGGTCGGAGCCGCTGCACTGGCACTCAATGGCGGTACATCGGAATTCCGGTATCTTCTAAGGGGATTGACTACTGTTGCACACGACGCGGTCGTCGAGAATAGGGAGGGAGTGTTGAATGCGGCAGGTTCCCATATCGTCCGTCCACTGTGCCGTAAGTGTAAGACTAACTGGCTTATAGGTTATGAAAGCCAGAAACCACATCTCAGCGAACGTCCGACGGGACTCTCCCCTCTACGACATTTACTTGGAGCACTTGCTTGATGGTATCATCTCCCAGGGAGACGCCCATAGTCACCAGTTCCACCAGGCCAAGGAATCGGACGTCGAGCTGGCTGCGCGTGAGATTTCTCAGCTCCTCCAACCGCTGGCCGTGTTCATGTCGGCAAATGACCTCGCCTTTGATGACGCTACCGATGATGACACGCATACAATGCTTCGAGACGCGTGGTTCAACATCGTTGTCCATGGCTTTAACCCTACAACCGAGCGTGGCGACCAGTACGTGGACGAGCTGAGAATAATGGCCATACACTCGCCGCCACTAGTGTTGGAGAGTCGCGGAGAGCAGAACGAGAGTGACATTGAGCTGAATCCCATCCTGCGGAGAGGGGAAAGCTCGGATCGTGAATCTCTTCGGAAAAAGCAGCTGGCAGAGCAGATACCGCAACGAAGCAGTGAGATCAGGGGCCTTAGCTATCGAAAGGTTATATTTCTGCAAGCCGCACATCTCGTCGAGAGCCTAAGGGCGGACTCTGGCGACTGCACCAAGGCGCTATCTTATTTCCTTGAGCCCAGCATGCGACGGGGCGATGTCAGCCGCACCATGGATGGTATCATGAATGTCGTGATGGACAGGTACCTGAAGAAAACCCTCAGCGCGTCGAACCCGACCTTCTCGGCTCAGTACGCAGCGAGCCAGCTCGCCAAGATATTCTGCGGGTGCTGCCACCGGATAGAGCGAGTTCAGCAAGCAGCGTACGGCTGCGCCGATCGCTTGATCAGGGAGATACCCTCGGCTCTTTGCCAACGGTCTTCAATATTTGCTCTTCTTGAGCTCCTCTCGTTGATGTGGTCCAGTTGTCTCGAAGCTGAGACGGATCGCTACGAGCCTAGGACCACGTTTGAATCTGCGCGAGGGGACGTCGTTGTTGAGCTTTCTGACGACTACGAATTTAGGCTCCAGACGCTTGAGGCGCTGCACGCAAAGGCAAAGACTTGGTTGACAAGTGCCATCGACATTGCCCCTGCCGACGTCAAAGGGCTTTTGCAGACTTATCTCTCCGAATATGACGATGAAAATGCTTACGGCCATATGTCACTTGGACGATCTTTTGCCGTCGATATAGGATCCATTATCCCTTCGACTGACCAGAGGCTGTCATCGCTGGATATTCTGGGGCAATGCTCCATCAACACCGCCTCGGACTTCATGGCGCAGTACACGAAGCGCCAAGAATATCGGTACTCCGAGGCGTTACCAGATCACAGTCTGGAATGGCTGAGCTTCATGCGTCTCGATCGCAGGTCATCGTTTCTTCCCGCATCTGACAACGAGAGTGCCGATGCTTTGACGGCTCTAGCTCACATCGAAAGACGTATCCTCAGTCGGAAGGTGACCGCTCTCGCGGACGTGCGGGACATCCTCCGTCGTGCCGCCGCTCTCCTCTGTCGGAGTGAGCATGACGAATGCTCTATCGTGCACTATCTCGTCAGCATCCCCTTTGCCATGTTTACGAAGCAATCCATTAAGCTCGGTGTTTCTCTCTGGCTTGGGGTCATGAACGAAAACCCGAGAATGGACCCACGCATCTTGGCCGAGATTGCCCAACAGTGGGAGCTCAGTGTTCAGAGGAGGCGCGGGCTCTTCAGCGCCACCATCACGAATCCCGACCCTTTCTACCTCAGGGAGGAATTCGCCCCGAGCGATAGCGCTGCTCTTGCGAAGAGGAGGCAACATGTTCACGACGTGCTGGCTCCCCACACATGGCTTTTACAGTTCCTGAGTAGTCATTACAATGCGACCCGGCTTGGGAACCCGGACACTCACCATATCTTCCTCCGCGTTATGGACGTAACTCTTGATGCCCTCAGGCACTCGACACCTCATCCCATGGCAAGAGAAATCCGATTTCAGACAATTCTCCTCGGATTGAAGGTGCTCAAGACTAGCACGACGATTGGTGCCATTGCCCAGTGGCGACTGAAGGATTTACTTCTTTCTGCAGGTCTCGGCTGGTTCAACGCAGCGCCGCGTTGGTCGTTTGGCAGCAATATTCTGCAGCTAAGGACCGAGATCCGGCTCATTTCGGATGTTCTGATGGCCTTGAAACCCACAGCCCACATTGGCGCACAGGCTGTGGGGGGTATCAGGTCTCTCCTCTCGAAGGAGAAATTGTTACAACTCCTCCTTGAGAACGAGCAATCCAGATTGATGGTTTGGGCACACCCGCTAAATGAACCGCTAAGGTCTCAGCTGCCATCGCCATCTGCGCATACCCACAAGTCTACGATCGAAGTGAGTCCATTTCCCCTCCGTGAGGATTTCTTTCTCCTTTCGCTAACTAGTGACCTACCTAAAAAGGCCGCCATTCAACCACTCGTTCGAATAGCGTGGGCGGAAAGTCCGTCGCTAGCAGTGCATCTAACGGGTAGGTTTCAGTATCCTCGCATCCATAAGGAGGTTCGGTGGCTGCTGTTGAACTTTACGGCAAAGGCGGTCACCGAACCTGAAGCCCTCGCGGTTCTCATCGACGGCTCTCTGCCTGTGGATGTCAGCTTCCAGCTGAAGGTAAGTAATCTAGGCCAGGATTTGCTTCCCCAACCTCTTCGTCTAACAATGCCGAATTATAGTACTTGCTTTTCTGGGCCCCGGTTAACCCCATCACGGCGGTGACATTCTTCTTGCCAACATATCGGAACCATCCATACTTGATCCAGTATGCTATGAGGGCATTAGAAAGCCACTCTATTGATGTGACATTTTTCTATGTGCCCCAAATAGTCCAGACTCTCCGGTACGACGCCCTCGGCTATGTCGAACGTTATATTCTCGAGACGGCGCAGTTTTCCCAGCTGTTCGCCCATCAGATCATCTGGAATATGAAAGCGAACGCCTACAAAGACGATGACTCTCAAATTGTAAGTTCCGGTTTCCTACGTGCTCGGGGCACCGTCCTTTATGTATTTGCAGGAGCTCATACAGATATCACCAGCCCGATGCCATCAAGCCGACTCTGGATAAGGTAATGGGACACATGATTGACAGCTTCTCAACCGTCGATCGCGAATTCTTTGAGCGAGAATTTGCTTTCTTCGACGAGGTTACTGGCATATCCGGGAAACTCAAGCCATTGATCAAGAAGTCGAAGCCGGAGAAAAAGCAAAAGATCGAGGAAGAACTCCGGAATATCAAGGTTGAAGTTGGTGTGTATCTGCCAAGCAACCCCGAAGGCGTCGTGATCGGTATCGATCGGAAATCCGGCAAGCCGTTGCAGAGTCACGCCAAAGCCCCATTCATGGCAACCTTTCGCATCAAGAAAACTAAGGGTGGGGCGGAAGAGTCGGACGAAGCAGTGCTTGAGGGTGAAGGCAAAGCCAAGATCGCTGTACAGGAGACCACAGTCGAGGTGTGGCAGTCGGCAATCTTCAAGGTGGGCGATGATTGTCGCCAGGATGTACTGGCGCTGCAGATGATCGCGGCTTTCCGGGGGATCTTCCACAGTGTCGGCCTCGATGTCTTTGTCTTCCCCTATCGCGTCACTGCCACGGCTCCCGGTTGCGGCGTGATTGACGTCCTCCCCAACTCGATTTCCCGAGATATGCTTGGGCGCGAGGCCGTCAACGGGCTCTACGACTATTTCATATCCAAGTACGGCAACGAGGATTCACTCCGCTTCCAGCAGGCACGCAACAATTTTGTGAAGAGCATGGCTGCTTACTCGGTCATCTCGTTCCTTCTCCAGTTCAAGGATCGCCATAATGGCAACATCATGATCGACGATGCAGGACATATCCTCCACATTGATTTTGGCTTTTGCTTCGACATCGCTCCCGGCGGTATCAAATTTGAACGGGCCCCCTTCAAACTAACATCCGAAATGCTTGCTGTCATGGGTGGAGGCCCAGAGCACCAGTCATTCAAGTGGTTTGAAGAGCTATGTGTCAAGGCATTTCTCGCTTCTCGGCAATACACGGACAAGCTGTCGCAAATTGTGCTGTTGATGATGGACAGCGGCCTGCCATGCTTCAAGCCGGAGACAGTGACGCACTTTAGGGAGCGTTTTGTACTGGAGAAGAATGAGCGTGAAGCTGCCGAGTTCATGAAGGATTTGATCAAAAAGAGTCATGCCAGCTACTCAACCAGCTTCTACGACCAGTATCAACTCTTGACAAACGGGATCCCGTTCTGAGATATAACCTTTCCGGTCGTATGTATTTCGTATCATATAGTAGTAGTCTTAAAAGTTGAGACCCCCTCGTCTTGCGAAAGGTGATTCTCTATAAATTCTATCTAAAAGCTCCCGATGGCCGCCAGCTAAAACGCTGACACATGCTGAACAAGTGCTATCTATCTGACCTGCTGTTCCAGATGGGTGGGTAGGTTGTAGCTTGCGTAATCCACGTGGACAAAGGCCCTGTCTACAATTGGCACCGATTCCAGGACATACTGTAAACTCTCGCTATGTCTTGTTGTTAGTGTTGTAACAGCAAAGTGCATGGCGGTGCTAGGAGGGAATTTGGTACCTCAAATCATGACTATCTTTGAGCTCCGTGCTTGCGTCCAAAACAATGTCCACCTCAACGTTTAGCTTATCACCTGCATGGTAAGCCTGTAGTCCCTGTATTTGTTTGATCGTTTTCGCAAAGCGCATTGTAAGATATAACACTATAGCACATTGAATCAGTAAGGGTTCTGGGTCGCGGGTGGCAACGTAACGACTCACAGATGTTTCTCTGGTCTGCAGTCGCAGAGAAGCCCGACAGGTGTCTGATATGCTCATAAGATGTCTGGGACCAGTTGAAGATGACAATCATAGAAAGCAGGAGCCCGCCAAGAGCATCGAGCCACCAAAGGCGGGCGTAAAACCCAACTACGTCACGTTTAGCATGCGAAATACAGCACGATATGGGAAAACCATGCACATACCAATGGGAAAAGCGATAGAACCAGCATTGAATATCACATCTGTACTCGCGTCAGAAGCTCTGGAAACAGAAGTCAGTTAGGACCCGGGTCAAAGCTGCGCGCCTAGGTGATGAAGGGGGACGAACAGGGCCTGGACGCTTGAGTTGTTTACCAGTCGGCACCATAGCCAACACATTCCCTTGATAACGATGGTGCTTAGCATGATGGCGATAGCCGGAATGCCGCTAAGGGGGAAACAGGTTTAGCGAACGCACGGCTTTGCCAATCAGTGGGGGGGGTTGGGGGGTTCTACGAACAGCTCGATAATTTCGTGGTTGGGTGAGCCGAGACGAGCCAACGCCTCGATGGCAACCTGAACAAAGGAGGTGATCATGATAACGGAGAATACGAGCACGCCCAGCGGCTCGAGACGGCGACGGCCAACAGGGTACAGGTATTGGTCCTGCCTGCGGACCAGGAAGGTGGTGATCCATACAATGACGGTCGAGAGGAAATCAAGCATGGCATCGACCAAGCTTGCCAGGACGGACACCGAGGGGACCGAGGTGACAACAGCGATCTTCCCGGCCAACAAGATGGCGTTGGCGGCGAAGTTGACATAGATGGCGAGGGTGACAATGGGAGCGTCGCTGTCGACTTGGTCGTCTTCGAGCCAGGGAATTTCGGGTCTGGGCGCACACTCATCGGCGCCGTTGTCGAGATCTCCCTCCTCGCCCCCATCGGCGCGGTGACTGATGAGCGGAGTGGTTTCGGAGGGGCAATAAATACCCTTGGGGGTCCGCGTGACAACTTTGGCTCCGGACATGGGCGAGCGGGAGTAGGCTTCCTCGGAGATGGTGGCCGGGACTTCGACGCCGCGGAAGGCCGAGGCGGGCATGTTGTTGTACTCGTTGAGCAGGTCGTGGGGCAGGGACGAATCCAGCAGCCTGTCGATGTACAGATACTGCTGGACCAGATAGTTGACGCGCTCGTAGTACGCGCGCACATCCCCTTTCATGGTAGCCAGCTCATCTTCGGTCTTCCAGTAGCGCTCCCAGCGGTATCTAGGATTGCTGTTCCCGATCAGGCGCATGCTTCGCATATGGGGGCCGTTGAGGATGGCGCTCATGCGGCGCTCACTGCGACGCGACTCCTCAACCCCACCAACATCCTCGCCCACAGCCTCTTCCTCGTCTCGAACCGGCGGGGACGGGCCCAGAGAGCGCCCTCGGATCAATGATGCGAGTGCGCCATGGCCCTTTGGCGCAAGAGGCGGGTCGTCCTGCAGCAGCAGGAAAGATCCGCGCCGGAAAGGAGAGCGCGAATACGGAGGCGAGCTCATGGCTGCACGGCCACCTCGCTGCGCTGCGCTGAGATGAGCAAACAGAATGGCAGAAATATAGCAACGATGCTGATGGCGATAGTAGTGATTGATCAGTGACGGTAGTCGTGATTAGATTACGGGCCGCCGTGTAATTTTGGATACTAGCCAAACCGCACACCAACTTCAGGAAACCGGAGGCTGCCAACGGCGGGAGACCGTTTAAAATACCGAGGCTCAGTTAGTGGCCGTTGTTGTGCGTCTGGCCTGTCAGTTGTTCAGACTGCCGAGTCAGTCCTGACCGCGACTCAGGCTCTCTTGCCTCTTTTCCCCCAGGAGTGGTTGGGACTCCGCGTGCTGATGAGGTTTAAGCTCCGTGTTCTTTAGGTAGTAGGTAGTGAGAGAGCGAAACCGGATATTGCAGGCACACCGAAATTTGTCTCGGCCCGCCGTGCTGGGCCAAGCAAGCGATTGAGATTCAAGAACGCAAGCAACCCCACATTCTCGGCGCCGGATCCGAACGGCACGCTGTGATGTCATGCCGTGTTGTGGCTCATCCCGCGCATACGATCGAGCAAAACCCGGAACTGGTGCAGCCCCATCCCCCGTTGATCGTCTTTTTTTCTCCCCCGGAAACACCCCGCCGTGCCGAAACATATTTAAGCGTCCAAGGTTTACAGTCAACCAACCAGTTAAGCTGCGAGTCGTTGCTCTGATGCTCTCCCCAGTTTTTTCGCGACTCGCGTCTCTTGTCCCATGTCGGCGACTCACATTGCCCGCCGCCCTGCAGGATAACAGCAAATGAACGGATCCGTAGTCCGTACCCTCTAGCTGCCCACCAGCAAGCAGCTCAACCCTACGCCGCGAGGCCGATTGATTGTCCGGGAATGTCTCAGGGGAAGACCCAAGCCACGGCCCTTGGCATCGAGCTCCCTGGCCAACAAAACCTCGACTTCAACACATCCTCTCCGGCCGAGACAGGTAGCAAGACCAAAACATCGCACATCCGACGGGCTGTGAGTCAAGTCAAGATGGCCGTGACGGCGAGCGTGTACCTGGCTGCGCTGTTCCAGGTTGTGCGAAACGAACAGCACGGCGAGGCGTGCATCTTCGAGGCCAGTTTTCACGCCTCTCCACTTTACGCCTCTCCAGATCGGCACAACTGCCCCCATGCGGGCATTTTGTCTTTCATCACCCTCCGTGCTCCGTGATCCGTGCTTCATACTGCACGGTCGTGGCGCCCAGTTCAATTTCATTTCTCGAGAGCGAGGAAATAAAAGGTCTTGCTGTGGCTCACTTCCCTCTTCCGTTTCTTGTTTCTCAAACAGTGGACGTGCCAAATGTCACCTTACTGTGCCATGGAGTTTGGCCAGGCCATGGCAGCGAAAGCGGGCCTTTGGAACAGGCGAATGTCATGTCGCGCTCAACCACGCGTGTTCCAAGCGATAGGTGGACAGGGGATGAAGGCCGGCCATCCCGGCGATCGATCACCAGCCGCTTGTGAGGTTGGCACGCTTGCACCCGCGTTGCCCATTTGGTCCCTGGCGCCCGGCTGGTGACCGGCGACCTCGCTCAGTTCGCCCGCTTGCCTGGCTTGCTGGCGTCGTTGACGCACCTGGCGTCCTGCGGAGATTTGCAACACGCAGCCCAACACAGACAACGTGTGCATTCCTTTGAACCAACCAGGCATTTGCGCTGCTGGGGCGTGCAGTTCGTGGCCCGGGCGACGGGAGTCCCAGTGCATCTTGTGGACAGAATCGCCTTATGCGCTGTTGTAGCGCAGCCCACAGCTTATGGATCCCTCTGCAGCTCGGTCGGGTCCCCGAGCAAGGGGGAGCGGTGGCATTCATCCAACAGGAAGCCGCTATTCTCGCCATTGTCAGTAGCGCCTTCACGCCTCTCCACTTCCGTAATGCTGGCGTGCCAAGCGTGCGAACCTGGGCTGGACGGAAAATAAAAATAATTCTTTGCCAACAACTGCCGCTCCCCCTTTTCCCTTGATTATCCAACCTGCCTCCGAGGTCGTGTTGCTGCTGCCTCTTGTGCTGTACGAGTCTCGTCTCGGGTTCTTAAACAATTGCTTGTTCCGGCTTCCAGTTCGAGTCTTCCGCCTGGGTCTTGAGGTGCATCGTTCCGGGCTGTGCTTCTCCATCCCTTGGCTTTCCCTCTTGGGTCTTCTTACGCCGCCGCCGCGCCCCCTCCCCTGATCCACCCGACCGACTGCAAATCCGCCCGGATCTGAGTATTCGTGCCCATAATAACTGGTAGCTTTTACCTGCTCTCCAACGCCGCCTGCGTCGTGCTTCGTGGCTTTCCGTCCATTCCATCACCACAACCGGTCCTCGTAGCACACGCTTTTTCTTTGGGCCTCCAGCGCCGCCGCCGACGCCTTGCCCCGACTTAATAAGGTGGAAAAAACACCTAGCCCGTCATCCACGTCAACAGTCTCGCCTGAATCTTGCGCTCTATTTGGCAGCTTCTCGGTCCCGTAAGTGTAAACCTTCTCCCCCGTTCGTCCAATACTGGCAGGTGACAGAACCTTTGTCTGGGGTCGCTGTTGTCTCAGGGGCACATGCACTCTTGCAACCTTTTTGTGATATTTGCTTTCTTCAGCCATGGCCCAGCTCTTTCAATGCCGCCACTCGATAGTCTTTTTTTTTCTCTTCTTTTCTTCTTCAACTTCCCCTCGGCTCTCCGAGGAAAGGCCCGGCCCGATTGGACGAACTTCGGCCCCATGAGCACCGCAGCCACCCACATCCTTGCAGGCATGCTTGCTAACCCTTCCGTTCCAACCATGCAGCCTACCGACGACGTGTTGCGCTCCCGCTGAGAAACTCTCGGTGAACCGCCTTTCAACCGCCAGTCAAGTCTACCACCGCAGCCCGGCACCGTCTCCAATTCATATTCGAACTTGAGCCGCCACATTTGTCCAACCGAGAGTCATTGCAGTAGTCCTGACTCGGCGCCGGCAAAGCAGCGTGCTTTTTGGGCATTATCCCCTAATCACACGGTCCCTGACCACACAGCTATATGCCTAGGTTCTCAGTCGCCTTTGGCAGGCGGAAGTCGACCGCTGATAATTTTGACAATGCTTCCGCGGCAGCAGAACCCTCTTTCCGCGTTCTGGAGCGCTCCGAGGTGTCAACAACGGGTCCCTTTGATGGAGGCTTGAAGCTGGCTGCCAAAATACATCCGCCTCCGAGGAGGAGGAGCGGGTCGGTGGATGTCGCTATGGACGACAACATTTTCTCCGATCTCAAGCCCAACCGGTATGTGTAAGCAAGCTTTTTTTTATTCTGTCCCTGTTCAATTCTCTAAAACTTTTCGTCCAACGGTGCGCAACTGGACTTGGGCGAACTTTGGTCCCAGTCGCTAATCGCCAACAGCGGGAGCGGTTCTTCAAACACGATCAAGACCGTCTCGACCGATAACTCCTCTCGCCACAGCAATTCCTCGACGACACCCTCCTCGGCCGACTTGGGGAATCAAGATGAATGGCGAAGCACATACCGAAGGACGGGTGCAGCAGATATTCCGGTTCCCCCGATCCCAAAATCTTCTTCTGCCGGGTTTCTGAAGGCTGCCGGTCGAACATTTTCGTTTGGCGGACAAAAAAGACACATGCCGTCTATCCCTTCGACAGAGGAAGACCAATCAGCGGCCTCTGGCGAACCTGAGCTTTTCCAGGCCCCTCCATATGGTCGATCAAGAGCCACTACCTCATCAACCGCAACAACCGTAACAGCACCCAGGGTTGACGGTGATTTCGATCTCGACTTGGGTGGTGATTTTAGCAAGATTCTTCTAGGAAACAACGATAAGCGGGCGAGCGTGGTTACGGTCAAGGAGGATCAGCATGTGAGGCCAGCCTTGGCACCTCGTGCTCTGACAGGGTCTCGTACGAACCAGCCCTCGCCGATACAGATCGACAACGGTGCGAAGATTGAGGCTCCCCCTCACTCGTGGACCAGTAACCATTCGAACGACCAGCTTCTCAACTCGGCGAGCCCGCCATTGCCACCTCCGGGCGACGAGAATGCACCGCCCCCGGTTCCTCAACACACATCTGCCCTGTCTGGTAATACGGTCAGATCTGCTGCAGCCTCTAGAAGAACTGGGACTCGGAGGCCTTCGTTTGGACATCAACAGTTTGGCAACGAGCAGGGGGAAGGTGAAGACGAGGAAGAAAGGTTACTCAGGGATTCTCTCTCCACTGTGACCAGGTTTATGGGCGGAAAACAGCAAACTGCTGCGGGTGGCGCTCCATCCGTCTCCAGGTATCGGAGGAACGAAGATTCTACCCATGACGACGATGACAGCCTATTCGACACGAGTCACACGTATTCAAAATCTGGAGGCCGCTTTGGATCTGAGAGGTCCAGCCCGCAGCAAGGCCACAAGGTGATGACCCCCGCAGAATTTGAAATGTACAGAAGGGATAAGGAGCGTCAAGATAAGGAGAGGCGGCAAGATACATTCAGTCACCGAGCAAAGCCCGACGACGACGACGACGATAATTATGAAGAGGACGAGGATGATTTGGAAAAGGCAAAGCAGCAGGCGAAGCAGAGGCGAAAGCAAGAGGCGCACATGTCTGTCTACCGACAGCAGATGATGAAAGTGACTGGAGAGTCGGCCAATGCGCCGAGCTCCCGCCCAGGCCTCCAAATCTCGTTCAGCGCGCCGAACCTCCCAAATCTACCGGGTCTAAACACTGGACCTAGCCCGGAAGCCAATACGGCAGACAATTCAGACGAAGACGAAGAGGTTCCCCTCGCCATCCTTGCCGCCCACGGCTTTCCGGGTAAGAACCGAGCCCCAACTCGTCTCAGCACCATGATGTCCAATCCCAATCTCCGTGCTGCTCAACAACCAAGTTATCAAAGGCCATCGTCAGCTATGGGCGACGGTTCCGGGCCGGCGAACCCAAGACTTCCCGCTTTCGCCAGAAACCTCCCACAGGATCCATTCCTTGGTGCCGGTCTTGTCCGCAACAATGTCCGCGAGAGTTTCGCCTTTGGTGGTGGCTCTGCAGTCCCTACACAATCCGGTGGCTCGGTACCACCAGGCGGCTTGATTGGCGTGATTGCTAATGAAGAAAGATCCCGCGCTTTGAGACGTGGAAGTCCCCATGTCGATGGCCAAAACCCTGTTCCAAACGCAATCCCCTTCGATCCCGTTGGCGGTATCCCTTCGCACATGATGTATCAAAACAATGCCACGCCTTCCCTTACGCCGGGTGACCAGGCGCAGATTCAGATGACGCAACAGATGCAGCATTTTATGCAAATGCAGATGCAATTCATGCAGATGGTGGCGGCCCAGAACGGGAACGGCCCCCCTATCGGGGGAGGCCACATGGCTGCACAGTCAATGGGTAACCTCAGCGCCATGGGTGGCATGGGCGGCATGCCGAGTATGAGAACATCTACGCTCGGTGTACCAAGTATGGGTGGTCCAGAAATGATGCGCCATTCTTTTATCGCAAACGACTCGATGCTTGACCTACCGAGCGCGCGGGGAGACACACATATACGTACGATGAGCATGGTTCAACCGAGCTCAGCCTCTTGGGTTCAGTTGCCCCAGAATCCCGGGTTCGCCCCTTCGATCCGTATCCAGGGCGGTGGCTATGCACCATCCATTGCTCCATCTGAGCGGAGTAATATTGGTCTACCAGGTCGTTACCGACCTGTATCGCATGTCCCACCGCCCCATCCTATTGGAGTGGGACATTTACGAAAGTCCTCGACTATGTCAGCAGCAATCCCACCCAATATCTCGGTCACAAAGTCTGGGAGCGCCTCAGACGATGACGACGAAGAGGGCTGGGAAGCTATGAAGGCTAAACGCGACAAAAAAAAGAATTTGTGGAAGACAAAGAAGAGCATTGGGAGTGATATTGGGGCTTTCATCAGATAAGGTGTCGACCCCCGAGACCCGCGGATTTAATCTAAGATTTGGATATCGGATGTTGGAAAACGTGGCGGCTAGCTAGCTAGCTCATTGCATCGGGTTTACGGGTGGTCGGCCGCGTCAAAATAGTCGAGGCACTTGAGGAGTTGCTTCGAAACGATTTACGATAGACATAGTCCAACACATAATTCTAGTAATAGTTGAGATGTATGTCTGAAACAGTTGGGCAATTCTTGATGGTAATCGATACCTACCTTGTTGTTTTTACCCCTGTCCAGCCATTGCCCGTCGACCCATTTTCTTTTATTATTTTTCTGCTCCCCGAAGCTCAGTTGATCTCCCCGGCAGCCCAGCCCTTTCGCTTCACTGCCATCTCAACTGCAGCAAGACCCCAGTCCTCGCCATGGTTGTGGCTCCCGGGAGCTAGTCCTGCCCTTGCCTGCGCCTGTTCATCGCTCAGAACGGTGAGGACGCCAAAGATTACAGGTAGACCCGTGTCCAACGACACACGCATCAACCCTTGAGACACACTATCGGAGATGTATTCAAAGTGCATTGTCTCGCCCTTAATGAGGACACCAATGGCGATCAGGGCATCGAACGGCCCGGTCGAGGATGTGGTAGAGGCAGGGAGAGACGTGAGATCAGTTGTTGAGCTGCCCAGCAAATCACCTGCTGTGCCGCCACCAGTGCCGGACGATGCAGACTGTACTTGGGAAGCCGAATAGAGACTACAGAGTCGCTGGGCGTCAGTACGACAAGGGAAGGTAGAAAACAGCACGACGCACCGCTGGACCGCAATTGGTAGCTCCCAGGCGCCAGGAACCGACTGCACTACAATGTTCGACTCCTGTACCCCGCATTCGAGGAGCTTGGATTTGGTTCCAGCCAGCAGAGCCTCTATGATAGCATTGTTCCATCGTGCATGGACAATGCCGACGCGCAAGCCACTGCCATCGTGATGGACCGGAGCAGGGCCTTTGTTGTGCATACTGCCACACAGAGGATGAGGTGAAAGTAATTAGGTTGTGGTGGGTAGCGAATGAAGGAGTCTGGATCCCTTCGATAACGTCAAACACTCTTGAGCTCAAACGCGCGGGGGGTTAGCTTTGATGTATTCGTGTATGTTAGGTGGGAGGGGGTGTCCATGAGGGGCGGGCATGGAGGGGTCTTTGGAGTTGTCCGTTGCTGAGTCAGAAGGCTGGTGATCCCCACGTAGAGCTAGTCAGTGCGCATAATACCTACCTGTAGCTCCTGACTACTTAGTCTCCAAACTCGACGGTCGTTTTTCTATTTGTAACCATACCGTAATTCAATTCTTATAGCATCTATTGGCAGTCTCTTATTACCTAGACTGTTTCTCAGCTCTCAGTATGTCTCTCTGCCCTGCCCTCGTTTATGCCATTTCAAGGTCATGTGAGAGGTCTGAAGACTCGTCAGGGTTACCCCTTTCTTCCACTTTACTTTAGGCCTACGTACACCATCATGAAAACAGGGCCCAGAAGACGTTAATCTGATGCAGCATTTCCTCTAGTAACGCCGGCAGCACACTCTTGTAGATTTCGAAGGTCCTCAAGCAATAAAGGAGCCGATGCCTGCTGCGATAGGCCGTTCTGCTGGGGAGTCACGATGGCTCCTTCCCCCCACAAAGGAAACCGCCGAGCTTCGTAGCTTCCCTCGGGAACTCGCCAATTTACCGTATAATATGGCAATATGAATTTTTAAGGGCGGGGCTGAGGTGGCTTCCATGTGTCCCCGGGTTCGTCGTCTTCCACACGTCCAAGTCTCCTGCCCACATGTATTATGCATTCATCAAAAGGCCAATGATTACATCGCTCCGGGAAGTATCCTGTCGGATTTGGGGCGCTATATTTACTGTCCACTATGCCCATCTCCCCATTGCCCGAAAGCGATGCTCGCCAACTGGGAGCTACGCTGGCTATCACAACCCCTGTTGTTCTTGTAAAGGAGCTCCTGGACAACGCTCTTGACTCCGGGGCAACCGCCGTGGCCCTTTTCGTCTCCTCCAACACGGTCGACCGAGTTGAGCTCAGAGACAACGGTCATGGAATCCACCCCAGTGATTTCGAGGCACTGGGCCGCTCGGGATGCACCAGCAAACTCACATCCTTAGATGAACTCAGAACAGTCGGAACTCACAGTCTGGGCTTTCGTGGAGTAGCATTGGCCAGCATCAAAACCCTTGCAACCGTTACAGTAACAACGAGAACCTCTGGCGAGGCTTTCGCGGAAGTGCTTCGCCTCATGGATGGTGGCGGCATCAGAAGAGAAGGGCGCAAGGGTAATCCTGTCGGCACTTCTGTCTGCGTCGCCGAATTATTCGCCAAGATTCCCGTCAGACGACGCTCGGCCATCAAGGAGGCCCCTAAAACAATCAGCAGCATCAAGGACCTTCTGCAGTCCTATGCATTTGCTAGACACCAAACAAAGATAGTGTTCAGGGTGTTGGAGAAACCAGAATCAACATGGTGTTACATACCAAAGGTGGGCAGCAGTGTCAGGGAGCCAGCCAGCCAGCTGTTTGGTCCCGATATTGCATCTCACTGCCGTCTCGAGGCCTATTCCAGCAGGGACAACGAGGCTGAAGAACGCTATCAAAGAAACAGAACTAATCCTCCCATATCCTTTGAGGGCCTCTTTCCACTCGCAGGGGTAAATCCAAAGAAGCTCCTCGGTGCATTCTTTTCGGTTGACTCGCGCCCGCTGTCGTCGAGCCGAGGCATAGGGAAGAAACTCCTTTCCATTTTTCGGACACACTACAGCCAGTCTGCCCCCCTGGTGAGACTTAACAGAGCGGCGAAGCCCATCTTTATACAGCTTAACATCGTGTGTCCGCCAGGCAGCTACGATGTCAACGTTGAACCGACAAAGAATGATGTCTTATTCGCGGACGAGGAGCTATTGATTGGCCATTTCAAGCGGTTTCTCTCGTCTATCTATTGTCGAAATGAGGATGAAGCTTACAGCAATCGAAGAGGCGGTATTGAATCACCACCCCCAAGCAGCTCTGCTGCTCGAAAAAGCAATGTTTCGGTACATATGAGCTTTCCTTGAACCTGACACTGGGCCTGGGCTGACGTATCAAGGAACTGCGTCGCGGATGGACTGTGGACATGTCCGGAGCCGTTGATACTATCAGCGATGACGGTGGTGGTGACGATGGTGACAAGCAGCATTCGGCTCTTTGCGAACTCGATGAAGATGGCCAACCTCAGCCTTCCGATGGTGACAATGCTGAGCCACCATTAGAAGCGCTGAATCCATGGTCCATTGCCATGCTAGCAGCCCCACGGCACCCGCAGGTGTCGCATACCCCGAAAGCCATTCCTCAGAGACATCGCGATCGGTCAGTGTCACCAGCAACGTCTGTTGACATATCCGAAAGTCCACTAGATTTGGGCAGAAGAGCATATACCACCCGTGGTCCTAGGCATCGCCAACGCCATTTTTCCACCGAGCAGTCACCGGAAAGGCCGGCAAGAGGTGTTCCCGGTGGTCCGTATCGAAGACCGATGCCGGTAACAGGTGATACTGCAGATCAGAGGCGGCGGGCTGCCGGATTCCGTGGTCCGGATCCCTCTCAGCAGGCATGGGTAGGGGGTCGGTCTATTCCAAGCAGGGCTATGTCTCAACAGCATCGACCGGGGCCTTCCGAGCTTATTCAAACCACGCTTTCATTTGGCAACCAAGAGAGTTCTCAACGGCAGCGTGAAACTGAATACCAACGATCTGATCAGCTGGGAAATTCATCCCCTCCACTTGCAGGGGCTCCTATGATAGAGCACTGCCATGATGAAATGCGTGTTGGGCTCACAGGGCTTAACAACGAGAAGGTTAATGAGAAGCACGCAAGGCCACCGTCTCGGAAAGAGCTCCCCCTGAGGGCTATTCCAGGCAACCCACGACATCGGACGTCGCCTGCCGGTGGTCTGCGAGAAGTAAGAGATGCACCAGTAGACGTGCCAATGGAAGAACCTCTACGAAGGTGCCTACCAGCCGAGGACAGAAGAGCTCACTTGATCAAAAGACAACGCTCTATCGCACAAGCCCCCGAGAAGAGATTCAGACGTCTCCGGACAGATCTTCTGCCGCTGGAGGTGACACCGTGCGGGTTTGAGACGCGCTCCCTTGCACTGACGCTCAAAATCGATACCTGCCTGTTATCGGCGAAGCTGTCGGCACGGGAAACGCAAGTGGATGTCGGGCTAGGAACCGGTGACCTGAAAAGCTTTTTGGAAGCCGGGCATGTGGCACTTCTTGAGCGCCAGATATCGACATTTCTGTCAAACATTGGTATTGCAGCGTCTACCTTAGAATTCAAGTCCCCCGGGTCACCTTGGGAATGAATGGTCTTCGCAACAGATTTGCGAATACTGTTTTGGGACACACGCAAAAAAAAAAAAAAAAAAAAAACAAAAAACAAATAAGTAGGG
>Ga0247780_1000981_pt1 | contig 21017 bp, 14 predicted proteins | sample UWRJL079202R5_FD_179927 | JGI IMG/M metagenome (GOLD analysis project Ga0247780, IMG submission 179927) | Plant litter microbial communities from Arlington Agricultural Research Station in Wisconsin, United States - UWRJ-L079-202R-5 | ecosystem: Environmental > Terrestrial > Plant litter >... | reverse complement strand
CCTCTGGGCCGCGTGCTGACGATGTGCGAAGGCTAGTGGGGACCTGCACGAAGTTGTCGGGGGCTATGATTCAAAGAAGCATGGTGTCGACGCGATTTCAGCAACTATCTTCGTATGAGCAGTTTCGGGTCTACCGACTTCTCACGAAAGGTGAGACGGCGAGTGATCCCGAGCTCGCAGCTATCACGCTAGAGGCGGCCGGCCATTTCCGATCGCAGAATCGTGTGAAGGCGAGGGTATTTCGATGGGTGCCAATAGTGCTGGCCTTGTGTCTTGCTGTGGGCGCCCTGCCAGATGCAGTCGAGGGACAGGTGGGCGTCGTCTTCTTTTTGGTGTTCATTTTGCTCAGCGTTGTGGCTAACTTCATGCTGAATCCATGGACTCGGCCGAAGAATGTGGCCAAGTCCATGGAGGCATCGCGGCGGGCAGTCGCTTCGCGCAGCTAGCTCCAGCACAAATGCCAAAGGCGCGGAGTTGGACGCCTAAGCGACGCTTCCGGATGGCTATGCCCCGGATCGGCGGTGCATAGCAGGGGCGCTTAGCCAGCTTTCAATTTGAAGACGGCAGAAGGCGCGACGATGGTTGGCCGCGTAGCGGCCACCAAACTTTCGGTCAAAGTCGGTGTCATCGCGACCGATTGCCTCGGTGATCGCCGGCCTGGCGCAGCTCCTCGCTTACGCCCGGACGAGCTTAGCTTTCCTCATCTCGACGAATAGTCGAGAAGCCCGGACCGCTTCTCCCGACGTAGCGGCTGTTGTGACCTTGCATATAGTCAGATCTCGGACCGCCCACCTCCTGCGGAAGACGGGGAGTCTCCTCGCAACCGGAGGGAGGGAAGGTCTGTCTCGTACCTCTCCCTGAGCCGAGACTGGCAAGACCAAAGGGAGTAGGTACATATGTCATCGCAATCCAGGCGACCGGTTAAGCGGCCGTTCCTAGTCCCCCTATGCTCGCTGTTGCTGATTGTCAGCATCGCTGATCTCGGTGCCGCGAGCGCCAAGGCTGCCACCTACAACATGTGCCTGTGCGCCGCAAACGGCGGCGCCAGTGGCTTTGCCACCGCGACGAATACGGTCAGCGGAGCCAATCCACAGGGCATCTTCGTCTTCCAGAATGCCTGCGGAGCAGCCCCACCCGGCGGGCAACCAGGCGTTTTTGCGAATCCTCGAGAGCCAGGCCAGCGGCAATGCGGGAGTCGGCGCTTTCGGCAACATGTTGTGGACCGCGCCCCCCGGCTGTCGCGATCGCCGCCGCCAGCGGCTACACGCGCCAGCCCGACGCTTTCAACGACGGCTGGCGCGCAAGATTCTGGGCCGAAGGCTTTGACGGCAGCGCCAACAACATCCTCATGCAGGGTTCAGGTGTGGCCAGGGGCAGCCTTGGCGGCATCGGCTGGGCGCCCACCTCCACCTTCGCCTCCCACCTGTGGACATTCAACGGCTACGGCAGCTACCGGCGCTTTGTCTTAGAGATGACCTGCGTGCGCCAGGCGGGCTGCGACCGAGCAGGCTTCAGCGCCACCGATGCCAACACGCTGGTGCTGTCGCTGAACGACGTTGAGCCCTCTCGCATCGCCCTCACCAACCCCTCCATAGGCGAAACAACTATCACTTACCGGAAGTCACAACCCCCCTTGCTGCCACTAGCGACCGAAGCCTATTTCTTGGTCGAGTTGCTGGATCAAACAAGAGAGTCCCGACGCAGAGCAGCACAACCACCAAGTACGACGTCAGCATTCCGAAATTCCCACTGATCGCAGCTGGAATCGCAAGATATCCAGTTCCCACCACCATCATCCATGGCAGCCACCGCATCAACACTTTGTAACTCCAGCCTTGACGTTGGTAGCTTTCAGCTAACTCAATAGCCGCAGGAGCCATGCCAGGATCGCTTGGAGCCTCACCACGTACGAGTGATCTACACACCCGCAGCTTATTGGCAAACGACAACGCTTGAAACTCTTGATTGTTCTTGTCTAAGGGCCACACGGCAGCGTTCCCAGAAGAGCTTAGTTTAGCAACGGGACGCAGTATCTAGGCACAGTCCGACCTCTGGCCTTGTCGGCCGAGACGCTAGGCCGCCTCCAGCTGCAAAGTGATCGGCTAACAGAGCCCAGTGTCATCGGCAAGCTGCACGGCCCCGCCAGCGAGCGTGGAACCAGCACCAACAATGGCGCCTACTAAACCTACTCCAGGGATACGACTCACTGCAAAGCTAGACCCCAGTGTAGGTCAGACCTCGCGACAAATCATGGCCGCTTAATGGCTCCGGACGCTGAACCACGCCGCCTGATTCAGCGATTCGTCTCATCCTCAGCACGTCCGCTGCGGCCCAACCCGGCTTTCTCCCTCATTTCTTCTAGAAAGCCAGGCTTCCCTAGAAGAGCACTCTTCGCGCGTTTAGTTAGTCTGAACGCTAGCACGCCCTTTTCATTCGCCCGTTGGGCTGCTCGCCGAGCCTGTCTCACCGCTTTGTCGTAACCCACCCCTTTTCCGCAGGCTCTTCGATTGGCCGTGCACATTGCTTCACCGGTCAAATCGAGACATCACAGAAACCGAGTCGAGATGGTCAGCGAGGCCGGGCTATCCGAATCAATCCAGCCCAGCAGCGCTAACGCACCGGCGCCGATTACCGAGGCCCTACGGGCGATGTTGTATCCGCCTATCCGTGCGGAAGGTCCAAAAAAACGCGACCCCAGCGAAGGCAACGATTCCGGCTGCCCAAAGATCCCCCATAATCAGGGCGTGCACCATTCCGGTCAATGCAGCCACGATCAAGATCACGATTCCAATCTTTTTCAGTCCCATTGCCCTACGCTATCTCAACACTAAAAGCGGATACAGGCGTTAGTCCGTCGTCTCAGGTCTCGCCCCGGCGAGTTCAGAAACATCACGTAACCACGCGACTCAGCTGATTCGAGGATTTCAAAGGGCGATAGGTTCGAATCAAAAGGTTGGCCGTACCAGATGACCCACCTCGGCGGCCGACCTTCACGAGTCGTGGCGGTCCACACGTTGACAAATAGCCTGCTCCGCCGATCTAATGCGAACCCGCTTTCTGAAATTTCCTCATTAGATTCCGCGTCCCTCAAGAACCCAAGATCACTCGTCGAAGCTGCGCGCTCGGCTCCACCGTGCTGAAGACATGACCCGATCGATCCTGGCTTGATTGCGAATTTCTGCGAAGTTGGGCTCGTGGTCTGGGCGTTGCCGCAGGCTGCTCCTGCAGCAAGCATGACGCACAAGCAGAACATAGACCCTACTTTCGCTATCGCTGGCACGTGGCAATCCCGTTGACGTCGAAAGTTTTATCGTGTCCAGGGACGATTCCGTTTGCTGGACTCATTAACTTCACATTGATCGTATATGCCAGCTTATATTCGCGACCAATGTCACCGCAGTAAAAGCCTTCTTTGTGGGTCCAGGACCAGTCCGGCATCAAAGGGGTTTGAGGGCATCCACTCCCAGGCACCCTTGACTTCGAACTTGCCGTAGCGCAGTTCGTCAACGATTCCCTTAGTCCTTCGCTCAAATCGGATGGAAACCTTGAGCAGAGCATGATGACCGGGCCAGGCTCCCTTAGGCCACTCCTGCGCCGCAACCTAAGCGTGCCCTGTTCTGATTCAACAATTGCTAGTGCATCGTGACTGAGCTACACCCCAGAGTGCAAGCGACGCCTTTTTTGGATCGCATAGGTGTAACCGGCCGTCACTAAAGCGACGACCAACGCAAGCAACGTAAGTACTAAGGCCGCCCCGATAAGTCGTTCGAGCACGTCAAGAAGAAAACTGTTTTGGTCAGTCGCCTCCTGCCACTTGAACATCATGCCGTCAACGAGAAGCAGGAAGAACACAGCGACGGTAAGTCGCCAAGCGGCGAGACCTTCCCTCCCTCCGGCACGCTCCTCTCGGCGTCCTGATCGCCCCGCATCGAGCTGCAGGCGCGCCTTGTCCGCCTGCTCAGCCCCTTGGTCAGGTTCGCCACCGCGTTCGTCGGCCTGCCTGGGGCCTTGGCAATTGCGCGGCGCCTCTAGCTGCGCTCCGCATGCCCGCCCGGTCCCGATCAGTCTGCCGGGAACCGTCTAAGATCGTGGAGTGATGATGGCCTCGCAGCAGAGCAATTGGGGCGCGGGGGTTGCGGCTTCTAGCCTGGCCTCCCATCTGGCTCCCATTTCGCTCGCCCGCGGTTCCGCTCGTCACATAGCTTGGCTCTGTAGAGCCGACCCGCCCGGATAGCTCAGTTGGTAGAGCACTTCCATGGTAAGGAAGGGGTCACGAGTTCGAGTCTCGTTCCGGGCTTTCCTGGCTGAGCAGCCAGCGTGCGGGGCACATATATAGGCTGCCGCCGTGGACTTCGCCCTCAGCGACGAGCAGAGCGACTTCGTCGACGCGATCCGCGACTTCTGCGACCGCGAGTGCGGGACGCAGGATCAGCGCGAGCGCCTCACCGACGGCTACCGCGAGCACCACAACTTCGACGTCTACAACCAGATGGCGGAGCTGGGCTGGCTCGGCGTCACGATCCCCGAGGAGTACGGGGGCTCCGGCGGTTCGATGCTCGACGCCTGCCTGTTCATGGAAGAGACCTCGCGCGGGCTGGCGCCGATCGGCGGCTACGCGACGACGCTGATCGTCGCCGGCGCAACCCAGCGCTTCGGGACCGAGGAGCAGAAGCAGGAAATCCTCGGCGGCATCGCCTCCGGGTCGGTCGAGGCGATCGCGATGACCGAGCCCGAGGCCGGCTCGGACGTCGGCTCGCTGACCTGCTCGGCCGAGCGGGTCGACGGGGGCTTCGTGATCAACGGCCAGAAGGTGTTCATCTCCAACGCCCACATCTCCGACCACGTGCTCGTCGTCTGCCGCACCACCAAGGGGGAGAGCAAGCACGAGGGGTTGACGATGATCTGGGTCCCCAAGGGCGTCGAGGGGATGGAGATCGTCCCGATCGAGACGATGGGCGGGCGCGAGACCAACCACCTCTACTTCACCGACTGCGCGGCGCCGGCCGAGGCGGTCCTCGGCGAGGTCGACCAGGGCTGGACCCAGCTGATGGCCGGCCTCAACGTCGAGCGCCTGATCCTCGCCGCGACCATGCTGGGGATCGCCCAGCGCGCCTTCGACGACGCCCTCGCCTACGTCAAGGAGCGCAAGCAGTTCGGCCGTCTGATCGGCTCCTTCCAGGCCCTGCAGCACCGGCTCGCCGATCTCGCCACCGACCTCGAGGCGGCTCGGCTGATGACCCGCTGGGTCGCGACGATGACCGACGAGGACCCGAACCGGATGCTGCCCAAGGAGGCATCGATGGTGAAGCTGTTCGTCACCGAGGTCGCCAAGCGCACGACCCTCGAGGGCATGCAGCTGATGGGCGGTTACGGCTACTCGTCGGAGTACGACATGGAGCGCCTCGTACGCACCTCGTTGGTCTCCACGATCTACGGCGGTACCTCGGAGATCCAGCGCGGGATCATCGCCAAGACGCTCGGACTCTAGGCAATCCCTCCTAGGCCGCGGCCGGCACCGAGGCGCCGTCGACCAGCGCCGGCCTGCCGATGTGGAAGCCCTGCGCGTAGTCGATCTCGAACCCGCGCACCAGCGCCAGCGTCTCGGCGTCCTCCACGCCCTCGGCGACCGTCTCCTGGCCGAACGCCTTGGCGAACTGGACGATCGCCTGGACCAGGCGCTGGTCGACCGGGGAGGTGCGGAGCTCGCGGATGAACTCGAGGTCGATCTTGAGGTGCTGGACCGGCAGTTCCTTCAGGTAGCTGAACGAGCTGAACCCGGTGCCGAAGTCGTCGAGCCCGAGCCCGCAGCCCATCCCCGTGACCGCCTCCGCGAACTCCTTCGCCCTCGCCATGTTGGAGATCGCCGCCGTCTCGGTGATCTCGAAGTCGAGCCAGCCCGGGTTGAGGCCGTCGGCGATCGCCCGGCGCACGTCGGCGATCAGCCCCGGGTCCGAGAGCGAGCCTCCGGAGATGTTCACCGCGATCGGCCGCGATCGACCGGCCAGCTCGACCGCCTTCGAAAGCACCAGCCGGTCGATCTCCGCTATCAGCCCGAAGCGCTCGGCGATCGGCAGGAAGGAGGAGGGTGGGATCACGTCGCCGTCGTCGTCGAGCATCCGCACCAACAGCTCCTCACGGGCGACGCAGCGGCTTCGCAGGTCGAAGATCGGCTGCGCGTAGACGACGATCTTGCGTCCGTCGATCGCCTCGCGGATCCGCTCCGGCCAGGTCAGCTTTCCGTTCGGCCCTTCGACGCAGTTCACCGCCCGGCCGCCGCCCTTCTCCTTGGCTTCGCAGAGCGCGATGTCGGCGGCGATCATCAGCCCTTCCGCCGTCACCTCCTCGCCGGTCCCGCCGAAGCTGGCGATGCCGACGCTGGCGCCGACCGCGGGCTTCCCCCGCTCGCGCACCAGCGCGATCAGCCGCTCGGCCGCCGCCATGGCCTGCTCCGGCGTGGCCTGGCGCAGCAGCAGGCCGAATTCGTCGGCGCAGATGCGCGCCGGCAGATCGTCCGACCGCGCCTCGCGACGGAGCGTCTCCCCGACCGCGTCCAGCAGCCGGTCGCCGGCCTCGTGGCCGAGCGAATCGTTGACCAGGTGGAAGCCGTCGATGTCCAGTAGCAGCAGGGCGCCGGGCTGCTCGCGATGGCGGGGATCGAGGATGCGCTCTTCGACCTCTTCCACGAACTGGTCTCTGTCGCAGAGACCGCCGCTCTCAATTGGCTCCAGCATCGGCCCCCGAGCTACCCGACGGATTAGATTAAAAGTCACTTTACAAAAAATTTGGTAATACAGTGGAATCCGGGTTGGACTGGGCGGAGGCAACCGTCGCCGGAGGGCCGACGGGCGCTATCCTTGCGTCTGCCTCGCGCCTCGGGCCCGGGGTTTTTGTTTGCAACGACCGACCTCAGGAACGAGGAGAAGCATGGCTCGCGGAGATGTCCGCATCGCGGTGACCCTGGCTTGCGAAGACTGCAAGCGACGCAACTACCAGACCAACAAGTCGCGGCGCAACTCGCCGGACCGGATCGAGATGCGCAAGTTCTGTCGCTGGTGCGGTCACCACACGGCCCACAAGGAGACCCGGTAGCTCCCGATGGCAAAGACCCGCGCACAGCGCAAGGCCGAGCGCCGGGCTCGGGAAGCTGAAGAGCGGAAACGCTCCGATGGCGGGCGCGCCGAGTCGCGCGCTCAGCAGGAGACCCAGCTCGGCGTCTCCGGCGAGGTAGCCGAGGTCGAAGCCGTCGAGGCTGGGATTGCCGCCGGCGCTCCCGAGGAGCAGCTCGAAACCCCTGACGCTCCGAAGTCGCGATCGGCTCGCCGCGCCGAAGCGAAGGCCGAGAAGGAAGCGGAGAAGCGCCGGCGCGAGGAGCAGAAGCGGCGCGAGCGCGAGCAGCTCGCCAAGAAACAGAAACAGGCGAAGACCGAACGCCAGCGCGGCGGCGTGATCGGATTTCTGATCTCATGCTGGCAGGAGCTGAAGAAAGTGCAGTGGCCGGATCGCGACACGCTGATCCAGGCGACCGCAGTCACCATCCTCTTCGTCGCCGTGGCCGCCGCCTACCTCGGCGCTCTCGACGCCGCTTTCAACTTCCTCATCCAGCGGATCCTGTAGCCAGGGTCCCCGAACAAAGGCTTTTATTTTGTATCGCTGGTACGTGATCAACACCTACTCCGGGCACGAGAACAAGGTCAAGCACAACCTCGAGCACCGGGTGCAGACGATGAGCCAGAACCGCAACGTGCGCCAGGTCGTCGTCCCCACCGAGCAGGTCTCGGAGATGAAGGACGGGCAGAAAGTGACGGCCGAGAAACGGACGATGCCCGGCTACGTCCTCGTCAACATGGAGATGACCGACGACGCCTGGGGTCTGGTCAAGAACACTCCCGGCGTGACCGGATTCGTCGGCTCGCGCAACAAGCCGGTGCCGCTGTCCAAACCGGAGGTCGACCGCCTCCTGCACCGCGAGACCGCCGAGCGGCCGCGAACCCAGGCGCAGTTCTCGATCGGGGAATCGGTCAAAGTCATCTCCGGCCCGCTCTCCGACTTCTCAGGCGAGATCGCCGAGATCAACGAGGACGCGGCGAAACTCAAGGTCCTGGTCTCGATCTTCGGCCGCGAGACCCCGGTCGAGGTCGGCTACGACCAGGTCAAGAAGATCTAGCGGGCCGAGACCGCTACCCTCCGCAACCGCCCATGGCCAAGAAAGTCCTCACCCTCATCAAGCTGCAGATCCAGGCAGGCAACGCCAACCCGGCGCCGCCGGTCGGCCCCGCGCTGGGGCAGCACGGCGTCAACATCATGGACTTCTGCAAAGCGTTCAACGCGCAGACGCAGAACGAAGGCGGGACGATCATCCCGGTCGAGATCACGGTCTACGAGGACCGCTCCTTCACCTTCGTCACCAAGACTCCGCCCGCCGCGATCCTGATCAAGGAAGCGATCAAGATTCCGAAGGGCTCGGGCGAGCCGCACGTGAACAAAGTCGGGACGATCTCCCAGGACCAGATCCGCGAGATCGCCGAACGCAAGATGCCCGACCTCAACGCCAACGACATCGACGCCGCCTCGAAGATCATCGCCGGCACCGCCCGCTCGATGGGCGTCGACGTCAAATAGGAGATCTCGTGGCCCACGGCAAGCGATACCGCCAGCAGTACGACAAGGTCGACCGCGATCGCGCCTACCCGCCGGCCGAGGCGATCGCGCTGACCAAGGCGACCGCCAGCACCAAGTTCGACGAGACCGTCGAGGTCCACATCCTGCTCGGCGTCAACGTCCGCCACGCCGATGAGCAGCTGCGCGGGACGCTCGCGCTTCCGCACGGGCTCGGCAAAGACGTCAGCGTGGCGGTCTTCGCCCAGGGCCAGCAGGCCCGCGACGCCGAGGCCGCCGGCGCCGACTTCGTCGGCGGCGACGACCTGGCGAAGAAAGTCGAAGAGGGCTGGACCGACTTCGACGTCGCGATCTCGACGCCCGACATGATGCCCACGGTCGGCAAGCTGGGCCGCGTCCTCGGCCCTCAGGGCAAGATGCCCAACCCCAAGGTCGGGACCGTCACCGACGACGTCGAGAAAGCCGTCGGCGATGCGAAGTCCGGCAAGGTCGAATACCGCACCGACCGCCAGGCGATCGTCCACATGGCGATCGGCAAGGCCAGCTTCGACGCCGGCCAGTTGCTCGACAACTTCACCGCCGTGATCGAGGAGATCGTCCGCGCCAAGCCGGCCGGAGCCAAGGGCAAATACATCCTCTCCTGCACGGTCGCGACGACGATGGGTCCCGGGATCCGGGTCGACGCCTCGAAAGCGGGAGACCGCGAGCTCACCGCGGTTGAGACGCCTGCGGCGGAGGACGAGGCCGGCGAGACCGCACCGGAGCCGGCGACCGCCTAAACTGCGTCGCCGCTAACCGCAGACCACCGGCGGAGCGTTGCTCGGAAGACCGGTGCAGGTAAGACGATGAACCGCGAGGAAAAGTCCGCAGCCATACAAGAGATTGCCGCCCAGATCGAGGAGTCTGAGGCGATCTTCGCTGTCGACTACCGCGGGATCAGCGTCCCCCAGGCCGCCGAGCTGCGCTCGAAACTGCGCGAAGCCGACGCCAGCTTCCGCATCGTCAAGAACCGCCTGACGAAAATCGCCGCCGAGAAAGCTGGCGAGCAGCGCCTCGCCGAGCTGCTGCAGGGCCCGACCGCGCTGACGTTCGTGCGCGGCGACACGGCCCAAGCCGCGAAAGCGATCTCCAGCTTCAACAAAGAGCACGAGGTCCTCACCTACAAGGGCGGCTTCATGGACTCGACCTCGCTCGATCCCGACGCCTTCAAATCGATCGCCCGCCTGCCCACCCGCGACGTTCTCAACGGCCAGTTCGCCGGCGTCGTCGCCAGTCCGCTGACCGGCCTGGTCCGCGGCCTCGGCTCGATGATCCAGGGGCTGGCCTCGCAGCTGGGGCAGATCGCGGACCAGGGGCTGGTGAGCGGGGACGCCCCGGCCGAGGAGGCGCCGGCCGAGGATGCCCCGGCCGAGGATGCGCCGGCCGAGGATGCTCCGGCCGAGGAGGCGCCGACTGAGGCGGCCAGCGGCAACGAGCCGCCCGCCGATCAGGCCGAGGCGCCGGACGAAGAGACTTCTGAGGACGAGACTTCTGAAACTGACGACGCGAGCAAGGAAGAGGAGTAGATGGCAACCAAGATTTCAACCGAGGATTGGATCGAGGAGCTGAAAGGCATCTCGGTCCTGGAGCTCTCCGAGCGGATCAAAGCGCTCGAGGAGGAGTTTGGCGTTTCGGCGACCGCGGTCGCGGCGGCGGCTCCGGCCGCGGCAGGCGCCCCCGCTGACGGCGACGGCGGCGGCGAGGAGTCCTCGACCGTCGACGTGGTTCTGGTGGAGGTCGGCGGACAGAAGGTCCCCGTGATCAAGGTGGTCCGCGCGGCGACCGGGCTCGGTCTCAAAGAGGCCAAGGCGCTCGTCGACGAGGCTCCGAAAGCGATCAAAGAGGGCGTCGAACGAGACGAGGCCGACAAACTCAAAGCCGAGCTCGAGGAGGCCGGCGCCACCGTCGAGCTCAAGTAGAGCCGCCTGCTGCGCCGGCGCGGATCCCGGTCAGGGAGCCAAGCTTGAAGGTGCACGTCGCCGTGTGTTATTTTCTGCGGTCGCGCGCCATTTGAGTGTCCCTGCCCAGATCTGCGCTGTACCCACGTCCCTCTGACCGCCCGAGGAGTCGCCGACTTGGCACGTTCGAACGCTGCCCCCGTAACCCGTAGGAGCTTTTCCCGCCTAGAGAACCCCCTCGAAGTCCCACATCTGATCGATATCCAGCGACGTTCCTTCGCGGAACTGACGGATCCGAAGAGCGGTGGGCTGCGAGAGACCATCAACGACATATCCCCGATCGAGGACTACACGGGGAACCTGCAGATCGTCTTCGGCGAGTTCAAGTTCGAGGACTCGCCGCACACGATCGAGGAGTGCCGTGAGAAGGACATGACGTATTCGCGGCCGCTGACCGCGACTGTCGCCTTCCAGAACAAGGAGACGGGAGAGATCCGCGAGCAGGCCGTGTTCATGGGGGACTTCCCGTGGATGACCGAGCGCGGGACCTTCATCATCAACGGCACCGAGCGCGTCGTCGTCACCCAGCTCGTGCGGTCGCCCGGTGCCTACGTGATGGCGCCCAAGGACCCTGAAAAGCAGGTCTTCATCGCCAACCTGATGCCGGCACGCGGCTCCTGGCTGGAGCTGGAAGTCGACAAAAAAGGCAAAGTCTTCGTCCGCATCGACCGCAAGCGCAAATTGCCGGTGACGGTGCTGCTGCGCGCGATGGGCTACGTCGAGGACCAGCAGCTGCTGGACATGTTCGACAACTCGCTCTACCTACGGCACACGATCGAGGCCGACACGGAGGCGACCCGGACCGAAGAGGGCGCCCTGATCGAGCTGTTCAAAAAGCAGCGTCCCGGCGAGCCGCCCTCGGTGGACGCCGCCCGCGGCCTGCTCGAGCAGCTCTTCTTCGACCCCAAGCGCTACGACCTCACCAGGGTCGGCCGCTACAAGCTCAACGCCCGTCTCGATCTCGACATCGACCTCGAGACCCGGGTGCTCACCCAGGACGACATCATCGCCCTGGTCAAGGAGCTGGTCTCCCTGCCGAAGCTGCTCGGGATCCCCGAGGAGGTCGACGAGGAGAACCCGATCAAAGACTACGCCGCGGAGGCCATCACCTACCCGCGCGAGCCGGTCTACGAGCACCTCGACGAGTACGAGCATTTCGGCAACCGCCGCCTGCGCACGGTCGGCGAGCTGATCCAGGAGGCCTTCCGGATCGGCCTCTACCGGATGGAGCGCGTGGTCCGCGAGCGCCTCACCACCGAGGACTCGGATGCGATCACCCCGCAGACGATCATCAACATCCGCCCCGTAGTGGCGGCGATGAAGGAGTTCTTCGGCTCCTCGCAGCTCTCGCAGTTCATGGACCAGACGAACTCGCTCACCGGCCTGACTCACAGGCGGCGGCTCTCGGCGCTCGGCGCCGGCGGCCTGACCCGTGAGCGGGCGCCGATCGAGGTCCGCGACGTGCACCCGACCCATTACGGCCGGATGTGCCCGATCGAGACGCCGGAGGGTCCGAACATCGGCCTGATCGGTTCGCTCTCCTCCTACGCGCAGATCTCCGAGCACGGCTTCGTGACGACCCCGTACCGGGTCGTCACCGACGGGGTCGTCACCGACGAGATCGTGCACTTCGACGCGACCCAGGACGAGGACAAGGTGATCGCGCAGGCGAACGCCGAGTTCGACTCGAAGACCGGCAAGCTGAAAGGACCGCTCGTTCTGGTCCGCGCCGGCGAGCAGGAGTACGCGACCGCCACGCCCAAGGAAGTCGACCTGATGGACGTCTCGCCGTCCCAGATCTGGTCGGTGGCGACCTCGCTGATCCCGTTCCTCGAGCACGACGACGCCAACAGGGCGTTGATGGGCTCCAACATGCAGCGCCAGGCGGTGCCGCTGCTGAAACCGGACCCGCCGCTGATCGGGACCGGCATGGAGCGGCGCGCCGCGGTCGACAGCGGCGACGTCGTCCTCGCCGAGAGCGACGGGGAGGTTAGTCACGTCGACGCCGAGAGCATCGTCGTCAGCAGCGGTTCGAAGAAGGACGAGTACAAGCTGCAGAAGTTCATGCGCTCCAACCAGGGGACGCTGATCCACCAGCGGCCGATCGTGAAGAGCGGCCAGAAGGTGAAGGAGGGCGACGTGCTCGCCGACGGTTCCTCCACCGGCGGCGGCGAGATCGCCCTCGGCAAGAACTGCCTGGTCGCCTTCATGTCCTGGGAGGGCTACAACTTCGAGGACGCGATCATCCTTTCCGAGCGCCTGGTCAAGGACGACGAACTCACCTCGATCCACATCGAGGAGTACGAGATCGACGCCCGCACCACCAAGCTCGGCGACGAGGAGATCACGCGCGACATCCCCAACCGCTCGGAGGAGAGCCTCCGCAACCTCGACGAGCGCGGGATCGTCCGCGTCGGCGCCGAGGTCATCTCCGGCGACCTCCTGGTCGGCAAGGTGACGCCGAAGGGCGAGACCGAGCTGACCGCCGAGGAGAAGCTGATCCGCGCGATCTTCAAGGAGAAGGCGCGCGAGGTCCGCGACACCTCGCTGAAAGTCCCGCACGGCGAGGGCGGGGTCGTCATCGACGTCCTCACCTTCAGCCGCGACGACGGCGACGACCTGCCGCCCGGCGTCAACGACCTGGTCCGCGTCTACGTCGCGACGAAGCGCAAGATCGCCGAGGGCGACAAGCTCGCCGGCCGTCACGGGAACAAGGGTGTGATCTCGAAGATCGTGCCCGAGGAGGACATGCCCCACCTCGCCGACGGCACCCCCGTCGACGTCATCCTCAACCCGCTCGGCGTGCCGAGCCGGATGAACATCGGCCAGATCCTCGAGACCCACCTCGGGTGGGTCGCGGCGAACGGCTGGTACGACGACGGCTCCGAGGCCTACAAGCAGGCCCACTCCGACGGCGACGGCCGCGTCTACGTGGCCACGCAGGTGTTCGACGGCGCGACCGTCGAGGACGTCGACGAGGCTCTGGTCTCCTGGCAGAAGGAGAACGAGGACCGCGGCATCGACCTCGGCATCGACATGAGCGCCCGCCCCGGCGCCCGCGCCTCGGGCACGGCCCAGCTCTACAACGGCCGCACCGGCGAGCCGTACGAGGGCAAGGTCACGGTCGGCTACATGTACATCCTCAAGCTGCTGCACCTGGTCGACGACAAGATCCACGCCCGCTCGACCGGGCCGTACTCGCTCGTCACCCAGCAGCCCCTGGGCGGCAAGGCGCAATTCGGCGGCCAGCGCTTCGGCGAGATGGAGGTCTGGGCCCTCGAGGCCTACGGCGCCGCCTACACGCTGCAGGAGATGCTCACGGTCAAGTCCGACGACACCGTCGGGCGGGTCAAGGCCTACGAGGCGATCGTCAAGGGGGAGAACATCCCCGAGCCGTCGATTCCGGAGTCCTTCAAAGTGCTGCTGAAGGAGATCCAGAGCCTCTCGCTCGACGCCAACGTCGTCTCCGAGGGGACCGACGTCGAAATCTCCGACGAGGAGGACGACCTGTTGAAAGCGGCCGAGGAGCTGGGGATGGACCTGACCGGCGTTCGCGCCGAGGGCAACAACGGGGCCGCGGACGAGCAGGAGGAGCAGGTGGTCGCCGAGGGCGAGGCAGGAACTGATGCTGATGGTGCCGGAAAAGCCGAAGAGGCCGAGCCGGCCGAGGTGGAGGACTGATGATCGACATCAACAATTTCGACGCGATCGAGATCGGGCTCGCGTCCTCGAAGAAGATCCGCAGCTGGAGCTGGGGCGAGGTAACGAAGCCGGAGACGATCAACTACAGGACCCTGAAGCCGGAGAAAGACGGGCTCTTCTGCGAGCGCATCTTCGGTCCGACCAAGGACTGGGAGTGCTACTGCGGCAAGTACAAGCGCGTCCGCTACAAGGGCATCGTCTGCGAGCGCTGCGGCGTCGAGGTGACCCGCTCCAAGGTCCGGCGCGAGCGCATGGGGCACGTCGACCTGGCCTCGCCGGTTTCCCACATCTGGTTCTTCAAGGGCGTTCCGAGCCGGATCGGCTACCTGATCGACATGGCTCCGAAAGAGCTTGAGAAGGTTCTCTACTTCGCCGCCTCGATGATCACCTGGGTCGACGTGGAGGCCCGCGACAAGGACATCGGGAAGCTGGAGAAAGAGGTCAAGAAAGTCGTCGACTCCTACGAGTCCGAACAGCAGAAGCGGACCCAGGAACTGAACGAGTCCCTGGAGCGGCGGATCAAGCACCTCGAGGACGGTTCGCAGGAGAAGTTCGACGACGAGGACCACATCTGGGCCGACTCGCTGAAGCTGACCGCGGCGCAGCTGCGCAAGCTGAAGGACGACGAACGGGCCAAAATGATCAAAGAACTGCGCAAACAGTTCGACGCCGAGATCTCCGACACCGAGGCCTACCTCGAAGAGGCGGCCGAGCGGATGCAGGAAGTCTGGAAGATCTTCACCGAGATGAAGCCGAAGGACGTCGTCAACGACGAGACCGTCTTCCGCGAGCTAAAGGACCGGTTCGGCTCCCCGTTCGGCTGGGGCGAGTACTTCCGCGGCGGCATGGGCGCGGAAGCGGTGCGCGATCTGCTCGAGCAGGTGGACCTCGCGGCCGACTGCGAGGAACTGGAGCAGATCATCAACAGCTCCAAAGGCCAGAAACAGGCCCGCGCCGTGAAGCGGCTGAAAGTCGCCTCCGCCTTCCTCAACTCCGACAACAAGCCGGACTGGATGATCCTCGACGCGGTGCCGGTGATTCCGCCGGAGCTGCGCCCGATGGTCCAGCTCGACGGCGGCCGCTTCGCGACCTCCGACCTCAACGACCTCTACCGCCGGGTGATCAACCGCAACAACCGGCTGAAAAGGCTGCTCGACCTCGGCGCTCCCGAGATCATCGTCAACAACGAGAAGCGGATGCTGCAGGAGGCGGTCGACGCGCTGTTCGACAACGGCCGTCGCGGCCGCCCGGTCACCGGGCCGGGCAATCGCCCGCTGAAGTCGCTCTCAGACATGCTCAAGGGCAAGCAGGGGCGCTTCCGTCAGAACCTGCTGGGCAAGCGCGTCGACTACTCCGGCCGCTCGGTGATCGTCTCCGGGCCGAGCCTGCGCTTGCAGCAGTGCGGCCTGCCGAAGCTCATGGCGCTCGAGCTCTTCAAGCCGTTCATCATGGCCCAGCTCGTCGAGCGCAAAGCCGTGCAGAACATCAAGGCGGCGAAGAAGATGGTCGAGTCGATGATCCCGGAGGTCTGGGACGTGCTGGAGGAAGTCATCCACCAGCACCCCGTGCTGCTGAACCGGGCCCCGACCCTGCACCGCCTCGGCATCCAGGCCTTCGAACCGGTCCTGGTCGAGGGCAAGGCGATCCAGGTCCACCCCCTGGTCTGCCACGCCTTCAACGCCGACTTCGACGGCGACCAGATGGCGGTCCACGTGCCCCTCTCCGCCGAGGCCCAGGCCGAGGCGCGGATCCTGATGCTGTCGGCAAACAACATCCTCTCTCCGGCCCACGGGGCGCCGCTGGCGACCCCGACCCAGGACATGGTGCTCGGCATCTACTACCTGACCTACGGCCCGGACGAGCAGGAGCTGGCGAAGGTCGACGAGGAACTGAAGGCGGGCAAGGGCACGAACGGGTCCGGCTCCGCGGTCAAGGTGTTCCGCTCCTCCCAGGAGGCCGAGCTCGTCTACGAGAACGGCGGCTGCAAACTCCACGACCAGGCCGAGTACCGGCGGGCCGGGCGCGGCCACTTCCTGACCACGGTCGGGCGCATCATCTTCAACGAGAAGATCGAGCGGGCCCTCGCCGACGCCCTCGAAGAGGACTTCGATCCGGAGCAGTTCGAGTTCGTCAACTTCTCGCTGAAGAAGAAGGACGTCAACGAGATGGTCTCCAACCTGGTCGAGGCCTACGGCGCGCCGGCGGTCTCACAGGTGCTGGACGCCTTCAAGGATCTCGGGTTCCACTACGCCAGCCAGGCGGGGATCACGGTCTCCAAGAACAACGTGGTCTCGCCGCCCGAGAAGGCGGAAATCCTCGAGCGCTACGAGAAGGAGACCGAAGCGATCGTCAGCCAGTACGACGAGGGCTACATCACCGCGGAGGAGCGCCACGAGGCGGTCACCGCCCACTGGAACCGAGCCACCGACGAGGTCGCCCAGGCGATGGAGGACAACCTCGACGAGCTCAACCCCATCTTCATGATGGCCAACTCGGGAGCCCGTGGATCCTTCAAACAGATCCGCCAGCTGGCCGGGATGCGAGGCCTGATGGCCAACCCGAAAGGCGAGATCATCGAGCGGCCGATCAAGGCCAACTTCATGGAGGGACTCTCGGTTCTGGAGTACTTCATCTCCACCCACGGCGCCCGAAAGGGTCTCGCCGACACGGCACTGCGCACGGCCGACTCCGGCTATCTGACGCGCCGCCTGGTCGACGTGGCCCAGGACGTGATCGTGCGCCAGGAGGACTGCAAGACCAAAGACCACATCGAGATGGTCCTGCGCAAGGACGACGGCTCGCTCAACGACAACCTCGTCGGGCGTCTGGCCGCGAAGAAGCTCGAGACGAAGCGCGGTCGCGAGCTGCTCAAGCGCAACCAGGAGATCACCCTCCCCGACGTCGAAGCGGTCGCCGAGGCGTTCGGAGAGGACGAGGTCAGGATTCCGGTCCGCTCGGCGCTCAAGTGCGACGCCGAGTCCGGGGTCTGCCGCTCCTGCTACGGCGTCTCGCCGGCGACCGGCTCGACGGTCGACATCGGCGACGCGGTGGGGATCATCGCCGCCCAGTCGATCGGCGAGCCCGGCACCCAGCTGACCATGCGCACCTTCCACACCGGTGGTGTCGCCGGCCAGGACATCACCCAGGGTCTGCCCCGCATCGTCGAGCTCTTCGAGGCGCGTAAACCGAAGGGCCTGGCGCAGATGGCCGAGGCGGCCGGCAAGGTCTCGATCGAGGAGACCGACAAAGCGCTGAAAGTGATCGTCACCGAGTCCAGCGGCGAGGAGCACGCCTACAGCTTCCCGCCCCGGACCCGCCTGCACGTCGCCGACGGCGACAAGGTCAAGGTCGGCGAGCAGCTGAACGAAGGCTCGCTCTACCCGGCGGACCTGCTGGCGATTCGCGGCCGCACCGACGTCGAGGTCTACCTGGTGCAGGAGGTGCAGAAGGTCTATCGCGCCCAGGGCGTCGACATCAACGACAAGCACATCGAGATCATCGCCCGCCAGATGCTGAAGAAGGTGCGGATCGAGTCGAAGGGCTCGACCAGCCTGCTTCCCGGCCAGCTCGAGGATCGCGGCAGCCTCAAACGACTCAACAAGAAGACCAAGGAAGAAGGCGGCACCCCGGCCAAAGGCGAGGAGGTCATCCTCGGCATCACCAAGGCCTCGCTGGCCACCGAGTCCTTCCTCTCCGCTGCCTCCTTCCAGGAGACGACCAAGGTCCTCACCGACGCTGCCCTCGAGGGCAAACGGGATCGTCTCGTTGGTCTGAAGGAGAACGTGATCATCGGCAAGCTGATTCCGGCGGCGACCGGGCTCAAGCACTACCGCACGGTCGCGATCGAGCCGGCGGTGCCGATCGAGCCGCCCAGCGACGAGGATCTGCTCGACGAGGAGGAGCTGGCGGCTGAGCTGGGTGTCGATGGGGTGGAGGCCCCGGTCGAGGGCTTCGGGCCCTCGTTCGCCGAGGAGCTCGAGGAGCTCGCCAGCGAGATCGAGTCGACCAGCGACGAGGCCAAATAGAGGTTTCGTGGTTTAGCTCCTCAAAACTGGGTACTAAAGGACTGAGATCGACTGCGAGTCATCTCTCCTGAGATTGCGAGTCATGCGAAAGGCCGGGGCGTGAGCCCCGGCCTTTTCGCTGCCTGATGTCGATTCGGCGTCAGCCGGCGAGGCAGTAGGCGTAGGCGGTGATGGTGGTGGGATTCGCCGAGTTGTTGCGGGAATCGATGTGCCAGCCGTTGCCGCTCCGGTAGGTGGAGGTCATGTGGACGGCATAGAGGCCGGCGCTGCCGCCGCCGCTGATCACCGTGGTGCCCGCCGGGCAGGTCGCGGTGACGTTGGCGTTGCCGTTGGCGGCGATGGCCGTGCTGTTCGACGCCTGGACGATCGGCGCCAGCTCGGCCGCCCGAACCGAGCCGCTCTGCAGCTCGCTCGAGCCGACCGAATCCGCGGCGATCTCGCTGGAGCCGACCGAGTCGGGCCCGAGGTCGTTCGCGGTCAGCGACTGATCAGCGACCTCCGAGGAGGTGACGGAAGCGGGGCCGAGATCCGCTGCGGTGAGCGAGTCCGGCGCTACCTCGGTCGAGGTCACGGCGTTTTCGGCGATCTCCTCCGTGCCGACCTGATCCGGCGCGATTTTGGCCGCGGTGACGGCGTTGTCGCGCAGGTCCAGGGTGCGGACCGTGCCATCGACGATCTGCGCCGAGCGGACGCTGTTTTTGGCGACGCCGGCCGCGATCGCGCTGCCGGTGAGGGCCAGGAGCAGCGCCACGCAGGCGACGATCATGGCGGGGGAGGGACGGAATGAACGGGTCTTGCTGGTCATCGGAATTTCCTTTCGTTGGGTTGGTTGATCCGATGGGTCCAGCTTCGGGGCGATAGGGGCTTTGCTCTACGGACCCTGGGGGTGAACCTCGTCACCCCCGTGCGTGGGGGACGGACGGGGTGCCCCCTCCGCTTGCTGGGTTTTTCGCCGTTGAGCAGGCGTCTCTCGCTGAGCAGTCCCGGCGAAAAACAGGACGCCGCGCGCTCCAGGGGCACCCCGTCCGTCCCTCGACGGCAGGACGATCGAGCTTGGAAGGCGAGGCGCGCGCACGTCCAGGGCTTTGCAGCTCGGAGCGAAGCCGGCGAGTCGTCAGCGAGGGTGGGGGGTCCCTCTGGCGAAGCGGCGTCCTGTTTTTCGCGCCGTCAGCCATTGCGGCAGCCAGCAGGTCTCCGGGCGAAAAACCCAGCGAGCCAGAGGGACCCCCCACCCTCGCTCTCAGCCCTGGCCAGTTAGCCAGCTTCTATAGATTCCAGGCATGGCTGCGGCGGAGAAGGTCTGCATCATCGGGGCGGGGAGCTCGGGGATCGTGGCGGCCCAGGTGCTGCAGGCGCGGGGAATCGCGTTCGACTGCTTCGAGAAGGGGTCTCAGGTCGGGGGGAACTGGCGCTACGAGAACGACAACGGGATGTCCTCGGCCTACCGCTCGCTGCACATCAACACCTCGCGGCGGGTGATGGCGTTCAAGACGTTGCCGATGCCCGACCACTTTCCCGACTACCCCGATCACTTCCAGATGGCCCAGTATTTCGACGAATACGTCGACCACTTCGGGCTGCGGGAGAGGATCAGCTTCCGCACGGAGGTCGTGGGCGTGCAGCCCGTCGACGGCGAGTGGGACGTGAGCGTCGAGGACGCCGATGGTGGGCGTGAGACCAACCGCTACCGGGCGGTGCTCGTCGCCAACGGCCACCACTGGGACCCGCGTTGGCCGGAACCCGCTTTCCCCGGCTCTGATGAGTTCGAGGGTGAGCAGATGCACGCGCACCACTACCGCGAGCCCGACGTCCTGCCGGGAAAGCGGGTCCTGGTGCTGGGGATCGGCAACTCCGCCGTCGACATCGCCGTCGAGTCCTCGCGCATCGCCGACAAGACCTTCTTGGCGACCCGGCGCGGCGCCTACGTGCTGCCGAAGTACATCAACGGCAAGCCGATCGACGAGGTCTCGAACCCCTTCGTCTCGATGCTTCCCCTCTCGGTCCAGCGCTTCTTCACCACGCGCGCTCTGGGAATCGCTTCCGCCGCCGACCCGACCGCCTACGGGCTGCCGAAGCCCGATCACAAGCTGTTCGAGGCGCATCCCACGGTCTCCTCGGAGCTGCTGCCGCGCCTCGGCCACGGCGACATCTCCGTCAAGCCCAACATCGACCGCTTCGCCGGCGGCCGGGCCGTCCGCTTCGTCGACGGCAGCGAGGAGGAGATCGACCTCGTCGTCTACTGCACCGGCTACAAGATGACCTTCCCGTTCTTCGACCCCGAGGTCTTCTCAGCGCCGGACAACCGGCTGCCGCTCTACCGCCGCGTCGCCTCGGTCGAGCGCCCCGGCCTCTATTTCATCGGCTTCATCCAGCCCCTGGGGCCGATCATGCCCCTGGCCGAGGCCCAGTGCGAGTGGGTCGCCGACCTGCTCGCGGGGCGGGTCTCGCTACCGGCGGAGGCCGAGATGCGGCGGGAGGTGGAGGCCGAGGAACGGAAGATGCGGAAGCGCTTCGTCGCCTCTAAGCGCCATACCGTCGAGGTCGACTTCTATCCGTACCTGCGCGAGATCCGGCGCGAGCGAAAGCAGGCTGTCCAGCAGGTCTGACGACCCTGGTCCGCCCGCCCGGCGGACAGGTCGGAGCCGGCAGGGCGGCGCCGCCTCCGTGCGGTCCCCGG
>Ga0247780_1000980_pt1 | contig 21030 bp, 16 predicted proteins | sample UWRJL079202R5_FD_179927 | JGI IMG/M metagenome (GOLD analysis project Ga0247780, IMG submission 179927) | Plant litter microbial communities from Arlington Agricultural Research Station in Wisconsin, United States - UWRJ-L079-202R-5 | ecosystem: Environmental > Terrestrial > Plant litter >... | reverse complement strand
GCTGCTGCGGATCGTCGAGAGCTCGATGAGCTCGGAGATCTACGAGCTGATGAAGCGCCCCGACGAGATGGCGGTCGTGGTCAAGGCGCACGAAAACCCCCGCTTCGTCGAGGACTGCGTCCGCGAGATGATCCGCCAGGTCGTCGAGGGTTACCCCGACCTCCCCGACGAGGCCTTCGTCATGGCCCGCCAGGAGAACCTCGAGACGATCCACCGCCACAACGTGGTGGCGGAGCGCTACGGAACCATGGGCGAGCTTCGCGCCGAGCTGCGCAGCGGCGAGCACCAGCCGCGCCACATCGCTAAGCGCGAGTGGCTCGAGGGTTCGACCCCGTAGGGGAGGCGGGAGAGGACTCGTCGGGGCAACGGCGGGGAGGCTCCGCCGAGTCCTCCTCCGTCTCCCTAAGCGGCGGGGGCCTTCGTGCGGGCGCGCTCTCGCTGTTGTTGCTCGATCCGTCGCCTAAGGCCGAAGAAGTAGTCCGCGCCGCTGAGCACAGTGACGATGAGGGCGGCGTAGACGAGGAGGTCGACGCCCAGGGGGGCCGGGTCGGCGACGATCAGGGCGATCACGGCGGCGATCTGGAGGACGGTCTTCAGCTTGCCCAGCCAGCTGGCGGCGATCACGAGGCCGCGCTCGGCGGCGATCGTGCGGAGGATGGTGACGGCGATCTCGCGGGCGATGATCACCATCGCCACCCAGGCCGCGAGCCGGCCGAGCGAGACCAGCGAGAGCAGGGCGCCGGTGATCAGCAGCTTGTCGGCGAGCGGGTCCATCAGCTTGCCGAAGGTGGTGACGGAATCGCGCGAGCGCGCGAAGTAGCCGTCGAGCCCGTCGGTCGCGGCGGCGAGGGCGAAGACCGCGGCTGCGAGCGCGTCGCCGTTCGGCGTCTCCCCCAGCAGGGCGACGATCACGACGGGCACCGCCAGGATGCGCAGCAGGGTCAGCGCGTTCGGCAGGTTGAGCGGGAACATGCGCCCTAGCTTGACTGCTTGGCGTCGCGCGCGGCGAAGTACTCCTCGCCCTCGATGCTGACGCGGGGCACGGCGCGCTCCATCCAGCCAGGCATCCACCAGGCCCGCCTGCCGAGCAGGACCATCACCGCGGGGACGAGCAGGCAGCGGACCAGGGTCGAGTCGATCGCGATCGCCACCGCCAGCCCGACTCCGAACTCCTTCACCACCGGGTCGCCGTTGAGGACGAAGCTGGTGAAGACGCAGACCATGATCGCCGCCGCCGAGGTGATGACGCGGCCGGTGTTGGCAAGCCCTTCGACCACGGCGCGGCGCTCGTCGCCGGTCTTCTCGTAGTGCTCGCGCATCTGCGTCAGCAGGAAGACCTCGTAGTCCATCGAGAGCCCGAAGAGGATCGCGAACATCAGCAGCGGCACGAAGCTGACGATCGGGATCGCGTGGTCGAGCCCGATCAGCGAGGAGCCCCAGCCGAGCTGGAAGACCGCCGTGACGACGCCGTAGGCCGCGGCCACCGAGAGCAGGTTCATCGCCGCCGCCTTGATCGGCACCAGCAATGAGCGGAAGGCGACGAGGAGGACGAGGAAGCTGAGCGCGACGACGATCGCGATCATCAGCGGCAGCTTGTCGGCGATCTGGCTCGCGAGGTCGATGTAGCCGGCGGTCTGGCCGCCGACGTAGGCGCTCGCCGCCGTCCCCTTCAGCGCCCGCGGGATCGTCGTTTCGCGCAGGCCGTCGACCAGATCGACCGTCTCGTCGGCCCACGGCTCCGATTTGGAGATCGCGGTGAACACCGTCACAGTGCCCCGCTCGTCGAAGCTCGGTTCGCTCACCGCGGCGACGTCGGCCGTGCCGGCAACCGCCCTCTGCAGACCCGGCAGCACCTGTTTGGCTTCCGCCGGCGACTCGAATTCGGAGGCGATCAGCAGCGGCCCGTTGACGCCGGGCCCGAACCCCTCGTTGAGCCCTTCGTAGGCCTGGCGCGAGGTCGTGTCCTTGGGCGCGGCGCTGATGTCGTTCTGGCCCAGCTCGAGCTGGAAGACCGGCAGCGCCAGCACCGCCAGGACGATCAGGGCGACCAGCGCCGAGCGCCAGGGCATCGAGGCGACCCGCTCCGCCCAACGGCGCCAGCCGTGCGGCTCGGCTTCGTCCGGGTGGGTCTTGCCGAGCTTGACGCGCAGCGAGTCGATGCGGGGACCGAGCGCGCCGAGCATCGCCGGCAGCAGGGTCGCCGCGGCGGTGACGGCGACGACCACCGCGACCGCCGCGGTGAAGCCGAGCGTCGCGACCAGCGGGATGCCGGCGAAGGCCAGCGAGCAGAGGGCGATGACGACGGTGAAGCCGGCGAAGACGACCGCGCCCCCGGCGGTGGCCGTGGCGCGGGCGATCGACTCGCGCAGCTCCATTCCTTCGGCCAGCTGCAGTTTGTGCCGGGTGACGATGAAGAGGGCGTAGTCGATCCCGACCCCGAGGCCGATCATCGTCGCCAGGGTGGCGGCGACGCCCGGGACGTCCAAGACGTGCTCGAGGAGGCGGATGATCGAGAGCGCGCAGGCGAGGCCGATCAGCGCCGAGAGGATCGGCAGCATCATCGCGGTCGCCGTGCCGAAGGCGAAGAGCAGGATGATCACGGCGGCGACCAGCCCGATGCCGTCGCTGACCTCGGTGTCGGGTTTCGAGAGCTGCTGGCCGACGTAGCCGCCGACAGCGGTCTCGAGACCGGCAGCCCGCGCGGGCTCGGCCGAATCGAGGATCCGTTCCGCCTGCCGTTCGTCGATGTCGCCCGGCCCGACGCCGAGGAAGACGGGGATGTACCCGATCTGCCCGCTCTTGCTGAGGAACTGGCCGCCAGCCGGGCTGAGCGGGCTCACCGCCGAGTTGACCTCGCCCAGCGCCCGCAGCCGCTTGGCGGTTTCGGCTACCGCGGCGCTGTACTTCGGCTCGGTCAGCTTCGCCCCGCGCGGCGCCTCCAGCACCAATGGGTTGCTGCCATAGGCCTGTTCGGGCAGGTTGTCTTCCAGCAGTTCGGTCGCGATCGTCGAGTCGGTCCCCGGCAGCGTCAGGTTTTCGCTGGTCTTGCTGCCCCCTGCCTGGGCGATCGCGACGAGGGCGATCGCGAGGACGATCCAGGCGGCGATGACGGGGTAATGATGGCGCGAGCAGAAGCGCCCGATCGCGTAGAGAGGACCGGTCATTCTTCGGCCGCCAGGTCGGCGGGCGATGGCGTGGTGCCGTCCTCGAAACCCTCCGGAATCGTGTCCGCGGCGGCGGCGCCGAGCAGTCGCCGGAGCACGACCAGGTGCTGCGCCTGGTTGGCGGCGATCGAGCCGAGCAGGGAGCGCGGCCAGGGCGAGGCGAGATGCGAGAGCGCCCGCAGGTGGTAGGCGACCGAGGCGCTTTCGACTTCGTAGAGGAACTGGAGCGCATCGGCCCGCGTGCTCAGCCCCTCGCTCTCGATCTCTTCCTGCTCGGGCTCGGCCGCTTCGCCCAGCCCGCGCAGCGCCTTGATGACGGCGTCGTAGTGCTCCTGTTCCTGGGCGCGGAACTGCTCGGTGGCGGCAAGCGCGGCGCCCCGCAGCAGCGGCAGGGTCCGCTCGTAGGCCCGGACGGCGGCCTGCTCGCGGGAGAGCACGTTGTTGAGGACCTCGGCATCCCCGGCCTTGTCGGAGACGGCCGTGGTCGTGCTCCCGTCCCCGCTCCCGCAGCCCGCAAGCGGCGCCGCGGCGGCGACGGCGATCGCGAGCAGCGGGAGGGCGCGCCGCGCGGAGCCGCCGCGCGTGATTCGGTTCGGGACCATGGCGAAGGAGGGAAGCCTATGAGCAACGGCAGCGTCAAAGAGCTGGCGGCGCTTGCGGCCGAGATCCACGGCTGCCGCCGCTGCCCCCGGCTGGTCGCCTGGCGCGAGGCCAGCGCCGCCGATCCACCCCGCCGCTACCGCGGCCAGGACTACTGGGCGAAACCGCTCGACGGCTTCGGCGACCCGGCGGCGCGGGTCATCATCGTCGGCCTGGCCCCAGCCGCCCACGGGGCCAACCGCACCGGTCGCATGTTCACCGGCGACCGCTCCGGAGAGTGGCTCTACGCGGCACTGCACCGGGCCGGCTACGCGAACCGGGCCGAGGCCGAGCGCCGCGGCGACGCGCTCCGCCTGCGCGACGCCTACATCACCGCCGTCAACCGCTGCCCCCCGCCCGCCAACAAGCCGACCCCGGAAGAGCGCGACAACTGCCTGCCCTACCTGGAGCGCGAGCTGCGGCTGCTCGAGCGCGGCCGCGTGATCGTCGCGCTCGGCTCCTTCGGGTGGGACGGGTTCCTGCGCGCGGCCCGGGCGCTCGGGGTCGAGACGCCCCGGCCCCGGCCCCGCTTCGGTCACGGCGCCGAAGCCGATCTCGGGCGCTGGCGGCTGCTCGGGTGCTTCCACCCGAGCCAGCAGAACACCTTCACCGGCAAGCTCACCGTGCCGATGATCGACTCCGTCTTCGCGCGGGCCCGCGAGCTGGCGGGTTAGCTATTTCTTCGGCGTGGCGCGCTTCTCTTCGGAGCTCGGAGTCTCATAGCCGATCATCGAGACGCTCACCGGGATCCCGGGCTTGTTTGCCTTGGTCAAGCGTTCCGCGCTGGCGGCCTGGATCGCGAAGATCCGCTCCAGCATCTCTTCGAGGCCCACCCTGACTTCCTCCCAACCCTCGTCGTCGACGATCATCGGGGTCCAGCTCAGGTGCCGATCCTCGCGCTGGTCGAAGGTGCCCGCGCTCAGAGCTGAAGTGGCATCGCCGAAGACGGTTTGCAGCAGGCTCCCGCTGAGCCCCGGGCGGACCGACTTCGGCACCGCTTCCCAATCCGAAACGTCCAGAAACGCGCGGGAGGTGGCTCGGTAGTAGTGCTCCATGGCGCCTCGCCTGGGCGCTGTGTCCACCAGCTCGATGCATTCGCACTCCTTCAGGACCTTGACGTGGTAGCTGACGTGGCCCACCGTCTGGTCCAGCTCCTTCGCGATTTCGTTGGGGCTGGCGATTCGTTCGTTCAGAATCGTCAACGCCTGGACGCGAACCGGGTGTCCCAGGGCCTTGACCACACGTGCGTCCAGGATCCCGTTCTTACCGCCGCGCTCGGTGGAGGACCTCTTACCGTCGCCTTTGGGGCTCATGACTTCTCCGATCTATTCTGGCCACGACTTGATCACTCCATGCTATTGGCTGTATAGATCTTTTGCTGAACGTTGCAGGGATTTTGTAGAATTTTCTCGACTACGGTAACTCCTTCTATCAATACGTCGGTCTCCACCCCTGTCGGCTGGGGCACCCGCGGTTACGCGTCCCAGGGGGGAAATCATCTCCAGGGGGGAGGACACATGAAGATCACGCAGATCCTTCAGGCCGCACCTATCTCATCCATCCACAAGTCGGGCTGATCGGGATGCTTCGGCCTCGGATCAAGCGGACGACCGAAGCGGTCGGCACGCCCGACGGGGACGTCTACCTGATGCGCCCGAGCGCCGGGAACGACGTCCGGATCGAGAAGCCGAACGAGGAACAACGGCGGCTGCTCGAGGCGCTCGACGGGGAGCACACGCTCGAGCAACTGCAGGAGCGGTTCGGGGCGGAGGAAGTCGCCGACACGATCTCCCAGCTCGAGGAGCTGGAAGTGGTCGAGGACGCGGCAGACGACGACCTCGTCCCGGCGGCGGAGCTGGCACGTTTCGACCGCCAGCTCCGCTACTTCAGCGACATCGGGCCGCCCGGGCTGACGCCGTCGGAGTGCCAGCGGCGCCTGCGCGAGGCGAAGGTCGCGGTCCTCGGCGTCGGCGGCCTCGGCGGTTCCGCCGCGATGTGGCTCGCGAGCGTCGGCATCGGCGAGATGTGGCTGATCGACGGCGACCGGATCGAGGTCAGCAACCTCAACCGGCAGGTCCTCTACGCCGAGGCCGAGATCGGCCAGCTCAAGGTGGAGGTCGCGGCCGCGAAACTGCGCGCCTTCCACCCCGGCATGCGGATCGCCGCGACCGCGCGGCGACTCGAGAGCCAGGCCGACATCGCAGACTTCGTCGACGGCGCCGACGTGGTGATCGACGCCGCCGACTGGCCGGCCCACGACATCGAGCGCTGGTGCAACTCCGCCTGCTTCGAGGCAGGCATCCCCTACATCACGATGAGCCACTTCCCGCCGATCGCCCGGGTCGGGCCTCTCTACGTGCCCGGGAGGACTGGCTGCTTCGCCTGCCAGGAGACCGCCTACCGGCGCGAGTACCCGCTCTTCGACGTGGCGGTGGAGCAGCGCCGCGCGAAAACCTCCCCGGCGGCGACGCTGGGCCCTGCCTGCGGGATGATCGGCGGCCAGGTCGCCCTCGAGGTGATGCACCTGCTGACGGGACTGGCGGAGCCCTCGACCCTCGGCGTCGCCCACATCTCCGACCTGCGGACGCTCGAGGTGAAACGGGAGCCGGTGGTCCCGGAGCCTGACTGCCCGGTATGCGGCCACCTGCAGCCCGGAGACGAGCCGGTGGCCGAGGCGACGGGCGGTTAGCCGCGCCCGCCCGCGAGGCGCCGGGCCGGATCGAAGAAGAGCGCTAACCACATGAAGGGCGCCACCTCGGGCGCGACGAGGGCGACCGGGATCGAGGCGAGGAAGACGGCGGCGACGTAGAGCGCCCGGTAGTGCTGTTCGCGGTGCGCGGCGGGCTCGACGGAGGTGAGGCCGGAGCGGCGGGCGCTGGCCGCCATCCACAGCCCGGTGAGGACCACGCCGCTGAGGTTCACCGCGTAGAGCACGATCGCCGCCGCCTCGCCGCCATGGTCGCCGAGCACCTCGCTGCTGAAGGGGATCAGGGCGATCCAGGCGAGGTAGAGGATGTTGAGCGCGAGCAACCTGCCGTCGAAGCCGGTGACGTCGCCGAAGAATCGATGGTGAACGATCCAGAAGCGGCCGATCACCGCGAAGCTGAGGGCGTAGGCGAGCACGTCGTGCCGCTGGTCCCACAGCACCGAGGCGAGGCTCTCTTCGTGGAGGTGGTCGGGAACGTTGATCGCGAGGACGAGCAGGGTGATCGCGATCGCGAAGACGCCGTCGCTGAAGGCGACGATCCGCGAAAACTCGATCTCGTTGCCCTCGCGCCGCTTCGCCTCGGTCTCCTTCGCCACCCCCGCATCATCGTCGCCGACCGCGACGGAACCCCGGCCCCGTCCCTCCTACAATGGGCTCCGCCCGCCGGCGTAGCTCAGTTGGTAGAGCACTTCATTCGTAATGAAGGGGTCCCCGGTTCAAGTCCGGGCGTCGGCTCTGAGGGCCCGCTCACCTCTGGCAGCGGGGGCACCAGTAGGTCGTGCGGTTGGCGTCGCCCTGACCGCGGGAGTGGATGCGGCCGCCGCATTCCGGGCAGGGTCGGCGGCCGCGGTAGACGGCGTAGGTGTGCCGGCCCGTCGCCACCGCTTCCAGCATCTGCGAGCGGGCCGCCCCGAGTACGGCGCGCAGCTCCTCGTCGTCGAGGCTGGCGATCGGGCGCCAGGGATCGAGCCGGGCGGCGAAGCAGGCCTCGCTCTTGAAGATGTTCCCGATCCCCGCAACGAGGGTCTGGTCGAGGAGGGCGTCGCCGAGACGCCGGGTCGGGTCGGCGCGGAGAGCCGAGACGGCGGCGTCCGCGTCGAAGTCCGGGGCGAGGACGTCGGGGCCGAGGCGGGCAAGCTGAGGGTCGCGGGCCAGGCGCCTCGCCGGGAGGATCCTCAGGGTGGGGCCGCCGAACTGAACCGCCTCCTGCCTGGCGCCGGCCAGGACCACCCAGCCGGCGGGCCGCGGCTTGCGCCAGCGCCCGCCGCGGGGGTAGACGTGCCAGGAGCCGTTCATCCCGAGGTGGCTGTGGAGGACGAGATCGCCGAGATGGAGCAGGAGGTTCTTGCCGTGGGACTCCACCCGCTCGAGCCTGTGGCCGTCGAGGCGCTCGACGCCGGCCGCGCGTCCGCGCGGGTTGGGGGCGGTCACCGCGACCACCTCGCCCGCGAGAGCGGAGTCGATCCGCCGCGCCGCCCGCAGGATCGTGTCCCCCTCGGCCATCGCCCCATGATGACCGGGAGGCGCCGGGGGCTAGATTGGAGGAATCGTGCGGCGCAGAATCGACCCCCGGGCTCGCCAGCTTGCCCTGACCCTGGCCGGGGCACGGACCGGGCTCGGCGCGAGCGCGCTGTTCGCGACCCGCCCGACCCTGAAGGCCCTGCTGTTCGGGGAGACCGATGGGGTGGGACGCGCCTTCGCGCGGCTGGCAGGCGGGCGCGACCTGGCGCTGGGCCTGTTGACGCTGATGGCGCGCGAGGACCGCGACGCGCTGCGGGCCTTCGTCATGTCCGCCGCGGTGCTGGACGCGGCCGACGCGGTCTCGCTGGGGCTGGCTCTCCGCGAGCCCGACATCCGGCTCGCGGGCCTCGGCGGCGTCGCCTCGGCAGGGATCGCGGCGCTGGCCGGCGCCTGGGCCTGGCGCCGCCTGGGCTAGGACCTCCTAGTCGTTGCCGTTCTGGCTGAAGTTCCCCGCCGGGGTGAAGTCGTGCGATTCGATCACGCGGTCGATCAGGCCGTACTCGACGGCCTGCGGGGGCTGGAAGAATTTGTCCCGTTCCATGTCTTCGTGGATCTGCTCCTTCGACTGCCCGGTGTGCTTCACGTAGATCCCGTCGAGGCGCTCGCGCAGCTCGAGGATCTCTTTGGCGTGGATCTCGATGTCGCTGGACTGTCCTTCGAAGCCGCCGCTCGGCTGGTGGATGAGGATGCGGCTGTTCGGCAGCGCCATCCGCTTCCCCTCGGCGCCGCCGGTGAGGATCAGCGAGCCGGCCGACATCGCGATCCCGTAACAGATCGTCTGCACGTCGGGCTTGATGAACTGCATCGTGTCGTAGATCGCCAGGCCGGCATAGGCGGAGCCGCCGGGCGAGTTGATGTAGAGGCTGACGTCCTTGTCGGGGTCCTCGGACTCGAGATGCAGGAGCTGGGCGATGATCAGGTTGGCGAGGTCCTCGGTCACCTGTTCCCCGAGGAAGACGATGCGCTGCGCCAGCAGGCGCGAGTAGATGTCGAAGGAGCGCTCGCCGCGAGCGGTCTGCTCGACGACCATCGGTACCAATGGCATAAGGCCTCCGTTTCGGGGTTGGACAGCTCCCTGACCTTATCCTGCGGGGAGACTCGCAAGTGATCGTCTCGGTGCACATCGCGGAGGTCGGGGCGCGGGAGGCGGCGGAGGTGCTGCTGCGACCGCCCCGGCCCGGGCGCGTCCCCGGCCTGACTTACGTGGAGACCACGACCACGGCGGCCCTCGGCGAGCCCCTGCTGCCGCCCAAGCATCTGCGGCGCGTCGGGATGATCGCGGCCTGGGACGACGACGCCGCGCTCGACGCCTTCTGCCGGCGCCACCCGCTCGCCCGCCACCTCGCCGGCGGCTGGCGGGTGAGGCTGCAGCCGCTGCGGATCTCCGGCGCCTGGGCCGGCATGCCCGGGGCTGCCGGCGCGGGCGCTCCCTGTCGACGACGACGAGCCGGTCGGGGTCCTCACCCTCGGCCGCCTGCGCCTGCTCCGCACCGGCGCCTTCCGCCGCAGCGCCGCCCCCGCCGAGGCGGCCGCGATCGAGAGCCCGGCGCTGCTTGCCGGAACGGGGCTGGCGCGGCCGCCGCGCCTGGTGGCGACCTTCAGCCTCTGGCGCAGCGCCGCGGAGATGCGCCACTACGCCTACGAGCAGGGAGCGGCGCACCACGCCGCGATGGGGGCGGACCGCGCAAAGCCGTTCCACCACGAATCGGCCTTCGTGCGCTTCCGCCCCTACGGGTCGAGCGGCAACTGGGATGGCCGCGACCCGCTCGCGGGCCTTCGACCTACGCCGATCGCCTGAGGCTCAGCCGCGAATCTGGCAGGGGCTGAGGAAGGTGCCCGACATCTTCGTGCCGTCTTTGAAGCCGAAGGTGCCGATCGCCTGCAGGCGTCCGTCCGCGCAGCGGGCATTGACGAAGCTGTGCGTCTTCCCCTTGAAGGTCCATGTACGGCCGACTCTGAGCGAGCCTGAGATCGGTATCCCGGCGCCGCCGGCGATCTTCGGGATGCGGGCGTTGACCCGGTAGCCGTAGCGTCCGTTGTGGATCGTTTCGATCCGCACCGGGACGATGAAGGTGGTCGGGGCGGGGACGGTCAGGTGCGCGTGGGCGAGAACGCTGGGGTCTCCCCCGATGCGGGGGCCGTTGAAGATCGTGATCGGCGAAGAGGCGGGGATCGGGTCCTGTTCGGGGAACTTCACCACGGCGCTGCCGCGTCCCGTGCCGACGATCGCGCCCGGGCAGAGCTTGCGCGCCTGCGGAACCGTCGTCGCCTGCAGCTTCGCGGCCGTGCACTTCGGCAGGCCCGTGGTGTCGACCGAGCCGTGCTTGTCGAATTCGAATTCGATCGTCTGCAGCACCGGCGGGAAATCGCCGTCGACGGTGCTGATCTTCCCGCGCCCGAAGAGCGTGATCGGCGCGTCGACGTTCTTCGGCAGCGCCGTCGGCGTGAAGCCGCCTTCGCCGTCGACGACGATGTTGCCGGCCTGGATGTGGACCTTGGTCACCTTCTTGACCGCGAGCGCGGTCCCGGCGACGGCCAGCATGACCGCCGCCGCCACGGCCAGAACCAAGCCGCGCTTGAAGCTCCCACCCATCCGCCTAGCTTAGCCGCTCTCGGTCCGGGTCATCGAGGCCCCCGGTGCCGCGACTACCCTCGCACCTTGCAGGTTCCCCTCAGGACGGAGCTGAGGCGCGGGCCGCCCGAGAAGGCGAAGGTCGTCCTGGCTAGCGGAAAGTCCGCTCCGTTGAACCCCTTGGGCGCGGGGCAGCCCGCGGAGATGTAGGAGTGGGCGCGGCCGCGGTGGCTGTAGCGGCGCTTCAGCGTCATCTCGATGCCGGTCAGGTTCCCCCAAGAGGCCATTGCGGGGGGCAGGGTCGCGTCCAGCGCGGTGCCATAGGTGCCGCCGCCGAGGCGCTGGATCGCGAAGACGATCACGAAGGAGGTGGCAAAGGGCCGCTCCGCGTAGATCTGGCCGAAGAGGACCTGCTTGTTGCCCTGGCGGCCGTTGAAGAGGAGCAGCTTGCCGCTGGTCGGGTAGGGCACCTGACCCGACAGGGTGATGTCGGCGGTGAAGGACCCCTGGCCGACCAGAGCGTCGCGGCAGGCGGAGAGGGCGCGCGAGGTGGAGGCTGGCTGGATCGCGTCGTAGGGGCAGGTGGGCAGGCCGGCATGGTCGAGGCGGCCCTCGCGGTTCAGCTCGATCCGCATCTTGCTCAGCTGCGGCGGCAGCGATTTGTCGGTGGTCGAGATCTGCCCGCCGACCGAGACGGAGATCGGCGCCGCGCCGTCTCTCGGCAGCCGTTTGGGGGCGAGCTTGCCCTGGACGGTGACGCGCACGCCCCCCTTCTGGGAGATGACCGAGGAGGCCGCGGTGGGACCACCGTTCCCGGCGCGCGCCAGAGCGGGCGACGAAGCCGGGGCGGCGCCGACGGAGGCGGAGCCGGCCGGAGCCGGGGCGGCGCCCAGAGGCGCCGGGGGGATGTCGGCGGCGCCCGGCGGGTAGGCGTAGATCACCGCGTTTTCCGTGTTGCCCGAGGTCACGTAGACGCGGCCCTGGGTCCCGGTGGCCGAGTTGTCGACTGCGAGCCCCGGCGGGACCGCGTCGATCACGTCGTGCTTGAGGCGCCCCACGTAAGCCCCGGTCGCGTCGAAGGCGTGGATGACCGCACGGGGGTCTTCGCGGAACTGGGGGCCGCCGGTATCGGCGACGTAGATTTCGCCGGTCACCCGATCGACGGCGATCGCCGAGTCGTCGAGCGAGACGAAGCCGCCGCCGGGCAGGCCGGAGCCGTCGATCTCCTGGATCGGGTCGTCGAGGTCGGTGGCCGGGTCGAAGACCTTGACCGTATCGGTGGCGTCGTCGGGGACGTAGACGTATCCGGCGGTGGCCGGGAAGGCCGAGACGGCGACGCCGTAGGCGTCTTCGAGGTCGCCGGCGCCGACCTCGCTGAGCGGGAGCCCGGCGGAATCGTAGACGGCGACCGAGGTGCGGCGGTTGACGTAGACGTCGGCGTTCGCGGGGTTGACCGCGACACCCGTCGGATGGGCGGAATCGAGAGCTCCCGCCGACGAGTACGTCGTAGCGGGAACCACGACCGGGAAGCTCGAGCCGCTGGTCGGCGGATAGGACGAGGGCGTGAACCTTTCGACGTTGCGGTGGAAGTTGTTGACGTAGAGCGAGCCGGTCGGCGCCACCCCGAGCCCGCAGGGACCGTCGACGGGGTCGACGTTTTTTATCTGCACCTGGAAGAACAGAGGCATGAGGGGGTTGGCGAGCGGCATCGAGGCCGGGCTGAAGACGTCGATTACGTGGTGGTAGTAGTCGGAGACGTAGACGTTGGCCGCCGAGTCCACCGCGAGGCCGCAAGGTCCTTCGAAGGGTTGGAAGGCCGGAGGCGGGTCTTTGGGGAGTTTGCTCGGGTCGAAGACGAAGAGGGGGTCGGCGGGCGCCGCCTGGGCGACGGGTGCGGCGCAGGCAGCCAGGGCCATCGCGCACGCAGTCACCGCTCCGAGCCGCTTCGCGAGCCCTCTCATCGCCTACCTCCCTGTCGCGTCTTGCCCGCGCTTGCGCGCTTCTTGCCTTTTGCCTTCTTCCCCTTGCACTGCCCGCGCAGTTTGGTGGTGAAGATCGCACCGATGTTGTTCTGCCCCAGCGCTTTGACGCTCGCCAGGGGCGGTTGGGCGCAGATGTTCACCGAGTTTTCGAGCAGGCCGCGCTTGCCCCCGAACAGGGTCATGGTGAAACGGTCGATCGGGGCGTCGGGAACGTCCTCGAAGCGCGCGAGGATGCCGCCCTGCCTGTGCGGGCCGATCTTGCCCTCCACGACGATGCGGATCGACCCCGAGCGCAGGTTGGCGACGAGATCCGGCAGCGGGTTGTCGGAGGCACGCAGGAACACTCCGCCGCGAAGCGGCTGGTCGAAGAGCTGGGTATGCGCCACCGCCTTGCCGTATTCGGAGCCCTTGGGACAGCGCTCCTGGGCGAATTGGGGGCGGGTGCAGATCTGCCTGATGTGGCTCTGAGCGAGGAAGAGAGCGTGGGGCATCGCCACCGACATCGTCTTCAGATTGGAGTCCTGGGGGCCACGCGAGGCGAAGGTGGCCCTGAGGGAGGGGTGGTCGCCGCGCTTGGAACCGCCCCGCAGGCGCAAGCCGAGCTTCGGCCTGAAGCCGAGGGTGAGGCAGTTGAGCAGCTGGAAGTGGCGGCTGATGGTGGCGACCGAGTCGTCGGCGGGGTTCTGGAAGGTGGCGCCGGAACCGGTCAGGGTGGAGACCAGCTGCGAGGCCTCGCAGCTGGACGGGTTATGGGTGAAGCTCGGGCGGTCCATGTAGACGCGGATCGAGCGCAGGTGCAGGGGGATGCCGTCGATGATGTGGGGGATCGGGTCGGAGGAGCCGGCATCGATCCGCAGCTGCGCGGTGCGCTCGTCGATCGCGAAGGCGGAGCGGATCACGATCGTGCCCAGGTCGAAGGGCCCGACCGTCGCGGAGTTGATCGTCACCAGGGACAGCGGCTTGCCGTTGTAGGGACCGGCGAGGTAGACGCGGCCCGGGGCGTAGGTGAGCGCGGAGCCGACCCCGTAGCCGGAGAACGTGCGCCCGACCTGGCTCGCCGCCGGGCAGGAGGGATTGGCGGTCTCGGCGTAGCCACGGCGGGTCCGGGCGGCGGCGATCGCGGCATCCGGGCAGAAGGGGATGCCCGCGAGCTTCGCGGTGATGCCCTTCGGCAGGACCAGCGAGTAGGAGGTGATCTCCTGCTCCGTGTCCTGCCTGGTCAGATGGACGAAGTAGGGCGTGTAGGAGCCCACGTTGGAGTTGTAGGCGCCGGTGGTGGCGCCCGGGCTGAACGGCGGCGTGCCGGGCGCCGGGCACGGTCCGGCGCCCGCGCCCGTCTCGATCGGGGAGTGCGAGACGGCGGTCGTCGGCGGCAGCCCTTCGGCGCGCGGAGTCATTTCGATCTGGGTGACGGCGTCGCCGCAGGCCGCCGGGGTGACCAGGAAGGAGCGCTGCCCGGTGCGGAAATTGACCTCGAGGTCGGTGTAGGGGAGCTCGGGCAGACCGTCGAAGGTCGCGGTGAGATTGCCCGTGGCAGGGTCCATGACGATCTGGCCGGCGAGGCCGATCGAAAGCCCGCGCTGCGGCGACTTGCCGACCAGATAGACGGCGACGAGGCCGTCGAACGGGTTCTCGGCTCCGGGCGCAGGCGTCTGCGGATCGTTCGGGGTGGCCAGGTAGATGGCCCCGTCGATCGTGCCCTCGAAGAGGGGTGAGCGGACGCGAAAATCCCCGATCTTGGCCGCGTTGGGGCAGGCGGACCCCGGCGTGTTGAAGGCGTTCTCGGCCGCGAACTGAGCCGGCGAGCAGGTCCCGAGCCCGGCGCCGACCGACGGGTTGACGGTCACGCCTGCCGGCAGCCGCACGACCGCCTTCTCGACCTGGGGCTGCGCGGGCTGATCCGGGTCGGCCAGCGTCTCGTGGTTGTTGGTCAGCTGGAAGTTGAAGCCCGAGGGCGAAGAGGCCTTTTTGTCGGTGAGGAAGCCGTGGCTGAAGAAGTCGTAGTGCAGCAGGTGACAGCTGCCCAGCTCGGCGGGGTCGCCTGCCGGGTCGCGGTTCAGCGCCGTTGCGGAGACCTGAGCGGGCTGCTGCCAGGAAGTCGCTCGTGCGGTGAAGGCCAGGGTGCCCTGGCAGCGGGTGGGCATGGTCAGGAACGCCTGCGGGGGGAAGACCGCAGGGCGCCCGACCGAGCATTTCGCCCAGGGGAACCCAGGTTCCTGCTCGTTCAGGCAATTGCCGCGTTCGCCGTTGTGCGAAACGCCCCAGGGAACGCCCCAGAAGGTGATGTCGAAGCGGTGGAAGTCGAGCGACTGGGGCACGTTCTCCGCCTCGAGGGCGAGGCTGTAGCCGGAAGGCCCTTGGCGCACCGCAAGGTCGAAGACGACCGGCGCCCCGAAGGGGGCAAAGCCGAACTGCGCAGCGACGCCGGTCGCGGGCGCGAGGCTGAAGAGCCCGAACCGGCGGACCTCGCCACCTTCCCTGCTCGTCGCGACGTCGACGGTGCCGACCTGGCTCTGGTCGGGGCAGCTCTCGCCCGAGCGGCTCGGGGCGAAGGGTGAGATCCGCGGCGTCGTGAAGAACTCGGATCGGCACTGCAGGACGACGCTCGGGTTCAAGATCAGCCCCGGGGGCAGTTCCAGGGTGAGGTCGCGCAGGTCGCCGTCGGAGAAGGGCGTCCCGGGCTGGCCCGGGGATTCCGGGCCGAGCTTCAAGCCGACGCCCAGGTCCAGCTGGTAGGGATGGGACCCGGCCGCAGTGGCCGCAGCGCCGCCGGAAGCTATCGCCCGAGCCTTGAATCCTTCCTCGCCGGGAAGGAAGCCGAAGGCGGCCGAGGCGCCGGCCGGCGCCAGCAGCATGACCGCGGTCGCGGTCGCGGCAGCCGCGATGAGCAGCCGTCTCATCGGCGCGCCCCCCTAGCTGCGGCCCCGCCCTTGCCGGTTTGCCGCTTCCCCTGCTTCTTGCCTCTGCATTTCCCCGCCTGCCTCTCGGCGCGCCGACATTTCTTGTGATTGCGGCGTTTGTAGCGGTAGTAGCGCACGGCCGGATTGCCCGGGCCCACGAAGAGGGTCGAGAGCGCCGGGTCGATCGGCTCGGAGGGGAGCACCTGACAGGAGTCCCCCACGCAGGGGATCGGGGCAAGCGGCTCCGGGAAGCCGCCCCCCACCCGGGCGTCGTAGAGATCGACCGCCCCGGGGTCGGAGCCGACCAGGGAGCCGTCGGTGAGGAAGAAGGCGTCGGCTCCGCTGGCGGACGCGTCCACGAACGACGCACCCCCTTCGGAACGACCGCTCGAGATCAGATCGACGCAGCCGTTGACTTTGCCGCAGCTGCCGCTGCCCTGCGCCTCCCACTGGTAGACGTCCCAGTCGTTGTTGGTGTCGGAGCTGAGGACCGCGTCGCGGGAGTCGAAGAAAAGCCGTTTTCCGTCGGCCGACAGCGCCCGGGGCTTGTAGGAGCGCACGGCGGCCGGGCCGGCCCCGTTCTGCGTCGCACCGGGAAGTTGCGACGGCCCGATCGGCCGGGTGCCGGTCGGGCGGCACGAGGCACAGCGCAGTGCGAGGGTGGTCGCGTCGTAGACATAGACCTGCGAGTCCGGCAGGCTGGTTTTCTGGTCGAGGTTGTTGTAGCCGGTCAGCGAGGTGGTCGAGACGAACGCGATGCGATTGCCGTCGGGGGTGACCCTGGCCGTCCCGCTTGCCGGCGGGTAGTTGGAAGCGTCGGCCGTCGCTGCGGCTTTCGTGGTGACGGCGCCTTTGCGCAGGAACAGGCCGGCGGCGGTGAGGTAGTAGACGGATTCGCCGTCGGCGGAGGCGCCGAGAACGCCGAGCACCCCGCCCGCCGGGGTGAGGTCGGTTGCGCTCTCGGTGGCCGCGGCATAGCGCCAGAGGTGCCCTTCCTTGGTGAAGAAGGCGACCCCGCCGTCGACGCTCGCGGTCTCGAAGGTCCCCCCTCCGCCAGCCGCTGCGTCGACCTGCTCGGTGGCGGCGCCATCGCGCAGCTGCAGGTCGCCGGTGACGAGGTCGGTCCAGTAGACACGCGTGCCGTCGTTGGAGACCGCCCTCGCCGGAGCTGCCAGCTCCGCGCCGGGGGCGGAATTGAGCAGCTCGAGTGCGCCCGCCTCCCAGAGGTAGAGGTTGGGTTTGCTTTCGTCGCAGCCTCCAGAGCCCGGGGCCTCGGTCGCGTCGGCCGTGAGCGCCGCGCAACTCGAGAGGACGAGGTGAAGCAGATCGTCGGAGGCGCCGGCGAAGGCGATGCTGAGCTCGCTCGCGTCCAGCGAGGTGTGGGACAGCTCGGCGGGTCCGAGCAGCGCGTCGAACGCTCCGTTCGAGGTCTCGCGCAGGTAGTAGTTCTGATAGCCGGCAGGCGCGTCGGTGCCCGGCAGCGGCGGGTTCGCGACCGGGCAGCCGGCCTCGGCCTCGCCGCGGCAGTGCTTGCCGTTGAGCAGCAGGCCGCGGCCGAGATCGAAGGCGAAGAGGCGGTAGGGCGAGCCTTCGTCCTCGGCGTAGGTGCCCGAGAGGATCGGCGTGGTGAGGTTCGCCGTCGACCAGCCGCCCGCGCTGCGGATCGACAGGTACTGGCTGGCGGGCGGGGCGCCCTGGGGAGCGACGCCGAAGGAGGTGGCGGAGCCGTAGGTGACCGAGTTGCCGTCGGCCGCGGCCTGGAGCGCTCCCCCGCCGGCCAACTCGCCGGGCGCCGCGATCTCGCCGCCGTTCTTATCGATCGGGCTGACCAGCTCCCAACCGCGGTCGGCGGGTAGCGCGGCGGCATGGCGAGGAACGGCAAGGCCGATCGTGCTCGCGAAAATCGCAAGCACAAGCAGATTTATGACGGCGCCGCGTCCCCGGCGGCACCGTGTCCCCTCCCTGGAAAACACGGGAGTATGTTAAGGCAACAGGGCGCGGATTTCTAGGTCCGCCCCTAGTCTTTTCGACCGCCGGACCCCCGCTCCCCCCCGGCGCCCTTGCCCTTCCCGCCCTTGCGCCCCTTCTTCCCGCACCGCGCCCGCAGCTTCGGCCTGGCCTCGTAGGTGGCGCCGTTGTGGGCGCCGAAGCTGACCTTGGCCCGGTAGGGCTGAGCGCAGATGTTCCGCGAGTTTTCGAGCAGTCCCTTCTTGGCGCCCTGCATCTTCAAGACGAGCTTGGTGAAGGGGGCGTCGGGGAGGTAGTCGAAGCTGTTGCGGATCCCGTTGCGGACCGAGTCGGTGCGACCGGCGGACTCCAGGCGGATCGGCTGGTGGGCCGGGCCCCGCAGGTCTGGGACCAGGTCGGGCAATGGGTTGTCGGAGGAGCGCAGGTAGACGGGGCCGCTGAGCTTGTAGTCGAGCAGGGGGGTGGTGACCGTGGCGGTGCCGTAGATCGAGGCTTTCGGGCATTCGTCGGCGGCGAACTGCACCCGGGTGCAGACCGTGCGGATGTGGGACTGGGCCAAGAACTCCGAGGGCGGCATCGCCACCGCGACGCTCTTGATGTTGGCGTCGCCCGCTCGGGGCCTCAGGATCGCGGTCAGGGCCGGGAACTGGCTGCGCTTGGTCCCGCCCTTGAGGAAGAGCGCCATCTTCGGCTTGAAGGCGAGGCGATCGCACTCGGCCAGCTGGAAGCGGTTGTTTAGCGCCGCTGCGGCTCCCGTGGTGGTGAGGAGCGATCCCGTGACCTGGGTCGGGTCGCAAGAGGTCGGGTTGAGGGTGAAGCTCGGTTTGTCGAGGCGCACCTGCACCGATCTGACGTCGAGCGGGATCCCCTGCAAGATCTGGGGGATCGGGTCTGAGGTCGCGGTGATCTGGGCGGTCTTGGGATCGAGGTGCAGGGCGGTGCGGACCACGATCGTGCCGAGATCGAAGGGACCGGCCACCGCGGGGGTGATGATCGCCAGGCTCAAGGGGGCGCCTTTGTAGGGGCCGGCGAGGTAGGCGGTGCCGGGGGCGTTGTAGGGGGCGGGGCCGGCGCCGGCGGCGGCGTGGACTGAGCCGACCTGCGAGGCGCTCGGGCAGGACGGTGATGCCTGCTCGGCTTTGCCGCTCTTTGATGCCGCTGCGGCAAGGGCGCTGTCAGAGCAGGGCGGAGTGCCGGCGAGCTTGGCGACCAGGCCGGCCGGGGGCTTGACGGTGAGCGAGGAGAACTGCTGGGTCCCGTCTTCGCGTCTTAGGTTGAGCACGAAGGGGGAGTACTTGCCAGAGAGCGGCGAGGTGGAGCCGGCCTCAAAGGAGGGGGCGTTTGGCAGCTGGGCCTCGGAGGTGGCGCAGGCTCCCCCGCCCGGGGCGGTGGAGATCGCCCAGGTGTCACTGGGGGTGGCCGGCGGGCCCGATTGCGGGGCAGACCACGGGGTCAGCTCCGAGGTGGTGGAGTAGGTGCCGCAGGTGGCCGGGGTCTTCAAGGAGGCCGCGGCGCCGCCGAAGAAGTTCAGCTTGAAGTCTTCGAAGGGGACCTGGGGGTTGTCGTCGAAGACGGCGGTCAGCTGACCGGTTGCCGGGTTCGGGCGCACTTCTCCGGCGAGCTTGCCGACGATGCCGGTCTTGCGGTCCTCGATCGCGATATAGAGGGCCAGCAGGCTCCCGAAGGGGTTCTGGTGGGGAGTCGCCACGTAGACCGACCCGGGGAGCGGGTCTTCGAGCAGGGGCGTGTGGACTTCCACGGTGCCGACCTTGGCGGCGTCCGGGCAGCTGTCGGGCTCACGGGTGAAGGAGGCGTCGGGGTTGCCGATCGCCGTGGTCAGGCCGACCTGCTGCGGAGAGCAGGCGCCGAGGCCGTTGGCGCTCGCCGGGTTTACGACCAGGCCCGGAGGCAGGGTTACGACCGTCTTTTTCAGGTGCGCGGAGGCGAGGGCGTCTGGGTCTTCGTTCTGGGGGACGTGGAGGCTGACCTCCAGGCCACTCGGGGAGTCGGCCAGGTTGGTCGTCGGGCGGGCTTTGATCGTGGGCGAGAAGTCGAGGTCCTCACAACCGGTGATGGGCGGGGCCTCGGCGGTCGCCGACTTCCACCTCGCGTCGCTGAGCTGTGGATCGCCGTCTGGCTCGTAAGCGCCGGGGTTCGACCAGCCCGTAACGTGGATCTGGGTCACATCGGGCTCTCCCGTGCACCTCGTCGGCATTGAGATAAAGGGCTTCAGCGGCGCGGTCGAGGGGTTGGGGTCCTGCACACCCGGCGGCATAGTGCCGACCTGGCCAAAGGAATCGGTCCCGTTGCAGGCTTCGACGATCTCGTTTAGCTGCGGACAGCGCTGCTCGTCATGGCTGGGGTCCGCCGGCACGCCCCAGAACGTCACCGTGGCGCCGAAGACCGGGTTGGCCTCGGTGATCGAGCCGGCCTTGACCGCGATCCCCCAGTCGCCGTCGCTGCGCAGCATCGGTACCAGCGTCTGGGGCTCGGTCGTCGGCGGGTCGAAGGCGAACTGGGCCGGATGGCCGGCGTCGGGGACCATGTTGTAGAGCCCGTACATCCGACTCCCCATCATGCCGATCTGGTCGACGACCACGACTCCGACCTGGCTCTCGGGCGGGCAGGACCCCGTGGCGACCAGGGCGTTGTCGCGGCAGGTCGGCAGCTCGGCCGCGTTGCCGATCAGCCCGGGAGGGGCGTCGACGACCACCTCTTTGACGTGCTCCACCGGCTCGACCACCTCGGTGAGGAAAAAGCCGTCCTGGGGGTCATTGAACTTCGTCGCCACCGCGAAGGAGGTGGTCACCTCGTAGGGATGGCCGCCGGCCTGGGCATAGGGGTTGCCGGCCTGGTCAAGGGCCTGGCCGACGAAGCTGTCGGGGATCAGATCGAACCCGCCCAAGGGCTGATCGCCGATCTGGACCTCCTCGATCGAGGTGGTCGGGGCGGCGGCACCGGCACCTTCGGCCGTGACCGGGACCTCGAAGCTGCCCTCCGCGGCGTTGGGGTCGACGTCGACGACGATCACCAGCGGGATGAAGACGTAACCGTAGGCGGCTACCGGGAACGGGAACGGCAGCGTGCAGGTCAACGTGGTCGTGCCCGTGCATTCCCAAAAGGGGGCTTCGGCGAAGCTGAGGCCGGCCGGCAGCTCGACTTTGTAGGTCGGCATTTCGGAGGCTTCCGTGCTGCCTTTGTTCGCCGTCGTGACCATCATCGCGGCGCGCTCCCCGGGGACCATCTTGGTCGGTGCCCAGCTGAATTTCGGTTTCCATTCGACCGCGGCCGCGGCCTGAGCGGGCAGCGCGGCAAGCAGGGCCAGCGAGCCGACCAGCGCGGCGAGGGCGGCCAGAGCGCCGAGGCGGTTGTGCCTGCGCGCGCCGGAGGTGGCGGTCGTGGTGTTCATCGGCTCGGCCTCCCGGTTTTGCCAGCGGTTCGCTTCTGGCTTTTGTGCTTTTGACGTTTGACGCAGCGGGTCTTCCCGTTGCGGGCCCTCACCTTGCGCTTGCCTTTGCCGCAACGGGGCTTGTGCGGCTTGGCGTTGCCCTCGCCGATGAAGCCTGGGGTGAGCGGG
>Ga0247780_1000979_pt1 | contig 21051 bp, 15 predicted proteins | sample UWRJL079202R5_FD_179927 | JGI IMG/M metagenome (GOLD analysis project Ga0247780, IMG submission 179927) | Plant litter microbial communities from Arlington Agricultural Research Station in Wisconsin, United States - UWRJ-L079-202R-5 | ecosystem: Environmental > Terrestrial > Plant litter >... | reverse complement strand
TAAGCAGCGGTAGCGCGGCTGGTCCGCGCTTTACGTGCTCACGGTTGCTCTGCGAGCTTCTCTCCAATACAACACTCTTCACGGCTTCCAATTACTGCGTTTCTGGTGACCACGTTGAATTCAACAATTATGTTCACGCTGATCCCAGTGCATATGGTCATGGCCGATCAGCTCACAGACCAACACACCAGTAATCTCGCTATAGAATTCTAACTATAGTGACATTGGAGCGCAGGGAGCATGGAAAACGACTGAATAGTTGAGGGTCAGAATACCTCAACGGTGTCGTCCTCGAGACGGCCGCCAACAAGCTGACGAATGCACTACCCTCGGAATACCTTGGCGCCCAGAGGGCCGTCAGACTCGGCCGTGAAATCCTCGTATCCTGGGCCCAAGCCGGCTGCACCACCGTCTTGAAATGCCGGCCAAATGCCCGCCCTCTGTGGTAAAGCAGACGAGGTGACTTGGCGGTATAGAGGAGGTGGAAGATCTGGAAGGCTTGTGTGCGCTCCTGAATGTGTGCTGTATTGGTGATGATTCTGGATCTGAGAAGAAGGTGGCCTAGACCCCTTGTTATACCCCAAGAGGCCAGCTATCTAGGTCCAAGGAGGTATTCAGGTCTCGGCTGAAGGCCTTGATTGGCTGTACCCATCGCATCACCTTCGTGGCGTGGGGCGGACTAGTGTGGAAAGAGCGATCTCAACTCCATGCAAGGGCCAGGGCGGCTGGTCAGTTGCACCATGCTGGATCCTCATAATAGTCTCTTCTGGGCCTGTTGTCCATCCTTTGCTTTACCTCTTCGCCTTCACCTCTCGTTTCACGTCAAGGTCTCTTGTTTTTGTCTTTGGTTGTCTTTTGGGCTCTGCCCCTCCACGGTCTCTTTTCCGAGGTACTTTGTACCACAGTCGCTCTTTAGAACCAATCGGCCCCAGCAAAACCGATAACGATGAAGTTCCTCACCGTCTTGGCGGGTCTTTTGGCCCAGGCATTGCCCTCGGCCACGTCATATCGACTCCCGCTCCCGGCAGCGAGCTGGAAGAAGGTCTTGAGCTTGCAAAGAGCACCCTTCGGCGCCTCAAACGCCGAGGTGGCTGCTCATTGCGCAGGGTACGAACTTGAAGCAATTGGAATTGCAGACGTCCGAGTATCTCAACAACCTAACAGAGCTCTCGCTGACCGGTGTATTTGTTTGCATCGTGCAGGCCTGTGGCCTCAGGGTGACGGGCACAAGGTTGCCAGGGCTGCCTCCTTTGACGGATCGGGAGTCTGACTGCTCAAGCTTCTTGCTTGCGACCGTCACGGACCCGGCAGTCACAACAACCGTCACCGCCAGCATCGTCACCGCCAGCAGCGCCCCCGCCATCACCGTCAAGGCACGCCGGCAGGAGTCGCTTGCTCCGAGCGACGTCCCCGCGTATGCCTCCGAGTTTTGCAATGCGTCGCTGTACTCGGCCGTCTGCTCGTCCTGGGGCATCACACATGAAGGGGTCCCCTGCCATCTAGTCAGCGGAGCTGACTGGGATGTCTGGCATTGCCAGAACGCCAGTGAGCCTCAGCCGCCAGAGTGACAAATCCTAAATCCTACAGAATAGTCTAAAGAAGGCTCTGGCTTCCAGCCGGAGCCAGAAGAACAGACAGAACACAAGCAATACAATCACATAGTTGCAACCCTTTCAAATCCACAGAATCCAGAGTGCAGTACTTCGAACAATAAGAGGTGGAGTGAGAAAGGCCTCTGGATTAGGTAAGTCATCGTTAACTGTAGGTATTATAAAGAGAATGTCTCTGTGTACAGTACAGACCGTCTCAGTGTACAGTAATCCAAATTTCTCCTATAGATAACCCTAACCCTCGCGTACTACCTTCCCGACGTCATCCGCATCGCGCGCAATTGAATTGATTCTGCCACCACTTATCTGTCCATTCCACGGTCGCGCGCACCTGCGATTACTGCTTCTAAAGGTAATTAATCATTTGGCACACGATTCACCGGGCTAACTAAGTGTTTAGATGGCCGAAAACAGCCCGGCGCACGATGTATTCGACGATGCCGACCCCGAACTCGATGCCGACGGCGATACCGAAGCGGTGGTGGCCGAACCACGCGTTCGAGCCGGTCAGGTCGCCGGAGCGGCGTAGTTAGCGAGTAATAGTTGGTAGTAATTGTAATTTTACTGCAGAATCGAGCGATTTGGGCCCTGTTTGATCAATTAATTACGAGTGTTTAATTGAAATGTGGTTGTGTTTGCGACCGTGAATGCGACCGGGGTGGGGCGGGGTGCGGGGTTAGGGTTATGTATGGGAGAAATTTGGATTACTGTACACGGAGACTGTCGGTACTGTACACAGAGACATTCTCATTATAAAGAACATACGGGGTGGTGGCCAAACTACGCGTTCCAGCTGGTCAGGTGACGCCGGAGCAGCTTAGTCAGTAAGTAATAATTAGTAGTTAATTGTAATTTTATTATAGAATCGAACGATTTAGGCCCTGTTCGATCGATTAATTACAGGAGGTAGTTTAAGCTAGGGCTAGCTTTACATACTCTAAATAGGAGGGTATCTCGATCCGTTCACTGGTCTGTGTCGTCGTCTCTCTGTTCGTGACACTGAGGCGATAGGCTCCCTCAATTTTCAGGCTAAATACACCCCGGGCGGGCACCTTGCTTGACGCGGCAAACAGGCGCCGGGATCGGGACTCCTACCTAAGGTATCAAGGTACACTCCAAACTACCAAAACAGCTTTGCCAAAGCATTTATCGCCCGATTCTTTGAGCCACGAACGTCAGCAATCTGTTTGCTTCAAGGGTGCTATTGAAGATGGGAAGGCCAGAACTCACGATGATACTATCCATCTTCTTCAGTTTTTTTTGTTGCATCTCGAGCTTCTTTTGCAACTCTCGGTTCTCCCGCCTCCAGTCATCTCGCATTTCCTTCTCCCACAACTTGTACCGTTGCCGCTCTTCTTCATCCTTGGACCTCTTCCATTCTTTTGGGATGCGGTCACTGCCGTGGTCTTTGAGCAGTCTCCACGCAAGGTCGACGTCTTCCTCCAGCTGCGCTCTGAGTTCCTCGCTCAACGGTGTTGCCAAGCCGTCGCTCAGCAGAGTCCTGGCCTTTGTCCCTTTTCTGGACTTCGAAGTGATGAGGTCGATAATTCGGTGTGCTGACTCTGGCGTATTATCGTGCTTCGTGATAGTGGCACCCTTTCTGTGAAAGCTATCCCACACACCATTCTTGCCCACCCGGTCACGCCCGCCGAAAATGCCCATGGAATCATCAGGCCCGAGGTTTTCCCACATCGTGGTTGCGATGACTACACGACTGTAGGCATCATCGCCCAGGATCTTCTCGAGCAGGCGTGCTCGCTTCCGCTCGTTGCCACTGACGGCGGTGTGAGTAGCGGGGTGCAGGAGGATCAGGCCATCCAGAGGCCGCTCTTTGGTGATGTGACCCTCCTTCCCCAACCATTCTGCAATATCGCGAAGAATCTCCACGTCGCTGCGTGCATCATCGTCGAATCCAGGAGTGTCGACGAGGACGATGGTCTGATCCTTCAACTCGAATTGGACAGCCAGAGGATCTTGTGTGCAGGGGTCCACTCCATGTCCGATCTTCACCTCTCGGCCAGAGGCCATGGCTGTAAATGTTGATTTCCCCGCGCCAGTGACGCCCAGCAGCACAATGGTGACTCGATGATCATCGTCCTTCGGTTGCGTCATCGCCATCGCTACTTGTGTGAGGAGGAACGACTAAAAACGCGGGGTTCTTTTCTTATAACATGGTGGGAAACAACGCGTCAGAATCTGATGTGGGATGTGCTAACACCTGGAAAGTGGCTTCTTGTCTGATGTTTCCTCCGTTTGTGTTATTGCCATGATGGCAGACTTATTGGGCTCCGATCTAAGGCCCGATGACGGCATTCGATGTCGGCCGTGTCTGTCCTGAGCAATACAAAACAACATATTCGGGTATGGCTTATCGGTCGGGCATCATGCAACCGCACTTGGGGCGAGATCGGATCCGATTGGTGGGTCTCGACCACGCGCCCTCAAGTCAAGCCTGACACGTTTGGGGTCTGCAGCCAAGCGCACAACACATATCCAATGAAATATCCCCCGGATGGAACGCCCTGCCAATAGAGTTGTGCATCAAAGTATGGTCTTCCGACCTCACAACCGACGTCGGGCATGAGTACAAATCGGGCACATTTCCTCTCAGTGCAGCGGCTTCAACTCATGGTTCCTGAATGGCTCGTCACGCAAGACCATCCGCCTCTTTCCAGACAGCAAAACTCTTGTCCTCCTCAGGCATCGAGTCACCATGGCTGGAGAAGTGGTGATCATCCTCATTGGTCCTACGCGTTCTGGCAAGACCTCCTTTGCCAAATTAGCCGGGTGCAATGTGGACGGCTCGGGTACGTCTCGGCTCCAGACAAGAGTATTGCGCAGTACCATACTAACATAGCCAAGGCACAACCACCTGCAGAGACTACCAAACAGTAGTCCAGAACAGGAAATTTCGAATCATCGACACACCAGGACTAGAGGATCTTCCGGCGGCAAACCTCGCCATCCTCAAAGATATCGCGCAGACGCTGAGCAAACTCGATCCGTTCAGGGTTGGTGGCGCCATCTTTTTTCACCGCATCACCGATGGCAGATTCGGAGGCACCGCCCGATCCCATCTCGAAATCTTCAGGCAGATCTGCGGTCCCAAATTCATCGGGCAATCTGCCTTTGTTACCACCATGTGGAACAGAGCGGGCCCGAAAGGGCGTGACACGTATGAGGGCCTCCAACGGGATTTAGTGGACAAGTATTTTCGTTTCGGCCCCACCTTTGCATTTGAAAACAAAGAGGAAAGCGTCAACAAGGTATTGGAGCATTTTGCGAACATATCCACAAAGGCACACCTGCAGCTGGCCGAGGAGTTGAAACGTATGGGATCGAGTCTGAGTGGTGTGCGGAAAACTTCGGCGGGAAAGGAAGTACTGAAGGCTGCGGACCGTGGCCCTTGTGTGATTCTGTGAACGGGAGACGGAGAACGAAACAGCTGTACATGGCTAGAAACTACTTCAGTTTCTACTGGTTTGCTCACAAGCGCGTTTTCGCACCGATAGTTACGTACACCAGATATTTACAGTCGACGTTCAATTGCTCAGAGCTTTGCCTGCTGAAGAACGGCAAACTTTGAACCTTGTTAATCTCAACCTCTTTCGTAATCTGCACTTTCAAAAATTGTTGAACACCAAAATTGCGACAGGAAATGTGTAAGCGACAGGCTCGTTTAAGTGGTGCTGGACACTTCAAACATCTCATTTCGCTCGACCACCGAGAAGCACGTCCTCACCATCACGTCTTCTCCACCCTCCCGGAATCGTCCGCTGTATCGAATCCAGCAGTGACCTGAAAGCAAGCACAGTACGTTCCCATCTTGGACTGCGTCCCAAAGCAGAACCACGCGCAACCCACATCGAGAGCCCAGAGAACAGATACGTAGTGCCCGCAACAAGCACTATTGTGATCCCAGCCCATGCCACCTGCTTTGAATCCTTCCAGTCAAAAACACCCAACGCAAATAGAGACTTGTAACACGGATATCTAATTAGCTGCTGTCAACATAGCAACGCGGGTGAAACATACTGTGATGAAAGTCAGCGGTAGATAGATGATTGTAACGGTGGAGAAAACCAAGATATAACGGTTCAACTGCGTCGAGTTTTTCACTTCGCTGACGGATGTTGCGTTAAACAGCTGTCCCGGAAAGGCTCAGTCAGCAAGATCTCAGGAGATCCGAGTTGGCAAAGAGATCATTAGACTCACCCCGTCCCGGAGACTCTCGGCTTCCTCCTGCTTCATCTTGATCCGAGACAACAAAGCAATTCCTAGACGTTCCTGCTCAGCAATCACACTCTCCCAGTTCTGCTTGAACATCATAATGGCCGCAGTGCGGCTGTCCTTGTCAGATGCAGGGGATAAGAAACTAGTCATGTGGTCGGTTTTTCTGGGTAGGAAGAGTCGTTCCATGTCGCTGACGGTCCGACGAAGATCATCTGTGCTCTCACGTATCCATTCCGCGGCTGTGCGGAGGAGCTGAAGGATGGTGAAGTAGAACTTGGACAGTTGTAGGTCGTTTCCGTCAACCATAGCCTCCAGCTGATGGGTCGGGGATAAAATGCTTTCGAGCTAGATTCTCATCGTTAGCAGAGATCGGGGTAGGGGAAGAATATGACAAATGCAGTCACCGCAGCGAGAATCCTGACTTACGTCGTTGTTGAGGGCTTTCCCAATCTCGTCGATCAGGTTTGACCACTGCCTCTCCCACTGAGGAAGCAATGAATGGATCCTGAAAGCGAAGGCCGCAATCCCGGTTGTTCGAAGGGACGGCTGTAGGCCGGCGGTTTCCCAGTCATCCCTACTTGACAGCTGCGCGAGCTCTTCCAGGCGGCTAGCCGTAACGCTGTCGGCCATCGTAACGAGGGTGAACACCGGCAAGTCCGACTTCCATGTTGTTTTCAGCGCAACTGAGTACCGAAGCTCGAATATCCCTGGATTTGCATCGCTGGTGCGTTTGTGCCTGTTGCTGGGTAGAGGTCCTGACACCCGCCTCACGCCGGGGCCGGGAGGCCTGCGCCACCACGTAGGGGCAGTGAAAGCTCGCATGTGGTATTGAAAGACGACGTCTTCCGACTTGTCGAATCTTGTTGACCGTGCCCATCGGTGGTCTGAACTTCCCCATAGGTTGCGACTCAAATCCCATGTGCCTCTGAACTGGCCCACAAAATACTTGGTCAATCGCTGTCTCGACAAGCCCAGAGGCCCCGCCTCGTCTAGATCTGCATCGCGGCAGAGCTGGAGTGCGGCGATGGCAAACAGAGTCTCATCACAAACACCATTTAATCCAAACTTCCTACATGGAAACTGTGAGCAGCTGCCACCCGTGACATGGGCATCGAAGTATTGTTCACCATTCTCTCCCGAACCGCTGTCCGGCCCAACGGCACCTAGACTGCGTCAAGCCGTCCACTGGAACGGACTGCTTCCAGTTAGTATGACCGCCAACTGGATTATCTTCGCACTGCAACTCACAATGCGCTCCTTGAACTCCCTGTAGCGACTCACGTCTTCGGATCTACGTCCAAGATTGTTAACAGGTGCAGGCTCTGGCCCCAGCCTGCAGACATAACCGTCCTCATCATAGCAAAATTCATCGAAATCAACGTATGCGCCCTTTAGGAGAGCCGGTGGGTCGATCTTCCACGCGAGGTTGGCCGCGCCTGGAGCATCATTTTGCCTCTCGACGGTTGGCTTCGACCCACGGAATGGCAAAAATACTTCCTCCCAGTCTGGCGAGGAGAAAGTCGATTCTGTCGGGAGTTGTCGGATCTGGTAGTCTCTGGTCTCGTTCTCGTCGTACTCCCACACCCTTGCCTCTTGACGCGCCATGGCGTTTTTCGTCGGGTCGTCAATCAGGTGGGAAGTTGAAAAAGACAAACACACTCGACCCAGAAACAGTCCCAAATTATGATATCTTTGCATTCCAACACCCAACCCAGTCGGAGCCCAACTTGATGCCCACTGCCTGCTTCATGGGTTCGTTGCACCAATCAGATGCTTGCTTTGAGCAACTGCACATTGGTGAGGGGTCAATACAGGCGCCCATCGCAGGTGTGATTAATTGCGAGTGTTCAATTAACACGCGGTTGTAAATGCGACTGGGGATGCGACCGGGGATTGCGGCGCCGGTGAGGGTTAGGGTTATGATGTTGCCATTCCCAATAATACGCGATAAACTGCCCTGTGCTGTCCTGTTTGACTTGGTCGCACGAAGAAGCGAAAGGCATTGCCAAAATGTAGTCGAGTTGATGGTTTCATTTCTTCTTGCATACAATCTTGAGGGAGAAAACGGAGCTGTTGCTGTGATTATTGTTGAAAGGGCAAAGCAAGCATGTGTGTGAGTCATCAGGCTGCCTGATGTGCAAAATTACCCCGCACGAAGTATGTACATTGGTAGATCACACTGAGAAAGCGCCTGAGCAACGAGGCAAGGATTGAGCCGCCTCCCCCATGACAAAAAAATCGGGACAAACTCCGAAAACACGACCACTAAAAAAACCGGATTTTTGTCCCGATTTTTTTGTCATGGGGAGGCCGCTCAATGCTTGCACTTGGGCCAAGAAAGACCCCATGCAAGGTTTCGGCGATCGAAGGGGCTGGACAACCTCCCCTCGTTGGCAAGACTTAAAATGTCCATGTGATGGGTCTCTTCGCACCTCATCGTTCTCTCACTTGGCAATTAAACTTCTGGCACTGCAAACTCTAGTAACGAAAATGCCTCTCCCGCGCTCCTTTCTCCCCCTTTTCAAATCCACACGATTCTGGACCGACTACCTCTTCCTCACCGACACGCCATATCCTCCACCACTGGCATACAAAGCGGCCTTCCAACATGCCGATGACGACTCGGACGAGAACTCGGAAGAGAACTTGGACCAAGATTCGAACGATCAAATGACAAACAATCAGGATGATGCCCCAGACGACCTGAAATCTCCCACCGATAACGCGTCCCAGAACAGCGACTCCGACGGCGAAGCCTCGGATAACCAATCCACCTCCTATGGCTCCGGCTCCGGCTCTCCCAGACCTCGCTCCCCCCTCCTCTACTACAACCTAGTCTTCCCCTTCAACCGGGACCTGGACCCGACGGATCAAGAATTCAACCTAGCCATCTCGATTGACCCCATCCTCTCCTACATTCCACTCACTTTTCACGCCCCTGACGTCTATGATGTGAGGATTGCTCACGACGACCAAGCGCATTGGCATCCGTTTGTGCTGAAGTGGGGGGAGTTGGAGGCGATTTCCAGAGCGGTTGCATTGACTGTCCGTGATGAGGACCAGGAGGGATTATACCAGCATCCTGGGTTGCCGTTGTTGTTTTTGTATCGCTTCGCGCCGATTTGTCAGGGCGATGATATCGATAGGATTGTTGTCATGCTGGCAAGGGCGTGGAAGAGGGTGTTGGGTGCGGGGGTGAGCGATAGGGATGTGCGGAGATTGATTGAGAGGATGGACTGCAGGGGAAGGGGATTTCGCTGGTTCAAGGAAGGCGAGAACTGGTGGATTGGAGAGGGTGAGAATGCAGAAACTGCAGAGGAGGTGTATACGTACCGGAGCAAGGAGTCTGTGAGGAGTGGGAAGTGGCTGAGTCAGGAGTGGAATCAGTTTGTGGAGGAGGCGAGGGCTGTCGTGGAGGGTGCTGGAGGAGATGAAGTGCTGACCTCTGAAGAAGACTGCGAACTGGCCGCGAGGTTCGTCCCAAGGCCACGACACAGCCTTAATGTCTGGCTGGCCCTGCGGGAGAAGGATCGCCCTCTGAGCCAGCGAGCCGGGCGATATTTCTACTTGACGCTCGACGGCGTGCTGCGAATCCTTGACATGGGGGGCGCAAGTTCGTCCGGGGCAAGCAGTTGCACTATCAACGGGCGCAGCGTGTACACGTCTGACCACTCATCTGTCACCATCTATGGCAGCTTGGAACGTGGCAGGGCAATGATTAAACAGATGCTCTGGTGGCTTTGTGCTCCGTTGGCGACCACTCTTAGAGATGGATCAACCTACCACGAGCTGCCTTTGGATCTGGCGGATGAGACCCAAGACAGCACCGAAGAGGCATACCTTGGAATCTGTGTCCCGGACATCCTCCCCGACTGCAGTTGGCTTGTCTCTCATACCCTACCCGACACTCTTCACGTTGCACTCGAGTCCAATGAGGTACTTCAGGGCACGGCTCAGCTAGTGCCCACACCAACAAGCGACGGCTGGTTTACTGTCAAGACAACCGATGGCGGAGAGCTAGGATTCAATTTCAGTCGTTTTGATGGGGAGGCGGCGGCGGGCACTGGGGCCCTGGGTTTGCGACAAGTCACGCCCCAGGCATCTGCTCTTCTGCATCGGCTGATGGAGGTGTCAGGAGCAGTCTTGACGCCTGTCGCACTCACAGCGAAGCCCCTGAGAGAGGACATTGCGGAAATATCATGGGTGCCGCACCGAGTCGTGGACTCCGAAACGTTGCATGGGATTCTGTCTCCGGGAGCATTCGAACTATGGGCGAAAGCGGAGAGGAAAGACGATGCGGCTGATGACTATGATGAAGAGCCGTCCACACCACGATGGTGAATACCTGGTACCTGAAGACGCCGCGTCCCATTTGATATTAGACTTTCATGGCAGTGACAACGTAACCATCATGCAATGCCGCATAGAGAATCAAGCTTAGACCTTGTTTATCACATGATGGACGCCGTCGGTCCATTTTCTTTTTCCCTCCCGCCCCGTGAACTCCCTACCATCTGCCCGGCGCCCACCCCCGTGACCTGCAGCCCCCCTATAGAAAAGTGCTCCTTCATCCCTGTTAGCTATCTGGATAGCCTTACAGGTCAATCTTTACTGCCTTCTCCAAGGAGGGCGGAGGCTTCCTTACGTCAGGAAATAATGTCTCCCACGCAGATATGACCTCAAACGTCTTCTCCGCCTCTCCATTGCGTGCCATGATTTCCATGCCGTGCGGTCTACCGTTGTAAGACGAAAAGCCCAACGGCACGCTGGCAATTGGATATCCCGCTGCCGATGCCATACTCGTCAGATACGATTCGCCCGACGCCATGATTACATCTGCGCCTGTTGCCTTGAAGTATTCCTCAACGGCGTCGCGGAAACTCTTGCGAAGGTACTCGAGGTCGTGGAGGTACTTTTCGTGGCTCATGGTATCTTCTAAGGCGCTCTCGAGAAGGCTCTGGCTCGGTTTCTTTGGAAAGTATGAGAGAGGGTTGCCCATGGTTCGCTGGAGGTGGATCTTACCAGGGGGGAGTTCGAGATCGGCGTGTTTGTTATTGAAATCCAAAAAGTCCTGGGCTGCCTGTAGCCCTGGCTTGTTGAACAGCGCAAGAAATCTCTTGAAGCTGAAGGCAAGGTCGTGTGCTAACAGTCGTGTTAGCTACTTCGTAATCACTGCGATGATGCTTTTTCTCACTCACTAAGAAGATCACCAATCTGAGCTGTGCCGTACTTTTCGGTGATCGCACCCGGCATCAGCAGTGGGGCGTTGTATGAGACTTCTCCACATCTATCAACTTTTGTCATGGCATTAAGCATGGCATGTTCCTTGAAATAGGGGTTATTAGAGGCGCGTGGTCTTTTCGTCTCGCCATAACTTACATGTTCATCATCACATGCCGGCACTGGCTTACAGACCCAATCCGCAAACTGCCAGGTCTTGTAGTCCAGGTATGCAACCTTCGGTCCGTCCCAAGACTTCACTAGGTGTGAGTTGAAGTCTCTTCCTAGCAGCAGAACATCCATGATATCGGCACAGTCCTCAACCGATTTGGCAAGAGGGCCAGCACTATCGAACCCGGCACCTCCGGACATGGTACCTTTCATGTTGATGTCGCCTACGGTCCTTTTGATGCTGTAAAGGGCAGCACGGATTTCTGGCTGCACAATAGAACCGTATAACTCGCTCCCAATGCTGAAAGCCGAAAAGCCTGATGTCGTGCCAAACGCGGAGCCTGAAGGAGATCCACCTGGTGTCTGGGGTGGTGGTTAGTTTTCAGACCTAAGGGACTCGTTAGGGCTAGGATGACTTATGCTATGTCCTAACCGCTGGTCCTCAGGGTCAACACCACCACTTACGTACGGCGATTGTGTCTGGCGAGTCATTTCCAGCAAATTCTTTGTGGTTCTTAGGCTTAAAAAGAGACAATAATAAAACGCATTATCCTACCTGGCCACCAACAGCAGACGAGCCGGATGTGAGATTAGAGACTTTGCAGTTGCCCCATTCCTGCCTCGTCGTCAGCCAAATGCAACATTGCTTTACCCAAGCCTTTAAAGGCATAGCTTCAAGGAAAGGAGGGGGGGGGACAAACCAAAAGATTCGCCAAGCCAAGAACAATACATCCAGCGTCTCATAGCGCAGTTACAAGAAGATCAGTTATAACGTGGCCCGCCACTAACCAGAGGAAGGCCTGTCGCCTCCTTATATAACACTATCACTTCCGCATGCGAAAGTGGTTTAGTGTTTATCCTGACGTCTGGTCCCATAAAGGCAATCGACGGATCCGTCAGTTACAGTATCTGCATACCTACAGCACGCCAGATACGTACTAACCACGTGTCAGCCTCTAACTCTTATTACCCACTAATACACATTGCTTGCTTATAATATTCGTTAATATAAATACACTGAAGGAAAGTTAAAACTGCTAACGTTAAAAATGAGATATATTTTAGCCATTTTTATATATAAGACTAGTTTTAAGCTCCCTTAGTTGAAGTTAAAGTGATTTAACATATGACGGCGCAGCTTATTAGATATAGTCACTAGGTTCAGTTAAGGTAAGCTAGCTTAAGTAAATCCTAAGCAGGGATTAAGCCAGAGTAAGTAAAGTTACATGCCGAAGATGTAAATAAAGAAATTTTATATAACCAGATTTGTCACATAAAACAGTTAGTACGTAATATTTACCACTAAGGAGATAATTAGTGGAAAGCTTAACTACTGTTAGAAAGAAAGGAGTTCTGTATTACGACCTGCACCCGACACAGGCCTTGAGAGGACTGGCGCGGGTTAAGACAGAACGTATGGCAGGACGCCAACAGGTAGGGGGCGTTCCGAAGACAGCTTGTTAAGCTAGCACTCTTAGACAGGGGTTCAATGTCACTATAGGTCGCTGTCACTATAATGCACAGAGGTGAGTCTGAACAGTAAGATATAAATAAATAATTAAATATTAGCGTAAGGAACCAGAGTCCCTTACGGTAGTTATAGGCATAATTATAACTATTTATACTAACTAGTTAGGGGGTACTTTGTACTTTAATCACTATGCTTACTTAACATAAAAAGTGATTATAGTGATTAAAATACCTTTAATCACTATAATTACCATACTCTTAATAAGATTAAAGTAATCACTTAATAATTAATTATAAGGGCTCTAGGTCTTTACACCCCTAGCCTAGTACGCAATACCGTGCATACTGCCTTCCTATACTGTTCCTTCTACAGGGGATTTATTAAGCTGCCCCGGCTTAAGTGACGGCTTACAGGGTCGTTACACAATTCCCCCTCTTTAACGTTCTTTTTCTATAAAAAACTATTTATACGTTCTTTCCTTTTTTCACCAGTCGTTATATCGTTTAACTAGGTAATTAAGAATAGGAGAAACGTAACACCTTTATTAACTAAACGTCGTATTACTAATATTAAGTTTATTTTTACTTTTAGGATTGTTACACTTATAAAGTACAGTTACTACTATTACCTAAACCTACTAAACTGTAAGGTAGTTAGTAAGAGTAAGTTATGTAATTATTATATAGCAGCTGGTAAGACTGTATACTTATCTTATAACGTTTATAAAAACGACTTATCTGTCCTATATAAAGTTTTAAACGAAAAAAAGCGCTTTAACGCTAAGGAGCGTGAAACTGCTCTCCTTCTTTATAATACGGCCTTTAAGTTTTTACACCTTAAGGATTAATAGAAAGGACTGGTATGACAGGCAGATAAACTTTTTAATTATAAGTTTAACACTATAGTAAAGGAGGAGTGTAAAGCTTAGGAAATAACTATATTAGTTCCTAAGTTCGATTAGAGAAGTCTTTTAGTAGAGCCGGTATGTGGTTCTTTTTCCAGGGGGTCGCTGTAGCCTGTAACTTCTTCTTAACTTAATCTGTTACTCTTTTCTTTTACTAAACGAAAAATAACCTTTCCTAGTGTAACGGTAACATACCTGCTTATTTTCTTTTTTTTTTTTTTTATTAACTTTTTTCTTTAATAGTACTTATTTTCGTGTAGAATGTGCCGGGAGCTCTAGAGAAGGCCCAGCTTCCTTATTAAGTTTAAAGTCTTTTTAACCCTAGTTAAAGGTTCTAATAAATGTCCTTTTATACCTATTAAGGAGTTTCCTGCCGCTTTTTAAGTTTTAAGTCCTATAATAGTTTTACTCTTTAGTATAGTAATTTAAATGTCAGATTTTATCTTATTTTTAATTCTTATCGTTAGTTTTAATTAGTTTAGATTCTTCCTGTAAAATTCCGTAATTAAGTTTAGGTATTTAAGATTTTTAACTAACTCCTATAAGTTACTTTTAAGGCCGTAATCTAACCACTTAATAAGATACTTAAACGCGTTTTTCCCTTTCCGTAAATTTATAACTTCTTTAACGTTATATTTATCTTTATTAATGTTAATCTTAATCTTCTTTTTTAAAGGAACTCCTTTTAAAGTAGGTTTTAGAAGTAAGATGTGAAAAACCTTAATCTGCACCTTTATATTAGTGGGTAGGTCTAATTTGTAATTAAAGGTAGTAACTTTTTTCTTAATTTAAAACGGTCTGTACCTTTTAAAGTTAAGCTTTTTACTAAATCGTTTTAAATGTAAGTTCTGTGAAAAAAGGTAAACGTAATCCCCCTTTTAAAAAGTCAGTCCTTTAACTTATTCACCCTTATAGTAAAGTCTTTTCTTAAGTATTAGCTATTTAATTTAATATTTATTAATAAATTTCTTTATTCGTTTGTATGTAAACTTAAATTTAACTTATAAATAGTTATACAGTTCTTACACTTAGTTTATATAAACTATAGCTTAAGGGGCGCTAGTAGGCAGGCCTTAACAGAGTTTAAGCTCTTTATTATAATTTATGAAAAATAGTAATATACCTATTAACTTAATTAGTATTATATTATAAGTTATCTATGCTGTTAATAATAGCTTAAGTTAATTATCTTATTTAAAATTAATGTAAGCTTAAAGATACATTATAAATATTTAATTAACTTACTTTATTTAATTATCTGTTTATAAGTGGAATACTGTTAAAAGCTTACTTTTTACACCCATTCTTTATATTAATCCTTACTAGAACTTTAATATAATTAGCTTATCTTAATCCGTAACGATATTATCTAGCTAAAGGTGTTGTAAAATTACTTTTTTCTTAAATATATAAATAAGTTACTTTATTATTATATCTTTTAAAGTTAGTAAAAAGTAAGCTTATTTCGTTAATCTGTTAACTACTATAAGGATCTAGTTATAAGTAACTCTTATAACAGGGTCCTTAAACTTTGGGATCCTAGTAATAAAGTTAAGTAAGATTAAACTTTATAACGCCTGTAATATAAGGAGTGGTTTAAGAAGTCTATAAGGCTTATAATGTCGGTTCTGCTTCTAGTAACAGATATTATAATTATTAACCACTTCCTTAATTAACTTTTTTATTCTTAGGAAGGTATACGTTTATTAAACTTATATAAGAGTCTTAACTTAACTTATATATCCTTTAAGTTAAGACTTATAAACTTACTAAACGTACTCCCTTTATTTATCTAAGTTGTAAATATATAGTTTCTCTTAATATTAAAGCCTTACTTTTAGTTTAAGTATACTGTCTACACCTTCTAATAGCTATTCTAGTTAATAACTAGTTTCGTTATAATTTAAATACTTTAAGCACTTTTTACTACAGTTTTATAAACACCTTAAAAGGCCTTTTAAAGGGCACTTATACTTATAAGTTCCTTCCACTAACCTTCTTACTTAAAAGTCCTGTTATTATTAATAAATGTTATACTTTATTTATAAGTTCACACAGATATTAATGGTTTATTCTAATATCTAGTTATTTAACACTTATAACGTACACTTTAATATACTGTTCTTAGCTTTATTAAACACAGTAATAAAGACTAGAACCAGATTAATATCCTTATAATCTTACCTCTAATTAAGAGCATCAGCTTACCTATTATCTTTTCCTTTAATATAGTAAATCTAAAAGTGGAACAGGGCCATTAACTCTGCCTACCGTGCCTACCGTAGACTAAGTTCCTTCATTAGGAAGTATTAAAGGTTATTATAATCTAAAAAGACCTAAACCGGTTCTTCTATACCACTTAAACATAATGCCTACTTAGTAAAATATTAAATAATCACTATTAGTTTCTTATTATAAACTAAGTATCGTAAGGCTAGGCTGTGGATTCCTTTTAATAAGAAGGTAACTAAGTAGCATTTCCTATCGTCCTGGACTTAGCTAAGTTCTCCACTAATTACAAACTCTAAGGAGTCTATCTTAACTTAGAAGGGTTTTAAGAAATTAAGGAGCGTTAGGACTAGTGCTGTGATAAAGGTGTGTTTAAGGTCTTTAAACACTTTCTACTATTTATTAGTCTACTTAAACGGCTTTCCTTCACCTGTAAGTTTATAAAGTAATCTTATAATTCTCGTAAAATACCTAATAAAACAGCAATAAAAGTTTACAAAGCTGATAAAGGCTTATAACTCTTTCTAGTTCTTTAAAGTAGGTTAATCCTTAATTACCTTTATCTTCTTTACTTACATTTTAAACTTTCTAAGGGTTACTTTAAACCCTAAATAGTTTAGTTCCTAAACGTGGAAATAGCTTTTCTTTAAGTTTATTATTAACTTTACTTTCTTAAAAGCTGTTAAAACCTATTATATATACTTTTAATATTCTTCTAAAGTTTCAGAATAAATTAGAACGTTATTTAAATATATAAAGATAAACTTATTAAGGAAGGGGTGGAGAATATTATTAATAAGGCCTTAAAAGGTTATAAGGGCGTTTATTAATCCTATTAACATGACATAATATTAATAATACCTGTTATAAGTCTAAAAGGCCGTTTTATACTCGTCCTCTTCCTTCACTTTAATATAATTAAATCCCATAGGGAAGTTAAGACTAGAGAACTAATTTACTTTAATAATCCGTTCTTACACTTTTATAATAAATAATAATAAGTAACGATTTTTAATCATATCCTTATTTAACGTTTAATAATTAATAACTATATATAATTTACCGTCTTCCTTTTTTAAGACGAATAGTATTAAGTAACCTGTTAGGGATTAAAACTTTATAATAAACCCGTTCTTTAAATTCTCATTAATGTACTCCCTTAAGGCCTTAGCTTATTAGGGGTTTAAATAGTAAGGCTAAAAGCTGTAAAACTTTACTCCTGGTTTTAACTTAATTTTATAATCTTATAGTCTATAATTTAATAGTCACGGTACCTTTTTTCAGAACAGGGTAAACTTCTTATACTCCACAAGTACTTTAAATAAATCAACTTCTTTATTTATCTATAAATTAGCCTTTTACTTTTTTCCACCTTTTAAATTGTTATTTAAATAATGTGGTAGACCTTCTAATCTTTTAACCGTCTTAATAAACCTAACCTAAACTATACTTAGTTCTAAGGGTTTAACGTGCTTTTAAGTGCTTTATGTATCTTTAAAGCAGTTTAGTGCCTTTTTAACTTTCTTTAAATAATAATTATAACTAGGGGATTTATTAAAGGTAAGGTAACTACTCCTTTAATTAATTATAAGGTTATACTTTTCCAGCCAGGGTAGACCTAAGATTATATTATAACTTATAATTAATATAATGTTAAAGTCCACTTATTATTTATCCTTATCCACTTTAATTAAGAGTGGCGAGTAGTAGGTGACTTTACTGTTATTATACTAATACAGGCCTCCTTTTCCATTTTAAATGGGAATAGCCTTTTTATACTCTTTATTAAAGAGTTTCCTTTAGTTAACTAATAAGGGGTATACCAAGTTAGAAACACTCCTGTTATTAATCACTACTCTTACCTTAAAGGGCCTCCCTCTTCTATTTATTATATTAACACTAATAAAGTAATGCTTATACTCCTTTAACATTTAAGTCACAGTAATTATCTATCCTTAAGGTCTTATTTAACTTAACCTTTAAATACCTCTTCTTCTTCTTAGGGTTTTTACCAACCAGCAAACTATTAGTTTCCAGCCCTTTTAAAGGGCCTGTAACCTTTTCCTAATTCCTTCTGGAAAAACAAACAGCTTTAATAAACTTAATAATTAACCTTTTTCAGGTTCTCACACCTTAACATCCAGTTAACTTTAAACAGTACGATATTTTAGAAATCCTTAATAAGTTAATAATACACTTTATAAGCTTAGATTACGGTAATATCTTTTTACTCTTAAATCCGTTAATAATCTTCCCACTTTTACCATTCCTTAGCTTTTCCACTAAAATGTAGTAAACACGTTATAACTAAGCAATTATTAAACACTCCTCCTTACCAGCATATAGCAGGAGCCTAATTAATTATAGTAACTTTCCACTTATTACCAGACTCTTTTACTAAGGAGTAGGAGACTTAGTAGTAAGCCGGTTTTAACTTTACTTTAGTAATAGTGTAATCCTGTTTCTACATATTGGGGAAATGGTTATAAAGGGCCTTAAGTCTGTAATACTAGTTAAAAGCGTAATTATCGTATATATAATTAATTTATAATATATCCTTATAATTAAGGTAATTAACGTTAACTGCAGGTACTGTAATTATAAAGTATAGGATAAGGGAAGTAATACCTTATACTTTTTCTTCTTCCACTTACTTTTATATACGTTATTTCTCCTAAACCTTTTCTTAAAACTCAGGTAATAATAACCTAGCTTATTCTTCCATAAAGTAGCCTTCCTTAATAAGTTAGTGCTTAAGTTAACTAATAAAGCGAACTTTATTATAAAGTTATAACCTAATTTCCACTACTCTATCCTTAAACGTTACAGTAAAACCCTTAACTTATAAATCCTCCATTTTATCTACCAGCTTTTAATATTTCTCCTTCAGCTTTTAAACCCTTTATTAGTATGCTTACTTTATACCTTCTTAAGGGACCTTTAAGGTATTAATCTAAGGTATATTAGCTTTAATATAAAGTAGCTATCTAAACTATCTTTCTTCTAGGGAGGTAAGGGTACTAATCCACTTAGTATATTTAAAGTGTTTAAAAGTCTTAAGGGGTACTGTTAAAAAGAACTTCCGTTTCTCCAGTTTAATTCTCTCAGTTTATTCTCTTTTACCTTTTAAAACTTACTTTACCGTTTAAGTAACCTAGAGAGCTAGTTTTTTAACTCCTTCTACCATTTTAATAATTTCTAAGTTAAGGTCTTTCCTAAACTTCCTTAGTTCCTAAGCTTATAAGGTGAGGTTTTCAAAGCTTATAATAACTAACTGGAACATCTCTTCTTAAAGTTAGTCTTTTATAACCTACACCTTTAATAATTCTAAATTTCCACCTTAAAGTCGGTCTTTTATAACCTACACCTTTATAACTAACTCTTTTAAAACACCCTTAAGGACTAAATATATTATATCTTAAGGTTTTTCTTCTCCTTTCTTATCTCTTAAGTTATATTTATCTATTTAAATACAGTCCTCTTCGTTACTTATTATCTTAATATAGATATCTCTTAAGTTAAACCTAATGTACTTTCCTCCTTCCAGAACGGGTTTCTAACTGACTTATTTTAATAACAGGCATTACTGCGTTACGTAGCCTTTTTTATCACAATTAAAGCATTAAACCTAAGATAAGTTCTTAAACTACTTCTACTACTATTATCGTTAAAGCTTATTACAGTTAGGTTAATTCTAACGGTTTACTATACTAATATCTATTAGTCTAGAGTAATAACCTGTTACAGTTAATTAATTCCCCTTTTTTAATCTATTTAACTGGTAAAGGGTCTATTCCTTCTAATAATTCTTTTAATAATAGTAGTTATAATATTAATTATCAGCTTTAATAGCTATCTTAACTAGTTCTTAAAAGCAGTTTAGTTAATCTTTTTAATAAAGGTCTTTAATAACGTATTCCTTTAAACCACTTTAAAATAACATTATTAAAACCTTTTAACTAAGTTTAATCTTTACTACTTCCAGTTTAAAGCGTGTAAAGAACTTAAAAATTAAGGATGTCTGCCTTAAGGCTATAAGGCATTACTTAACCTGCTTAGGGGTGTCTAGTTCTTTAAACTTAATCCAGAGTTAGTTAACGAAAACGTTAAAGTTGTTAAAAAGGGCTTAAGTCTCAGGAGCCTCCTTATACGCTCTGTCTATAGAAAAGTTATTAACTGTCTTTACACAAGGTTTATATTAGTAAGCAGTTACTCTATCTAGTAAAGCTCCAGTAAACCTAACCTTTCCTTCTTTTTCAAAGAATTACTTATTATAGTAAGTGATATAACTTTAAAGCTAAGCTATTTAAGACTTTAATTATATAAAGTCTCCCTTAAAACGTAATAATAAAGGAAGTTTTACTCATTTCTTCTATAAGCCTTTAAGGTCGTTATTCTCTAGCTTAATAACGTTAAGTTAAACTTAAAGTTTTTTAATAAAACTAATACAGCTTTTAATATCTTTAGGGAAAGCTTTATTAAATTCCTTAATTAGTCCCTATTAATTAAAGTTTAAGTCTTTAAAGTATACAGCTAATTTATTAACAGTAAGGAGCTAAAGCTAGGCTTACACCTCCTTAATCTCCTTTCCTTTTCTAAAGGTCGATATGTTAGTAAGAGAGAGGTAATATCTGGGAATTTAATAAATAACGTTTAGAACTAAACGCTAATATTATATTACAACCTGCACTTAACACAGGCCTTAAGAGGACTGGCACAGGTTAAGATAGAACGTATAATAAGATACTAATAGGTAAGGGGCGTTCTGAAGACAGTTTATTAAGTTAGTATTCCTAGACGGGGGTTTAATGTTACTGTAAGTCGCTATTACTATAATGCATAAAGGTAAGTCTGAATAGTAAGATATAAATAAATAATTAAATACTAATGTAAGGAACTAAAGTCCCTTACAGTGGTTATAAGCACAACTATAGCTATTTATACTAACTAGCTAGGGGGTACTTTATACCTTGATCACTGTGCTCACTCAACATGAAGAGTGATCACAGTGATCGGAATGCCTCTAATCACTGTGATCACCGTGCTCTTGGCGAGATCAGAGTGATCACTCAACGATTGGTTATAGGGGCTCCGGGTCTTTGCACCCCTGGCCCAGTGCGCAGTACCGTGCGTACTGCCTTCCTGCACTGTTCCTTCTGCGGGGGATTCGTCGGGCCGCCCCGGCCCAAGTGACGGCCTGCAGGGTCGTCACA
>Ga0247780_1000978_pt1 | contig 21116 bp, 26 predicted proteins | sample UWRJL079202R5_FD_179927 | JGI IMG/M metagenome (GOLD analysis project Ga0247780, IMG submission 179927) | Plant litter microbial communities from Arlington Agricultural Research Station in Wisconsin, United States - UWRJ-L079-202R-5 | ecosystem: Environmental > Terrestrial > Plant litter >... | reverse complement strand
AGCTGTAATAAAAATACTGTAAAGTTAAAAAGCTCACAGTATGTTTATAACAGTGTTATAAAACTATACGTGAAGTTGCATTAGTTTTAGTGTAGTGGTGGTTGAATGGTGATGTTGTGGAATCTAGCAGTTTTAGTGGGTTTTGTGGTCGAAAGGGGGGGTGGTCAAAAAGCTGGTCACCTAACTTATGAGATTTCCGATGATTACCCGGCGCGATACTAGCGACGACACGTACCGTTTCATATGTCCTGCGTATGTCCATGGGGCTATGGATGGAGAGAAGTGGCCGGAGGGTGATGGTAAGGCTGTTAAGGATATAGTGTTCAAATAAAGACCTGGATAGAGTACTAAAGGAATATCCAGTCATTTTAATTTTCCGAAAAAGAATTATTAACACACTACTAGAACTAGGCCTTTAGGATCACGGGTTAAGACGACGTACCCACGGATCCACTCTCTATAGCTGTAAGTGCCATTACATTTCTGCAGGCAGCTAAAGCAATCGGTCGGTCAAGTGGTCAAGTTTATCAAATCCCTCAAAACGGCACCGGGCGGAGTTCTGTAATGTCTTGAATAAGCTATCCGCCCTTCATGCCTTTTTTGTTTTTGGATTCATTACGTATATGCAGCTTCTGGGGCTATGACGCGGCTGACCAAAGCCCAGCGGTCTATCTACCTATATCCGTTATAGTAGAAAGTGGCTTCTAAGCTATGTCTAATACATTAGTCTGCTGCCTTCATTATCGTGTGAGGTTATTACAAAGGAAGGTTCCTCAGGGTTAACCTAGCGCCTTCCCCCTGGTTTGATGTTATTAAGGAAATAACTATATAAGCCGTGGTAAAGGCTAAACAGAGGTCGTTTCTCAATTTCCTTCTCCTTCTCCTTTTTCTGGGCGTAAAGTAAATGGCTGTTAAAGACGTGATTGTCGTAGTCGTGAGTGTAACGGTTGGTGTTATTCCAATAGCTGTGGTGGCTGTAGTTGTTATGATAGCTGTGGTTGTTGTGGTGGCTGCTATGATACTCTTGCTTGGGGTTGAGCTGGGCATTTAATAGCCCAGGCTTGGTGAACTTTACTAGAGTTATTACACGGGGCTAGTTTCTTGCCTGCCTTGCCTAGGCAAGAAGTCGAGGTATAGCCTTTCTGGCTATAAAAGCCACACACCTGTTGTTTCACACAGGTTCTGGCAACATGCCCAAACCCGAAGCACATGTAACACTAGACAACTCCAAGCCTTTGTTTTTCTTTCTAACAGTTAGTTGTGTGTCGGGCTGTGTTTCTGGCTGTGTAACTGGCGGTGTGGGTAACTGCGTGGCTGGTTGTGTGTCTGTGTCTAGTTGTGTGGCTAGCCGTGTGGGTGGCTGGCTGTGTGTCTGAGTGTGTAGCAAAGTAGCTAGCTAGAGACCTTGGAGGCTGGCTGTATTGCAGAGTAGCGAGTTTGAATTGCAAGGCGTCGTTACTAGCAATTGCCTTTGAGAGGGATTATCCATAGCGTCGTGTGGTGAAATCCATAGTTGCAACATAGTATAAGAGGTTTTGGATGTTGTAAGGTAGGTGTTGCTCAGCTTTGACAATAAGGCTTTCGAGATTAGTCACACTCACTTAGTATACGTATACGTCGCAGTTGAAAATGTCACCTGGGAGCAATCCTTAGAGATTGCGCGTCATCTATTTTCCCTCGCTAGGAAACTTTAGCCGGGGGGACTGAAAAGGCGCCTTTAAGTCTGTGCAGCGGCGGCGTATAAGATCACCCTAGCTAAGGGACAAATCAGCCACAGCTCACCCCAGCTCAGGACAACGAACGAAAAAGGAAATTTCGTGTGCCAAGATTCGTCGCAGACAACCAGGCTGTTTCCGCCGCCTTAGACCTTCCGTTGCGGAGCGTAGTGGATTTGTCAAGTCGCGCTATGCTGGGATGACCCGCCGTCCTCGCGCCTTTTAATTAATAGGAACGCTTGCCCGCGCGCGACGCCTTTACGAACTAAGAACCAATTACTCATCCTTCTTCTTCTTCATCACTTGCCTCCATTCCTACTATGGTCGTGATCTCCACTATAACAAATAGCGTACGGAAAGGAACGGATGAGTTGTACGGAAGCCTAAAGACATTGATCCATGGCCTATATTGACGACTATGATTGGGCATTGCACCTCTAAAATGGGGAGATGAAGAGTCAGGATTGCCCAGTAGCAGGCGTTGTCAGTTTGCGGCAATACGTCATAGCCTGCTTCTTTCGAACCGTCGTCCTCGAGCTCGGAGGCCGAGACAGCAGACGAGCGGGGGGAGCAAGCGAAGCCGAGACGATACAAAGGACATATAAATACATCGTACTGAGGAGATGGAACTATTGCTTGTCATTCATCACATCCTCACTTTATCCCTATATGTCCCAACAATCGTTGGAAAGTAGGTACCGACACCTCCTCCTCGTTCAACGAAGCCGCGTGCCGATCTCTCAGCTCCTGCGTCTTTGCATCCACAACTGACGGGACAATTTCGTAGCGTCGAGGGTCGCAAATAACCTCGCATCTCTGTATAAGCTCGGGTTCCCGATCGTAACCCTCCCCCCTGGAGTTGCCGACCTTGTAGAGTGCAGGGGAAACCATGAGGGCGACCAGCTGGCCTGGTTCGTAACCGCCATACATCTTCATCATGGTGTCATCGTATAGGACGTAAGACCGTCGTTTAGAGTCAACGCCTGGATAGCTAACAAACCAGTAAGCGCTTTGCTGAGAGAGTTCGCGATCGAGACGGATTGCCGAGACGATGATTTCCTGAAACCTCTTGCGCAGGCCACCTGACCACTCGGAGAGAAGATACTTTAGCTTGTCTTCGATGATAGACAGGATACTGTCGACATGGGTGCCGATGTCTTCAGGACGCGCCAGGTCACTAAGATATGTCGCTGTCTGCCGTCTCCAAAGGTGGAAGGCTTTGTCTGGTCTTCCGCCACATCGCTGGAGGGCACGATCGGCTGCAGGAACGGTCAGAGACTCGACGAGTCGCGTGGGCCACGATGATACTCACAAACGCATCGCAAATTGGTTGAAAACGGGCCCGACCAGAACATGCCGCTCATCCTTGATCCATTTCCAAACACATGATCGGCCAGGATGCTCCAGACAAGTGCTTGGGCGACCTGGGAGTATCCTTCCCTGTTTTTCAAGAACATGAGACGAAAGTCGCGGGTAATGCCAGGAAGTCCTGAGATCCAGCTTCCTGGAAAGCGACTGGTCGGCTTGGGGGTGATTGCGTGTTCGACAACGCATTGTCGGATGTTGAAGAACAGGCTGGCCCAACACTCCTGCGCAGCTGTGTCTGGTATCAAGTTGGAGTTGACGTTGTTGGTGGGCGTTGCCTTGGATGCGAGCATGTCTTGTAGATCTAGAACCCTGGCCCGAAAGTAATCATTCTCCTCACTCAAGTCGGACACCTTGGCAGTAAGCTCAGCTCTCTCCTGTTGGAGTGCTCTGAGCGTCTCCTTCATCCCTGACATCTTATTTTCATATTCCTCAATAAGAGTGTTCAGATCTCCACAGACATCATCAAGCTCCGCAGCGCATGTGACAATTCGATGGTCGGCCTGAGGCATCGCGGGTGTGGGCTGTTGGTCCTCTCCTGTTTGGGTGGATCGCGACATATGGGTAGTAACACGCGGCACGGGGCGGCCGGTCTGGGTGATGGGAGGTCTGGATGAAGGCTCCGGTGCTCGCCGCCGAGCAGCTGAAGCTGCCAAGTTTTGGTCGCTCATTGCAACGTCGCGCAACGAGGAAGCGTCAATAGATCCAGAATCCCGCTTTCGCAACCTTGTAGTGTCGTAAGACGGTGGTGCTGATCCATCACGGTGCTGTTTGCGCGGGCGGGTGTCTTCTTCTGGGCGGGTGGACTGTCGATTACTCCTGGAGGCTCGCTCGTCGACGCCGCTCTGGGGGCTATCGGAGGATTTCAGTCTCGCCGGAAGCTTCTGCACCTTCTCTGAGAAGGACTCGTTTTCGAGGCTCTCGAGTTGTTGGCTTGGAGGGCGTTTCCTTTGAGCGCCTGTCCGGGTCGGTAGGGAAGGGGGGACGGGCATTGCAGCAAAGGAGAGGGCGGCCAGTGCAGGGTCGAAGAAAGAGTCAACGCTGTGCCAAAGTCCACTGGCAGACAAGAGCGACATGACCCACAGCGCCTGAGTGAACTGAAAGAAGATCGTCCAGTGTGAAAGAAGAGGGCGTGTCGAATGGGTGCGAGGAGGAGGAGAAGGGAAGGTGTGGAAGGGGGACGCGGATTTCCTAGAGGCCGGGGAAGAGGGGAGAGAGTCCGGTGCGACTAGAGACTCGGAAAGAAGAAAGGAAACCTGGAACGCCTCCATCGACCCTGGCCCACGCCAGCCCTCAGAGCCTGCTTGCCCTTTTGGGGTCGCGAGGCTCTCGTCGACGGAGGCTTCATGGCGCTGGAGGGTGCCCTGCACCCCAGCGCTGGCCAGTGTCTCTGCACTGCAGTTGTTGACCAGTGAGAGTTGCAGGGGAGAAGTCCAGACCTCGCCGGGCTTTGACAGGCATCTACAGCCCAATGTGGGTGGATGGGATGATGGGTATGGTGGGTCTGGACCAGGGCCGGCATTGCACCAATGAAATCGAGGAAAAGCAGACGCACAGGCCAGTGGCCCCTACGGGGAACCCCGCTGAACCCGCTCCCGTGGACAGCTGAGGGGTCATCACTTTTGGGGAAACACAGCATTTCGTTCTCGCTTCAACTCAGCTCAGCTCTGCATTATGCCACCCGCGAGACCACTCCCCACACTGCCAGAGGCCGTCTCTATCCACCAAATGCGACGAACTTGACAATTGTGAGCGTGATGCTCACGACCGTTGCGAACACAGCAAGGCCCGTGTTCAATGCCTCTCTCCGCCTACCCCGCGCAGCCTCGACTTTCTCCTTCATCTTGACCCCGACCTTGGCATCCATTGCCGGCGGTCGTTTCTGGAGTTTCCGCATGTCACCCTCGACTCGATCCCGCCGCTCCTGTAGCCTTGCCGAAGCCGCCGCATTCGCCTCCTGCTGTGCCGCATCGATCTCAGCGTCCAGACGCGCAAGGTGCTGCTGGTGGTCAGCGATGCGCGTCTTCATCTGCGCTCCCAGCTGCTGACCGGCCTTGGTCTCGCCAATCTCCTTGTTTCCGTCGACGAGCTCCCGCTGGATGTCCAGCACCACGCTCGGCCGGTCGCGCACCAGCTCCAGGATCATGGCCTCGGCCTCTCCCCGCGACCCGCGGAACTGCGTAACGTGCGAGCCCATCTTCTGCATTGGTCCCCACCACTTGTCTATCAGCTCCTGCTCCCGTCGGAGCGCATCTCCGAGCTCGTTGGGCTCGATGCGGTCCCATCGCGTAGTAACCAACATCACATTTCCAAGGGCATGGTCTCCGCAGAGCGACCTGAAGATCTCGAGATACTGTCGCGCCGAGCCCTTCATCCTGTTCTCGTGGATCTGATGCAGGTAGATAATACCCTTAAGCGGTATCTTGAGCAGGTACTGCGCTGCGAGAAACTCGGTGATCTCCTCGAGCACCTCGACATCGGACCGGTACGTGTCGTCGAACCCGGGCGTGTCGACCACGGTAACCGAGTATTCTTCTTCCTCGTCAAGAAAGAGTTGAACAGCTTGCGGCGGCGATGGCGCTGCGAGGGCCTCAGATGTCAGAAGGCCGAAGCTTTTACGCGGGAGAGGGAGACTCACAGGCTTCGAGTCCATATGCCACCTGGACCGATCCAGGCTTCAGTGTGTTGATGAATGTGCTCTTCCCGGAGCCTGTCACTCCCATCACCAGCACCATTCCGTCTGTTTCCACCATCGCAAGAATATCGTGTAGCTCGCCGACAGTAAAAGGTGCACGTCCCAACAGTTGAGGTCGAGGTGTCAAGATGTGGAGTCAGACATCCAGCGGACAGTAGACTTCGGCATGGTCGTGGATGCCTTTGATCCGCGGCTCCTGGCAGCTAGTCGGCTGTAAAACCAGACCCACACAACCTTCTCGGCGGCCTCGACCATACCCGACATGTACAGTCACGCATCTGCCACTAGGTGCATCAGAGTAGTTGCTGCGGATGCTGTGGCTCGGGCTCTTGGCCTGCAAGCCGCATCTTCGGCCCACTGGCAATAATGCCTCGCCAATGAGCTCGATCCGGAAACAATAGTTTATCGGAGGCTGAGCGGTTGGGGCTCCATTGGCCGCCATTTCCTCGTCGAAGTGACGTGTCTATCCTAATCAAGCCATAAGGCTGTGCTAGAGTCCGGGTCGCGAACCACCCACGCCACTATCACGTGCGCCTGCTGCCGCAGCAGCAGGGGGGTAGACAGGCGTTGATTCGACGGTCAGTGCAAAGCTGCAGATTTCACTGTGACAAAAGCGGGGCGGATCATCAAGGGTCTCCGCTGGGCATCTGTGATGGTACCCTACCAAGGCTGGTGGTTGGCTAACACCGGACCGGGTTGTGTGGATGCTTGGCTGCAGCAGCTGCAGCTTTGGCCTCCCCTAATGATACCGGACAGACAGAGAGACAGAGGCCACTCGTGGGTCAATTTACAATTCGACCGCCCTTGGCTGCCGCCGGGTTTTGATCTTGGCCATCCCAACCAGGCAAAGGGCAAGGCAAAAGCGCCGGGGCGGCCATCTGCACTGCTTTTTCCCGCCGGGGACGACCCCGATCTCGTCCTCCTGAACTCACTTCGTTACGTCACGCAAAAGCAGGCCACCCCCCATCTTCGGACGACCCTCACGCCCGCAGTTCCTGAACCCTTGGAGCATCAGGTGCATGTTTACGACACCTCGACTGCAGTTTGTTTACCATGGCCAACACCACATTTGATATGAAGGGCCTTCGGTCCCTCCTCGATGTTCAATATGGGGACGCAATAGAGCTTCCGGCACCACCACACAGTCCCAGCCCTAGCGCCGCATCTCGGCGATCCCGATCTGCGCGCCAGGAACGTGAGGAAAAATACATTGCGATTGGAATTGACTTTGGCACGACGTAGGTTGTCTTTCACTCCCCTCAGGGCGATGATGTGTTTTATATTTCTCAACTGACCACTCGCTGCTACCACAGGTACTCCGGCGTGTCTTGGGCACACTCTTCAACACCAAATGACATTCACCATGTGGCTCACTGGCCCTATGATGGCAAGCGTGGCAAGGATGAGGTCCAGATCCCGACCCAGGTGGACTTCGCAACACAAGACTGGGGCTACCTGATATCCAAGGATGCGGACCCTATCCGCTGGTTCAAGCTCCTCCTCCTGGAACCCCGAGATCTCAAGAGGGACATGAAAGACACTAGCGTCCCTCTCGAGGATGCGCGCACAAAGCTGCGCGCCCATGCGGGGTTCGAGGAGGGTGCCGTGGTCGACTTGATTGCCAATTTTCTCAAGAAGCTCTGGGACCACGCTATGGAAGAAATCGCTTATGAGATGGACCTTGACCTTCTCCCTATCAAGGTCGCCATAACCGTTCCTGCGATATGGCCGCTTTATGCACGGCAGAAGATGGAGACTGCTGCGAAGAAGGCCGGCATCCTCAACCCGAGGCGAATTGGGGAGACTACGCTTATTCTTGTTGAAGAGCCTGAGGCAGCGGCAGTGTCGACTCTGTTTGATCGAAAGGAGTACCCCGAGATTGAGGTATGTAGTTTCACGGAAGTGGTCAGATCAAAGCTAATGGTTAGCAGGTTGGAGAGTGCTTTATTGTGTGCGACTGCGGAGGCGGGACCATTGTATTTCTATCCCCCTTCAGGCCTGAAAGGAACGTACTGACGAGATGATAGGATATTACGAGCTACGTCGTGAAATCAGTTTCCCCGTTTCTTGTGGAAGAAGCCGTACCTGGGGGAGGTCTGCCGCATCCTTCTCCTAGGCAATGGATGCAACAGGGACTGACTGTCGACAGGCAAACTCTGTGGTGCCTTTCTTATTGACGACGCCTTTGAGAACTGGATGAACATCAAGTCGGGTCTCAAGTTTGACAAATGCGACCCTGCCGACGTTCGCGGCTTCATCAACGACGAATGGGAGCATGGAATCAAGCGCAACTTTACCGGAAAGGAGCAGTTCTTCCACATCCGACCCCCAGCAAAGGCATTCGGGGTCATGAAACGGACCAAAGGTGCCACTGACCACTTTCAGATCTCAAGGTATGCTATTCTGAATAGAGCATCCCGTCATAGCAGCAGCTGATATAATTTCCTAGCGACATCATCAAGCAGTTCTTTGCCAGGACCTACAGTGGCATTCGAGAACTGATCAGCGAGCAAAAGACACAGATAGAGAGAGCATACGGGAAACAGCCAAAGGTCGGTGAGGCTCAAGCTTCTTTAGTGCTGACTGCTGACAAAGGACAGAAAATATTGCTTGTTGGCGGTCTTGGGTCATCTCGATACTTATATTCGATGCTCCAGGCGCAGCACCAGAATCCAAATGAACGAGAGCGAACTGTCTTGCAGCCAGCCCATGCGTGAGTCCTTCCAGCTTCGGATTTTCTGGGCAAGCAGACGTTGCTGACCAAGATCACAGATGGTCTTCCGTATCTCGTGGCGCCTGCCTAGCAATTCTTCGAAAAGCATACAACCCGGCCGGTGCTTCACTTGGCAAGTCCAACGCAGCAAACAGAGTGCTGCGGTCCATGCCACAAGTTTCATCTCGAAAGGCAAGGGAAAGCTACGGCGCTATCTTCGGCTATCCAGTCCACTCAGTGTCACCACCCGTCAACCTCGCAAAGGAGACACCATACATCGACAAGGAGGGCACCAAGAGAGTCCACAGAGTAGAGTGGTACTTGAGAAAGGTACCTAGAACCCCATCATCCTCACCCTACCCCTGACTAACATCACCACAGGGAGAAACCGTCCAAGACCGCGACCCCGTCGTTCACCACTTCTTCAACACCTTTAGCGGACCACACGACAAGATGGTGAAGCTCATGATCCGCGTAAGCGACGCTGACATTCCTTCTCCGTGGCCTAACGATGGAGTGAGAGATTTGTGCGAGATTGCTTGCGAGGTTGATGTTCCGTGGGATAAGATGGGGGAGATGAGGGATCCGAAGGGGAAGCTTCTGGATTGCAGGAAGGTAGATGACTTGGCATTGTCAATGTCGTTTGGGGGGGCGCCGAAGTGGACTTTGAAGGCGGGTGGGCACGTGGCAGAGCAGAAAGCGGATGTTAAGTATAGTTGAGGACGGGGGAGCGTACTGGGGACCTGGAAGTAGGGCATATAGTATATAGGGGCTGGCGCTTTACATGCTCTGTTGCGATATAAAGTGCCAGGGTATAACAGAGCTTTTCTCTGAAGATGCAGTATGATCAAAGTAAGTCTGGTGACAGGCTTTTTGACCGACCCACTTTTTGACCACCTCCTACTCCTAAAATCGCAGCCCCACTACATCACCAACTTTAATTGCCCACAACTTCGTCAATTAGATAGCTACGTCAATACAGCTTGCAGTTTCGGATTCCCCTTCTTCTGAAGATTTAGAATCTGTGTGAAGAAGGCGATCACGCCGGTCAGATGCGAGTACACTATATAACACAATCCGAAATGATAAGTTGCTAGACTTGTTATTTCGGCACACCTTTTGGTAGGCTGACGTAGTTGGGGTTTGTGTTCAATTGCTGACGTCGTCACAATCTGTAACATTATCTTTAGCAGCTAATCTCTGTACTAGTAGATCTTGTCGAACTGCAGCGTCAGTTCTTGGCGCTCAGGCGCGCAGGCGCCTTACCGCTCCAGGCTAGGCTGGAGCGCAGGAGCCTTTCGTCAGGTGCTCTCCTCACACACAGGGAGCTCTCTTTTGTATTTAGTCTGGGAGCTTCGCTCCCACCCTTTCTACCTAATCAAGTCACTTTGCAACTGCACTTCCGCTGCTCCCATGAGCTCTGTACCCTCAGTGAAACGTTCCACAGATCTCCTTACTACTAGTAAAAGCCCTATTAGGGTTCATTTCCACCCTCCTTCTTTTTCGGCCGCTTACACGTTTAAGGTCTTCCTGGACTGCTTGCAATTGTTATTAAATTGTAGCTAATTAGAAGGCCATATCATCGAATCATTTATAAGCTTTCCGCATAAAAAGTCGCTCACTGGCAGTACGTTTAGTACTGCGTAGAAAACGCTCCCTGAGTTGAGAAGTCCTTGGCCTTTTTAGAAGTAAACTGTATAGGCTGGTCCTCTGAATTCTTGCCTAGAATTATGTTATTGAACAACTCAAGGCTTATAGAAGGTGTGGTGGCCACTGTCAGATAGCACGGCACTCTTGGATTGCAACGGTGTGATTATATTGCTTCTGAACTCTGGATTCTGTGGAATTGTAGGGGTTGCAACTGCGTGATTGTATTGCTTGTGTTCACTCTGTTCCTCTGGCTCTGGCTGGAAGCCAGAGGCTTCTTTATAGACTATTCTGCGGGATTCAGGCTTCGTCACTCTGGTGGCTGAGGCTCACTGGCGTACTGGCAGTGCCAGGTATCCAGTCAGCTCCGCTGACTAGATGCCCAGGGCCTCTGAACCCCCTTCTTTCTGATAAGAGGGGAGGAGGTAGAGGAAGAAATTCCTTCAACAACGGCTAAAACTAGCAAAAGTGAATACATAGTACTGTGTGAAAAGTCTGCATGGATAAGGGCCACGTAATCTACATGTACCAAATGAAGCTGCACCAGCCACCTGGTGGCTTGCAACACGTACCATGCGCCTATTGGGGCTTTCGCCAAGGGATGGTGGGATGCTGACGTCAGACGGTTATGGAATCGCTCAAAATGCCCTGGCTCCATCTGTTGGGAATCAATTCATTCCCCATGCTCCTAACCCCCTCCAAATTGACGTCCCGATCAATCCCATACGGGATACTCTCAAAATGCATAATTTTAAAAGATGGAAAGCCCATCTTCGCAGCAAATCAAACCCACCTTAACATACCGCCCGGGATGTTACTCTACAGCTCCACTGACATTTAACACAACCCGCATGATCCGGCTGTTACCACAGCGGGAGCAAAGTACCCCAATAAAGTGCGAGCTATGCGACTACGGCCTCTCCGAAACAAGCGGGGAAAAGCACATATACGGAGCCCTGTCGTATGTCTGGGGAAGCGGCCTAAACTCCCAGTCCATCACGCTTAACGACTGCGCCTTCTCCGTGACTGAAAATCTCCACGCAGCCCTCTGGCACCTCCGAGACCGACAGCTGGAGCGATTGCTATGGGTAGACGCCATCTATATTGGGCGCGTCATCGTCTGGCTGGGACCATTAGATGAACACGGCGAAGAGGCGCTACAGAATATCCGGCTTCTGGCGCAGGTGGGGGCTCGGGCTCGTGGGGGACATGGAGCGACGCCCAGTCAGAGTCTTGCGGTTGAGTGCTCTGATCGGTGTGTGGTGTTGTTGCGGAGGGATTGGTTTCGCCGGATGTGGATACTCCGAGAAGTGGGCGTTGCACGGTCTGTGGTCGTCATGTGTGGATCAGTCCGGAGAGACGGGCACGCGTTCTGTGAGGGCCTCGCTCAGCTGGAGCTTTCGGTTGATGTATAGACGGTTGTCAACCCCGTCGTCCAGTTGATCCGCGATGCAATCTATCGACCAAAACACGAGCTCAGTTCGCGGGGTGTCTTCTCCATGGGCGAGTTGTTGGATATGTATCACCCGTGCAGGGTTACTCTCCAGCATGACAAGATATATGCATTGTTAGGCCTAAGTGCGGATGGCCTCGAATCTCCTGCATTGCAGCCTGACTACGGCCTGCCGGGCAGGAAGTTTTCCGACGGGCCACTGCGCATACTTTTGGCCCGTTATGCACGGTGAAGACGTGGCCGAACAGCTATACGGCAATCATTACGGGGAAGTGTCTGTTCTTAGGACAAATCACGACGGTTGACCAAGAAAATCATAGAGACGGCCAAGTGCACGCCAATTTGGTTTCGGTACCATGAGCAAAAAGACGAGCGCCATCGGGAGCCTTCCCCGGGTCGGAACCGCGGCCGAAAACATGCCAACTCGCTGTATTCCTTACATCTGGCTCTCTGGCGATCGCATATATGCTATCACAGAGCATATACTGGTATATCCTGGGCTAAAATTTGGGCCTAAGACTGGCCTGGAAGCTGTGATGCCTTGGTAAGTGGTCCGACGCAGCTTAGAGCTCTAGCGAACGGGCCTAATTCTGGGCCCTATACCAGTTTCATTATGTCGCCCCAAGCAATGGGCAGATAAAGCACGGACTGACAGTCCTAAAACCTGGCCCCTGCATTTCCACTATTCATCGTAATACGAATTCTATTAACACTATCGGTGCAGCTATGCCATGTGTTTATAGCTGTCATACCTGTGCTAAGCGGAGGAGATTTGATCAGGCTGCCTACCACTATCACGGATGTTTGCTTCCACGGTACGCACGCACCGACCCGCAGGCTGTGATTGCAGCCGTGGCCACAGTGCCATAGGCAGCCGTGCTGTCCGATCCGGGCGTCTTGGCGGCCCGTCACATACGCTGCCCAGTCGACGAGCGTTTGCCTTCCCTCCGCTACCGCAGACAGCACGCCTCTCGCGTTCTTCTGCACCGCTCGGAGGCATCGCCGTTAGCATACTTCCTGGCTCCCCGACAACCTGTGACTTCCTCTTGAGTACGCTCTTGTCCAAGATGACAAGCCTGGCCATCGTCTGCTGGCCCTGGCTACCTAGCTCCCCTCCGTCTGCATGCACGAAGTGTCAAGGCTGTCGAGCAGGCCGTCACTAGGGTCTATCATGCCACCTACCACACACCGCCGTACGCCTAAGCCTAGAGCGACAGGCCTTCGGTGTCGACCGCGACTATCGTAGTCGCAAACTGTCAACGTCCCCGCAGGCAGCCGGCACCTTGGTATATCTATCTGCATGGTGAGCTAGAACGGCGATAGTCTACTAGAGGTTTCCGTTCAAGACAAACTATAAAAGACACAAAGCGAACCGCAAACGTCTATAGTCCCTGGCGTCCCCGGGTCGCTATCTATCGCGAAATCGATTTCAGTCCTGAATGCAAAGCTGTCTTATGCTATCTCCTTCTCGGTTTCGGTAGTTTTTACTAGATAATGCAACAAGACAGGGTTCTAAACTTAAGGACGTCACGTGATACCGTTAGTGTAGATTTTTTTACTACGATAACGACGCCAGCAGCACCTAACAATACATAAAAATGATCTCGGCATTAATGTAGTTGGTAGAAATTCTGGACCTATTATATAAACCGTATATACTTAAGTTGCATACTTAAAACATGTTGTAGAGGGCCTCTGAAGCTGTGCGGCGGCGGCGTATAGGATCACCCTAGCTCAGGGAAGAATCAGGAGAAGCTCGGGACAAATCAGCCACAGCTCACCCCAGCTCGGGACGACGAACGGAAATGGAAATTTCGTGTGCCTAGATTCGTCATATATAACCAGGCTGTTCCATTTGTTCCCCCTTTTAGTTTTCCATCTTCCCGTTCCCCCGTCAAACAACACACCTATCACATCAAGCATTCACTAACCGCTTCCCCCAGGCTATACAGATCGCTAAAGCCACTCAGCCACTCGCCTCCTCACCTCCCAACTCGTCCTCGCCCTGTAACGCATCCGTCCAGGCGGGAACATGGTTGCCCTGCTGCACCGCGCTGACGTCTGGCCCTCCGTTAGGTTAATCCACACATTCAGTCGGCTCTCTGACACCGTTATGCTGCATAGGCCATTGACGGCCCATACTCTGCGATCCTCTTTCTACATGGTGCTAAGGGGGTGCGGCCTGGATGCGAGGCTGCGGTGCGGGCTGTGGAGGGATGGAAGGGAATGTGGAAGGCGGCGACACTAAAGGTGGGTGAGGTGGATGTTAGGGCTGCTGGAGGGGACATGGAAGATGAGGGGGATATTCTATTTCAAAAAAGGGAAGGTGAGCTTGAAAGGGCTGAGGTAGTCTTGGAGGAGTTTGGGAAGGAGTTGGTGAGGATGACAGAGCAAGTGTTCGCGACGCAAGCGAATGCGTTGAGGAATGCGCCTTGGACGAAGAAAGCGGCCGGGGGAAGGAAGAAAGGGGACCACGTAACGGCTCATCGCTGACATGATAGCGTAGAGCTTGGTGCTTCATCTTAATACTGGGGGGTGGAACCTTCCCCCGTCGAGGCCCCGCCTTGATCTTCTTCGCGCAACTTCCTTCACTACACTGGCGCTTCCTCAACATGCAGAGACCTGGCGCAAGTGCATCCTGGAGATGGCTTACCAGGAATGGATGAGAGGTATTCTGGCTTACCGAGCTTTTATCGCTGAGCACAATGGGAGCGAGGACGAAGAAGAGGATGATTAACTAGCTTCGTACCTTACGTATGAGCGTTGATATGGGGATTTATGCGCCTAAAAATTCAGGTATTTCGAAAATATCGTTATGATACCTAGTTGCGAAGGTCTAGCGAAAAAAGGAGTTGCCCCTCCTGGGAGTGTGAAGATGCCTTTTTCCTGATAAGACGGCCCTGAATTTCGAAATAATAGGCTTGCTCTTAAAACAAAAAGGACTATTGACATTTTAAAAAGGCCCCCCTCTAACCTTAAGGGGCCCCCTTATATGCTGGAAAAGGCCTACCTGAACAACAGAGCAGGCCTTTCGGAATATGTTGGAGGCCTGTGAAGTGACAGGTCCAGGTCTTACCGTTAAGAACAGCACTGTGTAAGATTCCCAATACCGCATTTCCGGACTGGCTGAGGGGACCCGTTCTCTTAGCCAGAGCCTTCGTACAACAAAACCCCGCCCTCCTCCCCCTCTCCTTCACCACAAACCCACCTCACTCATACAACCACGCACTCCCCGCCCCTAACATCCCCACCGCCTCCACTGCCATCCTTCCCAACACCACCCCTCCAACCAACTCCCCACTCAAGAACAGCCCACCTAAAAATACCAAATCCAACCCATCCGTCAACACATTCAGCCAAATCCCCCTCCTCACCTCCTCCCTTCCCACCTCTTCCAACCTAGGAATCTCGCGCTTTCTAGGCGCGCTACGCTTAGCGAGAAACAAGCCCAGGCCAATCGTGATCTCGCGGATGCCGAACATGCGTGTGACGAATAAGGCTTCGGGCGATAGGGAGGGGGTGGTGACGCCGAGGGGAAGGAGGGCGAGGGCTGGTGTGAGGAGGCAGGCTGTGCTGAAGAGAGTGCGGCTGGTGGAGAGGGTGGAGAGGAGGGTTTTGGCGAAGGGGATAGGTGGAGGCGTGGAAGTGGGGGTGTTGTTTTTGTTGAGGTGGGGGAAGTGATGGTGGACATTTTGGGTGGTGGTTTGCCTTGAAATGGGTGGGTGGTTCAGGACAACTTGAGGTTGGTTGATATTATAAAGGAGGCTAAAAGGTTAGACTTTGTAGTTCAGACTGAGGGGCGAGACCTGGTGAGTTTCGGGGCTCTTTTAATGCTTGAGTGTCGTTACCCACTGCTATTGTCAGGAGCTTGGTAGCCTGAGAGCCAACAACAGCATGTCATGCAGGTCTGGCGGGCAGGCGGCCGCAATGTCAGCATGGTGCCTTGGCATAAACGACTTGTGTGTTCTGCACCATGGATGGATTCGAACATCCGGTTCTTCCGGGTGCCAAGTGCTGCATCCGCCGCATTCGGAATGATTAGATCTGTTAAGACGGCGGAGGAAGCGCGAGGTAAAAGTCGGCGGAGGTTTCTCCGTGGCAAGGATACCGATGGTTATTGAGGCAAGTTTTCTGATAGTGATGCCTGGGCAGTCAAAGCAGGGGCTGGGGACATTTCGATGTCGCCGTCTGTGAGGGGTTCTGGTCGTTTTCTCTGGAGTGCCATCCTCTCGAGCTCGTCAAGGGTCTTGGTCTCCAATTTCGGTAAAATGGATTCAACAAATCCCCACACTCTTTGCGGTATGCCCACACTGGTATCATCCGATGACTCGGTGTCGTCCGGTTTCCTCGAGCGCTGTACCTCAGGCAAGAAATACGAAACGCCAACACATCCTCCCATCAACACAACCGCTACCATGAGCCGGACGCCCAGGGAGTTTTCCAGCTTTGCCGTTCGTCCGATGATAGGCCGTATAGCAATAGCACCAACCTTGGCCGTTGCTGCCGCCGCCCCGTAAAAGGTGCCGCGGTACATGGTAGGAAACAACTCGACTGCCATGATGAGCACCAGCGTGCGCGGTCCGAGGGTGAAGAGGAAGTGCATGAATCCGAATAGTACGTCAATGGCGACTCGGCTCCCTGGCGAACTGCGTGTGCCTGTGCCAAGCAGTACTGCGCCTGAAATGGCCAGCAACAGCGTCAGTGCGGCGGATGTCACCATGAGAAGCACGCGACGGTGCACACGGTTGATGATTGCGTACAACGCGGCGCTCCCGAGAACGGACCCGATGGAGACAACTATCATGAAGCGGGTGGCGCTACTCTCGAGCTCGCGATACACGGAGGTGCTTGGGTTGCTAGGGTCGGTGCGCCAGTTGTAGAACTCGGGACACGACGCGCTAGCTCCGCTGGCGAGCGTGCCGTCGGCCGTTGATGATGAAGTTGTGGCAAGCGGATCAGACCATAGTGTGGCCATGGCGCTGGGTGACTCCATTGCGAGTAGGTACCACGAGACATCGGACATGATCCAAAGGGCACAGAGCAGACCAAGGTGTTTCCCGACTTCTCTGGTACGCAGGGCGTAAAAGGCGCCTGAGCACCATTGCCAGAAGCTGAAGCCGTTGTTTGAGATGGCTGCGTCGGCGGTATTGTTGATGGATGGCGGGTCATGGTCCAGTTCTTCGTGGTACAAGCCCGCCGCCCTCCCCAAGCCCTTCATGGTTTCCTGCAGAATGTCGACGTAGTAGAATGGTGTCTCCGGGATGGTGAAGCGGAAGCCCATGGCGAAGAGGGCAGGAATGATTCCAATGCTTGTCACCCAGCGCCAAACCCGGTCGGCAACGTGTTTCCATCGGTCTCCATCGATAGGGGCATCGGGTGACATGCCGTTTGCTTGGCTAACACCTTTGAGCACCTCTAGACCCACGCCATAGGCTGCAAGACGGGCGATGGGCTGCATGGCGAAAACAGCGGCTAGCATGCGTCCCCGCGACTTGGTACGCACCCACTCGGCCGTGATGATGGCCACCAGCGGGTGTTCAGCACCAATGGAGATGCCTTGCCAAAAGCGCCACCACGCGAGCCACGAGTAGATGTCCATCGTGTACTCGGCGCTGCCATCTGGGCGTTGGGACCGAAAGCCTTCGGACGCCTGCACCAGTCCCAGCGTGGAGACGATCAGCAGTGCCAGCTCGAAGCCGTACAGCTTCTTGCGGCCGTACAGGTCGGCCAAGATTCCGGCGCTCACCATACCGATGGCAGCACCGCTCAGTGTCAGCTCGTCCAAGACCATAACGGCGTTCGAGCCGAGGCGGCCGCATGGTGGATTCGTGAAGTATTGTAGGGGTTTGGTCACATTGTTGGAGAAGAGGGCGTAGCTGGTGGCGAAGAATCCAGATGCGCCGACGAACCAAAGCCTCTTGACGAGACGTCCATGGTCAATGACTTTGATAGTCCGAGTCCGGTGCTGTTCTGGTTAGAATGAGCAAGCATTGTGGGTAGAACAAAACACACCTCAGCTCCCGGGGATAAGGGATTTGGATGGTGGAGCGCTGCCCACCACCAATACTTGGATTGTTCGTGGTTCGTCATTGTTGGCATCCTGGGTTAGTATTTGGTCGTCCACTGGGAGGTGCGGTGTAAAATATGTTGTCGCTCATGTCAAGAACGAAGAGTTGGGGCGGGATCTAAAAGAAACGACAAAAAAGAAAACGCGGACCACCGGGGCGGAGAACCAAGACACCGACAAGGCAGAGCCCGCTCATTCCGCAGCTAGCCGCCAAGGCACTGGGCAGTGCGCAGCAATTCGAGGCCATGGCGCCCTCGACATGTCGTTGCTTTGCCCAAATTTCGCGCTATTGGCAATACGCTACGTCCCAGCCGGACCTTTGTGCCCGGTCGGCGGCACGCGTTGACAAAACAAAAGAGATGGCTTGGATTATTGGCTGAAGTGGCCGATGTGTGTCATCAGGTGTGGTGGCCTTCGCGCTTTCCTTGAGCGGCCGAGGGCACAGGCGCGGGCTGCCTCCACATTTTTGGGGACGGAGGTGCAGGTCATTCATGCGTTCCTGCCACCTGGGGCTTTCCGCAGTCAGCCCTGAACCGGAGCCTTGACGCCCCGATTGACCAGTGTCGGCATAACCTGTTCTTCCGCTCCCTATCATCACATTGTCCCCCCCCCGATTGTTGATTCCAAGTCCGTGGACTCAGTGCTCGGCAGCCGACTGGAATGGACCCTTCTGCGGGCTATGATCCAGACACATCGACCACAACGAATCCCCAAAACCCTTCTTGCCCTTGCTTGGCAAATCGCACGTGTCCGCTTTGCCAATGACAGACCCGGCGTCTCTCGCCTTCGGCGTGATCGGCATCGCCTTTCCGCTGCTCAAGATTGCCAAAGAGGTCTTTGACTTCCTTCACGATATTCGAAATGCGCCGGAAGAGATCGAATTGCTAAAGATTCTGATGGCGGATATAACCAAAGATCTTGAGGAGCTGAAAGCACACGCTGGCCCCAGCGGAATGATCGAGATCTCTGAAATGTTCAACAAGGAAATATCGGACGCTCTACACGAATGCAAAAACTTTCTCGACAAGTACGGCACCGGGTTCAAGAACAGGGGGATGATCCGCCACGCAGTTGGCCAAGTCGTCGGCGAAGGCAGCCTGGGACGCCTGAAGGGGATCAGCACTCGGATCGGGCGAATATATCCGACCATGATAACACCACTCGACCAGAGGCTCAACCGCGCGAGATTAGCCAAGTTGGAGGTCCAAAACGAGCAAGCCGAGCCTCGACTCAGCGAGTTGAGCCGACTGCCAGCGCAGGTTAGGGAGACCGCAGCGGCACCACCGCTCATACAGGCAACTGGCGAGACCGCCGTCGTCATCCCAGTCTCCGAGAACATACCACAAGACGAACAGAGCTTGGAAAGATTTGACACAATCTTGGGAATGAAGCTGTGGGATATGCTTCACATCGAGACCGTCGATACCAATTCCTACTTTGAAAACATTTGTGGAACGACCCTGTACGAGACATCTACTCTCATTGCTCCCTCTATCCACCCTATCGTCAGTTATCTGACCTGAACCTTTAGAATTCTTGGGGGTTGCGAAATCCCTCTCCGATACCGCAAGCTAGAGCTCGAGGCACTCCAGATCGCTATCTCAGATAACGACACAACGGTCCTACACTTCCGTTGTGCTGGTGATATAGTCAGCATAAAGCATATTAGTAGGTAGACCCTCATACTATCGCGGAACCGCGTAGGATCCATTCTAACACCGACAGTTCCGGGCCCTTTCCACCTCGCCACATTCCCCTACGTCCAAGATATTACGTCTCATGAAGTTGAGTTCCGCGACACCAATGCGATCATCATTATGTGTCGTGATGGACACCGCCTATTTAAAGCCAATTATCCCCGATATCGTTTCCCGGACCCCACGACACGCCGCAAGTTCCAAAGGCTTGTCCGCGGGTGCGAGCTCATCGACGAGTTCGAGGCTTCCGAGATTGCCACAGTAACCTGGAACCCCAAGACCTTCATTCTCTTCTTTTCCCCTATTTGGGACAAAATCCGCTGTGTCGCTGCCGGCGAGCCGCTCCAGGTTTGGCGGAAGTTAGAGCCGCTCAAGCCCGGGCAGCGTTTTCCAAGCGAGACCATCACCATGACCTTCTTAGCAGAGACGCAGGATGGTTGCTACAACCACGTGGAAATCTGTCTTAAACCTCTTGTGGGTCAGGTGCATATCGTCAGGGCTGAAGGGTCGAGGAAGAAGAAAGCGGTCGTGGGACAGTGGAGTATTCCGAAGGAGAAAAATGGGGATCACATGAGGATTACTTTCCAGAAGAAAAAGGGTGAGTTCCCGTGATTTAGGTACATCTGTATGATGGGATCTGGTGCTGACGTGCAAGAAACAGAAGCGTCTCGGTTTCTTGAGTTGCTGTTCCAGGCTCCCTGCCTACCGCGAATTGAGATGCAGCCATTCGACGGTTGTTGATCTTGGTCGACACATGAGCGGTCCAGATAAACGAACAAGAAGGTACCTACTAATAGTACGAAGGCTCGAGTTAAAGGAAAGAGGCTCTTATCCCCGTACGAAAACACGTTCGTAGAATCCTTACACAGCCCTGTGCTAAAACAGTACGGCTTAGGCTTCCCACATTACAGGCCGGTCCAGAACATAAGAAGTCCTTTTCGGAATCCAGGAAGGCCTTTCTAAAATGTAAGCAGGGCTTTTTGGAACGGGATATGGCCTACTACACGGCATAGCTCTCTGATCAGGGCAGCAAGGCTTAGACAGCTACCTATTCGACAGTCCCTACCTGTATCATGAGAGACTTTGACTGCATCTCGGGAGCCCTCGCCTGCATTGGGATAGGACTCTTGAGAATGCAAGAAGGCTTAGTAAGAATGCGATAAGACCTATGGCATCAAATTCTAGTCCTTCGGTGCAGTTGGTGTTATGTTTGGAATCATAGCGCAAGGAGACATATACGTAAGGTAAAACGGAAGTCTCGTTGCACACCGTACGGTATAGCCGCCTCTCAATACAGGCGTACCTCCCTCGGTTGTATTGAATCCCGGAAGTTCCAGCGGGTTCCATCCCCTAAAAAGCGAAAAATGGCAAACCCGGCTATCCTATATTCATTCTCCCTCGGAAGCTCTAGGACGAGAACGAGCAGGTATGTTTCGTAAACCGACCACTTTTGGTAACCATCCCCAAGTGCTAGGGCTATAAACTCCCCAGAACTCGAGGAGCCTGAGCCCCCCGGGCGTATATAGCCAATGTAGAAGCGTAACCGAAAGGCCCCACCAATCTTCCCTGTTACTATGCTATTGCGGGGAGGCATGATGTCTAGGACAACTTGCGCCAGACGTCCGGTGATGGTAATGAAGTGTCGAACTGCAGCGGCAGTTCTTGGCGCTCAGGCGCGCAGGCGCCTTACCGCTCCAGGCTTGGCTGGAGCGCAGGGGCCTTGGATCATGTGCTCTCCCCACACACAGGGAGCTTCCATTTGTA
>Ga0247780_1000977_pt1 | contig 21149 bp, 25 predicted proteins | sample UWRJL079202R5_FD_179927 | JGI IMG/M metagenome (GOLD analysis project Ga0247780, IMG submission 179927) | Plant litter microbial communities from Arlington Agricultural Research Station in Wisconsin, United States - UWRJ-L079-202R-5 | ecosystem: Environmental > Terrestrial > Plant litter >... | reverse complement strand
GTGTAGTCGCAGGGTTAGGGTTATATATGGGCGTTTGGTGGGGTCATAGTACAAGTGAGACAAGAGCCATAGTACGGGGATGCGTCCTCATTAGAAAACCATACCCCCCTCTCCACCTATTGCACCTCACACCCCGTCTCCCTATCTTCCTTCCCTCTCCCCCCTCTCAGCTTCGTCAAAACCTTATACCGAACCGAATTTCTCTTCCTCTCACTCGCCTCCATTTGCCTTCGAATCTTCTCAGCCTGCTTCCGGGTCTCTTCGGCGCAGGCCCCCTTCATCTCCCCCTCTTCCATGATGAAGATGTTTGTAGCTCCGCCCAGGCCGATCACCTTCTCGTCCTTAACTACGTACGCGCACCCTTCGTCGCCGAAGGCGCCTTGGCCCTCGATAAAGATCACCCCGCACAGCAGGAAGACGAGGCAGTCTTTCATGCAGTGGAAGCCGATCTTGAAGTCTCCAACCAAGCCTTTAACGGTGAGTCGTCCATTGAAGCCCTAGCCAAATGCGTTGCTCGTGGCCAGGTCGGCCGAGGAACTGATGAGTGAGAATTCATTGCATCTTGACCAGCCTTGCCCGGTGCACATATGCAGCACCTCTGCAAAGGAGACAGTGGTGCCGCGATCCAGTGGGACGGAAGACCACGACCGCGTCGGCGCCTTGGCTTGTGCTGGGTGTCTTGCGAGAAGCGACGTAACCTTGAGTCTCGCTGTCGAAGGGGCTTGGTTGTTTACGTTCCTCGGACGCACGTGGGTCACCTGGAATAACAAGCCCTCCGGTAGGTGGCTTCCCATACTCCAGAGAGGTATTTGCCGAGCTCGGGCCGCGCGAAGCAATTCTAATTGGTCAGTTATTATCTTGCCGGCCGCAACCCGGCCTTTGGCTGGGCTTCGCCAAGCCCAAGCTGAAAATAGGCAGCCTTCAACAATCCGATATTTTATTCCCCATCTCAATAGCCATTGATCATCAGCATCTGACCCACGTTATCATGTCGAAGGCGCTCGGCCAAGCTGCGAAGCTGAAGCCTGAGATCAGACTCGCTCAGGCACTCTCCGAGTTTTGCGCCGGTCTCGGTGAATCTCGATCGCGAGAGTTCAAGTCGCTCCGGACCACGTCGCCACCCACGCCCGACGACGTCGTCAGGTTGACCGAAGAGGTCAATCGAGATGGATCGCGAACGCACAAGGCCTGGCGACCGTACGCCACGAACATGGCGTTGTTTCTCGAGAAGGTGCAAAGGCTCGCTCGCATCGGCGACTTCCTGGTCGGGTCGTCGCAGAACCTCATTGCGAGCGGCGTGTGGACGGCCGTTAAATTGACTCTCGGGGTATGTTGTTAAGTGCCCGGTAGCGTGAGCAGCGGGTGTCGTGCTGCTCCAGCCTCCACAACTGACGTTCCCGGGTAACAAATAGATCGCCGTTGGCTCCCTGCGTTTCTTTCAGCGCGTCTCCGACTTATTTCTCAAGATTGGCAAATCATCAAACATCACAAAAGATCTCGTTCAGGTATTTCCAGACTCCAAGGAGCTGCGCGACCTAATGTGCGAATATCTCATCACTTTGGTCGGCTTCTGCGCAAAGATTGCCAAGGCGCTGGAAAAACCAGCTATCTTGCAACTCACGTGTCCATTTATTGCCTTTTTCGACACCGAGGCCAGTCAATTCGAAGCGGAGCTGGCGCGTTGGGGCACCGCAATTGACAGACAAGTCATGGTCCTCTTAAGCCGACGCCAGGCCAACTCGGCGGACGCGGTAGCCAAGATAGGCCGCACACTTGTCCAATGGGTTCCATCCGAGGAAAAGAAACAGCACTCTATTATGATCCGTAGCATTCGGGTGCAAGAAAAGCTCCATTCGCGGCAGCCAGAGCGTGTCGCGGCCTGGCGGAGGCAACGCAAGAAGGGAACGACAGAGTGGCTTTTCCAGGAGCAAGCTTACCAGGATTGGAAAAGTTCAACAGCTTCCACGATGCTTTGGATTCACGGAAAGCTGGGAAGCGGCAAGACGGTGCTCCTCGCTAACGTTGTGGCCGAGCTGTACCGTCTACCACAAGGCGGCGGCAACATGAAACCTATCGTCACGTATCATTTTTGCAACCACGACCATGCTGACTCGAACACGTACGACTGCATAATGGGAAGCATCATTCAACAGATTCTCGCATACCTGGAGCCAGAGAGCGAGACGGTAGCCGACATGGACCTCTACCTCCAACGTGCTGCGTGTCCGTCGCTGCATGACGAAGCAATCAGCATCTTGCGGCGCACTTTGCCTCGAGACAGGTCCATGTTCCTGATACTGGATGCCCTGGATGAGTGCCAAGGAGAAGTTGTCGCCGCAATTCTTGGGGCCCTCAAGTCCATCTCCGAGGTGTGTCTCGTCCACCTGTGCTGTTCCACCCGTACCGATGCGCCAGTCTCCCGCATCGTCTCATCCATCTTCCCCCGTATCGAGCATCAGGTCAGCATGTCATCCCCACCCATGCTCGCCGAGATGAAAGGCTTTGTCGAGGCCGAATTCGAGCGACGCAGACACGTGCGCCGGCTGGACGTGTCCCTCGAGGAGATTGTCAAGGACGTGTTGGTAGGAGCTTCCGAGGGAATGTAGGTCTCCCCAACTTGGATCCCCGCATCTTGGTCATCCTCCACGAAGCTGACAATTGTACCAGGTATCTCTGGGTTGCTTTGCAAATTGAAACCCTGTTCCCCCTCCATGGAAACACGCTCCTTACGGACTCGGACATCCTGCGGCTCCTAGAAAACCCACCCAAGGATCTCTCCGAGGTATTCGATAGGGCTCTCGAGAGAATTGCCGATCGCAGGTACGGCAAGACTATTTTCCAGCTCATCGCTGCGGCGCGACGGCCGTTGACGGTTGCCGAGCTGCGAATCGCGCTTCATGTCCAACCAGGCATTCTCGATTGGGACCCGATGAACCTTCCCAAAGACGGAGAGGCCATCATAGCGCTGTGCGGTGGCTGTCTCCTCGAAGTCGATGAAGAGGATGACACCGTCCGTTTCATCCACCAGAGCGTCCAGCAACACCTAGAAGTGGCGGCTGCGCCCACTCGCCGAGACGATGCCGATGGTGCCAGTGCCTACAAGTTTCGCATAAGCGAGGCCGACATTTACTTGGGTATGGTGTGCGTGACATACTTGAGGTACAGCATATTCGACACCACAATGGTGGCGACGTCAAAGGTGCTCGTGGACGCCGGTCAGCTTACCAAGCAGGTAACCCGGCCCGCTGGCACAGAGGCGAGCGTCGTATCGACCGTCATCACAGCCATCAAGCGAAGACGCGTATCAACACAGCAGGAGGTTGACATCGGGCAGATTCTTCAGCGCTATCTCGAGCCCAAGGTCAACGTAGCAGAGCTGTTGGTGTTCTCGGACTATACCCACGAACATTGGATATGGCACACGGCTCGTTTCTGGCCTGCGCCGTGCGGTGAAGCGTACGGAATCTTCCGATCCCTTTTGCACGACCCTCCTGAACATGTCGCGGCGAGGTGGCCAGAAAATTACCAGGGCGACTGGCTTTTCTGGGCCCAGGACAACCACCACTTTGGCATTTACCTTGAGTGCATATTACAAGGCGGGCACCTTGATCATAATCTTGCCGGGCTGGGGAAAGCCTTCTTGGAAACGCTCGAACTCTGCGGCCGCGAAGGTGGCCAAGGGCCTCTCGACCATGAACCGCAGGCAGTACTGAAGGAATTGGCAAAACTATTATTGCAGCGGCTACAGCCTCCTGAGATGAACGGTTTCCAATCTCTCCTCCACGACCTCGCTGGAACGCCCCTCCTCCATCGGATATCTTCTGTTGTCGCCGTAGAGGAATTCGAGAGAGTGTATCGCGATGGCGACTCAGTCATCTCACTAGCAGCTACCTGGGGTACACGAAGAAGAAGTCTTCCTAGCATCATGGATGTGCCGGTTCTGATTCCCTCCAAAGGTAGATGGAAATTTTGGAGCCGGCCAGATGCGAATCGAGAACTTGGGATGTTTTTGCCCGGAGTGCCGACCACCTCCACGCACACGGAAGAAGCCTCAATGTCAGATGGTGGTACTTAATTCTTAAGTTCCATTTCAAGTCATCCGCTTACGGCCCTTCTCCTGAATCTCGGAGTGCCCATGGCTCCTACTAACAACCCTCCGCTGATGTTATGAATTCCTCCCGGGCACTCGCAACGTCTGGTCGGCAGCTGTCTTGACTAGCTGGAGAATGGGGTTTATGGCGAGTGGTAAGATGATTAGTGAGGGGACGACGGTAAGGTTCAAAGACATATGAGAACGTTTTCTACTTCTCTTTACCAGAAGAATTACCCCTGTCGCAACAGGAAAGTATTCGATTGGTTGGGTGATGGTTGTTGGGCGGGAGGTGTCCTTTATATTGATTTCAGAAAGCCTTTGTTGATATTTGAGAATATGGGCTTGCAGTTAAACAATACCCCTCCAAATCTAGTCATTCCTTGACCCTTTCAAACGGGTATGGAATTTCCAGCAACAGACTCCTAAAAGCTTGATACATTAGCCTCCCGTCTACCGAACTACCCCGCTCTGCTGCAAGTTTCCCGAGTTCCATTATCGCTCTCATCTCTCGATGCTCTTCTACCGACAACTTTTCGTGTACATCTCGTTGCTATATTCTATCCCCAACTCCTCCTCCAAGTCTAAGTCCTTATTCTTGATATACATGAACCGCGCCATATCCCTCTGCAGCTCCTCATCCACCGCGAAAACAAATGCATATTATGCATAATCGAACTCGCCTCCATCACCGCCCCAGGAACCATCCTCGCAAACATGTGCGTATGCGCCGGCGGAGAATTCGGCCCCCTCTTCCACTCCTCATCCCGGAACTGTGACTTTGGCAACGACATGAGCTCTAAATTTTTTTGAAACGCACCATCATAGTCCGCAATCGTACTCCCGCAGCGCACCTCCAGCCGCTTCGCAAGAAAAAACTCCTGCATGATCCACACCTTATTCCAATACGAGCGGTACGCGGTCGGTATGAGCGCCGAGAGCTCAGAATCACTTAGTTGTCGATTTTCCGTTTTGGCGCGCAAGGTTTCCGCGTCAGCGATCAAGTCCATGCCCACCTCGCTGTTATCAGCAGCCGGCCCCAAATATACAATCACGCTTTGCGCTTCGCGGAAGACGTTGCCCATCATGGATACCTGGTGGGCTTTCTCGGCGAGTTTGTGTTGGTTTATGCAGAGAGCGTCGATCCAGGGGGTGACATCTTCTTTTTCGGTGCGGATCTCGACGAGAGCTGATTCGAGGTTTTTTTGGATGTGTCGCGGGAAGGGGAGGGATTTGACGGTTATAGGACAGGAGCTGAGGTCGGATGGGGAGCCCCATTCGTAGGATAAGGCGCGGTACTGAGGGCGGTGTCGGAAATGGTACAGGTGATTGGGGCCTTTCGAGGGGCGGGGTGGAGGGTGAGGAGGCGGATGGAGTTGGGAGGGGCTGGTAGGTGTATTGGCCTTGTGTGGGAGGCGACTCGGAATTATTGTTGGGAATGGCGTGCGGGCTCAAATCGTGACTTGACGGCAGAGGGGTTTGAGTCGATCGCTGAAGATGCGAGGTTTTGATGTCCGAGTGGTGGTGGTAGATGTCCTAAAACTGGGTCCTTGTAACTCCACCGCCATATTAGACCCGTGGCAACTGTAGCCGAGGCAGCCCAGAACTGTGACCCCCTCGCTCAGTCTGGCTCAGTCTGGCTCAGGCCAAGGCGGCAACCGCTCAGTTCCGAAGAAGGAAAGGGAAATTCATGGTGTCGATTTTAGGGTCGTGAACTGGGTGTTTCGCAAACCAACTTGAAAATACCAAGGAAAACAGGACTCGGCTGATGAAAATCATCGACCATATCGACCCACTTCTTGTGAAGCACAATACGCACTTCCCCGTGCTCAGCAACCCAACCAACCCGGACTGTGGTGGTGCGTGGACGGGCCATGAGTTCTTTGCAGCACTTTGGGCGTGCAAACCCTACCTCCAGGCAAGATTCGAGGCCCACGAACGGGGCGAAACCGTGATCCCAGGGTTCTCCTCACCCAGTTGGCGGTCTCGAATTTCCAACGCCACAGTTAGGAAACTCTTGCCAAGCAACAGCTCGGACCGCGGCTGGCTCTTGGTGGCCGCGGCGCACGAAGGGGACGTAAACTACGGCAAACAAGCCGGAATCCCCGCGTTATCGCAATGGGTGGCATCTCGAAGGCTAGAGACGGTTGCCTTTCTGCTCCAAGCAGGGCTGAACCCCGACGGGCCCCTGGTCAAGAGCTACCTCAAGGACCTCTGCCGCTCGTCGTCGTCTACACGTTCTTCGTTCTCCAGGAACAAACCGGCTATTGCTGTCGAAATGGAAACATGCGGAATACAGTTTCGTTAAATTTTGTCCAAGCTCTTGCATAACGTTGACTCGGTCGATCTCGAAGGAATGAAGAAAAAGTATTTGCCTCTCATCAAGGAAAGTCTCGATGCAGAGGAGTTTCCTGAGTTTGAGATGGCGTTTTAGGAGGGACAGCCACATAGTTGGGAGATTGTGATCAAAATAGGCAGGGGATCAACGCGTCTTCCTCGCATTCATGTTCCCGCCAGGATATCCCCACGAGGCGGCGGAAGGGACTCTGTCTAGGTAGAGACTGCTCATATCACCCTCTTGTACTTATACGGTAAAGCCGATTTACTCCCGACCTCAAACGCCTTTGGCCGCTCCGACGCAACACATCCCTGCGACCCACGGCACTCCAACGTCTTGAACCTTTTCCTGCTGCTATCCACCCACGAGTGGAACAGCACCACATGCCCATCATCCCCGCCCGTACCTGCCCCCAGCGTCCCGACGAAATCCCCCTCCTGCAGCTGATCCCATTCTATCCGCACCGCAATCTCCGGCAGCGTCACCGTAGAATACCCCGGATGGTTGGTGTGCAGCGCCATGGACACAAACCCGCTGCAATCGGTGCGGTATCTCGTCCCCTCCGAGTCTGGGTAGGTCGCCGACTGCGAGTACGGCACGTTACGGGACGTCCAGTACCGTCCGCGGGTCACGATCTCGCTCCGTGAGATAGGCGAGTTTATCGATGATTCACCCCCGCCGCCACTACTACCACCGCCAGAAAGACAGCACTTGAAGTCGCTCGGCCCCGGACAGAACCCCGATGCGCTGCTTCCCGAGCATTGGTTCGTCCAGCGGCAGTTCCCGCCCGACGAGCAAGACGCCTTCGTGCAGCATTTCACGTCATCCGGCGTGCCAGGGCATGCATTGGAGATGTATCGACCGCCGTCAGCAGAGCAGGACGATGTCTTGATGCAGACACCGGGGGCGCCGTTCTCGCCGGTGCAGGGGCCGTTTTCTTTCGTTTGGCCGCTGGAGCCGCCCGAGAGGCAGCACTTGAAGTTAGTCGGGCCAGGGCAGAAGCCCGAGGCAGTTGAGCCGGAGCATTGCGAGGCCCAGCGGCAGTTCCCGCCGGATGAGCAGGAGGCTTTGGTGCAGCACTTGACATTGTCGGGGGTGCCGGGGCAGGCGTTGGAGATGTACCGGCCGCCGTCTGCGGTGCAGGAGTCTGTTTGGATGCAGACGCCGGGGGCGCCGTTCTCGCCGGTGCATTGCCCGTTGACTTCGGAGCGGGCGGTTAGGTTTGAGGGGGTACTAGGGTCATATGGGCTGAAGAGGTCGATTGGGTTGGCGAGCCCGAATGAGAAGGTAGAGAGGAGGAGTAAAAGGAGATGCATTTTTGACATTGCGGTGCTTGCTTCGCGCAATAATGGGAATTCGCTGAGGTGGTTGCGACGAATTGATCAGAATTATATGCCATCACTTCGCAACTTTATATACAAAAGCGTGCTAGGTAGCCTAGGTTCATCTCTGAGACGCTGGTGGTGTGATGCTTGATCGACAGCGAAGCTCAGCTAATAACGGGGCGAGGCAGTGTCGCGGGGAAGTTGGGGCCATACAACGCTGCAATAGCACCCTCGCCGCGAATGAGAGTCCGGAGCGAGGTTGTGTCTCGCAGACGGAAATTGCTCGCTTGCTGGCGACGGTGAAAGCAAATGAACCTCCAGCAATAGCCATTCCAGACATTTCGGTAAGAGTCTGCGCAGTGCGGGGAGATGTTGCCCCGGGTGCTGAGGCCCCTGAGAGAGTCCGTGGTCTGGACCTGGTATCGGGAAAAAGCTTGTGTTGAAGCAACTCAGCCGTCACCTGACCTCCGATAAATTGCAGCTCGCCTCCAGCATCTTCCCAACGAATTGGTCGCGACAGTTCAGGCTGAATTCAGCTCCCAGACCTGACCTTGCCCTCACACACCTACTGGTACTCACAGCTTCTCCCTAGCCAGCACCTCCACAGGCACAACCCTCTCCTCACCGCCTCCTCAAGGAATGGTATCGGGTCCGCAAACCCCTGCACAAACGTTACCTTCAATCCACACGGCCCATCCTTATCCTTGGCCAAATCCACCACGTGAAACGCCTTCATCTTTGCCTCCCACCCGAACCATCCATATCAAAGTGCCGCTTCTCCTCGCCCCCTTCCCCAGGGAGGTCTGCATATAGACTAGCCCTTAAACCTGGTCCAGACCCGAATCATGGCCTAGCCCGAATTATGGCCGTCCTTTCGTCATTTATATTTGTCTAAAAATCGGGAATACTACTGATGTTCACTGTGACAGTCTGGACGTCACAGCCTGAAGCCGGACCTGATGTTCCCTCGAGCACACCCACCAGCCAGTCCATCGCCCTCGGCACGCCGTTGGGTATCTCGGCAAGATGTCCGCCCACAGTATTCCGCTGATAGAGAATCGTCGCCCCGATTCCACAGTACCTCCCCACAAGCCCATCGGTGTCCTCAACGGAGCTAAAACGATCCCCAATGGCTTTGTACACAAACAAGGGCATCTGCGGCACTCCATGATACCCCATTACAGCATTGCTATGGAACACTTTCTGGATGAGTGGTGCTTTCAGAATATCCCTGCCTTGTACGAAGTACTTGAACGCATCCTGCCCCGCATAGGCGGCAAACGCCTCTGAGATATTCATCTCTCGCACCGCCAGGAAGCCCGTCTTGTTGTAGGGACCTTGCACCTTGAGGCTACCGACCAAAAGGTCGTACGCGTCGGGATATTGGTTCAGCGACCCCGCCATGACGGCGAAGGTGTCCCCGACGTACGGGGACCCGTTGATGCGTTCCAGCACGCTCGTCAAGTTGGGGACTACGCCGCCCAGCGCCGCGCCCGCAAACGCCAGCTCGGGTGCGTATTGCACTGCCAGCTCGGCCGCGAACTCGGACGCGATGCTGCCGCCAGAGTAGCCCCACATTGCATAGCGGGCAACTGCGCCCAGCGGCGGGCCAAGGCGCTGCCGGTCGCGGGACAACAAGAGCACGGCGCGGACCGAGTCCAGCACCGCGTGCCCCGCCTGGACGCCAGCCCCGAAAGAGGCGGTCGGGCCCTCGAAATCGGGCACGACGACGAGCCAGCCGCGGCCCAGAGCCGCGGGGACAGGGCTTCCGGGGACAAACAGCGCGGGCCCGTCGAAGCTGGGGCTGGCGTCCGGACTGGGACTGTTGTATGGGTACTGGTAGGACAGGAGCGGCGCGGCCGTAGAGGGGCTGTACGACGTCGGTAGCAGGAGCGTTGTCACGGCCCAGGAGGGGCGGTAGCGGGTGTCGGTCGTGCGGTAGACAATATGATACGCAGCAGAACAGTTGGCGATGGCGTTGGAGAAGTCGCCGTGTGCAGTGCGGACGCGGAGCACGGCGCCTGGGCTGTAAGTCTCGAAGTGCGGTGGCGTGGTATAGAAGGGATCCTGCGACGGCGGAATTGGCGTTGATGCCGCCGATGTGTATTGTAATAGCGGTGGGGCGAGCATAACGCCCGCGGTGAACCAGTACCGCTTCATGTCGTCTTCGATGGCAAGGCAACAAGGGTGGCAAGCAAGGGAAAAATAAAATAAAAGATAATGCATGCGAAACCCCGCCATATAAACCCCCTGAAAAGATTTGCGTGGATTGTTTTTGGATTTTTTTTTTTTTCATCGGCAAAAGCCGACTTATTTCTCGCGAGCGACGTCAAATCGCATAGGTATGCTCGAGGTCTGATGAGGAAGGAGCATGCCTGTTTTGCGTGTCGTTCTGCGCACCTTAGGCAACATTCAAGTTGGATGACGTCAACCCACACCGCCAGATAACTCGAAATGCACGTAAGCGCTGAAAGTTGGAATGACATCTGCAAGTCATGTCACAATTTCGTCAGCTAAGTTGTGAGAATGCAACCTTTTGTCGGCTCGTGTGGTGATCAACGCTCGTTTCAGGAAACTAATTAGCTGTCACCTATCGGAAAGTTTAAGTCTCAGGCTAAATGCAGTGCAAGACTTATCGGACACAAAACGGATTGCTGCCCGTCGACGAGAGCATGCGCATTCCAATGGTCATTTCGCTGAAGCAAAAATTCCGAGAATTTACTTCTAGGTTGGATAGACCAATACTTCTCGCTTTACCTGGAAGAAGTCACCCGTTTGCCGCCGCAATCAAAATGGCTGTCGGGCAAGCTTATTACCATCGGCTCTGAGCCTGGCAGTGAATCTCCTCGAGCCATTGTAACTGGCGATGATACCCTGTTCGCTACGTACAGATGGGGCGATGTCACAATAACCAAGGTCGTCACCAAGACGAGCACGGGTGTTGGCTCAAGACACCATACGGGATCGGGTCGTCGGGCTCGGTTTTCAGCGCGTGGTTACCCGCATTTGATCCCGAGCAAACCTTTGAGTATGGCTGGGGTGTTGCGACTTTTTGCTGTCCTTTGCGCCCTGTGCTTTTCCGACGGAAGCTTTGCACAGTTTCTCGACGTGTCAACTCGCCAGACCAATTCATCAAGCCTCTCATCAATCCCAGAACGATCGTGGCAAACATGGGGCCCGTATAGACCAAACCTCTATTTTGGAGTCCGCCCTCAGGTCTCTGAGACTCTTCTCATGGGCTTGATGTGGGCGAGCGGTGGCAGCCGAAAACAGATGCTGAGCAGTAAATTCCGTCCGCTTCGGCCAGACAGCCCCTTCTCATGCATGCGCAGGGCTACGGCTGGACCTTTTACGACACACGCATTGGCGGCTCTCAAGCCGTGCACGACAAACAGCTCCAACTCGACCTCAACACCGATTTCCTCAAGTCTGAGGACGGCGGTAGTTGGTCTGTCGGTATCACTGGTACCCCGAAACAAGATGCGCCTCACGTGAGAACCTCGGTCATTCTTCACGTCGCGGTTGAGAAAGCGGACTCGAATGGACCAAAGTTTCTTGTCTGCGAAAGCCACAGAGAGAACAAGAGCGGATCCTCGGCGGCATGTCGGGGAGAAATAGCTGCTCTCGGCGGTATATTTGAATTCCAAGTCCTGGGAGATGCGAGAAACAACCTTGTGCATGACGCCGCCGTGAAGAGTCTGAATGTGTCGGAGGACAAAATATGGCAAGCAAAGTGTAGGTGTACTGGGACTACCCTGTCGATTGATGCTGACATTTTGAACAGCCGTCTTTACTGATCAAGTCAAGGCTTCTAGTGGCAACAAAATAGCGATCGAAAATAGCCCTGGTGCTGGAAATATTCACTTCATCCAGCTGAATTTCCAAGGCCCGTTCAAACTGACCTTTGTCTACCATGCTGCGGACGGATCCATTATCGATCGTAAGTCAAAATTAGGCCCTATGGTAGTTCTTGCCTGACATGCTGTTCATTGTAGCGAACTCTATCGACGCTAGGATCAACTCCCTCCGTTCTTCGTTTCCTAAGAGGGTGGACGCAGTGTTTCCCAGAACATCACCGTTTCAACAAGAAAACTACGCAAACTTTTCTCAAGAGATCCTATCCAATCTCCTCGGCGGCCTAGGATACTTTCATAGTAACACCAAAGTAGATTATTCTAATTCCTCCAAGTATCAAGAGACCGACCTTAAATTTTGGACACAAGCGGCATCCGCCATGTCGCATGCCCCCATCACAATCACGGCGCCCCAAACGCTCCTCTCCCACACCCCCTCGCGCCCCTTTTCCCCTCGCGGATTCCTGTGGGATGAAGGGTTTCACCTCCTCCCTGTGGTCGAATGGGATCTTGATCTGGCCGTCTCCGTTCTCCAGAGCTGGCTCAGTCTGATGGATGACGACGGCTGGATCGGCCGCGAGCAAATCCTTGGTCCCGAAGCCCGCAGCCGAGTACCCTCGCAATTCCAAGTCCAGTACCCACACTACGCGAACCGCCCTACTCTCTCACTCCTTGTCGCCATCATCATCTCCAAGCTGACCGGCAAATCAACCTATAGTGGTCACCCATCCGTCTACATTTTGTCCCCTGACCGAGCCTCAACAATGCTCAAAACACTTTACCCCCTCCTCGCGCGTCATTACCATTCGTTCCGCCGCACGCAGTCCGGAAACTTCACCAGCGCCTACCCCCGTCCGGCGTCCACCATCACATATATTGGTTTCCGGTGGCGTGGCAGGACACCCAAACACACCCTCACCAGTGGCCTCGACGACTACCCGCGCGCCAACCCACCCCACCCAGGCGAACTCCACGTCGATGCCCTCGCCTGGGTTGGCACCTCAGCCTCCGCATTGCAACAGGTAGCTCAATACCTTGGCGAGGCTGTCGACGCAGAGATCTACGCCAAGGACGTCACAGCCGTGAAACACAACCTGGATGCACTGCACTGGGACGTAACACGCAAGGCCTACTGTGATGCGACCATTCAGGACGGCAAATACACGCTACAGTGCCACGAGGGATACATCTCACTCTTCCCTTTGCTTCTGGGCCTCATGGACGCAGACCATCCCAACCTGCTGGCTGTTCTCGATCTAATCTCTGACCCTGACAAGCTATTCTCTACGCATGGTTTGCAGAGCTTGAGTAAGCAGGATGCTAATTATGGCAAAGATGAGGACTACTGGTGGGGAGCCGTGTGGATCAATCTCAATGTGTTAGCTGTGCTGCGATTAAGGGATATGGGATTGTCTCTCATGGGGCCGTCAAGAGTGCGGGCAAAGGCATTAACGATCGCGGCCGAGTTGAGGAGACGGCTGGTGGGTACCGTGGTCGAGAGTTGGGAGCGTACGGGGTTCTTTTGGGAGCAGTATGCGGATGGGACGGGGGAAGGGAGGAGTAGTAGAGCGTTCACTGGGTGGACGGCGGCAGTGATTTTGTTGATGGGATTGCAGCTTGGGCAAGGGATGGGGGGATGGGGGGATGACGCAGGGGCACTAAGCGGCGTGTTTTTGGCAGTTATGGTTGTGGTTGAGTTTATGCTTGCTGTTTTGGCTGTCTTTGTTGGGTTAAGGAGGCGAATGATGGCTCTAGTCGCCAGCGCGGTTAACTCTTGGATGTCGTGGAAGAAAACATGGAAGGGGGGCGGAGGATATGAGGAAGTGATAGATTTAGACGAACGTGGGGCGTGATGCTCTCTCATGCTGGGAAATATGAACATTGTGTGATATCGCACACACCACATAAAGATGGAAGCAACAATCTATTCCATGTGCGTGACTTCTAAGATTCCGAAGCAAACAACCTTCTCCCCGTATATAACTACTAAGATCCAGAATCGAAAATATCAATAGATGGTCATGGTCCTGAGGACTCGGATCCAAGCCGTCACGGCCCTCCTCCCCAAGCAAACAACCCATCTCAACCCCATCTAGCAAAAAACCGAATCGGCATTCACATACCCATAAGCCTTCTTCCACGCCGGGATAGACAGATACCCCGGGGCAATATACGGCCCATCAGTCCCATGGCATGAAGCCTGCACCCAGCTCACCGCATCAACCCACTCGCGTGTGTTGCAAGGATTACTCTGGTAAGAGCACAGATACGCCACGGCGCCGCCCCAGAAAGCATAAACGGCCTTTCCGTTCTTGAACCGCGTGTCGCCAACGCTCTGGCACGCGTCGTAGAAGCCCTGCCAGGCGCCGCCATTGTAGAATTTGTAGTGCTTGAGACAGCGCGCCCGGGGCAGATGGGGTTGGTCTTTTGGGGCCAGGTTGTCACGCGCGTGTTGATGCGCGAGGTGATAAGGGTCGAGGCCTCAGCGGAAAGAGGGCCGGGGGCGATGTCGCCGATGCGGGTGAAGATTTCTTCGCCGGTGGAGGAGGTGGTGACGGTGTAGACGCCTTCGGTTTGGTTGGCGGGGATGTGGATTGCCAGGGCGGTGGTGGTTAGGGCTAGAGTGGCGGTGAGGGTTTGAAAGAGGTTGAGCATTTTGAATGGTTGCTGGTGTTTGAGGAAGGTGTGATGGAGAAGTGAATGATGATGCAAGATGCTAATGATGAGCTATGTTTGTTTGGAGGAGCACTCGCCTTGTTTCTTAATAATCCTGGCTCACTTTCTCTACTGACAACCCTTTTGTTTTTCACTGATGGGTTAGATTATAGGTTAAATTGCAGGTTAGCTTACAGGCAGGATTACAGGATGGGTTATAGGCCAGATTACGAGCCTTCTAAGCTGAGCCGCCCCATCTATTAGCTTTGGCGAGCCTCCTATAAGCCGTAAATGCAAGCGTACCCTCTAGACTTGCGTTAGCTTGCATTTTTTTCAAGGTGGAATTGGCTTAGCTTGCGTTAGCGAGGCTCGGCCAGCCTTTATAGAGGCTCGGAATCGTGCCATAGAGCGTTGGTGGTTGTCCATCTTATTCAGTAAAACCGTCGCCGAAGTCTTGGCGTTGGTTGTGTAGGACCAGGCACCCGTCTTTTGCACCAAGCTTTGTCCCCAGTCAAACGTCTGGCAGGGGGGCACGTGCCCGTGCAAGGCCGGAGCGGTCAAATAGTTCTCACGTGTCAATGCCGCTGCTCTAGAGCCGCTGTCAGATGGAGCTGCATTCCGAATATAGAATTGCAGATGCACTGATGCAGTGGTAACCTTTCCCCGTAAGCATATACGATACACGAAAGTAACATACTCGGATACTACCTAAAATATTTATCAGAATCCGCGCACTTGGGAGCTTCCGCATAGGCCACTCAACGGGGCGGTCGAACTCCAGGCTGGCTTCTTTTTCTACGACCGCGGGTCACTATTACAGCGGTCCTTCGAAGGCATCTTACGAAGTGTCATCAACCAATTTCTCACGCAGGAGCCCGATATGTACCATCTTATTCGCCCTGTCATCGATACCAAAGACCCTGCCTCACTGCGAGATAAGAGTTAGACAATACCAGAACTAGAGAGGTGCCTTCAACTACTCCTGGACCAGGAACACGACAAGCTGGATATTTGCTTCTTCTTTGCGCTCGATGAGTTTGACAAACACCCGGACATGCTATGCCGCTTTTTGACGTGCCTGATTAGCCGACCGCCGACCTCGCTGACACGCGTCAAGGTTTGCTTTTCGAGCCGGCCATGGGACGTGTTCAAGACACGTTTTAGTGATTACCCGAATATCAGTTTGCAGACATTTACGGAACGCGACATATGGGACTACTCTCTGGGGTCTATTGATGTCAGCGAGCCATCCGGACAAGTGCTGCGTGAGCTGGTGCCAGAGATTGTGGAGGCGGCTCAAGGGGTGTTTCTTTGGGTCCGGCTGGTCGTCCAAGAGCTGTCAACTGCCCTGGCGGATGGGGGGAGCAATTTCTCCGAGTCATACAACCTGGGCCAGCTGCGGGCGCTACTGGGCTCATATCCGAAGGAGCTGAATGGGTACTATGCGTGGATCATCCACCGCATCCCTATGACGCAGCGGTGGGGGACATATGTCTTGCTTGAGCTGGTCATCCGCCTGGTCGAGACGACTGGTCGGGTTCCGCTGCTGGAGCTTGTCGGTGCCCTCGACTGCGCTTCCTCCGACACATATGCGAGCGGGCGCGCTGTCCTGTTCCACCAAAAGTCTGCCCAGAGAGGACGAAGTCACCGCGCTCTGGCTGATGCCAGCCGGCGTGTGGTCAATATTAGTGGCGGGCTAGTCGAGGTTCTGGGGGACGACACTCCGCAGTTGATGCATCAGACCGTCTACGACTTCGTCACAGGGCTAGGCTTTAAGGAGCTCGTGCTGGGCGACCTGGCGAAGATCACAACTGAGAACGGCCACTCATTCCACCTTAAGCATTATTTTCTTGGGGCTGACGCGCTGCACTCTCTCAACACGGATCCCTCTTCCATTACGGAGGAGTTTAGTCAAAAGGCTCACATATCCGCAGCGCGGCTAGTCACGCCCGTCGCGCCGAGTTCTCACAGGGGCGCAGCAGCAAGCAATTCCTCGACAGCATCCCCGCAGCGGCCTTCTCCGCCCTCGGCTTCCCTGGGTGGACGGCTCTCGGATTTGCTGCCTTCGCCTCGCTCGTGCTCTACCTGCGCGACACGTCCTTGTCGACACCCACCTCCATCGCCCGTAGCCGCGAGCGTCTTCTGTCAAACGCCCTGCTCGCATGGCGTGGGACCGGAGACGATCAAGTTGTTTTGGACACGGTGAAACTCCTGCTAGAGGCGGGCTACCCCGTCGCACGCGACCCGCGGGCCATCGAGTCCGCCATGTTGCTCCGGGAAATGGACGCAGAAGCCTCGACGCAGAATCAGCCCATTGGTTTCGCAACTGAGATGTCCTCGGTGCGCCTGAGGCTTGTACTCGTTCTGATTCAGTACGCACATAGGGGTGGATTGAACCCAGACCTCCCGTGCCACCGGTTTTGGCAGTTGAAAGCGCCTGACCTCACCTGCAAGGTGCTACACGTGGCTCCTCCCACGCTGGCGGTATGGCTTCTCGACCACGGTGCCAAACCAAACTGCCTGGACTCGGACGGCTTCACACCACTTGACTACCTGCTCAAGGACCGATTCGTCCAGGCCGGTGACGAAACGCGCTCTATGGTCGTGGTGTATGAACTGTACCGTCTGCTCATCTCACGTGGAGGACGTAGGACTCTCAGCTGTTTTTATTGGGACAGGGCGTTGGAGGCATTTGCGCTGCTCGAGCTTCAGGGGCTGCTGTCCCCAAGATGGTCTTGGGAACTGAGAGCGCAAGATTATGGTAACGAGGGGCTTTCGGGCCTGCAATTGTACGATCTGGCCCCACCTGGGACAACTTTTGATCCAAGCGAATTGCTGGCCGAGTACGAGGCCAAAAAAGGATTGTGAGTCTAGGCAGAGCGACTCGTCCGCCCTATATATATATTGGATGGGCTATACGGAATCGCCGGAGGCGGTGCGCGCTGCTCGCCCGTGGGGTAAGCACCGAAGGTGGTGTGAAGGATTACTTGGAGTTTGGCGATAAGAAGCCGGAGAATCCGCTGTATTTCGCAGGTTCAGATTTCAATCTAATGCCCTAACATGGCCTGCTATCCTTCGTTTGAGCCCCACGTTCGCCTCTTTTGGACTACTTCACTCTGGTTGGCGCGTCGGGCGTTGTAGGTCTTGTTGCTTCCTAGGTACCTTATTCATGGTCCCCCCCGTCGCGTCCACCACGTTCACCATATCTACCTACTTCTTCGACCACGTCTGTCAAACACCATGTCCACCGCGTCCGCCACCTTGTGCACCGCGTCCAGAAGGAGCGGGGTTCACGACTGTGAAACTGAACTCGATGTGGGTGTCCTGCCCCAGTGGGGGATCCGCTACCAGATCATCCACCAACACCTTCACCAACCAAGCCGGAAACTGTCCCTTTATTGATCTGACTTCGTCTTCCGGCTTGAGAGGGCCGACTGGGTTCTCCTGGCGTTTTCCTTGGCGGTCGTGGTTGTCGAGGGTTTAATCTTCTCGGCCTCGTTTGCGACTGTCTTGGGGCCGGTGTTGCCGCCAGCAACCCCGCTTCTCGGCTTTGAGGCGATTTAATGTCTGAGCCACGTCCTGAGAGTCATCTTGACGAGCGAGGTGCTTCAGCTGTCTGCGCTCTACGTCGTTGGCTGCATTGGAGTCATATGGCAACAGTTTATTCCGGCTATCTACCTGAAGGAAAGATGTGTTAATGCCATTATCCTGCCAAATGTTCTCTAAAGATGATGTTCTTCTGAATTTCCTTATTGCTCTGCGGACCTACAGGCAGCCGGCGCTGCTTGCAACAAGGCGGTTGTCAATGTATCCAATACCTAAGGATGCACAAGCTCATCGTCCATCTCCTCGAATTGAGCCGTGACCGCTTGCGAAGTGTGCCATGAAGGAAAGAATCTACATGCTAGGTACTCTTCAACAGCCCCTTGACTACTTTGCCAAATATGTCGAGATTGGGATTGAGATGGCCGGGCACCGAAGTTTGAATCTTGAAAGTTGAGAACATGAATATTACCAGGTCGATTAAGATGCAGAGCCATTGGCCTGTCTAGATCGGAGTGTAATCCTTTCCGGGGAAGAGCCACAATATCTCCCCGATGGTGCCACTGAAGTTAGCGGCTACCCGCGGAAGTGAGATAGAAGGTCCAGATCTGGAAAGACGTCACGCTCGTTCCCAGCAGGTGACGTGGGGGAGAGTGGCAGGGGTGCTGCTAAGAACCAAGGGGTCCACTCCTTCCAAGTTCCAACGTTCTCCCGGATTCGGGTCGCAGGGGCATTGGAGGATGGCTAGCTCTGTGTCTGGGGAAGCGAGTTTCGGTGACAAAATAGGATCAGGTCTGCAACTCAGTCCAACATCAATATTGAGGACACGCAGAACACAGCCCAAAGCCTTGCTGAGAAATTCAAATAGTGAGCTCCGCCGAGACATGTCACCTGGCCCGACCCCCGAATGCCAAGACATTTTGGTAGAGGGCTTCGTCGCTCTTGCCTGCTACCCGATGTGCGGCAGCGAGCGGAGCCTCATGCAGCACGGGGGCTGTGCCGCAATCACGGTCCCGCATTTGGACACCGGCAGCGAAGTGCACCACGTCGAATTCGTCGACCGACACAACTTATCGATGTCTTGTTTCCTAATATTCCGGCGAAATGGCCTCCCGGCTGACTTCACGCTTCACGGCAATTGCGGCACCGCTCGCTGGAGCACACCTCACTTGCATCAAAATGCAGCTCGAGCCGTTGTGGACTGCGCCTCGCAGTCTGGCAGTTCCTGCCAAGGCGATAGCAGTCTGCACTAGGCCATTTTCAAGCATTGTTGCAAGCGTATAACTAGAAGCTTGTCTCCCATGCCAACGATTCTCAGATCCACGCGCCATTCTCGATACGAACACGCCGGCCTGGAATACGTCCGATATGTCCGAAAGAAGCCTGAGCCATTTGCAGCTCCCCATCACCGAGGAGTTCTCGACAGAGCGAGTGAGAGACCATGTTCTGCTCATGATAAAATTTCGGCGTATCATTCAGGACATCAAATATCCCAAAACGTACACAGAATGGTTCCCGGAATCTCCGAACAAGATCTACAACCAAAAACACGAACTGGCAGCGACATGGAGGGTCCAGGCCTTGCTCATGAACGCCGAGGTACGATACTCGCTATATCTGCGCTTCCTCCGGGACTGGATCAACCAAAACCACGAAAAAGCCGCAGACAAAGAAAACTGGCCGCTTCCCCCTTGGTAAGTCTCTTTCAGCCTCCTGACCTGGGAACGTTAGCTCACCGTGTCCTAGGGATGTCGCCCTCATCTTCTACGCCCATGTTCTTATGCCATTTCGGTTCTACCATGAGGTCGAGAGAGCGTTCCCGGAGCTCTGGGCAGCTGAGATCGAGTTCCCGCTGTCTCGCCTCGCACATTACTCAGCAAAAAGCACGTTCGAGGCATCGGCAGCGGAATGGGAAAGAGTCTATCCTCATATCCCTTACCAGGTTGTCGTATCCGACCCAGCTGGGAAGTACATGTTCATTGCCGGCGACGGCGTGCTCGACATCCGCGGGTTCACATGCCTCTCGGAGCCGTGTTCCATGGCAAGACGTGAGCCCCAGACCATCCCTGCTGCAAAATGGTCCGACGCCCGGCTCGGGAAATGCCCGTTTGTGTGCCCAGCGTGCGGAACGTCACCGACTGGCTCTGAACCATTTACTGGCTCGACGTTTCACGCCTTCTCGCAAATTGCATTTGGTGTCGAGATCTGGGAGCTGTGGGAATGCCCAATCCGACAACTCGGCGCTCACGGCTTCATCGAGACGATCCTCAACCTCGTCGACACCTCCGAGGCAAACATGACCCACGCCCAACACCGCTACATCAAGTTCCTCCAGGTAATGAGGAACGCCACCGGAATCTCCGTCCCAACCGTCGACATCGACCTCTTCTGGCACACCCACCAACTCACCCCTCTCGCCTACGAAACCTACTGCCTCACCTACCTCGGCCGCAAGATCTACCATGACGACTCCATCGCCTGTTCCCCGCGCCACGACGCCCTGCACTTCACCAAAATCGCCTGGATCGCCGCCTACAACGAACAATTCCTCGACCCAGACAGCCCCGCCCAGCTCTCCGCCATCGCCACCCGCCAAGCCACCCACGACCGCCTCCTCGATGAGTTTAAAGCCCACCAAGAATCCGCCACCGCCGAAATCACCCGTACCAAGGCCCTCCTAGACGCATCCCAACAACCCCTAGCCGATGCACGCAACCTCCTTGCCCGTGCAACCCGCGAAGAAGACCTCCTCCGCATGCAGCTCGCCCAAATCGACACCGCCAAGCGCAAAGCCCCGCGCCTGCGCCTCTTCAAGTTCAAATACCTCACCGACGCCAGTAAACAAGCCATCTCCTCTCTCGACACCGAGCGCGCTGCCATTGAAGCGAAAATCGCTGCAGGGTCGGACCACCTCGGCCAGCTCCAGCGCACAAAGTTCGTCAAGGACGAAGAGCGCGCCGCCCGCTACCGCACGTGGAGCGAAGCGACCATGGCAAAGCGCACTATCGACACCGAGTGGCGCGCCAAAGTGGAGGAAGCCCGCTTCGCCATCTCACAAACGGTGGTAGACTACCCGCCACGAGACGACAAAGACGGACCGATCTACTCCGTCGTTGGGACGGAGGCCGACCCCGTGAGGCATATTGTTGGAGCGCCTGTTGTTTCGGTGCGCGATAGAAAGGACGGAAAGATGAAGGTCAGGAGCTGGTTTGAGAGTTATGCGAGGGCGCAGAAGATTGCGCCGGATGTGTTGAGGCCGGCGGGGGCGAGGTTGTTGAGGCCGTTTGGAGTGGAGGGGCCTGGTGGGGGGCTGGCTGCGAGGAGGAAGTGGGCTGCTGCTGATG